>Ga0210388_10000098_pt1 | contig 109478 bp, 103 predicted proteins | sample IncBWC19OmetaG_FD_155485 | JGI IMG/M metagenome (GOLD analysis project Ga0210388, IMG submission 155485) | Forest soil microbial communities from Barre Woods Harvard Forest LTER site, Petersham, Massachusetts, United States - Inc-BW-C-19-O ... | reverse complement strand
TGGCGCAGCTGCGCCCGCACGCCATGATGCTGGTGATCGCCAGCGCCGACGAATACATCAAGGACATGCTCACGGCGCTGCGCGCGTGAGCATGATCCGGAAAAGTGGGCAGCGGTTTTCCGAAAAGATCATGCTCAAACAGAAAATTCGTCAGGGCATGATCCGGAAAAGTGGGCAGCGGTTTTCCGAAAAAGATCATGCTCCAAAAAGAGAGTAGTAATGAAGTTTACCGGTGAAGTGACGGTGAAAGTGCCGCGCGCCGAGGTCTACAAGGCGATGCGCGACGCGCGGATGCTGGCGTCCTGCGTCGAGGGCGTGCGCGATCTGCAGGAGACCTCGCCCGATCATTACGCGGCGGTGTTCGAGACCAAGGTCGCCTATATGAAATTCAGCTTCAAGGTCGCGGTTGAGGTCACGCGCGCCGAGGAGCCCAATCTGATCGAGGCCAAGGTCGAAGGCACGCCGCTCGGCATTGTCGGCCGCCTCACCGCCAGTTCAGTCACCCGGCTCTCGGATACCGCTGACGGCACCAAGATCGACTACGAGGTCGAGGCCGCGCTCACCGGCAAGCTCGGCAGCCTCGGCCAGCCGGTGCTGCGCTCCAAGGCCAAGGACATGGAAAAGCAGTTCGCCGCGCGGCTCGAAGCGGCTTTTGCCGCACCGGCCGCTTCGTGACCTGACAGATTGTTTCCGCTAGACTTTGCTGCGAGGTGAGGCGACCGCGGTGCAGCAAAAGCCGCCGCAGCAGGATCAAACTGCGCGCGCTGGAGCATGATCCGGAAAAGTGGCAAACCGGTTTTCCGAAAAGATCATGCGCAAAAAATAGTTAGGGACGGGGGGAGATCGAAATGGCCCAGATGACGGATGTTTCCACGAGCGCGCCGGGCGCCGAAGCGCCTTGGTACAAGTCGCTCACCGGCAGCCAATGGCGCACGCTGCTGGCCGCCAATCTCGGCTGGCTGTTCGACGGCTATGAGACCTACGCCCTCATTCTCACCGTCGGCCCGGCGATGCATTCGCTGCTCGAGCCGTCGCAATATTCCCAGATCCCGACCTTTGCCGGCACGGTGATCTCGATCACGCTGCTCGGCTGGGGCATCGGCGGCATTTGCGGCGGCATCTTTGCCGATTATTTCGGCCGCCGCCGCACCATGATCTACGCCATCCTCGCCTATTCGATCATGACCGGGCTCACCGCCTTCTCGTTCAACTGGATATCGTTCGCGATCTTGCGGTTTCTGGTCGGCATCGCCATCGGCTCGGAATGGGCGACCGGCACATCGATGCTCGCCGAACTGTGGCCGCAGAATGCGCGCGGCAAAGGCGCCGGCCTGATGCAATGCGGGCTCGGCATCGGCTTCTTCCTCGCCTCGCTGATCTGGCTGTTCGTCTCCGGCTTCGGCCCGGACGCCTGGCGCTATATGTTCGTCATCGGCATCCTGCCGGCGCTGCTCACGGTCTGGATCAGGACCTCGATCGACGAATCGCATGCCTGGCAATCGGTCGATGCGCAGCGCAAAGACGCACAGGCGCGCAAGGATTCCGGCGCCACGCTCAACGCGCATGAGCAGGCGCTGACGCGCTTCACTGTGGCCGATCTGTTCGTCGATCCGACCACGCGCCGCCACACCATCATCGTGTTTCTGATGTCGCTCACCACGACACTCGCCTGGTGGGGCATCTCGTCCTGGGTGCCGCCCTATATCGCTTCCGTCGCGGCGAAGGCCGGCCAGCCCGCCGCGCAATGGGCGAGCTATGCCGGCATGGCGTATAATTTCGGCGCCATCCTCGGCTATGCGAGCTTAGGCTTCCTCGCCGATCGTTTCGGCAGGAAGCCCGTCGTCATGATCTTCTTCGCGCTCGCCTTCGTCATGACGCCGGTGCTGTTCTTGTGGACGCAGGATCTGACGCTCTTGCTCGTCGCGGCAGCGGTGAATGCGTTCTTCACGCTGGGGCAATATTCCTGGATGCCGGTCTGGCTGCCGGAGCTGTTCCCGACTCGCTCGCGCGCCACGGGCTTAGCCTTTACCTTCAACGCGCCGCGCTTCATCGCGTTTCTCGGGCCGCTCTATGCCGGCTTCCTGATCACGCAGTTCGGCGGCTTCAGCCACGCCGCGATGACGATCGCCTGCATCTATGCGCTCGGCTTCGTCTGCACGCCGTTCTTGCCGGAGACCAACGGCAAGCCGCTGCCGGCATAGCGACGCGTGCTCCCTGTCAACTATGGCCGAAGCCGGACACATCCGACTTCGGCTGGAGAGGCGTGGGGTGAAGATCAAACCAGAACCGCACCGCCGTCGGCGACGAGCACTTGTCCGGTGCTGTAGCTTTGCCGCATGAGGTAGAGATAGGCTTGCGCAATCTCCTCGGTGTCGCCGACATGCTTGACCGGCAGCTTTTCCGCCATCTGTCGATAGAGCGCGTCGCGCTCTGTGTCCGCCATATTCCCCCACAGCGGCGTTCGCACGATGCCCGGCGATACAATGTTGACGCGAACGGGCGCAAGCTCGACGGCGAGCGCGCGCGTCAATCCTTCCATGGCCGCGCAGATGCTGGCGCCGAGCGACCAGCCCGGATGCGGGCGTTGCGCGGCGATGCCGGAGGTGAATACGATCGAGCCGCCTGCGCGAATGCTGCCGCTGCCGAATTTCGCGGCGCAATAGGCGCCCCAATAGCGCAGCGTAAAGAATCGCCGCGCCGTGTCGAGGTCTGTCGTCGCTATAGGCCCCAGTTGCAGAGTCTCTCCGGCCGTGAAAACCAGGTGATCGAAAGCGCCAAGCCGGGCGAATAACGTGCGAATGGCGGTCTCGTCGGCAAGGTCGGCGACATGACCTTCGCTGCCGGCCGGCAGGGTGGCCAGCGCCGCTTCGATCCGGTCCTTCCGGCTCGAAGCGATCACCACATTCGCCCCGTCCCGCGCCGCCGCCTGCGCGGTGGCAAGCCCGATACCTGAACTGCCGCCGAGCACAATGATGCGTTTTCCACTCAGGGTCATGACTCGCTCCTTTCGTTATGTCTTGCTCCGCGACATGTAGGGCGTCGCCAGCGCCGCGCGCTCCCTCTCCCCGCATCGAAGGCGGATGTTTCCGACTTCGGTCACTTTTGATGAGAGCGAACGCGGGAACACCCGAGTTCGCTGGGGAGAGGTCAGTTGTCTCAAAAATATCTGCAGGTGGGGAACGGCCAGGCGGCCGTGCAATTCACGCCTTGCACGCTCACGGGCGGCGGCACGCAGGTCGCGGCCCATCCGTCGTCGTGGCAGAACATGCCGTTCCAGGGATTGATATAGCGGCTGAAGTCCAGCCGGGCTGGATACACGGTGATGCGCACAGGCGCATGCGCGCGATACCCGTACGGCCGGTAGGTCGTGTTGTGATGCGGCGCGGCGAAGGCCGGCGACGGCAATGCGGCCAAAAGCGGCGTAATGAGCGCGGCAGCGACGATGGCAGGTGTTGCAACGTTCATGAGACAATCTCCCGTGGGCCTTTATCCTATACCGTCACGGACCCGTTGGCTCGCCTATGTCCCGGCCATCGGGCGGGCGATTGAACTTCGGCTGCGCTTGCGCCCACCAACCAGGGCGTGGCCGCGCGCATTCCTCTTGAGGACACCATGAAACCCGCCGTCATCACGCTCACCGCTCTCATCGGCGGCGCCATCCTCGGCTTTCTCGCCATCGCCTTCGGCTATATCGCCTATGCCGACAGCACCGATTATTTTGATCGCGAAGGCGCGACCGGGATGGGGGTGGTGTTCTTTTACGCGCCGCTCGGCGGCCTCATCATCGGCATCATCGCCGCCGTCGTGACATTCAAGATCCTGCACCCGCGTCCGCGATAGCGCGCCGCTTCGCGCGCTGGATTTTCGTTGGAGCATGATCTTTTCGGAAAACCGGTTTCCACTTTTCCGGATCACGCTCTAGAAGCTGCCGCAGACCGACATGATCCCGGTGCGCGTGCAGTTCAGCCCGTGCTGGTTGGTGTAATGCACCGTGCCTTGCGGCGGCACGCAGATCGCGCCAAAGCCGGCATCGTGACACAGCATCCCGTTATCGGGATCGATGAATCCGCCGTCATCCGCCGTCTGCTTGCTCGGCGGGTCTTGCACCAGTTTCGTCGAAACCCACTGTTCGTTATGCGCCTTCATGCAGTCCTTGAAGGCCTGCGTCGCCGCCGCGTTGCGCGACAGGCCGGTCTGGCTGTAGCAGGCATTGAGCGCGGCATTGAAGACGGCATCGCTGACTTTGTGTCCGTTCGGCCGGACCATGTCGTGGTACTGCATCACGGAATGGGTCGTGGCGAAGGCCGGCGATAAGGAGCACACAACCAGCGCGGCAGCGGCGATGGTACGGTTCATGGGCGTCATCCTCTTTCCCATGTGTCGCCGCGCGGTTTGTCGAGGTTCGCGCCTTACCGGAGTTTCATCTTCATCGTCATGGCCGGGCTTGTCCCGGCCATCCACGACTTAGTGCCGCGAACCCAAAAGACGTGGATGCCCGCAACAAGTGCGGGCATGACGCCTGTGCAATTTGTCCACACGCTGTGGATTTCGCGTCAATTCGTTTTGACTTCGCCGTTTCACGCGCCGAGCATCGCAACATGGAGCGACTCAATCACACGCGCACCGTCGCCGCGGCTTTGGTGCAGTTGCAGGCCGCCGGTCTCGACAGGGCGCGCCTCTGCGTCAGGGTCGACGCGCTGGTCAACGCCCACCTCGCGAGCTTCATCGTCAGCGCCAGGCAGACGCAGGCGATGCGCAAGATCCTCGGCGACGAATTTCTCAGCCTCGCCCCGCTCACCGAACTGAGCTACCGCATGTGGCGCCGCATCATGCTCCAAGACACCGATCTGCCCGAGCCGGTGCTGCGCGTGGAGAGCGATCGGCTGCTGCCGGATGTGGATTTCGGTTCGCAGGCGGCTTAGGCGAATTAGTCTGTGGGTTGACTAGGCGAAGGCGTAATCCGCCCTACGTGCTCACTTGCCTCGATGGGTGCTAGTCACGCGTTCGCCCTTGCTGAGAATGTATTCTGCACCCTTTAATCCAGTGTCGTTCGGGCCGGCCCATATCAGGTAATAGAGCGGATTGCCTCTCGTGTTTTTTATCAGCCGTGCTGTCGATACATTGCCAAAGGCCTTCTTGAGGCGGGCACGGTACCATTCGAGTATCCGCTTCTCTGCGTCTTCAACTTTATCGCGACGTGTCCCGAACAAGTCAGAACCTTCCTGATAGGCGATCTTGCGCCAGTCGGGTGAGCCAAAAAATATATCGAGTCTTTCTTGCCAGCCGGGATCGATTTGTCCCGAGCGCGTAAGCAGGCGGTTGATTGCCATGCCTAATGGAAAATTGATCAGTACTTCGATAGCTTTCGTTGCTGCAAGCACCTCAATCGTAGCCCAAGGCACCTGCATTCCAAATGGATCGAGAAACACCACGGCCCGGTGCACACGCCAGTCGATCCCGCTCGCAAGCCATTCCTTGAGCGCGGCATTTGCATCGTTCTCTTGGACGACGATTGCGCGCCTGCCCTCGTATTCGGCCTTAAGAGCATTCAATTCCGCGATGCGTTGCTGATCACGCTCTACAAAGACGTAGCGCGCGAACGGATTAGCAATATCAAGTGCCACGCGCGGTGAGCCTTTAACAAATGCGATTTCAGCGGCGCCGACCTCCGCTTCGGAACCGAAAAGGTTCGCCGGTTCGGGCGTCTTGTCCTTAGTCCGAATTCGGGAAAGCCCAGGCCCCGCAAAGGCATCAAAAAAGATTGTGCCGCGGAGCCAATGCCCCTGTTTCTTCAAAACGGTGGTGTAGAAATTTAAATATTGCCCTAGCGCGTCAAGCTTCTCCCTCGCCCAAGGGCCGACGCTGTTGTCCTTCGGGCGTTTTGTCATTCAGCGGCGATCGCGTATGACAAAATCGCATCGGCCGCGGCTCGCTTAGGGAAATCATTCCATTCCCGGCCATCGAGTTCTCTTCCAGCCGATTTCGGCCGCAGTCCGCCCCACTGCTTGAAGAAGAATGCAATACCGTGCGCTTCGCATTGGTCGCGAATATTTAGCGCCCATTCCTCTTTCATCGGGCGAGCTCTTGGTCCGCTTTCGCCTCCCACGATAACCCAATCGATTTGTGCGAGATCAAGCTTTCCTACGGGACCGATCAACGGCTCGATGGAAAGAAAGCGCACGCCAGCTGGGGCTTCGCGAACGTGCCGTATGCGCGATGTTTTCGTGCCGTCCTCGATAGATACGCCGAACCACATATGCAAAGGCGCACGCCGCGTTCCGTATCGCTTGCGCAGAAAGTCGCGCATCAAAGATGACCGCTTCGTCAGCACTTGAAATGTATGCCAGGGGGCAGCTTCCATAGTATCGAATACGCGCGCGATGAATTCCTTTGGAATCTCCTTGTGAAAGAGATCACTCATCGAGTTCACGAAAATCATGCGCGGCGTTCGCCAACGAAGCGGTTGTTCGAGCCGCTCCGGCCTGAGAGTCAGATCAAATCCGGTTTCAAATGGATGCCCGCGCGTGCCTCGAAACCTCTCCGAGAAGCGTTCGGCATAGCAATGATCGCATCCGGCACTGATCTTCGTGCAGCCCGTGACGGGATTCCATGTGGCGTCCGTCCATTCGATTGATGTCGAGTCCGCCATGTGCACCTCATGGAACAAAGAGTGAACATATTATAATGTGCTTTGGGACGTAAATAGTTAACTTTCTACAACTCAATCTGGAATATGTCGCAAGATCAGCAACTATATTGACCTTTGTCACTATTTCAGTTACATTCCGTTTGCGAATCTCGCTCTGTAAGGGACGCCATCGCGAGGGTGCTCTCGATTGTGCGGAGCGAGTGCGGTGCCCGCGGGCGGAACGACACACTCCGCACCCGGGCGGCTTCGGGCATCATGCAGGCCGGCATTACGACCGGCCGGTGGGGTGCTGCCACTGGACTGGGACAGGTGAGGGCGGGTAACGCCCGCTGATAACTGCGCTTGGTCTCCGCCCCCCGGTTGGGGCGGGCGCACAGGATCGAACGCTCTCATCGCGTCCCAGGAAGCCTGGCCTGAAGTCGCGCGCCACGGGCGAAAGCCCGTCCGTCAGAACCGCGGTGGAACGCCGACAGGCGAGCTGCCCCCTCCTTTATCCACCCCCGCATGCAGGGGAGGATATGGAGGGGGGCAGCGGCCGTGCCAGCTGCACGGCAGGTTGGAGCAAGCGTCTGCCGGCGTTCCGCTTCCCTTCTTTTGTTTCGTCGTTCCGTTCTTTCTTCCGTCATTGCCGGGCATAGCCGTTCGAAGAACGGCGTCACTTCGTTCCGCCTATGACCCGGCAATCCATGCGGAAGCGAAGGTTGATCGGACTTTCGGATCACTCGTCGCAAGCGGCGAGTCACGATGGACCACCGGATCAAGTCCGGTGGTGACGAGGTGGGATATTGCGCGCCACAAACCCGTCCCGGCCGAGCAAACAAACGGCGGAATTCCTTGCCGCCGAACGTTACAAGGCGCGCTTTCGCGATGAGAAGGCGAAGCTGCAGCGCGCCTACTGCACGCTGTTCAAGTTCTGGCGCACCTGCCGCTTCAAGCCGTGCCGCAATGCGCGCGCCTGCCAGGGCAATCCGGAGGCCTGCCTCAAACGCGGCGTCGGCACAGTCTCGCGCGATGCGCAATGGCAGGCGCGGCAGAAGATTCTCGATGCAACACCGGCCGGCGCCGGCGTACCCGAGCGCGCCGCGCGCGAATGTCTGCCGGGTGAGTTATGATGCTAACGCGTCGCCTTTGTCCGCGCCGCGTCCGTCAACGCGAGACTGTCGGCCCGCTTCTGGCTCGCGATCATCGCGGTGCGCAACAGAAACTGCCGCGCGCGTTGCGGATCGGCGGCCATCGCCCGCAATTCGTCGAGGTTTTGCTTGCGCGTTTCCGGATCGCGCGTCTCGAGCCGCTTCTTGTTGGCGATCGATTGTTCCTGCACGAATTCGACGGCGACGGTGCGCCGCTGCAGATCGTAGAGGTCAAGCAGCGTGTCGGGCTCGCCGCCAAGAAGCACGCGCGCGAGTTTGTCCGACAGGTTCACGCCGTCCTGGATGCCGCCGTTCAACCCCATGCCGCCGATCGGATTGTTGACATGCGCCGAGTCGCCCGCGAGCAGCACGCGGCCTTTGCGCAGGGTTTCGGCGACGCGCTGATGCGTGACGTAGAGATTGCGATGCACGATCTCGTAAGCGCGGTCGGATGGAAAGAACGACTGGATGCGTGCCTGCACGCCCTTGTCGCTCAATATGTCGTCCTCGCTCAGGGCAGGATTGGCCGGATAGACGGTGCGCCACAGGCCGGGCGGTCCGTCGGCGGATACCTTGAAGCAATTGCACCATTCGCCGGGGTCGGCGAAATAGCTGCGATAGGCATAGCCGTAATGCGCCTCGAAATCGAACGGCGTAGTCAGGACGATGAATCGCTCCGGCCAGGTGAAGCCGTCGAACTTGATATCGGCCTGCTTGCGCACCGTGCTGCGGCCGCCGTCGGCGCCGATCACATAAGCGCCGCTGTGCGAGCTGACGCCGGACGGCCCGCGCACCTCGACGCTCACGGAATTGGCGCTTTGCGTGACGCCGGTTACCTCGTGGTCGTACAGCACTTCGACATTGGGCACTTTGCGCAGCCGATCGAGCAGGAGATGGGACGTCTTGAACTGCTCGCACTGCACCACGAACGGATGCTGCGTATCGTTTTTCAGCACGGCGTGATCGAACTCCGCGACCTTTTCGCCGCTCGGGCGATCCCAGAAGTGAAAGATCGGCGCCACAAGGCCGACGCGCGCCATGTCCTGATCGAGGCCGTCTTCCGTCAGCAGATCGAGCGTCGCCGGATGCGTCGTCGCCGCGCGCGGATCGGCCTGCGGGCCGCTATTGAGATCGAACACCCGCACCGGCACGCCGCGGCGGCCGAGCAGCCACGCGCACAACAGCCCAACCGGGCCGCCGCCGGAAATCAGAACTCTACGGTCGTCAGTCGTCACGCCAAAACTCCGCTTCTCCGACACTTCCTCCGATGCTTGCCCGCTTATCGCATGCATGGGGCGTGCCGCAATGCTCGCGATGCACGACGCGGCGCAGAGCCATGCTTTTATGTGGTGCAGCCTCGCGCGCCGCTGCGCTCCGCCGGTTCCTTGACAGGCCCCGCCGTGACAGCGCAGAACGCGCCACGACGATCAAACGAACCGAGATAAAAGCCCCATAAATCATGAGCCCTGAACGGAAACCGAAAGCGTTCGGCGATATACGCGGATGGATCAAAGCGCTCGACGCGGCGGGCGAAGTGCAGCGCGTCGAGGCCGAGGTCGATTGGGACATCGAGCTCGGCACCATCGCGCGGCTGGCGCAGGGCGCCGGCACCGGACCCGCGGTGCTGTTCAGCAACATCAAAGACTATGGCGCCAATGCGCGCTGCCGCCAGGTCTTCACCGGCGGCCTGTCGAGCGCGCGCCGCGTCGCCATGATGTTCGGGCTGCCGCCGGACACCCATCCGCGCGAACTGGTGAAGCTCGGCCGCACCGTGCTGAGCGACAGCGTGCCGCCGAAAATCGTCGCCACCGGGCCGGTGAAGGAGAACATCGTCAAAGGCGACGATGTCGATCTCTACGAATTGCCGGTGCCGCAATGGAATCGTCTCGACGGCGGCCGCTATATCATGACGTATGGAGGCGTCGTCACCAAGGATCCCGACACCAATGTGATGAATGTCGGCATCTATCGCGGCATGATCGGCGACAAGAACCACATCCCGATCCTGATGTGGCGCGCGCAGCATATCGGCCATCACGTGACGGCGTGGCAGCAGAAGGGCCACAAGGAAATGCCGATCGCGGTCGCCATGGGCTGGGAGCCGTCGCTCGGCTTTGTCGCCGGCTCGCCGGTGCCGAAGGGCCTGTGCGAATACGACGTCATCGGCGCGGTGCGCGGCGCGCCGGTCGAGCTCGTCAAATGCGAGACCGTCGATCTGCACGTGCCGGCGACGGCGGAGATCGTGATCGAAGGCTATCTCGGCCTCGATCCCGAGACCTATATGATGGAAGGCCCGTTCGCCGAAGTCACCGGCTATGTCGCCGGCGACAAGTCGCCGAAGCCGGCCATCCGCGTCACCGCGATCACCCACCGCAAGGATCCGATCTTCCGCGGCACCATCGAAGGCTCGATGCCGGGCTGCTTCTCCGAGAATGGCATGTGCTCCTCGATCATGCGTGCGGCGACGGCGTGGAACGTGCTCGACCGCGCCGGCGTGCCGGGCATCACCGACGTGTGGTGCCCGCCGGTGCAGGCCGGCGTGAACATCTTCGTGCAGATCAGCCAGAGCTATCGCGGCCAGGCCAAGCAGGTCGCCAACGCGCTGTGGGGCTCTTCGGCCGGTCACGTCCGCTACAAGCATGTCACCGTGGTCGATACCGATATCGACATTCACGATTACGCCGCGGTCGATTGGGCCGTCGCTTACCGCGTTAATGCCGGCGAAGACGATATCGTCATCATGCCGGCGACCTTCGGGCTTGGGCTCGATCCGTCGACGCGCAAACGGGACCGCAACACGTCCTTGTATGGGACGGGCAAGTGGAACCGCATGCTGATCGACGCCACGATCAATCTCGACCACGATCCCGATCCCGATCTCGGCGGCGCGCGCTTCCCGCCGACGGTGTGGCCGGAGAAAAAAGACATCGACGCGGTCCAAGCGCGCTGGAGCGAATTGGGCTTCGACAGGAAAAAGTGACGCGGATACGCGTCATGCCCGTGCATAGCCGTTCGAAGAACGGCGTCGCTTCGCTCGCCTGTGTCACGGGCATCCACGTCTTACTGCAGTGCCGAACAAAGACGTGGATGGCCGGAACAAGTCCGGCCATGACGGGCTGTGAAGCGTAATTACGCCACCGGCAATTGCGGCTTGCCTTCCGGCACCTGCATGTCGAAGGCCGCCAACAGGATCGCGGTCGAGGCGTAAACGCCCATCAGCATGACGAGCTGCACCAGCTTGGTCGGCTCGAACAAAGCCTTCGCACGGGCGAACGCGGCTGACGTGACCTTATGTTTGCCGACAGCCTCGCGACCGAGCTCGATGATCGCGGCGTAAGTTTCGTCGATGCCTTGCGTGCTTTTGCGATGCTTGATGACGTCGATGATTTCGGCCGGCACGCCGACCTGCAAAGCTTCCGGCTCGTGCGCCGCCCATTCGAACCGGCTGTCCATTTCGCGGGCGACGGCAAGGATCGCGACTTCGCGCACCTTCGGATCGAAGCCGGCCTGAAAGCGCAAATGCGAGTTCAGCGCATTGTGCGCGTCCACCGTGCCGGTGCTGTAGAGATGAATGCCGGCGGGCCCGCGCAGGCCGACAATGGTCTTGCCCGGCGTCGAGGCGCGGTCATAGGCGCGCTTGCCGGCCTCGTCGAGGTCCTCGCGCTTGAGCAGTGGCAGGCGGAATCCGGATTGCAGGTCGATGTCTGACGGCGGCATTTTCTTCCCTTTACGTTGGTTTTACGCGCACGGCACATGAGCCGAACGGCAGTTGCGGGGCCACGAAATTTACTCGATCATCCGCGGCCAGAACACAAGAGCACTGCCGACAATAGCAAGAGTGGAGAAGACGCCCGATGTTTTTCGAAGGCTTTACCAAGAGCGAGATCAAGACCTCGGGCGCCCGCATCGTCACGCTCAAAGGCGGCAAGGGCCCGCCGCTTCTGTTGTTGCACGGCAATCCGTTCAGCCATCTGTCGTGGCAGAAATTCGCGCCGAAACTTGCGGAGGAGTTCACCGTCGTCGCCACTGACCTGCGCGGTTATGGCGATTCCGAAAAAGTGCCGGGCGGCGACAATCACGAGAACTATTCGTTCCGCGCCATGGGCCAGGATCAGTTCGAAGTGATGGAGCAGCTCGGCTTCGACAAGTTCTATTGCGCCGGGCACGATCGCGGCGCCCGCGTGCTGCACCGCATGTGCCTCGATCGTCCGGAAAAGATCGCGCGCGCCGCGATCCTCGACATCGTCCCGCAGCATCACGTCTTCAATAATATGAACAAGGCCTGGGCGACGTTTTCGTGGCACTGGCTGTTCATGATCCAGCCCTACGATTTCCCCGAACGGCTGATGAGCGCGGAGCCGGATTTCTTCATCGAGAAGAAATTGGCCAAGACCAAGCAGGGTCTGAGCTTCTTTGATCCGGCGGCGCTCGCCGAATACAAGCGCTATTTCCGCAATCCCGCGACCGTCCATGCCATGTGCGAGGATTATCGCGCCACCGCCGGCGTGGATTTCGAAATGGATACCAAGGATTTCGACGCCGGCAAGAGAGTGACCTTGCCGCTGCTCGTCTTGTGGGGCGCGACCGGCGGCGTCGGCCGGAATTCAAAGCCCGAGCCGGCCGAAATCTGGAAGCGCTATGCCGCCGATATCCGCGGCGCGCGATCGGTGCCGAGCGGGCATTACCTCATGGAGGAGGCGCCCGACGAGACATATAAAGAGCTGCGCGAGTTCTTTATCGACGGAGAATTGAAATAGCGATCAGACGCGAAGGCTCAGCTTGCCTCCGGCACCGGCTCGGAGAGAAAGTTCTTCATCGCGTACCACAGCAATTGCCGGTTCTTGCCGAAGACTTCGCTGTGCGACGTATTCGGCAGGATCACATATTGCCGGTCGCCGTTCGGCAGTTGGGCGAAGAAGTCGAGCAGGTCGGCATTGGTCGAATTGCCGTCCCATTCGCCGCGCGTCATCAGCACCGGGCACGTCACTTTGGTCGGATCGACCAGCGGCAGGTTCGCCGCCATGTCGACATAAGTGCCGGCCGGCACGCTGTCGCCGTATTTCATCTCAACGGCGACCAGCGCATCGCCGACAGCGGGATCGTAAGCGGACGGATGGCCGTCGCGGCTGAAGATCGAACGGATCATAGAAGCGTCGCGCTTGCGCCGCGGGCTTGCGCGCAATTCGGCAAGCTTGTCCTGCCGCCGCTTGATCTCGTCGGCGCCGTTGCCCTTATAGGTGAAGGCGGCGAGCATAAGCCGTTCGACACGATCAGGCTTGGCCTGGGCAAAGGCGCCGGCGCGGATGGCGCCGGAGGATTCGCCGAAAACGTGATATTTCGTCCGTCCGGTTTCGCGCTGCAGCACGTCCAGACCGGCGGTGAGGTCGGCGACGCCGCTTGCGATGTCGGAATTGCCCGACGTCACGGTCGAGCGGCCATAGCCTTCGTGATCCATGGTCCAGACGTCGAAGCCGTAACGGGCAAAGACATCCATCAGCGAATATTCGCCCTTGCCGGGAACGGTCAGGTCATAGCTCGACAGCGACGACAGCGAGGAGCCATGCACCAGGAACAGCACCGGAAGCGGCTGCGCCCCCGCGGCCGGCGCGCCGACGCGCTTGCGATACATGAACAGCTTCACATCGCCCTTATTGGCCCAATATTCACCGCTCCAGATATTGCCTGCTGCGGGTTCTGCAGCCTCCGCCCGCGCCGACGCGACGCCGCCAATAAGGCCCGCGCCAATTCCAAAACCCGCGCCTGCGATCAGGGTGCGTCGTGCGATAGGATGATCGTTCATGATGCCCTCTCTTGATGCTCTTCGGCTTTTTCGTAGCGGCCTGCGATATGGGAGCGTTTCCTCAACGATTTGCGGCCACGATAGCAGGCGCGGCCAAAGGTTGGCAGATGGGGGTGTGGCCAAACATCGCGCCAGCCTGGTTGTGTTTAAGTAGCGATACGGACCCAGATAAAGGGGACGGATTACGTGGTATCCCACCCTCGCGCCGCCAGAAAACATCTGCTAGTGGGGGCCGGTTCCTGCGGGCGTCCGATTCCGATTTTGCTTGTGTTTGCGACATATTCCGCTGCGAGTTTCGGCATTACGGGAACACCGAAATATGTATCCTGCCCTTATGGCCTCGGCTTTAGCCTCGGTTTTTCCTAAGCAAGCTCACGGCTTGATCGCCGGCACGAATCCCCAAGACCTCGGGCGGAACAAGAAGCGGAACGAGAATTATTGATGGATGCACGAGCAGCCGGTCCGGAGGGCAGTCTTTTGAAGTCGCTGCGCGGTCACGCGCACTTCTTCGATCGCAAGATCGGCCTGCGCAAGCTCGGCGTCCTGATCAGCCTGACCATGATCACGATCGCTGCGGTCGTGCTTTACCGCATTCTGCGTGACATCGATCCCGACGCGCTGATCGACGCCATCGACGCCACCGACTGGAAAACCTTTATCATTGCCGGACTGTTCGTCGTTGCCGGCTATCTGACGCTTACTTTCTACGATCTGTTTGCGCTGCGCGCGATCGGCCGTCCGGAAGTGCCCTATCGGGTTGCCGCGCTGGCCGGCTTCACCAGCTACGCCGTCGGCCACAATGTCGGCGCCAGCGTCTTTTCCGGCGGCGCGGTGCGTTATCGCATCTATTCGAACTGGGGGCTCAGCGTCATCGAGGTCACCAAGATCTGTTTCCTCGCCGGGCTGACCTTCTGGCTCGGCAACGCCACCGTTCTTGGGCTCGGCGTTCTGAAGTCGCCGCAAGCCGCGCGCGCCATCGATCAATTGCCGCTGTGGTGCAATCGCACGATCGCACTCGTCATTCTGGCAATGCTTGTCAGCTACGTCGCGTGGGTTTGGGTCAAGCCGCGGGTGATCGGCCGCGACGGCTGGCAAGTGACACTGCCCGGCGGCCCCCTGACGCTCGTTCAGATCGCCATCGGCATTGTCGATCTCGGCTGCTGCGCGGCTGCGATGTATATGCTGGTGCCCGACGAACCCAATCTCGGCTTTGTCACGGTCGCCGTGATCTTTGTCGCCGCAACTTTGCTGGGTTTTGCCAGCCACGCGCCGGGCGGTCTTGGCGTGTTCGATGCCGCCATGATGGTAGCGCTGTGGCAATTCGATAAGGAAGATCTACTGGCCGGGCTGCTGTTGTTCCGCTTGCTTTATTACATCATTCCCTTTGTGATCTCGCTTGCCGTGCTTGGAATTCGCGAAGCCTTGCTCAGTCGCGCCGCGCGTCGCATAAATCAGTCGCCGCCGCCGACATAGCTTGCGGCGATCATCCGCGCGACTTTTTGCGGAGAAGGCGTTGCTGCGAGGACTTTCATGAGCTTGGCCGAAGACCGAGCATCATTGACAAACAGACGTTGGCGCGGCGCGCGGTTGGTTATCGCGGCAGCGGCGCTTGTGTTTGCGGCGTTGGCCTTGGCCGGCGCGCTGCCCTATTCCTATGCGCTCGCCGGCTTTGCCATCGTCGCCGCTGCCGCCGTGTTCGCGGTCCGCACCGGCGAAGAGGAAGAGCGCCGCCGCCAGCCGATCGCCATTTCCGAGCGCGGCGACGATCTGCTGCGTGCCGTCGTTGCCGGCTTGCCGGATCCCGTCGTTGCGCTTGACCGCGACGGCCGCGTGCTGGCGCTCAACGAGCGCGCCCGCGCGCTGGCGCCGGCCTTGCGGCAGGGCGAGCCGGTCTCGTTTGCCCTTCGCATGCCGGAACTGATCGAGGCCATCGGCCGCGCCGCGTCGCAAGGCGAGGAGCAGCGCGTCGTTTATTTCGAGCGCGTGCCGCTCGACCGCTGGTTCGAAACCATCATCATGCCGGTCAGGCGCGGCGCCGATGCGGAGCGGCCCGATCTGGTGCTGATGACGTTTCACGATCTCACCCCGCTGCGCCGGGTCGAGGAAATGCGCGCCGACTTCGTCGCCAATGCCAGCCATGAATTGCGCACCCCGCTCGCGGCGCTGCTCGGCTTTATCGAGACGCTGCAAGGATCTGCCCGCGAAGATGCTAAAGCGCGTGAACGCTTCCTGGCCATCATGCAGGAGCAGGCGCGGCGCATGGCGCGCTTGATCGACGACCTGCTGTCGCTGTCGCGCATCGAGCTCAATGCGCATCGCCGTCCCGATACGCCGGCCGATCTGGTGCCGATCGTCCGCCAGGTCGCCGACGGCTTGGAAACGCTGGCACGCGACCGCGGCGTGAGCCTGCACATCGATGCCGGCAATGCGCTCGCCGTGCACGGCGATCACGACGAATTGGTCCGCGTCTTCGAGAACCTGGTCGAGAACGCGCTCAAATACGGCGCTGCCGGCCGGCGCGTCGACATCAAGGTTGCGACCGGCTCATCCGCCGATGGCGAGCCCGAGGCGCTGGTCAGCGTGCGCGATTACGGGCCCGGCATTGCGCCGGAACATCTGCCCCGGCTCACCGAGCGCTTCTATCGGGTCGATGTCGGAGAAAGCCGCGCCCAAGGCGGAACCGGACTCGGACTGGCGCTGGTCAAGCACATCCTTAACCGCCACCGCGGCCGTTTGACCATCGATAGCGCGCCGGGAGCGGGTGCAACATTCACGGTGCATTTGCCCACCGCCGTCCCCGCGCATCCGCGCTAAATTGCCGCTCTATCAGTCACTTATACTGTCATCTGATTGTCATGTGCGGCTCATAGAACCGTGATGTGCCGAACATAACCATGCCCACGCTGCGGTTCGGCCCTGAGCGGGCCATTCCTCGTACAGCGTGCGCTCAACGGAAGCTCCCTACAGGGACTTTAAGCCGACTTCGATCGGAACTCAGACCGGGACTTTGACCAGCATTCAGGTCGGCGACCCGCGTCGCCCGAAGTTCTACTCACAGGAGAGATGGACGTGAAACATCTGACCACATTCGCCGTCGCCGGCATTCTTGCCGCGTCGGTGCTGCCCGCCGCCGCCGGCGATATCACCGGCGCCGGCTCGACCTTCGTTTATCCGGTTCTCGCCAAGTGGGCGGATACCTACAAGAAAGACACCAATATCGGCCTGAACTATCAGTCGATCGGTTCGGGCGGCGGTATCAAGCAGATCACCGCCAAGACCGTCACCTTCGGCGCCACCGACAAGCCGCTGGCGCCCGAAGACGTCGCCAAGAACAATTTCGTGCAGTTTCCCGTGATCAACGGCGCGGTTGTTCCGATCATGAATCTGCCGGGCATCAAGCCGGGTGAAGTCACGCTCGACGGCGCGACGATTGCTCAGATTTTCCTCGGCAACATCACCAAGTGGAACGATCCGGCGATCGCGAAGCTCAACCCGGACGTCAAGCTGCCTGACACCGCCATTGCCGTCGTCCATCGCTCCGACGGATCGGGCACCACCTTCATCTTCACCGACTATCTCTCCAAGGTCAGCCCGGACTGGAAGTCCAAGGTCGGCGCGGATACGGCCGTCGAGTGGCCGGTCGGCATCGGCGCCAAGGGCTCCGAAGGTGTTTCCAACAACACCGCGCAGACCGTCGGTTCGCTCGGCTATGTCGAATATGCCTATGCCAAGCAGAACAACCTGACCTATGCCAAGATGGTCAACCACGCCGGCAAGACGGTGTCGCCGACGATGGAATCGTTCCAAGCCGCCGCCGCCGGCGCCGATTGGGCCAGCGCGCAGAACTTCCGCGTCATCCTCACCGACGCGGCGGGCGACAAGTCGTGGCCGATCGCCGGCTCGACCTTCATCCTGATGGAAACGTCACCGCAAGATCCGGTCTCGTCCGCTGAAGCACTCAAGTTCTTCTCTTGGGGCTACAAGAACGGCAAGCAGGCTGCGACCGACCTCGATTACGTGCCGATGCCCGACAGCGTCGTCGCCCTGATCGAGAAGACCTGGAAAGACAAGATCAAGGGCTCCGACGGCAAGCCGGTGTACTGAGATCGACAAGCGCGGGAAAAGGCGCCCTCGGCGCCTTTTCCTTTTACGCTTTTGCCAAGTCCATATTGGTCTTGTCCGCGTTAGGCTTGTCCACAATGGACGTATCTTACGGGCCGAGGCGCCCTTACATTCGCTCTCCGAGTGCGCAGAGTGCGGGAGAGTTGATGCAAACGACGACGGAGAGACGGCAAGTGGCTGACGTTGCGTTGTCGGATCAAATCGCGATCTCGGCCGGGGCCGCGGCGCGCACCAGGGCCCTCGATCGGTTGCGTTTTGGCGACGCGTTGTTCAGGCAGTTGACGCGCGGCGCGGCGATCTTCGTGTTGCTGCTGCTGAGCGGCGTCATCGTTTCGCTGATCCAGGGCTCGATTCCGGCACTGAGCACTTTCGGGCTCGGCTTTCTGGTCAGCCAGAGCTGGAATCCGGTCACCGAGAAATTCGGCGCGCTGCCCGCCATCTACGGCACCATCGTTACTTCGGGCATTGCCATGCTGATCGCCGTTCCGGTCGGCTTGCTGATCGCTTTCTTCCTCACCGAACTGTGCCCGCAATGGCTGCGCCGTCCGATTGGCATCGCCATTGAGCTGCTCGCGGGCATTCCCAGCATCATCTACGGCATCTGGGGACTTTTCATGTTCGCGCCGTTCCTGCAGGCGACGCTGCAGCCGTTCCTGATCAATACGCTCGGCAACGTACCGGGGATCGGTTCGCTGTTCGCGGGTCCGCCTTACGGCATCGGCATGCTCACAGCGGGATTGATCCTCGCCATCATGGTGCTGCCGTTCATTACCTCGATCACGCGCGATGTGTTCGAGGCCGTGCCGAGCGTGCTCAAGGAGGCGGCCTACGGGCTTGGTTGCACGAGGTGGGAGGTGGTGCGCAATGTCGTGCTGCCTTATTGCCGGGTCGGCGTCATCGGCGGCGTCATGCTGGCGCTGGGCCGCGCGCTCGGCGAAACCATGGCCGTGACCTTCGTCATCGGCAATGCGCACCGGATTTCTGCCTCGATCCTGGCGCCGGGCACCACGATTTCGGCGACCATCGCCAATGAATTCACCGAGGCCGTCGGCGATCTTTACACTTCGGCACTGATCGCGCTCGGCCTCCTCCTCTTCGTTATCACTTTCATCGTGCTTGCGATCGCGCGCTATATGCTGCTGCGCATCGAGCGCCGGATCGGGTGAGGCCATGCAGCAGGACATCTTAGCCGGGCGTTATTCGAGCCGCCGCCGCAGTAATTTCATCGCCACCGGTCTCGCGATCGGCGCCACTTTATTGGGCCTCGGCTGGCTGGTCCTGATCTTGGGCGCACTGCTGTGGAAGGGCTTCTCGGGTCTCTCGCTCGCGGTTTTCACCGAAATGACTCCGCCGCCGGGATCGAGCGGTGGGCTGCTCAATCCCATCTTCGGCAGCCTCATACTGACGGCGCTGGCCGTAATCATCGGCACGCCGATCGGCATTCTCGCCGGCACCTACATGGCCGAATACGGCCGTTACGATAAGCTCAGCAGCATCGTGCGCTTCATCAATGATATTCTGTTGAGCGCGCCGTCGATCGTGGTCGGTCTGTTTATCTATCAGGTGATGGTCGCGCCGATGGGACATTTCTCCGGCTATGCCGGCGGCGTGGCGCTCGCCGTCCTCGTCATTCCGGTGGTGGTGCGCACCACCGAGGACATGCTGACGCTGGTGCCCAATGCACTGCGCGAAGCGGCGACTTCGATCGGCCTGCCGCGGTCGCTGTCGATCATGCATATCTGTTATCGCGCGGCGCGCGCCGGCATGGTGACGGGCGTGCTTCTCGCTGTCGCGCGCATCAGCGGCGAAACCGCGCCGCTCCTGTTCACCTCGCTGAACAACCAGTTCTGGAGCACCAATCTGAACGCGCCGATCTCCAGTCTGCCGGTTATCATCTTCCAGTTCGCGCTCAGCCCATACAAGGATTGGCAGGCACTGGCCTGGACCGGCGCCCTTATCATCACTCTCACCGTTCTCGCTTTGAGTATCAGTGCGCGCGCGCTTGTCGCGCCAGGAAAACAGTCATGAGCATGAGCAGCGTTGCCTCAGTATCCGTTCCAGCCGTCAGTCACGCCGCGGCCGATCGGGCGAGCTTGAACGACAAAGTCACGATCCGGGATCTCAACTTCTTCTATGGCGAGACCAGAGCGCTGAAGTCGATCTCGCTGTCGCTTTACGAGAACAAAGTTATCGCCTTCATCGGCCCGTCGGGCTGCGGTAAGTCGACCTTGCTCCGCGTTCTCAACCGCATGTACGACCTCTATCCACATCAGCGCGCCACGGGCGAAGTCATATTCGACGGCGACAACATCCTGTCGCCGCGGCAGGATCTCAATCTGTTGCGCGCTCGTATCGGCATGGTGTTCCAGAAGCCGACGCCGTTCCCGATGTCGATCTACGAGAACGTCGCCTTCGGCATCCGGCTCTACGAGAAGCTGCCGAAATCGGAACTCGACGGCCGCGTCGAGACCTCGCTGCGCCGCGCCGCGCTCTGGGAGGAGGTCAAGGACAAGCTGCATGCCAACGGCCAGAGCCTCTCCGGCGGTCAGCAGCAACGGCTCTGCATCGCCCGCACCGTCGCGGTGCGGCCGGAAGTGATCCTGTTCGACGAGCCATGCTCGGCGCTCGATCCGATCTCGACCGCCAAAATCGAGGAATTGATCGACGAATTGACCGACGACTACACGATCGTCATCGTCACCCACAACATGCAGCAGGCGGCGCGCGTCTCCGAGTTCACCGCCTTCATGTATCTCGGCGAACTGATCGAGTTCGACGCGACGAGCAAGATGTTTACGTCGCCGCAGGATCAGCGTACCCAAGACTACATCACCGGCCGCTTCGGATAACAATCATGACCGATTCCACCACCACAACGACAACGCGGCTCGATCACACCGCCAAGGCCTTCGATACCGATCTGCAGGAGATTACCCGCAAGGTCGCCGAAATGGGCGGCCTGGCGGAGCGCCAGATCGCCGATTCCGTTCAGGCTCTGGTCGATCGCGACATCGAGCTCGGCGAGCGCGTGATCGTCACCGATCCCGCCATCGATGCCATGCAGCGCGAGGTCGAGGAAAAGGCCATTCTGACCATCGCGCGGCGGCAACCGATGGCGGTAGATCTGCGCGAATGCGTCGGCGCCATGCGCGTCTGCAACGATCTTGAGCGCATCGGCGATCACGCCAAGCATATCGGCAAGCGCGTCGTCGCGCTCGACGGCGATTTCTACCCGCAAAAGCTGATCCGCGGCGTGGAGCATATGTCGGCGCTGGTGCTCGGCCAGCTCAAGCAAGTGCTTGACGCCTATGCCAGCCGCGACTTGCAAGGCGCGCTCGCGGTGTGGAACGGCGACGAGGAAATCGACTCGATGTGCACCTCGCTGTTCCGCGAGCTGTTGACCTACATGATGGAAGACCCGCGCAACATCACCTTCTGTATGCATCTGATGTTTTGCGCCAAGGACATCGAGCGGATGGGCGACCACGCCACCAACATTGCCGAGACTGTCTATTACATGATCGAAGGCCGTCCGATTACCGACCAGCGTCCTAAGGGTGACACCACGAGTTTTCCGGCAGCCGCGCTGCAAAAATAGGAGACCGGGATGGGTGCCAACATCCTCATCGTGGAAGACGAGGAACCGCTGACCACGCTGCTGCGCTACAACCTCGAAGCCGAGGGCTACGAGGTTGATGCGGTGACGCGCGGCGACGATGCCGATACGCGGCTCAAAGAAACTGCGCCTGATCTTGTCGTTCTCGACTGGATGCTACCGGGCCTGTCCGGCATCGAACTGTGCCGGCGGCTGCGGGCGCGGCCGCAGACGCAAAGCCTGCCGATCATCATGCTCACCGCCCGCGGCGAGGAAAGCGAGCGCGTGCGCGGGCTCGCCACCGGCGCCGACGACTATATCGTCAAGCCGTTCTCGGTGCCGGAACTCCTGGCGCGGGTGCGCGCGCTATTGCGCCGCGCCAGCCCCGAGCGCGTCGCCATGATCCTTAATATCGGCGACCTCGAGCTCGACCGCGAGAAGAAGCGCGTGTCGCGGTCAAGCCGCCCCGTGGATCTCGGGCCGACCGAATTCCGCCTGCTTGAATATCTGATGGAGCGCCCGGGCCGGGTGTTCTCGCGCGAGCAATTGCTCGACGGCGTCTGGGGTAGCGACGTCTATATCGACGAGCGCACCGTCGATGTGCATGTCGGCCGCCTGCGCAAGGCGCTCAACCGCGGCCACACCACGGATCCGATCCGCACGGTGCGCGGCGCCGGCTATTCGCTGGACGACCGTTTCGGCAAAGCAAGCTGACGTCGCCGCGCGCGGACGTCCGATGATCGAAGAGATCGGGTATGGGCATTGCAGGCGGCAATGCGCGGGGCGCCAGTCTATTGCGCATGAATTCGTCGCGCATAAAAAATGCCCCGCTCGCACGGGGCATGGGAGACGATCGTTGTCGTGAAATGCGTTGCGCGCGCGGCTTACCGCGGCGGGCGTTTGTCGCGGCGCCGGTCGCTCGCCGGCTGATAGGCCACGCGCGAGTGATAGGCGCAATAAGGCAGGCCGCCGATCGTGTTGCCGCCGCAGAAGAAAAAGTCGCCGCTACTGGGATCGCCGACCGGCCAGCGGCAGGTCTGCTCGTTCAATTCCAGAATGGTGCGGCGCTGGCCGATCGGGATGATGTTGTCGATCAGTTCCGGCTCGGCTTCCGCTTCGATGTCATAAGCATGCGCCAACGCGGTATTGCCGCGGATCGCGGGCCGGCCGATGCTGCGCAACATATGCGATGGCGCGCGCGCCTTGCGTTGCCGCGGCGCTGCACTCGACGTGCTCTTGGCGCGGCCGGAAAGCCCCAGCCGGTGCACCTTGCCGATCACCGCATTGCGGGTAATGCCGCCGAGCTCGGCCGCGATCTGACTAGCCGAAAGGCCGTCCGACCACAGCTTTTTCAAAAGCTCGACGCGCTCGTCCGTCCACGACATGAGCAAATTCTCCTCACCGCTATGCGTCGGGCCAAATTTCTGGCCTTGGCAGAATCCATCGCCACGCCAGGCGACGCACCGCCGCCCAACACGTACTCAACCGACAACGCTTCAGATGACTGTCCGCCGCACGATATGTCGTACTTGACGAGAAAAATGCTACAATATGGCGGGACTCCGGCGCAAGAGTCGCACAAGCCACGTCCACACATTCGTGCCGATATGTGGATGATATGGGTACAAACCGAGTCCGGAACGCTTAATTATCCTGTGTTGACAGTGGGGCGCGTCCAAATAAAATGTCCCTCCGTGCCGCCCGGAGAGGCGGCACATTGCATTTTGGCCGCGCAAAAAGCCGCGCGGCGGCTTCGGACCTAACCCGTGACATCGCATCTGTTGCCAACTTACGCGCGCGTTCACCTCGCTTTCGAACGGGGCGAAGGCGTATGGCTGACGTCGACGGACGGCGAGCGCTATCTGGATTTTACCTCCGGCGTTGCCGTCAACGCGCTCGGCCATGCCCACCCGCATCTGGTGGCGGCGCTGACCGCGCAGGCGCAGAAACTCTGGCACGTCTCCAATCTCTACGAGGTTCCGGAGGCCGAGCACGTGGCGCAGCGTCTGTGCGATGCCTGCTTCGCTGACGTGGTCTTCTTCTGCAATTCCGGCGCCGAGGCCATGGAAGGCTGCATCAAGATGGCGCGCAAATACCATGCGGCGAACGGCGCGCCGGAACGGTATCGCATCATCACCTTCGAAGGCGCGTTCCACGGCCGGACGCTGGCGACGCTCGCTGCCGGCGGGCAGAAGAAATATCTCGAAGGTTTTGGCCCGGTGGTCGAAGGCTTCGATCAGGTTCCGTTCGGCGATATTGAAGCCGTCAAGCGCGCCATCGGCCCGGAGACGGCGGCGATCCTGATCGAGCCGGTCATGGGCGAGGGCGGCGTGCGCGTGGTCGAGCCGTCTTTCCTCAAGGCGCTGCGCGAACTGTGCGACACGCATGGATTGCTCTTGATATTCGACGAGGTGCAGTCCGGCATGGGTCGCACCGGATATCTGTTCGCGCATCAGCGCGTCGGCGTCACGCCCGACATTATGGGGCTCGCCAAGGCGCTGGGCGGCGGTTTTCCGGTCGGCGCGTTCCTCGGCACCGCCGAGGCCGGCAAGGGCATGACGGCCGGCACCCACGGCTCGACCTTCGGCGGCAATCCGCTGGCGATGAGCGCGGCTAATGCCGTGCTCGATGTCATGCTGGCGCCGGGCTTTTTCGAACGCGTGCAGCGCACCGCCCTGGTGTTGAAGCAGAAGCTCGCCGAGCTCAAGGACCGCTATCCGACAATCATCGCCGAGGTGCGGGGCGAAGGGCTGCTGGTCGGACTGAAGGCCGTGGTTCCGGTTGCGGAACTGGTCGACGCCTGCCGCGCCGAAAAGATGATCACGGTATCCGCCGGCAACAATGTCATGCGCCTCTTGCCACCGCTCATCATCAGCGAGCCGGAGATCGCAGAGGGCGTGGCGCGGCTTGATCGCGCCTGCGCCACGCTCGCTCGCACGCGCGCCGCGAAACAGAAGGAACAGGCGGCGGGATGAGCGACGTTCGTCACTTCCTCGAGCTTTCCGATATCCCGACCGCCGATCTGCGGGCGATGATCGACGATGCGCGAGTCATGAAGTCGAAGCCGGCGCGCGCCGCGCGTCCGCTTGCCGGCAAGACCTTGGCGATGATTTTCGAGAAGCCCTCGACGCGCACGCGCGTGTCGTTCGAGGTCGGCATGCGCCAGCTCGGCGGTGACGTGCTCCTGCTCACCGCGGAGGAAATGCAGCTCGGCCGCGGCGAGACGCTCGCCGATACCGCGCGCGTTCTGTCGCGCTATATCGACGCCATCATGATCCGCACGCTGAACCCCGATGACGTGGCCGAACTGGCGCGCCACGCTACGGTACCGGTGATCAACGGTCTGACGCGGCGCTCGCATCCGTGCCAGGTCATGGCCGACGTCCTGACATTCGAGGAGAAGCGCGGCCCGATCCGCGGCCGCACCGTGGCCTGGACCGGCGATGCCAATAACGTCCTCACCTCGTGGATGCACGCCGCCGAGCGCTTCGATTTCCGTTTGCGCGTCGCTTCGCCGCCGGAACTGACGCCGAAAAAGCCCATGGTCCAGTGGATCAAGTCGTCCGGCGCCGATATCACCATTGGCGCCGATCCGGAGGAAGCGGTGAAAGGCGCCGATTGCGTCGTCACCGACACCTGGGTGTCGATGGGCGACCGCAACGGCGCGCGCCGGCACAATCTGCTCAAGCGCTACCAGGTCAACGCCCGCCTCATGGCGCGGGCCAAGCCGGACGCACTCTTCATGCACTGCCTGCCCGCGCATCGCGGCGAAGAGGTCACCGACGAAGTCATGGACGGGCCGCAGTCGGTGGTCTTCGACGAAGCGGAAAACCGGCTCCACGCGCAGAAGGGCATCTTGGCTTGGTGCCTGCATGCCGGTGGGCGGTAGTCGCGCGGTTTTCAGATTTCGTTCTTGTCTCTCCGCGAGCCTTTGCAAGCGATGCGCAAGGGTCGCGAAGGGCTCCCAATCGGGCTTTCGACACCTATATTAGGGCGCGATGAACAAACCCGATTTCGCCATCCCCACCCGCGAGCCGGATCAGATCGGACTCGATGACACGATCTTGCCGTTCGCGGTCAAGGCGCTGGATCTGCGCGGCCGCATCGTGCGACTTGGTCCGGCCGTCGATACCATCCTGAGCAGTCACGATTATCCGCCGCCGGTGGCCAAGCTCCTCGGCGAGGCGATCGTGCTCACCGTCATGCTCGGCTCGAGCCTCAAATTCGACGGCCGCTTCATCCTGCAAACGCAAGGCGACGGTCCGGTGCGCATGCTGGTGGTCGATTTTACGTCGCCAAGCAATGTCCGCGCGTGCGCGCGGTTCGACGCCAAGCGGGTTGCGGACGCGATCGCCAACGGCGCGGTCGAGCCAGGCCAGCTGCTCGGCCGCGGCCATCTCGCTATGACCATCGACCAGGGCGGCGAAATGAGCCGTTATCAAGGGCTTGTGGCGCTCGAAGGCGGCGGCCTCGAACAGGCCGCGCATGAATATTTCCTGCGTTCGGAGCAGATCCCGACGCGGGTCCGGCTCGCGGTCGCCGAAGAATTCCGCGCCGGCGAACGCGGCGCGCGGCGGCATTGGCGCGCAGGCGGCATCATGCTGCAGTTCCTGCCCAATTCGACCGAGCGTCAGCGCCAGGCCGATCTCGATCCGGGCGACGCCCCGCCGGGTACGGCGCCGCATATCGTGACTGAGGACGATGCCTGGGTCGAAGGCCGGTCGCTGATTGAAACCGTGGACGATATCGAGTTGCTCGATCCCGACCTGTCGAGCGAGCGGCTCGCTTACCGCCTGTTCCACGAACGCGGCGTGCGCGTGTTCCGCGCCGCGCCGATCAACGCGCAATGCTCGTGCTCGCGCGACAGTGTCGAAAACATGCTGAAAAGCTTTTCGCAGGAAGATCGCGACGACATGGTCGAGAACGGCCGGATCACCGTCACCTGCGAGTTTTGCAGCTCGACCTATGTCTTTGCGCCGGACGAAGTCGCCGTCCCGGCGGAGTCCACTTCCTAGTCTTGTTGTCCTAGCTCTTGTTGAGGTCGAGTGGATGCGCGTGCTCGTAGCGGCCGCGACTCCGTTGCAAGAGTTTTTGCTGAAAGGCCGGGTCGAGCTCGGCCGGACCGAGCACCGCCGCCTGGTTGACCGTGCCGGTCACGTCCGCGTCAAACATTTCGTGATGGGACGCAGCGCCCACGCATTCGGCGCCGACCACGATCGCAAATCCGGCCAAAATCGCCGCAACGGCCTGTGAACGCATTGAAATCTTTCGCCGAATCATGGCCCCTCCAATTGAGTTCCGTATCTGCCAGCCAATTTAGCCTAATTTGTGCACTGCAATGTGAATATACAATAAATCGCCATATTTTTTATATAACATATTGATTTATATCAATATTATGTAATTATCGCATTGCGGTAAAAAACGACCTCGCGACCGGGCTGTCGACTTTGCACCGAAATCGCTTGAGCCCGCGGAACCGGACCGGGCCGAGTGCAATTGATTCAACGAGCCAGCACGTACGGAGCACGCAAGGCGCAATGACGGGCGCTAACGGCTGCCGGTAACGACGGGGGCTCTCATGGGCGATCTCTCATGGGCGATATTGCAGTCAAGATTTTGATTGGCGTTGCGACAGCCGCGGTGTGGTTCGCGCTCTCGCGCGCTGCCAGCGCCGCGCCGATCTGCGACCATGGCACCGGCGTTTCCGCGTACGTGGAACACCAGGCGGCCGACGCCGGACGCTGAATTCGTTCACTGACATTCGACGACGACGCTACAGATTGACGAACGCGGCTTGCCGGCAAGCCGCGTTTTTTCTTGCTAATTCAGCGTGCGTTTGGTGGCGACGCTGTCGAGTGAGAAGGCCGGAACGTCGATATCAAAGTGTTCGCCTGCGGCGCTCACCATGCCATAGCTGCCGACCATGAAGCCTGACGGTGTCTGCAGCGGCACGCCGCTGGTATATTCGAACACCTCGCCGGCCTTCAGCGTCGGCTCTTCGCCCACGACGCCCGCGCCTCGAACTTCCTGCTTCCGGCCATGGGCATCGGTGATGCGCCAATGGCGGGTCTTCAGCTGCACCGTCTCGCTGCCTTTATTGGTGATCGAGATCGTATAGGCCCAGAAGAAATAGTTGTTTTCCGGCGACGACCGGTCGGCGACAAAGCGCGGGGTCACCACGACCTCGATATCGCGGGTCACCGCCCGGTACATATTTGGGTTCCTGTCATGGGCGCTCGCCAGAGTGTCTTGAGGGCGCGTTTGATGGCGCCTTTCACGCTGCTTTTAAAGCCCCCGCCGCACTATCGGCGCAAAGCTCAATCAGCCGTATTAGCTATTGATTCCACGGAAAAGTGAATAACGTCGCGGCTCTTGTTGCAATAACCATGCGGACCAGCTTTCTCAAGATTGGGCGACGGACCGGATATAACGAGGGTGAGATGGGCCGCACTGCCGCGTCGGGGCGGGCGGACATGATCGCAACACCTATGCTGGTAACGCCCATAACCACGGCTGCGCCGCTTCCGGTGGTCGCGGCCGAGCGCGACCTGCGGCTCGATCTGTTTCGCGGCATCGCGCTGTGGCTGATCTTTCTCGACCACATTCCCGGCAATATCCTCAACTGGTTCACCATCCGCAATTACGGCTTCTCCGACGCCACCGAGATCTTCATTTTCATCTCCGGCTACACCGCGGCTTTCGTCTATGGCCGCGCCATGCGCGAACGTGGCCTCCTCATCGCCAGTGCGCGCATATTGCGGCGCGCCTGGCAGATCTACGTCGCGCACATTTTTCTGTTCACGATCTTCATGGCCGAGATCGCCTATGTCGCGGCGACCTTCGACAACCCGCTCTATGCCGAGGAAATGAACATTCTCGATTTCCTCAAGCAGCCCGACGTCACGATCTTTCAGGCGCTGTTGTTGAAGTTCAAGCCGGTCAATATGGACGTGCTGCCGCTCTATATCGTGCTGCTGCTGTTGTTCCCGCCGATGCTGTGGATGCTGTTGCGGCAGCCGGGCTTCGCGCTCGCCGGCTCGGCTTTGGTTTATGTCTTGGCGTGGAATTTCGACTGGAATTTGCCGGCCTATCCGAACGGCGTCTGGTTCTTCAATCCGTTCGCGTGGCAATTGCTGTTCGTGTTCGGCGCCTGGTGTGCGCTCGGCGGCGCGCATCGGCTGTCGAACGTGTTGCGCTCGCCCTATGTGCTGACCTTGGCGATCGCTTATCTGATCTTTGCTTTCGCCATCACGTTAACTTGGTATGTCGAGCCGCTGCAGCGCTTCGTCCCGCAATGGCTAAGCGATTGGATGTATCCGATCGACAAGACCAATCTCGATGTGCTGCGCTTCGCTCATTTTCTCGCCTTGGCGGCGGTCACGGTGCGTTTCGTGCCGCGCGATTGGCCGGGACTGAAATCGCCGTTCCTGCAGCCGGCGATTGTGTGCGGCCAGCATTCGTTGGAAATTTTCTGTCTTGGCGTATTCTTGGCCTTCGCCGGACAGTTCATTATCAGTGAGTGGTCAGGAGGCCCGGTCGTGCAGACACTCATCAGTTTTGCCGGCATTCTGATCATGGTTGCGACAGCGAGCCTGATATCGTGGTACAAATATATCGAAGGACGGACTCCCACGTCGCGCGTCAAAACACCCGACGCCGACCTGGCGGGAGGCGGGGCATGAAATTTGTCGTTGCCATATTCGCCGCGAGCGTGCTCGCCGGCGCTGTTGTCGCTGCCGCGTTCAGCGGACCGGTGCGCGCGGATCCGCCGCCGGAAGAATGCGACGTGCCGCAATCGCTTATTGAAAGCGATGTCGAGCTCCCGCATGTCACCAGCGAAGTAAAGACCAAACACCGCTTGGATATCAGCGTTCTTGGCTCCGGTTCGTCCTCGATCGCCGGGCCGGAAGGCGCGCATTTCGCTTATCCGGCGCGGCTTGAAGACACGCTCAAACACGAGCTTGCCGGCGTCGATATCAAGCTCACCGCGCATGTTCAGCCACGCGAAACGACGGCGACGATGCTGCAGGGCCTGGGCAAGATTCTCGCCGACGACAAGCCGTCGCTCGTGATCTGGCAGGCCGGCACGTCGGATGCGCTGAGCGGCGTCGAGCCGGAGGATTTTCGCGTGAGCCTCGATCAAGGAGTCAGCGAGATCCAGGCCGCCGATGCCGACGTCATTTTGATGAACATGCAATACAGCCCGCGCACCGAATCCATGCTCGACGTGTCCGCTTATGCCGATGTCATGCGCGTGGTCGCGCAGCAGCGCGGCGCGCTGCTGTTCGACCGGCTAGCCATCATGCATTATTGGAACGACGCAGGGACCTTCGACCTATATACCGCTACAAAAAAGTATGATATGGCGCGACGTGTTCATGAGTGCATTGGCCGGGCCTTGGCGTCGCAAATTATAAACTCTGCGCATCTTGACGCCGTAAGAATGCAAACGACGCGTTAATGTCCCCAAACAAACAAACAAAATTCCCCTGCTTGAAGCGGGCCGCGGTGGCGACTGCTTTTTTTGCACTGCACTCTGTTGCGCTGCACACAGCGGCCCTGGCGCAGATGCAGACGCCTGCGCATTTTGTCGCACCTCAAGCTGTCACTCCGGTCGCCGCGCCTGCAGCAACACCCGCCGCCGTTCCCGCGGTTGCCGCTTCCGCGGCGCGCCCGGCGACGTCGAATGTGCTCAGGGCGGCCACGGTGCCGACGCTCGCAGCCGCCGCTGCGCCGCCGGTCGCGTGCAATGCTCCGGCCGCGTTGACGCATCTTGATCGCCCGTTGCTGCACACCATGCGGCGTCTCGCCAATGGCGCGCCTCTCACCGTGGTCGCGATCGGCTCGTCGTCAACCGCAGGCGCCGGCGCGAGTTCGGCGGCTGCGACCTATCCGAGCCAGCTTGCTGCGGATCTGCGCGAGCGCTTTCCCGGTCACGACATCACAGTGCTCAATCGCGGCGTTAACGGCGAAGAGACCGACAATATGATGGCGCGCTTCGCTAAGGACGTGGTCGCCGAGAAACCGCAGCTCGTGATCTGGCAGGTCGGCACCAATTCGGTGCTGCGCGACCGTTCGCTCGAGCAACACGCAGAGCTGCTGCATGACGGCATTGCGCAGCTCAAGGCCATCAATGCCGACGTGGTGCTGATGGACCTGCAATATTCGCCGGCCGTAATCACCAAGTCCGAGACCGACGACATGGTCGATCAGATCGCGCTCGCGGCCAAGACCGACAATGTCGATCTGTTCGAGCGCTTCGCCATCATGCGCAATTGGAGCGAAGTGCAGCATCTGTCTTTCGACACGTTCGTGGCGCCCGACCACTTGCACATGAACGACTGGGGTTACGGCTGCGTGGCCAAGCTCCTCAGCGGCGCAATTGCCGAAGCCGCGACCCGCCCGATCACCTCGGCTGCGGTGCCTCCGGCGCTGACCGCCGCGCCGGCCAAGCCCGGCCTGCAATAAGCAACGCACCTCTGCTCTTTGAGCCGCCCCGGAATGACGGCTACACCGCCTTGAGCGCCGCGAGCACGTCCTCGACGATATCGTCGGGATGTTCGAGCCCGCAGGAGACGCGCACCAGGCCGTCGCTGATGCCGAGTTCGGCGCGTTGCGCTGGCGTCAGCCGCTGATGCGTGGTCGTCGCCGGATGCGTGATCAGGCTTTTGGCATCGCCGAGATTATTGCTGATGCGGATGAGCTTCAGCGCGTCTTGAAAACGGAACGCCGCCGTCTTGCCGCCGTCGATTTCGAAAGCGACCAGCGTCGAACCGCCGCGCATCTGCTTTTGCGCCACCGCGGCCTGTGGATGGTCCGGGCGGCCAGGATAAATCAGGCGTGGAACCTTCGGATGCGCGGCAAGCGCCACGGCAAGCGTCGCCGCCGTGTCGGTTTGCCGGCGCACGCGCACCGCAAGCGTTTCGAGGCCTTTGAGCAGCACCCAGGCATTGAACGGCGACATCGACGGCCCGGTCTGCCGCAACAGCATATGGATATTGTCCATGATGAATTTCTGCGAGGCGAGCACGATGCCGCCGAGGCAGCGCCCTTGGCCGTCGATATGTTTGGTCGCCGAATAGACGACGCAGTCGGCGCCGAGCGCGAGCGGCGACTGAAATAAGGGCGTCGCGAATACGTTGTCGACGACGAGCGTCGCGCCGGCCGCATGCGCGATCTTGGCCACTTCGGCGATGTCGATGACTTCCAGCGCCGGATTGGTCGGGCTTTCCAAAAAGAACGTCTTGGTATTGGGCCGCACGGCCGCGCGCCAGGCGTCGAGATTGCAGCCGTCGACCAAGGTCGAAGAGACGCCGAAGCGCGGCAGATAATCTTCGACGATATAGCGGCAGGAGCCGAACATCGCTTTGGAAGCGACGACGTGATCGCCGGCCTTCACCTGGCCGACCAGCGACAGCGTCACCGCCGCCATGCCGGTTGCGGTCGCGCGCGCGGCTTCGGCGCCTTCGAAGGCCGCCATGCGGCGCTCGAACATGTCCACGGTCGGATTGGCGAAGCGGGAATATTGATAGCCGGGGTCTTCGCCCTTGAAGCGCGCCTCCGCCTGGGCGGCGCTGTCATAGACGTAGCCCTGGGTGAGGAACAGCGCTTCCGAGGTTTCTCCGAACGGCGAGCGCAGCGTGCCGGATTGAACGAGACGGGTTTCCGGGCGGTAGTTTCTTTGTGCGGACGCGGACATGTGTGTTGCTCCATAGCCGAACGAGGGATCGGCCGAAAAACAAAAACCCGGCCAGGAGGAAAATCCTCGGCCGGGCACACGTGTCCCCGGCCTTTTAGCAACTTATTTTACGTGGCTTGCAAGCCGGCCGGCTCAAATGACCACGGGATAAGCGACTGTATAGACCGCGCGCGTCTTTGCGTCAAACCGGGCATCGGGTTAGATCGCTCCCCGTGGCACCCGCACCGAACCCCGCAGTTCAAGGCATTCTCCCCGACCGCATGATCGCGGCGCTGGCGGAGGCGGGCGGGATTGTGCCCCGCTATCCGTTCGCACCCGATCAGATCCAGCCAGCGAGTCTCGATCTGCGGCTCGGCACGATTGCTTATCGCGTGCGTGCGAGCTTTTTGCCCGGGCCGGGTACGACGGTGGCGCAGCGTATCGCCGAATTGAAGCTCCACGAATTCTCACTTGCCGAGGGCGCGGTGCTGGAAACCGGCTGCGTCTATATCGTGCCGCTGATCGAGAGCTTGGCGCTGCCCCCCGACATCGCCGCCGCCGCCAATCCGAAGAGCTCAACCGGGCGGCTTGACGTTTTCACCCGCGTCATCGCCGACGAGACGCGCGGCTTCGATCGCATCGCCGGCGGCTATCACGGTCCGCTCTATGCCGAGATCAGTCCGAAGACATTTCCCGTGCTGGTGCACGAAGGCTCGCGGCTGTCGCAGTTGCGGCTGCGCCGCGGCGAAGCGGCGCTGAACGCGGATGCGCTCCGCGCACTGCATGCAAATGAGCGGCTGGTTGATCGGACCGAAGCGGTGATGGGCGACGGCGTCGCCATCAGCATCGATCTGTCCGGCGTGCACCACAAACGCGGCAACGGCAACGATGCCGGTATCGTCGGCTATCGCGCCAAGCGCCATACCGCCGTCATCGAAGTCGAGCGCCGCGGCGCCTACGAGGTCGCCGATTTCTGGGAGCCGATTGCAGCGCGCGCCGACAACAGCCTGATCCTCGATCCGGACGAGTTTTACATCTTGGCGTCGAACGAGGCGGTCCAGGTGCCGCCGGATTACGCCGCGGAAATGGTGCCGTTCGATCCGCTGGTCGGCGAATTCCGTGTCCACTATGCCGGCTTCTTCGACCCCGGTTTCGGTTATGCCGGGGCCGGCGGTTTGGGTTCGCGGGCCGTGCTCGAAGTGCGGTCGCGCGAAGTGCCGTTCATCCTCGAACATGGCCAGATCGTCGGCCGGCTGGTTTACGAAAAAATGCTGGCGCGGCCCGATCAGCTTTACGGCCAGGGCATCGGCTCTAATTACCAGGCCCAAGGACTCAAATTGTCTAAACATTTTCGCGGCTAGAGCACGGCCCCGAAAAGTGGCAACCGGTTTTCGGAAAAGGTCATGCTCTGATGAGAAATCTCGACCCGGAAAACCGATCAGGACGCGAAAATAGCAGTGGCATTTCACACGGGGAGGGGTTCTTCTGTGTGGGGGACGGCTGAGGCGAAGAGCTTGGCGCAATGACGCGGGCGCTGATCGTGGGCTTTGCTGTGCTGCTCGCGGCCGTCATTGGCGGCGTGCTGGGCGGCGTGCCACGGGCTTTGTCTCAGGTCGGCTACGATCGGCCCGGCGCCGACTATTCCAGCGCTTCGGTGCCGGGCGGCGATCCGGCGATCTGCGCGGCACGCTGTGAGCGCGACAAGAATTGCAAATCGTGGAGCTTCTCCTATCCGGACTCCGGCAGCCAAGCGATGTGCCACCTCAAGCGTGAAGTGGTGCCGCCGCAGGCGTCGACCTGCTGCGTCTCGGGCGTGCGTGGCGCCGGCGTGATCGAACCGCAGGCCGGCGCGACCGAATATTCGATCGATCGCTACGGCGGCGACTATCGCTCGTTCGAAACGCCCGCCGACCCCACCGCCAAGGCTTGCGCCGAGGCTTGCCAGGCCGACAACAAATGCCGGGCCTGGACCTATCGCCGGCCGGGCTATGGCGCGCCAACCGCGCGCTGTTATCTCAAAGAAACCATCAAGCCGCCGCGACGCCGGCCATGTTGCATTTCAGGTGTCGTGCGCTAGCGCATGATCCCGAAAAGTGGGGACCGGTTTTCGGATAAGGTCATGCGCAACTTAAAGTGCCGCATGATCCCGAAAAGTGGGGACCGGTTTTCGGATAAGATCATGCGCAAAGGATGTGTTACTTCACCGCGGTGAAGAACCGCGACAGCCGCAACGCCGCGGGCCATTCCCAGACCGGCTGGCTCTTCGCGGTCAGATCCCACGAGCCGACCAGCGCATCGACGCGTCCGACGAGGTCGGAGACCGGCAGCAAGCCGACACCGCCCCATTCGAGCGGAATGCGGCTGTCAGCGGAGTTGTCGCGGTTGTCGCCCATGACGAAAACGCGGCCTGCCGGCACCGTGATCTCGGGCGTGTTGTCGAATTGACCGATGGTCGCATGCTTGAAGATCGTATGCGATCGGTCGCCGGGCAGCGTCTCGATGAAGCGCGCGACCTGCTCCTGCGAGCCGTCCTCGGATTCATTCTGGCCAACGCCGTCGGGCTTGAGTCCGACCGCGGCGCCGTTGATCCATAACCGGCCGTCCTTCATCTCGATGCGGTCGCCGGGCAGGCCGACGACGCGCTTGACCCAGATCTGCGAACGGTCGCCCGGCCAGCGGAACACCACAACATCGCCGCGCTGTGGCAACGCGCCGAGAAAGCGCTGCGATTCCGGCAATGTGACAAAGACGGGTAAAGAGGCCGAACTGTAGCCATAGGGAAATTTGGTCGCCAGCAACTCATCGCCGATTTGCAATGTCGGTTCCATCGAACCGGATGGCACGTAATACGGCTCGGCAATGGCGGTTTTCGCCGCGATCACAAGTGCGACAATCACGGCGATGTCGGCGATGTTCTTGATCCAGCGGCTCATGACAAGCGACTCATACGAATTCCCCTGCGCGCGGCGCGCTAATCCGCCTTCCGATCATGTCGCAAAAATGGCTTGGGCATGCTGTGGAAAGCGGGAACTGATGTTCCGAAATGTGATGATTAGGCTCCGGTTCCGCCCACGGTGATACGATCGATGCGCAAAGTCGGCTGGCCAACGCCGACCGGCACGCCCTGGCCGTTCTTGCCGCAGGTGCCGATGCCGTTGTCGAGTTTGAGATCGTTGCCGACCATGGAGACGCGGTGCAGGTCGGTCGGTCCATTGCCGATCAGCATGGCGCCTTTGATCGGCGCGCCGACTTTGCCGTTCTCGATGCGATAGGCTTCCGTGCACTGGAACACATATTTGCCCGACGTGATGTCGACCTGGCCGCCGCCGAAATAGGTGGCGTAGATGCCGTCTTTCACCGAGGCGACGATCTCTTGCGGATCGCGCTCGCCGGCCAGCATGTAAGTATTGGTCATGCGCGGCATCGGCACGCAGGCAAAGCTCTCGCGCCGGCCATTACCCGTCGGCTTCATGCCCATCAGGCGGGCGTTCTGGCGGTCCTGCATATAGCCGACGAGAATGCCGTCCTCGATCAGCATGGTGCGATTGGTCGGCGTGCCTTCGTCGTCGATCGACAGCGAGCCGCGGCGCAGCGCCATGGTGCCGTCGTCGAGCACGGTGACGCCTTTGGCGGCGACGCGTTGCCCCATCAAGCCCGCAAAGGCTGAAGTCTTTTTGCGATTGAAATCGCCCTCGAGCCCGTGGCCGATCGCCTCGTGCAACATGACACCCGGCCAGCCCGGGCCGAGCACGACATCCATTTCGCCGGCGGGTGCGGGAACAGCTTCGAGATTGACCAGCGCCTGACGCACCGCATTGTCGACCGCGCCCTGCCAGGCATCGGTGGCGATGAAGCGCTCATAGCCCTCGCGGCCGCCGTAGCCATCGCCGCCGGTTTCCTGTCGCGTCCCGTCGCCGACGACGACCGACACGCTCAAGCGCACCAGCGGCCGAATGTCGCGATAGGTTTCGCCGTCGCCGCGCAGGATTTCGACCGCTTGCCAGGTGGCGGCAAGCGTCGCCGAGACTTGACGCACGCGCGGGTCCTTGGCGCGGGCATAGGCGTCGATGGTTTCGAGAAGCCGCGCTTTGGCTTCGAAAGTGGGACTGCCGAGCGGGGAGTCCTCGCCATAGAGCTTCACATTGGTCCGTGCCGGCGCGTCGGCATATTGGCCGGAATAGCCGCCTTTGACCGCGCGCACGGCGTCGGCGGCGCGCGCAATAGCCGCTTCCGACACATCGGAGGCATGCGCATAGCCGACCGCCTCATCCTTGACGGCGCGGAGCCCGAAGCCCTGTGAGGTGTCATAGGTGGCCTGTTTCAGCCGGCCATTGTCAAAGACCAGCGCCTCGGACTGGCGGTATTCCAGGAACAATTCGCCGTCATCGGCGCCGTCGAGCCCGCGCGAGATGATTTTGGCAAGCCGCGGCCGGTCAAGGCCGGCGCGATCAACGAGCGAAATGGGGGCATCGGTCATCGCATAATCCTTTGGGGCAGATGCGGTCGGAGAAGCCGTTCTCGCCCATACATAGGCGCTTCGCGGCCTTCCGACGAGGGGCGTTCAACTGAGCCGTTTAATCGCGCTTGGCGATGCCGGCCTGTTCGATGACCGCACCCCATTTGGCGATATCGGCCTTCAGGCGGGCGGTCATGTCCTCCGGTGTGCTCCAGCGCATGGCCATGCCGAGCTGTTTGGCTCTGTCCTGGACCTCGGGCGCGGGCATGACATCTTTCATTGCGCTATTGAGGGTCGAGATAACGCTTGCCGGCGTCGCCGCGGGAACCGACAGCCCGTTCCAGCTCTGGACTTCAAATCCCTTGAAGCCGCTTTCGATCACGGTCGGCACGTCAGGCAGGTAAGCCGTCCGTTGCGGGCCGGCCGAAGCGAGCGCCACGAGTTTCTTATCGGCGAGGAGCCCGCTGATCGCCGCATAGAATTCGAAAGCGACGTCGACATCGCCGCGGATCACCGCGCCCGCCATATCGGGTGAGGTGCGAAACGGCACGATCGCCGCGTTGATGCCGGCTGAACTGATAAAGAGGTCGGCGGCGAGATTTTGCGTGCTGCCGGGATTAATGGTGCCGATATTCAATTTGCCGGGATTCTTCCGTGCCGCCTCGACGAGGTCCTGCACCGACTTGAGCGGCGAGCCGGAGCGCGTCACGATCAGCAGGTCGAAGAAGGCTGCGGTCGAGACCGAGGCGAAATCGGTGAGCGCGTTATAGGGCAGGGAGTTGAACAGAGCCGCCGCGATCGCGGTGTTGTTGCCGGTCATCAGCAGCGTATAGCCGTCGGGCGCGGCACTGGCGCCGGCTTGGGCCGCGACCACGCCGCCGGCGCTGGGCCGATCCTCGACGATGAATTGCTGGCCGAGCCTGCTCGAAAGCTTGTCGGCAATGATGCGCATGCCGAGATCGGCGACGCCGCCCGCGGCATAGGGCACGATCAGCGTCACTGGCCGCGTGGGGTAATCATTGCCACCGAAGGCGGGCAACGGCGCCGCCACGATCAGGACGGACAGAGCGCTTGCCAAAGCGGTTGCCAAAGCGGGTGCAGTGGCCGCAACAGTGCCGGCAGCGCGCATGAACGTTTCCCCTCGCGATTGTTTTGCTGAAGGGTAGCGGCCCGACGCTGCGCGTCAATTGGCAGGCAGTGTCGCGGCGGCGGGGGCGAGGCTACGGCAGCTGATCGTAGCCTTCGCCAAAGCCCTTGAGGCTCATCGGGAAACCGATGCCTTCCTCGGGCGTTTGGAAAATGATGAAGGTCGAAGTCTGCCCGGTGCGCAATTGGCCGATCAGCTTGTCGTCCATGACCACTTCGGCGACGCAGCCATTGGGCAGGCAGCGCACGAAACCGGCGCGGCCGACATCGGCGTTGTCGATCTTCAGTCCGAGCCCCGACGGCAGGAGCACCCCGAGCGGTGCGACGACGCGCATCAGCCGGCTCTTCTGGTCCGAGGTCTTGAGCACGATGACGGTGAGGCCGACATTGGGCCGGTCTTCCGCCGTCACGCTCTGCATCAGCGCGCATTGCTCGCTTTGCGCGCCGGGCGGGGTGTCGCAGCGGATCTGCCAATCGCCATGGACCGATTTGACCGCGCCTTGGGCGCGGGCCTCATGGGTCCACGTTCCAGCGGACAGCGCGGCCAGCAGAATAGCGCCGCCGGCGAGCGCGGATGCCAAACGCCGCGACTTCAATCGCGACTGCCATCCGCCGTCGAATATCGCCATGTCAGGTTTCTCCTCGGGAGCCGCCCTAGCCTAAGCCCTCGCCTCAGCCATCACCCGGCGGCCGCCTGTCGCCCCAGCGGGCCCGCCAATCGCGCGAATCAGCCAAACTCGGTAGGCCGCGGCGCGACGCGCTTGCCTACATCGTGAGCTTTCCGTGTCAAGCGCGATCCAGAACAAGCCATTGTGGCCAGTCCATGGTCGCGTGGCCAAGGTCACGGTCAAGATCACGGCCAAGGTTACTGCCAAAGTGACTGCCGAGATTGCCGTCAAAGTCGCCACACCGGGGGCGTTACACCGGGCCCTACAACACGCTGCAATCGGCCGATTTGTCGCCGGTCAACCCGCTGTGCATGGCTGCAGGTTTCGCACCCAGGAGCGCATTGCGGCAAAGCCGGTTTTGTGGTTTGGAGAACGCGGGATTCCCTATCCCGTCGCTACCCGCCAAGGACCCACCTAGAACTTGGTGCTGAGACTAATAAGGGCTTAGGGCCGAGGCGAAAATGCCGTCCAGAGCGGCGGCGTCATACTGTTGCGGTCTGCGCTGAAGTAGTGTTTCCGCGTGCGCTGTTGGCAGCCGTGACCAATAACAGAGGCAGGGAGAAGAACGACAGATGAAGGTGCGTGCACATTTGACCGCCATCGCCAAGATCGGGGTCATTGCCGCGAGCGCCGTTCTGGCGAGCGCAGGCGTAGCGTTGGCCCAACTCGGGCAACCGGCGCCCTGGCAGATGGATCTCCAGGAGGCCGCGACCCCGGTGATGGCGCAGATCGCCGGATTCCACTATTTCCTGCTCTGGGTGATCGGTGCGATCTCGGTGTTCGTGCTGGCGCTCCTGCTCATCGTCATCGTGCGCTTCAATGCCCGCGCCAATCCGGTGCCGTCGCGCACCACGCACAACACCCCGATCGAAGTGTTGTGGACCATCGTTCCGGTCATCATCCTTGCCGCGATCGCGGTGCCGTCGTTCCGGCTCCTGTTCACCGAGCTCGATGTGCCGACGCCCGACCTCACCATCAAGGCGACCGGCAAGCAGTGGTTCTGGAGCTACAGCTATCCCGACAACGGTAATTTCGAGTTTGATTCGATGATGGTGCCGGAAAAGGATCTCAAGCCGGGCCAGCCGCGGCTCCTCGCCGTCGACAACGAGATGGTGGTGCCGGTGAACAAGGTCGTCCACGTGCTGGTGACCGGCGCCGACGTGATCCATTCCTTCACCGTGCCGTCGTTCGGCTCGCGCATCGACGCCATTCCCGGCCGCATGAACGAGACCTGGTTCAAGGCGACCATCCCCGGCATGTTCTACGGCCAGTGCTCCGAACTGTGCGGCAAGGATCATTCCTTCATGCCGATCGCGGTCCGTGTCGCGAGCGAGGCCGATTTCAACGCCTGGCTCGCCACGGCGAAACAGAAATTCGCGACCGACAACAAGGCTCCCGCGAATACGTTTGCGGCGACCGGCGAAGCGTCGGCGCGCTGACGGCAAGAAAAGACCGCAAGAAAAAAAGCCGAAGGCTGAGAAAACGAGATCAAGAGCGACGGGCAGTCGCTAACGAAGGGACTGGCAATGGATACGATGGCACACGCGGCGCATGGTGACGAAGGCGGACACGCGATCCCGCATGGCTGGCGGCGCTTCGTCTATTCGACGAACCACAAGGACATCGGCACGATGTACCTCGTGTTCGCGATCTTCGCCGGCATCATCGGCGGCATCCTGTCGATCCTGATCCGCGCCGAGCTGATGTATCCCGGCATCCAGATCTTCCACGACACCCACAATTTCGACGTCGTCGTCACCGCCCACGGTCTGATCATGATCTTCTTCATGGTCATGCCGGCCATGATCGGCGGCTTCGGCAATTGGATGGTGCCGCTGATGATCGGCGCGCCGGACATGGCGTTCCCGCGCATGAACAACATTTCGTTCTGGCTCTTGCCGGCGTCGTTCGCGCTGCTTCTGACCTCGATGTTCGTCGAGGGCGAGCCCGGCACCAACGGCGCCGGAACCGGCTGGACGATTTATGCGCCGCTGTCGACCACCGGCCATCCCGGCCCGGCGGTGGATTTCGTCATTCTCTCGATCCATCTCGCCGGCGCCTCCTCGATCCTCGGCGCCATCAATTTCATCACCACGATCTTCAACATGCGCGCGCCCGGCATGACCATGCACAAGATGCCGCTGTTCGTATGGTCGATCCTGGTGACGGTGTTCCTGTTGCTGCTGTCGCTGCCGGTGCTCGCCGGCGCCATCACCATGCTGCTCACCGACCGCAATTTCGGCACCACCTTCTTCAACCCGGATGGCGGCGGCGACCCGATCCTGTTCCAGCACTTGTTCTGGTTCTTCGGTCACCCGGAAGTCTATATCCTGATCCTGCCGGGCTTCGGCATGGTCAGCCAGATCGTCGCGACGTTCTCGAAGAAGCCGGTGTTCGGCTATCTCGGCATGGCCTATGCGATGGTGTCGATCGGCGGCGTCGGCTTCATCGTCTGGGCGCACCACATGTACAATGTCGGCATGTCGGCCAACGTGCAGGCCTATTTCATCGCTGCCACGATGGTGATCGCGGTGCCGACCGGCGTGAAGATCTTCTCCTGGATCGCGACCATGTGGGGCGGTTCGGTCGAGTTCAAGACGCCGATGGTCTGGGCGATGGGCTTCATCTTTCTGTTCACCATCGGCGGCGTCACCGGCGTGGTGCTCGCCAATGCCGGCGTCGACCGCTCGCTGCACGGCACCTATTACGTGGTCGCCCACTTCCACTACGTGCTGTCGCTCGGCGCGGTCTTCGCCATTTTCGGCGGCTGGTACTACTGGTTCCCGAAAATGACCGGCTACATGTACAACGAGTTCATCGGCAAGTTGCACTTCTGGTTCACCTTCATTGGCGTGAACATCGTGTTCTTCCCGCAGCATTTCCTCGGTCTTGCCGGCATGCCGCGCCGCTATGTCGATTATCCCGACGCTTTCGCCGGGTGGAATTTCGTGTCGTCGGTCGGCTCTTATGTTTCCGGCTTCGGCGTGCTCATCTTCCTGTTCGGCATGGCGCTCGCCTTCATCAAGAAAGAGCGCGCCGGCAACAATCCTTGGGGCCCCGGCGCCACCACGCTGGAATGGACGCTGTCGTCGCCGCCGCCCTTCCATCAATATGAGACGCTGCCGCTGATCCGATGAGCGTAACGTTTGCCCAAGCGGAGCTTCCGTCCGGCGTCGATCCGAGCATCGCGCCGAGCATCGCCGGCGCCCGCGACTATCTCGAACTGATGAAGCCGCGGGTGATGTCGCTCGTCGTGTTTACGGCGCTGGTCGGGCTCGTGCTTGCGCCCGGCCATGTGCATCCGGTCATCGGCCTCGCCGCGCTTATCTGCATCGCGGTCGGCGCCGGCGCCGCCGGCGCTTTGAACATGTGGTACGACGCCGACATCGATGCGCGCATGGAGCGCACCGCGGGGCGCCCGATCCCGGCGGGCCGGCTGCGGCGCGGCGAGGTTCTCGCCTTCGGCCTGATGCTCGCCTGCTTTTCGGTCTGCGTACTCGGCCTTCTGGTCAATGTCGTCGCCGCGGCTTTGCTGGCGCTGACCATCGCCTTCTACGTCGTCGTTTACACGATGTGGCTCAAGCGCTCGACGCCGCAGAACATCGTCATCGGCGGCGCCGCCGGCGCGTTGCCGCCGATCATCGGCTGGGCTTCGGTGACCGGCGGCGTGTCGCTCGAGCCGGTCGTGCTGTTTCTCATCATCTTCATGTGGACGCCGCCGCACTTCTGGGCGCTGGCGCTCTACCGCGCGGAAGATTACGCCCGCGCCGGCGTGCCGATGCTGCCCGTGGTCGCGGGTGAGCGGGCGACCCGCCGGCAGATCCTGCTCTATACCCTGATCCTGGCGCCGCTCGGCGTCGTGCCGTGGTTTCTCGGCTATGCCGGGGCGGCCTACGGGATCGCCGCCCTGGTCACCGGCGCGATCATGATCGCGTTGGCGTTCCGTATCCGTGCCGAAAAGCACGGTTACACGGCGAGCAAGCAGATGTTCGCCTTCTCGATCCTTTATCTGTTTCTGCTGTTCGCCGTGCTGTTGGCCGATCGGGTGTCGGGAGGGCTGTTCGGCCACTTTGCGGCATGAGCATGAGCGAATTGATGAACGACGGCGACAACACATCCGCACCCCCACCCTTCCCTCCCCCGCAAGCGGGGGAGGGTGGCGAGGGGGCGCCCGGCATAAGGCTGACGGAAGAGCAATTGCGCGCACGCCGTTCGCGCTCGATCGCGATCGCGGTGTCGCTCGGCCTGCTGGTGCTGCTGTTCTATATCGTCACGCTGGTCAAAGGGCCGGGCGTATTGGAGCGGCCGCTGTGAACGCGCAGGCCCCGCAGCGCAAGACCGGCCCGCGCAAATCCGACCTCGTGGTCGCCTTTGCCTGCGGCGCTTTCGTCGCGCTGATGGTCGGCGTGTCCTACGCCGCGGTGCCGCTTTATTCCTGGTTCTGCCGTACCACGGGTTTTGGCGGCACGACGCAAGTGGCGACGTCGGCGCCGCCGGCGGAAATTGCCGGACGCACCATCACCGTGCGCTTCGATTCCAACGTCGCGCCGGGTCTGCCCTGGCGCTTCGAGCCCGAGCGCCGCACCATCGATGTCAAGCTCGGCCAAGTCGTCACCGTTTATTATTCGGTGACCAACGAGTCCGCGCGCACGACCACCGCACAGGCCGGCTACAATGTCACGCCGCCGACCGTCGGCATCTATTTCGAAAAGATCAACTGCTTCTGCTTCACCGAGCAGACCATGAAGCCGGGCGAGAAGCGCGACATGGCGGTTGTCTTCTATGTCGATCCCAAGCTCGCCAAGGATTCCGAACAGGACGAACTGAAGAACATCACGCTCTCCTACACTTTCTATCCGGCGCGCCCCCTCCCTCTCCCTCCCCCGCAAGCGGGGGAGGGTAGGGAGGGGGTAGCGGAGGGCGCCAATCCGAAAAAATCTGGACGCATCTAGAACTTGAAACAGCAACGCGGCGCGGCTTGTGGAAGACCGCGCCAGGGGTGGAGAAGATAACGATGGCTAATGCGCACGCCGAACCGCAGCACGACTACCACCTGGTGAATCCGAGCCCGTGGCCGGCCATCGGTTCGGTTTCGGCTTTCGTCGCGGCCGTGGGCCTCATCCTGTGGATGCATCAGATGGCGAACTATGCGCCGCTGATCATGGGCGCCGGCATGATCGGCATCGCCTATACGATGATCGGCTGGTGGCGCGACGTCATCCACGAGGCCGAAGTCGAGGGCGACCACACCCCGGTGGTGCAGATCTCGCACCGCTACGGCATGATCCTGTTCATCGCTTCCGAGGTGATGTTTTTCGTCGCCTGGTTCTGGGCCTATTTCAACACCGCATTGTTTCCCGGCGACGCGCAGGACGTGGCGCGGATCGCCTTTACCGGCGGGGTCTGGCCGCCCAAGGGCATCGAGACCTTCGATCCGTGGCATCTGCCGCTCCTCAATACGCTGATCCTGCTCACCTCGGGCACCACGGTGACCTGGGCGCATCACGCGCTGCTTGAGAACGATCGCAAGGGCCTGATCTGGGGCTTGGTCTGCACCATCGCGCTCGGCCTGAGCTTCACCTGCGTGCAGGCCTGGGAATACGCGCATGCGGTGTTTCACTATTCCGGCAATATCTACGGCGCGACTTTCTTCATGGCGACGGGTTTCCACGGCGCGCATGTCATTATCGGCTCGATCTTTTTGATCGTTTGCCTGTTTCGCGCCATGGCCGGCCAGTTCAAGCCGGACCAGCATCTCGGCTTCGAATTCGCCGCCTGGTACTGGCACTTCGTCGACGTGGTATGGCTGTTCCTGTTCGCCTGCATCTATGTCTGGGGCGGCGGGGCGCACGCCGGATAGCGGCGCGATTACGACCGCTCATCCCTGCTTGCGCGGGGACGAGCGGATGACGACATCACAGCTATGACCGATCAGACGATCACGACGCTTGGCGGCTCGATCGCCGCGGGCTTGTCCTGCGCTTGTCCGCGCTGCGGGCGCGGCAAGCTGTTTACCGGCTTTCTGTCGCTGCGGCCGCACTGCGATGTGTGCGGGCTCGATTACGATTTCGCCGATGCCGGCGATGGGCCGGCGGTGTTCATCATGCTGCTCGGCGGCGCCGTCGTGGTCGCAGCAGCCCTCATCACCGAGGTCGAGTTTCATCCGCCCTATTGGCTGCATGCCGTCCTGTGGCTGCCGCTCATTCTGCTCGTGACGCTCGGCCCGCTGCGGCCGATGAAGGGCCTGATGATCGCGCTGCAATTCCATCACAAAGCGGCGGAAGGCCGCGTCCAGACCGCGGACAAGCCGTGATGTGCCGCGGGAAGCGCGCGGCGTCGTTTTTCCAACGCGGGCGTGACGATGCTGACTAAGGCAGAACCGAACGCACGAGGCGCTCGCCGCCGGTCCTGGCTTGGCCTGTTGGTCCCCGCACTCATCGCTTTTGCCATCCTGATCGGACTTGGCGTCTGGCAGATCGAGCGCAAGGCCTGGAAGGAAGGCTTGATCGCGGCGCTGACCGAGCGGCTCGCCGCACCGCCACAGGCGCTGCCGCCGGCGCGCGATTGGCCAAAGCTCGATCAAGCCAACGACGAATACCGCCGTGTCGGGTTCACCGTGCAGTTCGACAATACCAAAGAAGCTCTGGTCTTTGCCTCCGCCTCGGGGTTCCGCCCCGACGTGTCGGATTCAGGTCCGGGCTATTGGGTCTTCACACCCGCGCGGCTTGCCGACGGCAGCATCGTCGTCGTCAATCGCGGTTTCGTTCCCGACGCCCGCAAGGATCCAAAAACGCGAATCGAGGGCGAGGTGTCGGGCCCGGTCGCCCTGGCCGGCGTGATGCGCTGGCCCGACAGCCGGCACTGGTTCACGCCAGGCGATGATGCCGCGCATAATCTCTGGTTTACCCGCGATCCGGTGGCGATTGCCGCCGCAAAGGATGTGGGTCCCGTCGCGCCGTTCTATGTCGAGCAGGAGACACCGGTGCCGCCCGGCGGCTTGCCGCAGCCCGGCAGGCTCATCGTGAGCCTACCGGACAACCACCTGCAATATGCACTGACCTGGTTTGGGCTGGCGGCCGTTTTGGCAGGGGTTTTTATCTCTTGGACGATCAGTTCCAGGCGCGCTGAGGGCAGGGAACCGGGGTCCTAGACCCTCGATTCGGGCTGGTTCCGGCCCTTCTGCTGTTCCTTGTAGAGCCCTCGGTTTTCCTATTACTGTTGCTCTCGGTTCTGGCTTTATCGCCCCGGGCGGCTCTGCTGACCCCTGGAAAATATAGTTCAGAATCAACATGTTAAGTGCCAAGGCCAGGGACCGTCCGGCCATCTGGGATCGCCACAAGGTGCATTACGTCTCGACCAGGGGTGCGGCTCCCGCATCCGGTTTCCCTGAGGTCATGCTCGCGGGTCTTGCCCGCGACGGCGGCCTCTATGTGCCGGATATTGGCGCTGCGCCCTGGCCGCAACTCGCGCCGAAAACTATCGCCGGCTTCGCCGGACGCCCCTATGCCGAAGTCGCCGTCGAGGTGATCCGCCCGTTCGTCGGCGACGCGATCGGCGAGGCCGATCTCGCCCGCATGGCGCGCGAGGCCTATGGCACGTTCCGCCATCCCGCTATTGCGCCGCTCACCCAGCTCGACGTGAATACCTTCGCGCTCGAACTGTTCCACGGCCCAACGCTCGCCTTCAAAGACCTGGCGATGCAATTACTGTCGCGGCTGATGGACCACGCACTCACGGCGCGCGGTGAACGCCGCACCATCGTGGTCGCGACCTCCGGCGATACCGGCGGCGCCGCGGTCGAAGCCTTCCGCGGCCGCAATCAGGTCGACCTCGTCGTGCTGTTTCCGCAAGGCCGCGTCTCCGACGTGCAGCGGCGCATGATGACGACGGCGGATGCCGCCAATGTCAGCGCGCTCGCCATCGAGGGCACGTTCGACGATTGCCAGGCCATCGTCAAAGGCCTGTTCAATCACCATGCCTTCAGCGATCGCGTGCGGCTCTCCGGGGTCAATTCGATCAACTGGGCGCGCATCGTCGCCCAAGTGGTCTATTACTTCACGGCCGCGGTCGCACTCGGCGCGCCGCAGCGCAAGCTCGCCTTCACCGTGCCCACCGGAAATTTCGGCGACATCTATGCCGGCTATGTCGCCGGCCGCATGGGCCTGCCGATCGACCGGCTGGTGATCGCGACCAACGTCAACGACATCTTGGCGCGCACGCTCGCGACCGGCACCTATGAACTGCGCGATGTCGTCGCGACCACGTCGCCGTCGATGGACATCCAAGTGTCGTCGAACTTCGAGCGCCTGTTGTTCGACGCCTATGGCCGCGACGCGAGCGCCATTAAAGGCGTGATGGGCTCGCTTGCACAATCGCGGCGCTTCACGCTGTCGGCCCCGGCGCTGGCTTATATTCGCGGCCTGTTCGCCGCCGGCCGCGCCGGCGAGGACGAAGTCGCGGCCACCATGCGCACGGTCAAGCGCGAAACCGGCAATTTCGTCGATCCGCACACCGCGGTCGGCATCGCCGTTGCCGAGAAAGAGCCGCGCGATCCAGCCGTGCCGATGGTGGTGCTGTCCACGGCGCATGCGGCGAAATTCCCCGATGCGGTCGAGGCGGCCACCGGCGTGCGGCCGGCTTTGCCCGATTGGCTATCCGACATCAATCACCGTGCGGAGCGCGTCACTGTGCTGCCGGCGGATCAAGCTGCGGTCGAGCGTTTCGTCCTTGCGACGAGCCGCGCGGCGCAGGAAGGAGCGGCAGCATGAGTGTTGAAGTAACGACCCTGAAATCCGGTATCAGTGTAGTGACCGATGCGATGCCGCATCTTGAGACGGCATCGCTCGGCGTCTGGGTCGCTTCCGGCAGCCGCGACGAGCATCACGACGAGCATGGCATTTCGCATTTCCTCGAGCATATGGCGTTCAAGGGCACGCGGCGGCGCAGCGCGCGGCAGATCGCCGAAGAGATCGAGGCGGTGGGCGGCGATCTCAACGCGGCGACCGGCGCGGAAAGCACCGCTTATTACGCGCGCGTGCTCAAGGCTGACGTGCCGCTCGCGCTCGACGTGCTGGCCGACATCCTGTCCGAGCCGGCCTTCGACAGCGTGGAATTGATGCGTGAGAAGAACGTCATCGTTCAGGAAATCGGTTCCGTCGCCGATACGCCGGACGATCTGATCTTCGAACATCTCAACGTCATGGCCTTCCCCGATCAGCCGCTCGGCCGCTCGATCCTCGGCACGGCAAAAACGGTGCGCTCATTCGACGGCGATAAGCTGCGCAGCTATCTCACGCGCAATTATCGCGCGCCGGATATCGTGGTGGCCGCCGCGGGCGCCGTCGATCATCAGGCGGTGCTGGCCGAAGTGGAGAAAAAGTTTTCGTCCTTCAACGGGCCGGCCAGCCCGGCGCCGGAGCCGGCGCGTTTCGGCGGCGGCACCCATGTCGAAAAGCGCGAGCTTGAACAGGTCCATATCGCGCTCGGCCTTGCCGGCGTGTCCATCACCGATCCCGAGCTCTACAGCCTCCAGGTTTTCACCAATGTGCTCGGCGGCGGCATGTCGTCCCGGCTGTTTCAGGAAGCGCGCGAGAAGCGCGGGCTGTGCTACTCGATCTATTCGTTCCACGTGCCTTATTCCGATGTCGGCATGTTCGGGCTTTACGCAGGAACCGATGCCGCCGACACGTCGGAACTGATGCGCGTGATCGTCGACGAGATCGAAAGCACGGCGGAGACGATCTCCGAGGCCGAAGTCGCCCGCGCCAAGGCGCAGATGAAGGCCGGCCTGCTAATGGCGCTGGAGAGCTCCGGCGCCCGCATCGAGCAATTGGCGCGGCAGATGATTACGCGCCGTCGGCCGATCCCGCTCGACGAATTGGTGGCGCGCGTCGAAGCCGTTACGGTGGCCAGCGCGCGTTCTGCCGGCCGCGGTCTCCTGCAGCGCCGCAAGCTCGCCACTGCGGTCCTCGGCCTCGGCTCCGGACTTGAAAGTGCGGCGGCGATTGCAGAAAGTCTGACGCGGCGCGCCGCCGCTTGACGAAGCGGCGCCGGCGCTTCGCAGGATCACGTATTCGTCGCAGCTTGGTCGCATATCAGTCCGATGGCGTTTTTCCGCACCATCAACTTCACCGAGCCGCTGCCGAGCATCGAGGGCGACGGCCTCATGCTGCGCACGCCGCAGATGACCGATTACGAGGAATGGTCGGCCTTGCGCGAAGCGAGCCGCGATTTCCTCGTGCCCTGGGAGCCGACCTGGCCGGACGACGATCTGACCCGCGGCGCGTTCCGGCGGCGGATCAAGCGCTATACCGAGGATCTGCGCAGCGACCAGGGCTACGCCTTCCTGATCGTTCGCTATTCCGACGGCGCGCTGGTCGGCGGATTGACGCTCGCCAATATCCGCCGCGGTGTCGCCCAGGCCTGCAGTCTCGGTTATTGGATGGGCCTGCCCTTCGTGCGCCACGGCTACATGACCGCCGCGGTCCGCGCCGTCATTCCCTTTGCCTTCGCCACCTTGCGGCTGCACCGGGTCGAGGCGGCCTGCATCCCGACCAATGCCGGGTCGATCAGGCTTTTGGAGAAGAACGGCTTCGTCCGCGAGGGTTATGCCTGGGAATACCTCTGTATCAACGGCGTCTGGCAGGACCACCTGCTGTTTGCCCGGCTGAAGGACGCCGCGGTCAAGTCCTAACGGTCTTAACCAAGCTTGCCGCTGGGCTAAAATACCGCCTTGGGATGGCCACGGTTAGCTTGGTATAAAATCCTGGGCATCGCATTAAAGCACGATCCTTACCGGCCGTTTGTCGGGAAAGATCGTGTTCCAACAGTTGGCGATGAAGTGGGGATGCCGCGCGATTTTCGATTGAAAGAGTGGAGCGACCGCTGGCCGATCGCGGCTCTGCTCATGACTCTGCTGCTGGCTGCGGGCTGCACCGGCAGCAGCAGTATTGGCGCGCCGGCAACCACCGGTTCGGTGCCAGCCGCCGGTCCGCAGAGCTCGGCCGCACCGCCGCCATCGGCTCCGGCGCCGTCCGGCTCGCCCTCGTTCAAGGACAAAGTCGCAAATTTCTTCTCCGGCGCTTCCGACAAGTCGCCGCAGTCGGTGGCCAATGCACAGCCGGATGTCGAATGTCCGTTCATCGATATCCGCCAGGGCGCTTCCACCCTGACGCTGCCACCACCGCCGCCTGACGGCAGCAACGAAGCGATGGGGCTCAAATATCAAGGCAGCTTCGTCCGCGCCGCCCGCGAATGCGCCGTCAACAACGGCCAGATGGTGATGAAAGTCGGCATTCAGGGCCGGATCATTGTCGGGCCGGCCGGCGGGCCCGGCCATGTCGACGTGCCGCTCCGCATGGCAGTCGTCGACGCGCCGTCTTCCGGCACCAAAGTGATCACCACAAAATTCATTCAGATTCCGGTCGATATCCCCAATGAGGACGGCGCGAACTTCAGCCATATCGAGGAGGGCTTGAGCTTCCCGCTGCCGACGCCGGCGTCGGAACTCGGCAATTACGTGGTTTATATCGGCTTCGATCAGTTGTCGGCGCAAAACGCCGCGAAACCTGCGCCGGCGTCCAAGAAGCCGAAGCCGAAACCGAATCCCAACGCGCCGACGGGCTAAATCATTTCCGCCATTCGCGCGTGCGGTCCGAAGGGTTTACCAGCCGCGCAGATCCGTAATCGCGCTCTTGAGCCCCCGCATATCGGCAATGACGGTGCGGGCGCCGCGGGCGAGGAGCTCAGTCGCAAGCCGGCCGGGCGTCTGGCTTGAGCCGACAAAGCCGACCGGCGTCATGCCCGCAGCCGCCGCAGCCGCAATACCGGACGGCGAGTCTTCAACCACGATGCATTGCGACGGATCGACCTCGCTGCGCGCGGCCGCGAGCAGAAATATATCGGGTGCAGGCTTTCCGCTATGGACGCGGCTCGCCGAGAACAGCCGTGTCTCGAAAAAGCGGATGAGGCCGGTGACCTCGAGGCTGAGCCGGATACGCTCCGGCGAGGACGACGACGCCACGGCCTTCGGCCCGCGGATCCAGGTCAGCGCGTGCGCGGCATGCGCAACGGCCCGCAACTCCGTGCGCAAGCGGCGCAGCGTCTCGGTCGCGACCTCGCCCGGGAATCGCGACGGCAGTTCTTGGTTGGTTGCAGCTTCGACGGCGGCTAGAATGTCGGACGGCCGCCGGCCCTGAAAGCGGCGCATCACCGTCTCGGCCGAAAGCGCGATGCCGATGCGCTTGAACGCGTCGGCAAGCACTGCAGCCGCGATGGGCTCACTGTCGACAAGCACGCCATTACAATCGAAGATGACCAATGGTCCCTCCGATCCGCGGCCGGGATCACCGGCCGCCGTTCAGCTTTTCGAGGAAAGCACGACGAGGAACATATCGCCGGTTGCGGCGATGCAAAGCGCGCGCGTGATCTCACCGATCATTATGCACAGAAATCAGATTCGACTGTGGATGACGCGACGTCTGGCGACGCAAAAGTCTTGGGCGCAAAAGCCTTGGGCGTGAAAGCCGTTGCCGCGAAATCAACAAGCGCCGTCAGTTGAATTTGCTTTTGACGTCTTCGATGCCGCGCGTCAGCAGATCTTCGGCGACCTTGCCTTTGGCGGACACAGACAGAATCCGCTCCGCGGCGGCAACCGCGGCGTCGGCCGCCGCCGATTTCACGTCGGCGAGCGCCTGTGCCTCGGCCTGGACGATTTTCTGCTCCGCCATCTTGGTGCGGCGCGCGACGAAATCCTCGATGCGGGCCTTGGCTTCGGTAGCGAGCCGCTCGGCTTCCACCTTGGCGCTGGCGATAATGGCCTCGGCTTCCTTCTCGGCTTCGCGGCCTTTGCGCTCGAAATCGGCCAGCAGCGCCTGCGCCTCTTCGCGCAGCCGGCGCGCGTCGTCGAGCTCGGACTTGATGCGGGCCCGGCGCGCGTCAAGGCTGTCGAAGACTTTGCGGTGCACGCCGAGATAAACGAGCAGCGCCAAAAAGCAGAAAAAGCCTAAAGCGACCCAATTCTCGGTTTCTGCCATGGCTGTTCTCAGCTTTTCCCGGCGTCGAGCGCGGCGGCGACTTCATGGTCGGCCGGCACTTTGCCGATCAGGCGCTCGACAATCGCCGCGGCGGTGTCGGACGCGATGCTGCGCACGTTGCCCATGGCAGCCGTGCGCGTCGCCGCGATCGACTGCTCCGCCGCCGTCAGCCGCTCGTGCAGCTTCGCTTCGAGCTGTTTGTGCGAGGCTTCGGCTGCGGCGGCCTGCTGGTCGCGGGTCGCGTTTGCGATCGATTGAGCGCGGCTGCGCGCGTCGGCGAGCGACTTCTCGTAAGTCGTCTGCGCGGCGTTCGATTGCTCCTTGAGGCGCTCGGCTGCCGCCAGATCGTCGCCAATCAGCTTGCTGCGCGCGGCCATGATCGCGCCGATCCGCGGTAGCGCGATTCTGGACATCAGCACGTAGAGCAGGACGAAGCTGATCGCCAGCCAGACGAGCTGCGACGGAAAGAACTCCGACTGGAACGGCGGAAATGCGCCGTGTCCAGCGGGGTGCTCGGTGTGAGCGGTCGGTTCGGCCATCAGCTTTGCCTAATTACACTCTGGGTGATTAGCGTGCCGTCGCCGCGCGGGCTTAGAGCCCGAACAGCAAAAGCAGCGCGATCAGCAGCGAGAAGATGCCGAGCGCTTCGGTAATGGCGAAGCCGAAGATCAGGTTGCCGAACTGACCTTGCGCCGCCGATGGATTGCGCAGCGCGGCGGCAAGGTAGTTACCGAAGATGATGCCCACGCCAACGCCGGCGCCGCCCATGCCGATGCAGGCAATGCCAGCCCCGATATATTTCGCGGCGATCGGATCCATAACAAAACTCCTTCTTGAGGTTGTAGCGAGGTGTTCGGTTTAAGTTTCGGCCTTAATGGCCCGGGTGAATCGCATCGTTGAGATAGATGCAAGTAAGAATGGCGAAGACATAGGCTTGCAGGAACGCCACCAGGAATTCCAGCGCGGTGAGCATCACCACCATGATGAACGGCAGCGCCGCGCCGAACCAGCCCAGCACGCCGGCGCCGGCCAGCATAATGATGAAGCCGGCAAAGACCTGAAGCGTGATGTGGCCGGCGAGCATGTTGGCGAACAGGCGCACTGAGTGCGACACCGGCCGCGACAGGAACGACAGGATTTCGATGACCACGATCGCCGGCAGGATCAGCTTCGGCACGCCCTTCGGCACGAACAGGTTCAGAAAGTGCAAGCCGTTGCGATAAAAGCCGTAGCCGACGACGATGAAGAAGACGAGCAGCGCCAGCGTCGCGGTCACGATCAACTGGCTCGTCACCGTGAAGGAATAGGGAATGAGCCCGATCAGGTTGGCGAACAGCACGAACATGAACAGCGTGAACACGAAGGGAAAGAACTTCATGCCTTCGGTGCCGGCCGAAGACTTCACGGTATTGGCGACGAATTCGTAGGACAGTTCCGCGATCGATTGCAGCCGCCCCGGGATCACCGCGCGTGGCGCCGTGGCGCCGATCAGCAGCAGCGACACCGCGCCGACAATGATGAACATGTACAGCGCGGAATTGGTGAACGAGATGTCGCGACCGCCCAGGTTGACCATGGGCATCAAGTTCTCGATCTGAAACTGATGAATAGGATCGACCTGCATGGTCCTGTGTGCCGCCCTGTTGCCGCTGAGCTTTCGGCCTAAACCGATCGCTTGCCGTTTCGGCGCCGCCGCGCCTTGCGCTTATTGTTTCCGGTTGCCCGGGTCGTCGAGTGAATTGCCCGCGACAACTCCCGCGGAGCGCATAACATTGAGCACACCCGCCGCAAAGCCGAGCAGAAGGAGAACCGTCAGCCCCCACGGCGAAGTGCCAAACCAGCGATCGGTGAGCCAGCCGAGGCCGGCGCCGACCACAACACCTGCAACGAGTTCGCTGGAGAGCCGAAAGCCCTTGGCGTAGCCGGATGCAGTTGCCGCCCGCTCCGCTTCAGAACCTTCGGAAGGTCGGCCCGACTTGCGTATTTGGCCGAGACCTTCGTTGAGCCGCTGCAGCCTCGCGGAGAGAGCCTCGTCAGTGTGTTGCTTGTCCCGGTCGCCGTTTTCGCCCGCGTCGCTCATGGTCCCGACTCTCGGTCCTGCGACATTCGCGGCTTGCAGCACCGGCGCCACGCGCGCACCTTGAAGCCGCGCGGACCATACTTATTGGGTCTAGCCAAGTCAAGAACAGCGGACTCAAGTCAATCATTTGAAATATAAGGAAAATTTGGCTGTACACAGGACTTTTTGCAGCGCCATTTTGCGGTCCCTGACGTCCGCTATCACGTCGCACGAGACGTTCTAAGATCGGACTTGATGCGGACAGCGTGGGAGGTCGTGATGATGATGTTGAAAAGTGCCGTGATCGCGGTTGCGGCCCTCGGTGCGGCGGTGGCTTTGACGGCGCCGGCAACCGCCGGCGATGCGGCGCCCGACAGCGCCAATGGCCGCTATATGTTCAACAACACCGCCGACGGCGTGGTGCGGCTCGATACCCAGAGCGGTCAGGTCTCACTCTGCAGCCAGAAAGGCGTCAGCTGGGTCTGCGAGGCGGCGCCCGAAGATCGCGCGGTTCTGGAAAACGAGATCGCGCGGCTGCGCACCGAGAACGCCGCGCTGAAGAAGGAGATCCTCGCGCGCGGCCTGCCATTGCCGCCCGGTGCGATGCCCGAGCCGTCCACGGCGCAAAGCAGCAGCACGTCGCAAAACAGCATCACCGTGCCGCTGCCGAGCGACGCCGATATCGACCGCATGACGGCTTTTGCCAATCGGGTCTGGAACAGCTTCAAGGACATGGTCGGGCGCGCGCAGCAGCAGATTTTCAATAAGAGCTGAAAGCATGATCCGGAAAAGTGGATACCGGTTTTCGGATAAGATCATGCGTAAACAGAGCATGACCACGGAAAGCATGCCCTTGGACATGCGCAAATAGAGACCTATACGCTTTGAGCAAATTGTCCGCCGTCACAACCACGCGCGTCGAGACCATCGCGACGGCGGTGCTGACTATCGAGACGTCCGGCGAAGGTTTCTTTGATATCAGCCGGGATGCGGCTTCCTTTCTCAAAGACATCAAGGCGCGCGACGGCGCGCTGCTGCTTTATCTCAGGCACACGTCGGCATCGCTGGTGATTCAGGAAAACGCCGATGCCGATGTGCGCACCGATCTGGTCACTGCGCTCAACCGGCTGGCGCCGGCGCAGGCCGGTTATGTCCATGAAGTGGAAGGACCGGATGACATGCCGGCGCATATCAAATCCATGATCAATGGCGTGTCGCTGCAGATCCCGGTCGGCGGCGGCCAATTGGCGCTCGGCACTTGGCAGGGCATTTATGTCGCCGAGCATCGCGCCCATCCGCATCGGCGCGAGGTGGTGTTACAGTTCCTCGGCGGCTGCAGCTAAGTAATTACAAATAATAGATTTTCTCCGTTCATGCGCGCTGCACATTGCTGCAATGATGGCGCCGCCCGTGGTGCAGCGCCGCATCCCCCATAAATGCAGTGGAACGCTGCCCCCAAGGTCCGGCGTTCGGTGTCGCCGCCTCTCATACGGACCGAAAGACAAGCGGACCTCAAGACAAGGATCACAAAACGTGGATCGTTTCGTCGGAATGGCTGTATTCGCCAAGGTCGTCGATTCCGCGAGCTTCGCCGCAGCGGCGCGGCATTTCGGCATGTCGCCGGCCATGGTTAGCAAGCACGTGCAGACCCTCGAAGATCGGCTTGGCGTGCGGCTGCTCAATCGCACCACACGTCGCGTGAGCGCGACCGAAGCAGGACAGGATTATTACGAGCGCGCCGTGCGCATCCTCGCCGAGATGGAAGACGCCGAGGCGGCAGCCGGCGACATGCAAACCTCGCCGCGCGGCCAGTTGCGCGTCACGGCGCCGGTCTCGTTCGGCTCGCACATGCTCGCGCCTGCGGTTGCGGATTATCTCGTCAAATATCCGGATGTGTCGATCGATCTCAGCCTCGACGATCCTTATGTCGATCTGGTCGAGAAGCGTTTTGATCTCGGCATCCGCTTCGGCCACCTCGCCAATTCGAGCCTGATCGCGCGCAAGCTTTATGCGCTTGAAACTTATCTTTGTGCCGCGCCGGCCTATCTGGAAAAATTTGGCGCGCCGCACCAGCCGGCCGATCTCGCCGAACACCGATGTCTCGTCTACACCCACGCCGCGCCGCAGAACGTCTGGAGCTTTATCGATCGCCACGGCAAAGAAGAGACGGTGCACATTTCCGGACGCTTCCAGGCCAATAGCGGCGACGTGCTATTGCCGCCGGCGCTGCGCGGTTGCGGACTGATCCTGGCACCGGATTATCTTGTTGCCGAGCATCTCAAAGCCGGTCGCCTGGTTCGCATCATGCCGGACTATCGGACGCAGGAGACGCCGGTTTATGCCGTCTATCCGGGCCGCAATCTCTCCGCCAAGACCAGGACATTCGTCGACTTTCTTGCGGCGCGGTTCGGCCGCGCGCAGGACAGCGAGCGCAGCAGCATCGACGGCAATGGCGCTACTCACGTGGTGCCGGAGGTGACGCCGAAGGTGGCGCCCGGTCTGGCGAGGCTCAAGGCTTCACCGCAAAAGGAAACGCTGGCAAGCTAGCACTCCGATGTCACAGCCTCTCTTCGCAGAGGTTCTGGTTGCAGCCTATGCTGCGGCTGCCTCTTCGTGCGTGTGCTGCAGGCCGCGCAAGGCAGATCCCGTTCTTCATCAAGTCACGCAAAGTTGAGCAGTGCCGGCGTCGCCGCTTCCCGGCGACAGGCCGGAAAAATTAGTGCACATTGTCGCGCAGCGTGAGACCAGCCAAGGCACGGTTCAATAAGGCACGGATTGAATATGAGAACGGTGATCGGTGCGCTTTTTGTTGCGTTGATTGTCTTGAGCGGCCACGATACGGCCGCGGCACAGGGCGCGGGCCCGCCTCCGGCGGTATCGGTGACCCCGGTGGCGAGCCGGCAGGTGACCGAAACCGGCGATTTCGTCGGCCGCGTCGTAGCCATCGACAAAGTCGATATCGTCGCGCGCGTGACCGGTTTCATCGGGCAGCGCAACTTCACCGAAGGCCAGATGGTCAAGACCGGCGATCTGCTGTTTCGCATCGAGCCGGACATATATAAGGCGACGGTCGACCAGCAGGCGGCCAATGTCGCCAAAGCGAAGGCGACCGAGGTCAATGCCGATCTGCAATTGAAGCGCTCCCAGGAATTGGTGAAAAGCCAGAACGTGCCGCAATCGACGGTCGATCAGAACTTGGCCACCGAACAGTCGGCGCAGGCTGACATATTGCAGGCGCAAGCGCTGCTCGAACAAGCCAAGATCAATCTCAGCTACACCGAAATCTATGCGCCGATCGACGGCCGCATCGGTATTGCCAACTACACGGTCGGCAATCTGGTCAGTCCTTCGACCGGGATACTCGCGACCATCGTCAGCCAGGATCCGATCTACGTCGTCTTCCAGGCGAGCGAAGCCGATGTCGTCGAATATCGGCGCCGGGTCGCAGCGTCCGCTGACAAGGACCCGCATGTGACCGTTCACATCAGGCTGCCCGACGGCAGCATTTATTCGCATCCCGGCGTGACGAATTTTCTCGACGTTCAGGTTCAGGCCGATACCGACACGATTACCGCACGCGCGCAATTGCCGAATCCGGATGGCGAGCTCATCCCCGGCGGCGTCGTCGGCGTCATCGTCGAGCGCGGCAAGCCGCGTTACGCGTTGCTGGTGCCGCAGGCTGCCGTGCTGCTCGATCAGGCCGGCCATTACGTGCTGGTCGTCGACGATGCCAAGAAAGTGGAGCAACGGCGCATTACCACCGGCCCCGACCACGGCAAGGATATCGAAGTCGCCGAGGGGCTGAAGGAGGGTGAGCTCGTCATCACCGACGGCATTCAGAAAGTGCACCCCGGCCAGGTCGTGGCGGCGAACGTCGTGCCGCAGAATTAAGCCGAAAACTCAAGCGAACATTCAGCGCAATGTTTTCCAACATTTTCATCGACCGGCCGCGCTTCGCCATCGTCATTGCCATCGTCATTACGTTGGCGGGCCTCATCGCCATCTCGACGATTCCGATCGCGCAATTCCCCGACATCGTGCCGCCGCAGGTCACGCTGACGGCAAATTATCCCGGCGCCGATTCCGAAACGGTCGAGACCACCGTGGCGCAGCCGATCGAGGAGCAGATCAACGGTGTCGATAATGCGCTCTATTATCAATCGGCGAGCGGCTCCGACGGCAGCTACACGCTTAACGTCACTTTCGCGCTCGGCACTGATCCCGACATCAATACCGTCAATGTGCAGAACCGCGCCAGTCTGGCTATCCCGCAATTGCCAGACGAGGTGCAGCGCTCGGGCCTGAGCGTACGCAAGAAATCGGCGGCACTGCTGCAGGTCATCAATCTCTATTCGCCGAAGAACACCTATGACGCGGTCTATCTCAGCAATTACGCGGTCATCAATGTTATTGATCCGCTGTCGCGCATCAAGGGCGTCGGCCAGGTCGTCCTGTTTGGCCCGCTGAATTATTCGCTGCGCATCTGGCTCGATCCGCAACGGCTGACCGAGCTCGATCTGACGCCCAACGACGTTATTACCGCGGTGCAGAGCCAGAATGTCCAGGCCGCGCTCGGCCGCATCGGCGCGGCGCCAGCGTCGCCCGACCAGCAGTTCCAGATCAATATCAAGACCACCGGCCGCCTGACCCGGCCCGAAGAATTCGCCAATATCATTCTGCGCTCCAATCCCGATGGCTCGCTGGTGCGGATCAGCGATGTCGCCCGCGTCGAGATGGGCGCGCAATCGGAGGATCGCTACAGCCGCTTCAACGGCGCGCCGGCGGCAGCGCTCGGTATCTACCAGTCGCCGGGCTCGAACGCCGTCGACGTCGCCAAGCAGGTGCGCGACACCATGACGACGCTGTCGGCGCGCTTTCCTTCCGATCTCGCCTATACAGTTTTCTTCGACACCACTGTGTTCGTGAACGCGACCATCGTCGAAGTCGTTAAGACGCTGGTGATCGCCATCATCCTCGTTGCCATCGTGGTGTTCCTGTTCCTCGGCAAATTGCGCACTACTCTCATTCCGCTTGTCGCCGTGCCGGTCTCGATCATCGGGACCTTTGCCGTGATGTATTTGATCGGCTATTCGGCCAATACCGTCTCGCTGCTTGCGCTCGTGCTTGCCATCGGCATCGTGGTCGATGACGCCATTGTTGTCGTTGAGAATATCGAGCGGGTCATCGAGGAGGAGCCGGATCTATCCATCCCCGACGCCTGCAAGAAAGCGATGTCGGAAATCACCGGGCCGATCCTCGCCATCACGCTGGTGCTGCTGTCGGTGTTCGTACCGGTCGCCTTCACGCCGGGCATCAGCGGGCAATTGTTCCGGCAATTCGCCGTTGCGGTCTCGATCTCGATGCTGATCTCGGCGCTCAATGCGCTGACCTTAAGTCCGGCTTTGTGCTCGGTTCTGCTCAAGCGCGGCCAGAGCACCAGCGGCGTGATGCGCTATGTGCTCGGCGGCATCGACAAGGCCCGCGACGGCTATGTGGCGATCGTGCGCCGGCTGGCGCGGGTTTCGATCGTTGGCATCGTGGTCGTCGTCGGCGTGCTCGCGGTGGCGGTTTTTATTTTCAACCGGACACCGCAAAGCTTCCTGCCCGATGAAGATCAAGGCGCGATTTTCGCCGCCTTGCGGCTGCCCGAGGGCGCTTCGGTCCAGCGCACGGAAGGCGTGGTCAAGCAGGTCGAAGATATTGTCAGGCCGATCCCTGGCGTTGAAGGCGTGCTGTCGGTCGTTGGACTCAATTTCATCGACTACGTCGCCGCCTCCAACCAGGCCTTCTTTGTCATTCGGCTCAAGCCCTACGAGCAGCGCACCGACCCGGCGCAGAGCGCCGGCGCCATCATCGCCAAGCTGCGCCCGCAAATGAACGCGATCCAGGGCGCCATCGCCTTTCCCTTCAACCTGCCGCCGATCCTGGGCCTCGGCAGTACCGGTGGTTTCCAATACGTGCTGGAAGCGCTGCAAGGCCAGTCGCCGACCGACGTTGCCGCAGTGATGAACGGACTGATAGTCGCCGCCAATCAGCAGCCTCAGCTCGCCGGCGTGTTCTCGACCTATGCCGCCAACACGCCGCAGATCTACCTCGATATCGATCGCGACAAGGCGCAAGTGCTTGGCGTCAAGATCAGCGACATCTTCAACGCGCTGCAGTCGACGCTCGGCAGTTTCTACGTCAACGACTTCAACGTGTTCGGCCGCACCTGGCAGGTCAATATCCAGGCTGATACGCAGTTTCGCGATCAGATCAGCGACATCGACCAGATTTATGTGCGTAATGCCAAGGGCAACATGGTGCCGATGCGGGCGCTGGCCGTCGCCAAGCTGGTCCAGGGGCCGCAGACGGTGGTGCGCTACAACGGCTATCGCGCCGCCGTCATCAACGGTGCGCCGAAGCCGCCGGCGAGTTCCGGCGAAGCGCTCGCGGCCATGGAGCGCATTTCGGCAGCGACGCTGCCGCCGGGCTTCAGCTACGAATGGACCGCAACAGCGCTGCAGGAAAAGACCGCGAGCGGTCACACCGCGAGCATTCTCGGCTTCGCCGTGCTGTTCGCCTATCTGTTTCTGGTGGCGCTCTATGAGAGCTGGAACATTCCCATTCCGGCGCTGCTGTCGGTCAGCGTCGGCGTCCTCGGCGCCGTGGCCGCGGTCGCGATCGCCGGATTGAGCTTCGACGTTTACGCGCAGATCGGCCTGGTCGTGCTAATCGCACTTGCCGCCAAGAACGGTATTCTGATTGTCGCCTTCGCCGTCGATCAGCGCGCGCTCGGTAAGGATGTCACCACGGCCGCGATCGAGGCGGCGGGGTTGCGCTTCCGCCCAGTGATGATGACAAGCTTCGCGTTCATCTTCGGGCTGGTGCCGCTGGTCATTGCGACTGGCGCCGGCGCGCTGACCCGTCACGCCGTCGGCACGCCGGTCTTCGGCGGCATGATCGCGGCCTCCGCTTTTGGCATTTTCCTCATTCCGCTTCTCTTCATCACCGCGGAACGCCTGCGCAACTGGAATAAAGACACCAAATCCTAGCGGCAATCGCGTAAAGAAAAACGGCCGGACCAAAATGATCCGGCCGCGCATTCAATCAATATGGCTTGCTATGACTTGAATGCTCTTGGCGCTATTTTTCTTGGCGCTGTCGCGTTTAGTTCGGCCAGCAGCGCTTGCCTTCCGGGCCGAGATGGTAGCCGACGGGGCAGGCCCGGTTCACGGCGAACGGATGGCAGTGGCCGCCCGGGCCACGCCAGAATCCGGGGCCGCAGCCTTCGGCGGCGCTGGCGGCGGTGACGGCACTGGCAAGAGCAAATAACACAGTTGCGCTCAACATGACTGTTCTGATCATAGGGACTTCCTTCCCGGTGGTTGTCGCCCCCGGTGGTTATCGCCGCCCCCTATTTGCACTGGGGTGCAAGTCCATTAAAGCAACCGCGGCAATGAATGGCGCCTGAACGGCGGCGCGGTGGACCGATACCGCCGGTTAGCGGTAACATGGTCGGTAAGCTCGCGTGACGAATTGGGGCGTGTCTTTGAGCGACGCTGAATTTCATCATCTCCTGATTGCCGACGATCATCCGCTGTTCCGCGGCGCGCTGCGCGAAGCGGTGAACGGGCTGTTCGATCGCGCCCAAATCGCGGAAGCCGGCACCTTCGAAGAGGTCACCGAACTGCTCGAGCGCGGCGGCGATATCGATCTGATATTGCTCGATCTGCGCATGCCGGGCGTGCGCGGCTTTTCCGGATTGATGTATCTGCGCGCGCAATATCCAAGCCTGCCCATCGTCGTGGTTTCGGCCAATGACGATCCGGCGGTGATCCGCCGCTGCATGGAATTCGGCGCCTCGGGCTTCATTCCAAAGACACTCGGCGTCGAGGCCTTGCGCCAGGCCGTTGCACAGGTGCTGCGCGGCGAAGTCTGGACGCCGCCGGACGTCGATCTGCAGCGTGACACCGATGCCGAAAGCGCCGCGGTGATCGCACGGCTCGCCACGCTGACGCCGCAACAGGTACGGGTGCTGATGATGCTCTCCGGTGGCCTCCTCAACAAACAAATCGCCTATGAACTCAGCGTGTCGGAGGCGACCGTGAAGGCGCATGTCTCCGCCATCCTGCAAAAGCTCGGCGTCGAAAGCCGCACGCAAGCCGTCATCGCCGCCGGTAAGATCGAAGCCGGTCAATGGCCGCAGGTGCCGCTAGGGAAGCCTGAATAGTAGAGCTAGTCGGCGAAGCCGCCGGGACCGCCATCCCACCCCATCTGTTCAACTCGAAGAGTTCCTTTGTTGGGCCTGATACTGTCAACGAAGTTAGTCGGATTGTCGCTCTCGCATTCGAAGAGGTCGAAAACAAACCCCGTTTGGTGCGCTGGCATCTTACCAACGTTCGAAACTTTCACAGAGATCGATAAGTCGGCTCCGGGTTTCCGAAACAGGAGATCATTTTCGATTCGTAGCTCTCCCACCGCTACCCATGCCCGCTGATCCGCGATCATCGTCGCGCGGCTAATTTCGTTGGCGGCATGCGCCGCCGAAATTGACGCTTTCATATCGCGCGATTGTTCAGCCGCCGCATAAAATAGACGCGCTGTGAACGCGGCAAGAACGCCATTAAATAAAACTAGAAGCCAGTCGGTGATGTGACTAAGAAGGCTTTCGTACCACATTTTACTCCGCCGCCACCCGCTGCACCCGCCATTGCGCGATCAGCGCCCGCAGCGAAGCGGGCTTCAGCGGCTTGTTGAGCACATGCACGCCCTCGGCGCGCGCTTCTTCGCGCACATGGCGCGAGCGGTCGGCGGTGATCAGGATCGCCGGCAAAGGAAGGCCATCCTGACGGCCAAGGCGGCGGCGCAGTTCGATGATGGCGGCGATACCGCTGACACCGGCGAACTGGCCGCCGTCGAGATGATAGTCGACCAGGAGCCCGTCCGGCTCGAGCCCGCTGGCGCTGATAACCGCCAAAGCTTCAGTGAGGTCGGCGGCCGTCAGCGTGCGGCAATTCCAGCCGTTCAGCAGCATCTCCATGCCGTCGAGAATGGCGCGCTCGTTGTCGATGCAGAGCACCACGATGCCGTCGAGCCGGCCGATGTCGGGCCGCGGCACGGCGCGTAGCTTCGGCGCCGTGGCGCCGCCGGCTGCGCGCGGCACTGCGATGGCAAAGCGCGAGCCGCGTCCAGGGCCTTGGCCGGCATTCGAGCGCAGCGTGACTTCGCAATCGAGCACACGTGCAATGCGCTCGACGATCGACAGGCCGAGGCCGACGCCGCGGGCGACGCGCGCGCCCTGGTCGAGCCGGTGAAATTCCTTGAACACCGCGCGGCGCTTGGCCTGCGGAATGCCGATGCCGGTGTCATAGACCTCGATGCGCAGCTTGTCGCCGCGGCGGCGGCAGCCGACCAGGACGCGGCCCTCGGGGGTGTATTTGATCGCGTTCGAGATCAGGTTTTGTAAGAGCCGCCGCAGCAGGCGGCGGTCCGAACGCACGGTGAGGCTGCAAGGCATGAATTCGAGCTTCAGGCCTTTGCCGCGGGCAATGGGCGCGAACTCGACTTCGAGCCGGTGCAGCAGATCGTCGATGCGGAAATTGGCGATTTCTGGTTTCATCGCCCCGGTATCGAGCCGGGATATTTCAAGGAGCGCAGTAAAAATCTCCTCGACCGCTTCGAGCGACGCGTCGATATTCTGTACCAGATCGGAGTCTTCTCCGGCGCGCTGCCGCTCGATCAGGCTCGTCACATAAAGCCGCGCCGCGTTGAGCGGCTGCAAAATGTCGTGGCTTGCCGCCGCAACGAAGCGCGTCTTCGATACATTGGCCTCGTCGGCCTCGGCTTTGGCGCGTTCGAGCTCGGCATTGAGCAGGGTCAATTCGCCGGTGCGCTCGCGCACGCGGCGCTCCAGCGAGGCATTGGCGCGCTCCAGCGCCTCGGCGGCTTTCACGCTCGGGGTAATGTCGGTGAAGGTGGTCACGAGGCCACTATGCGGCATGCGGTTGGTTCGCACTTCGATGACGAGACCGCGCTCGGCGAAGCGCTCGAGGAACGGCTCGTCCTCGGACGCGTAATTGGCGATGCGCTCGGCGATGAATTCCTCGGTGTCCTTGCCATTGCGCTCGGCGCGCTGGGCGATGTGGCGCAGGATTTCGGCAAGCGCGATACCGACACGGGTCAAACCGTGCGGCAGATCGAAAATCTCGCCGAACTGCCGGTTCCAGCAGACCAGAGTCAGTTCCTTGTCGAACACCGCGATGCCCTGGCGCACGTGATCGAGCGCGGTCTGCAAAATCTCACGGTTGTAGTGGATCGCCGCATTGGCGTCGTCGAGCAGTTTCAGCGCGGCTTTGGTCGAGACGGTGCGCTTGCGCAGAAGCAGCGACAGCACGAGCCGCGACGACGCCGCACCGATCGCCGATGCCAGGAGATATTCGGCATATTGCAGCAGTTGAAAATCGGCTTCGGCCTGAAGTTCGAGGTCGATGCGGCGGGTGAAGGCAAAGCTTGCGAAGGATTCCCGGGTGCGCTCTTCGCCGAGATAGCGCGCGACGGTGGTGATCAATTCCTCGACGGTGACCGAGGCGCGGCGCAACCGAAAGGTCGGCGCCATCGGCGCCAGCGACGACGGCACGAACAGGTCCGCCTGCACATGCTCGATGGCGGTCGGACGGCGAACGAACGAGCAACAAACATAGAGGGCCACATTGAAGCCGAGACTCATCAGCACGCCATGCACCAAGGGCGGCAGGTCGACGCCGAACAGCGCCTGCGGCCGCAGCAAAGCGAGCCCCCAGGGCCCGTCGACCAGGATGCCATGGCTGACGATGCCGGCTTCGGAAATGCTCGGCAGCAGCAGCGTATAGGCCCAGACCAGAATGCCGGCGCTCATGCCGGCAATGGCGCCGAGCGCGGTGCCGCGCCGCCAGATCAGCCCGCCTAACATTGCCGGCGCGAATTGCGCCACCGCGGCGAAGGACAATAGCCCGATCGCCGCAAGCTGGGCCTCGCCGGCCGAGCGGTAATAGATGTAGGCGAGCAAGAGAATGACGAAGATGGCGATGCGGCGCGTGGTGAGAAGCTGCGCACCGGCGTCGCCGGCCTGTTGAGATTTGCCGGTGTTGAGCGCGATGCGGCGCTTGAGCCCGAACGGAATGACGAGATCGTTCGACACCATGATGGCGAGCGCGACGGTTTCCACGATCACCATCGCGGTCGCCGCCGAGAGGCCGCCGATGAATGCAATCAGCGTGATCAGTTCGGAATGCGCCGCAAGCGGCAGCGCCACGACGAACATGTCGCTGTCGACGCGGCCGGCCGGGAACGTCAGCAGGCCCGCCATTGCGATCGGCAGCACGAAGAGATTGATCAGCACCAGATAGAGCGGGAACATCCAGGCGGCGCGGCGGATTTCGGCCTCGCCGTGGTTCTCGACCACCGAGACGTGGAATTGCCGCGGCAACAGAACAATGGCGAAGAACGACAGCGCCGTCATGGCGGCGAACGGCGCGAATTGCGGCGCGCTGGTCAGCATGGTCGCGACGTGGGGCTGCTGCATCGCGCGCGCGAACAGATCGAACGGACCCTGGAACATCACGAAGGTGACAAAAATGCCCACCGCAATGAATGCCATCAGCTTGACGATCGATTCGGTCGCGATCGCCAGCATCAGCCCGTCCTGATGTTCGGTGGCGTCGGTATGCCGGGTGCCGAACAGAACCGCGAAGGTCGCCATGGCGAGCGCAACAAACAGCGTCACGTCGCCGAGCAGCGGCGTGCCGCCCGGGGCGGCGGCAAGAATGGTCGAGACCGACGCCGACACGGCTTTGAGCTGCAGCGCGATGTAGGGGATCATGCCGATAATGGCGATCAGCGCCACCGTCGCCGCCACCGCCGGGCTCTTGCCGTAGCGCGCGGCGACGAAGTCGGCGATCGAGGTGATGTTCTGTCCCTTGGCCAGCCGCACGATGCGGATGATCAGCGGATAGCCGAGCCCGATGATCAAGAGCGGGCCGATATAGATGGTGAGAAAGTCGAAGCCGGTGCGCGACGCGATGCCGACCGAACCGAAAAACGTCCACGACGTGCAATAGACGGCGAGCGACAGCGGATAGATCAGGAGACGGGACGAGGTGCCGCGGGTCAGGCCGCGCTTGCGGTCGCCATAACTCGCGACCAGAAACAACAGGCCGATATAGGCCAGCGCAATGGCGACGACGATCCACCCTTGCAGCATGGCCCGATCTTAAAGCCTCCCGCCCGATGAACTGCGGACCGTATTGCCGGCCCGATTTTCTGCGCTTTTGCGCCCAATTTCAGGTTAGGTCACCACAGTTTGGCGGACCTGTCCAATGGCGGGGCCAGAGCCCATAAAGTCTCAGTAAATAAGCCGGCGGCGCGTTGACGGCCTTTGCCGCAACGGGCATTCAGGGCGCGTCAATGCGACCCATCCTGCTTTCGCAACAGCGCGTTCTGACCGAGACAGCCGAGACGCTGGCGATCGCGACCGGCGGCGCCGCGATCTTCGTGCTGCTCAATCTGCCGGCGGCGCTGATTTCCGGCTCGGTGGTCTTTGTCGCGACAGCAGCGCTGGCCGGGCGGCCGATGCGGGTACCGCTGCCGCTGGCGCGCATCGGTTACGTGATCGTCGGCATTCTTCTCGGCACCGTGGTGACGCCGGAAACATTGCACGGCATTACCGCCTGGCCCGGCAGCATTCTGCTCCTGATGCTGTGTTCTATCGTCATGATGGCCGCCACCATGGCCTATCTGCGCGTCGTCCATAACTGGGATCTGTTCTCGGCTTTGTTGGGGGCGAGCCCGGGCGCCATGGCGCAGGTGATCTCGCTGTCGACCGAGCTTGGCGGCGACTTGCGCGCCATCGCCATCGTGCAGACCTTCCGTGTCCTGTTGCTCGTCCTCGGGCTGCCCAACGGATTGGCGCTGTTCGGGCTCGTCGTGCCGGCGATGCCGGCGCCGCGCGGCGAGGCGGATCTGGCGGTGCTCGGCCAGATGATCTTGCTGGTCGCGGTCGCGGTTGTTTTCGCCCTGGCTTTCGTGCGGCTGCGATTCCCCGGCGGGCTGATGTTCGGCGCCATGGCCGGATCGGGCCTGCTGCACGGCACCGAGCTTGTTCAGGCGGCTTTGCCGTGGTGGATCGGCTATTCTTCCATCATCACGCTTGGCGCGCTGGTCGGCTCGCGTTTCGCCAATACGTCACTGCGCATGCTGGTCGGCTATCTCGGCGCGGCGCTCGGCTCGTTCGCGGTGGCGATGACGGTCGCGACAATTTTCATTCTGATCGTCGCGCATTTCTTTCCGTTCTCGATCGCCAATATCGTTATCGCGTTCTCGCCGGGTGCGCAGGACACGATGATGGTGCTGGCGCTCGCGCTGCATCTCGACCCGGTTTATGTCGGGGCGCATCACCTGGCGCGCTTCCTGGTGGTGACGATTACGGTCGGCGTCGCCGCGCGGCGGCTGGCGGAGAAGCATCCGCCGCCGCAAAGATAAAAAGATAAATTGAAGACCGGCCTTATTCCGCCGCGAGCGGCCGCTCTTTGAGCGGCAGGCGGAGCCGCTGCCACACATCGACCAGAGCTTCGGCCAGCGCGTCGATCAAGCGGTCATCATGATAAGGACTCGGCGTGATGCGCAGCCGCTCGGTTCCTTTGGGGACTGTCGGGTAATTGATCGGCTGAATATAGACGCCGTGGTCGATGAGCAGAAGATCGCTCGCCTGCTTGCACAGTTCGGGGTCGCCGACAAAGACCGGCACGATATGGGTGCCGCTCATCATCACCGGCAGCGCCGCGGCAGACAGCACCGCCTTGGTGCGCGCGGCGCGATCCTGATGCCGTTCGCGCTCGAAGCTCGAGGACTTCAAGTGGCGGATGGCAGCGGTCGCCGCGGCGCAAACCGGCGGCGGCAGCGCCGTGGTGAAAATGAATCCCGGCGCATAGGAGCGCACCGCATCGATCAGCGCGGTGGAGCCCGCGATATAGCCGCCGAGACAGCCGAACGCCTTGGCGAGCGTGCCCTCGACCACGTCGATACGGTGAGCCGCGCCGTCGCGTTCGCTGATGCCGCCGCCGCGCGGGCCATACATGCCCACCGCGTGCACTTCATCGATGTAGGTCATCGCGCCATAGCGCTCGGCGAGATCGCAGATGCGCTCGACCGGCGCGACATCGCCGTCCATGGAATAGAGACTCTCGAATACGATCAGCTTCGGCCGCGCCGGATCGGCCGCTGCCAGCAATTGCTCGAGATGCGCCATGTCGTTGTGGCGGAAGATCTGCTTCTCGCAAGACGCCTGGCGCACGCCTTCGATCATCGAATTGTGGTTCCAGGCGTCCGACAGGATCAGGCAATTCGGCATCAATTTCGCGAGCGTCGAAATGCCGGTCTCGTTGGACACATAGCCAGAGGTGAAAACCAGCGCAGCTTCCTTGCGGTGCAGATCGGCAAGCTCGCGTTCGAGCTCGACCAGCGGATGATTATTGCCGGCGATGTTGCGGGTGCCGCCGGCGCCGGTGCCCATGCGCGACGCCGTCTCGATCATGGCACCGATCACTTTGGGATGCTGCCCCATGCCGAGATAGTCGTTCGAGCACCAGATCACGACGTCTTTCGGACCGGCCGGCGAATGCCATACCGCGTGTGGAAAGCGTCCGGCGATGCGTTCGAGATCGGCGAACACCCGGTAACGCCGCTCGCCGTGCAGGCGCTCAAGCGCATCGGAGAAAAAACCTCTGTAATCCATGGTCTTAGGTCTTTTGCGAACTTGGCCCTTGGCGGAACTTGGTGTTTTTGCCCAGCGAACTCAGTAAGGAAAGCCTTTTTAGAGCCGTTCCAGTGAGGTTGTCGAGATGGCTGTGGGGGGAAAATCGCCGCGCTGATATGCGCTGGATCAAATCCTCAGGACGATCCTGATCGGGGAAACGCCGTAGGATTTTGTGACTAGCCGGCAGCCACGCGCGCAGGGCGCGAGGTGCCAAGCCATGGGCTCCACGGCTCGGGCGGCACCAGCCCCTCGGTCACCGAAACCGGCAGGATGCGGCCATCGTCGCTGATACGGCCGATCATGACCGGCTTGAACAGATGATTGGTCTTTGCGTCCATCAGCACCGAGAAGCCGCTCGGCGCAGTGAAGCGTCTGCCGCCGAGTGCGGCGCGCACTTTGTCGACGTCGGTGGTGCCCGCGGCTTCGACGGCGGCGACCCAGAGGTGAAATCCGATCCAGGTCGCTTCCATCGGATCGTTGGTCACGGCATCGGGCCTGCCGGCGAAGCGCCGCCATTCGGCGATGAAGGCGCGGTTCTCCGGCGTATCGAAGGCGTGCAGATAATTCCACGCCACGAAATGTCCGGCGACGTTGGAGGGCATCAAAGCCGGCAGCTCGGCTTCGGTGATCGACAGCGACATGACCGGAATTTCGGCGGCCGTCACGTCCTGGTTCGCCAACTCGCGAAAGAAATGCACATTGGCGTCGCCGCTTACGGTGGCGATAACCGCGATCTTGCTGCCGCCATTGCCGCCCTTGGCGAAACGGCGGATGTCCTCGACCGCTTCGCGCCAATCCGATTGGTCGAGCGCCGCGTAGCGCTCCGGGCATCGGGTGATGCCTTGGCTCGCCAGATAACCTTTCAGCACGGCATTGGTCGTGCGCGGATAAATGTAATCGGTGCCAACCAGGAAGAAGCGGCTGATGCCCTGGGCGCGCAGGAAATTGACGGCGGGGATCGCCTGCTGCGGCGGCGTCGCGCCGGTATAGAAGATGTTGCGTGAAGTTTCCTCGCCCTCGTATTGGCTCGGATAGAACAGCAGCGCGTTGTCCTTCTCGACGATCGGCAGCACTTCCTTGCGCGACGCCGAGCTCCAGCAGCCGAACAGAGCCGCGACCTTGTCGTCGTGGATGAGCTTATTCGCCAGCGCCGAATAGGCTTTGGGATCGGAACACGGATTGACGATGACCGGCTCGATCGGCCGGCCCAAGAGTCCGCCGCGCGCATTCTGCTGCTCGATCATCATGACCAGCAATTCCTGCAGCGGCCGTTCGCTTGCGGTAAGCGTGCCGGACAAGGAATGCATGATGCCGATCTTGATCGCGCCGAATTCGAGATCGGAGAAATAGCGCGTCACCGCGTCGACCAGCCATTGCGAGCGGCCGAGCAGATCTTCCGCGGTGGCGAGGACGCCATTGCCGGCCTCCTCGACGCTGGACGCAATCGTCGAAATCTCCGGCAACACGCCGGCGACCGCGCCCGCCACCTGCTCTGCGCGATTGCCGATGCGATTGATCTCCTCGGCCTGGTGATCGAGGATTCCGGTCAATTGCCGGTTGGCATTGCTCATCGTCGTCACGCTCGACGACACGCCGGCGATCGCTTCTACGGTCTTGCTCACCGCCTCCTGGATGTCGTGGATCTGCGCGCTGATATCGCCGGTCGCTTTCGCGGTCTGCTGCGCCAAGGTTTTCACTTCGGACGCGACGACGGCGAAGCCGCGGCCGGCAGCACCGGCGCGCGCCGCCTCGATCGTGGCGTTAAGCGCGAGCAGCGACGTCTGCGAGGCGATCGCCTCGATCAGCTTCACCACGGCGCCGATGCGTTCGGCGGCAGCGGAAAGGCTGCGCACCGTGGAATCGGTATGGCCGAGATCGGCGATGGTGCGGTCGGTGGCGTCCTTGGCCGCGGACGCCTCCGCCGTGCATTGCACGATGAGGCTGAGCAAGCCGCGCGACGCGTCCGCTACAGAGGCGACATCGCGGCTGGCGCAGGTCGCGGCATCGAACGCATGCGTGGCCCGTTGCGACATGTCCTTGTTGCGCGCGCCGAGATTGGCGGTGGTGACGCGGATCTCTTCGCCGGCGGTTTGAAACGCGCCGGTGAGCTGGTCGATGGTGCCGCGAAAGCGCTGGGTGAAGAAGCCGCGATTGGCATGGCGAAGCCGGTTCTCGGCCTCGCGGCTCTTGTGATCGACCGCGAGCGCATCGGCGTCGATCAGCGCTTGCCGCATGGCCTCGGCGGCGGCGACGCTCTCGGCAATGGCGCCGCCATGGATCCAGAATGCATGGACCCGGCTCGGCAGCGCGGCATAGCGGTCGCCGCGCGCGATCTGGGCGATGGCGCCGATGACACTGTGCAGGGTGCGCTCGCACCACCAGGCCGCGGAGGCGGCGCCGACAGCGGCTGTGGCCAGACCGAGAAAGAGACTGCCCGTTCCCCACGTCGCCAGCACCGCCACTGTTGCGGCGAACAAAAATGGCAGCACGATCCAGGCCGGCAGCGGGCTTTTGTCGGTGTCGGCGGCCATTTTCGGCAAACGTTCCGCTGCGGCGGGAAGGCACTGGAGAACGTTTCGAAACTGGGCATATTCGATTACTAAATCCTTTCGTCATGCTGCACCGCACCGCTCGAATATTTGGCAATCGCGCCCAAATTATATGCGGTACTGTGATGGCCCCGCGACTGAGCCAATGCCGCTGCAAAATCAGGACAACAACGACCAATGACCGAACGTGCTACCGGCCTCAATGACGGCCTCACCGATTACGGCGACAAGGATTTCTCGCGCTATCTGCGCCGCTCCTTCGCACAGTCGATGGGTTATTCGCGGGCCTTTCTCGACAAGCCGGTGGTCGGCATCGCGTTCACCGGCTCCGACTTCAACAATTGCCACCGCCATTTCCCCGAGCTGTTGGCAGCGGTGAAACGCGGCGTGCTGGCGGCGGGCGCACTGCCGCTCGAATTTCCGACCATCTCGCTCGGCGAAGTCTTCCTGACGCCGACCAGCCTGAAATTCCGTAACTTGATGGCGATCGATACCGAGGAGATGATCCGCGCCCAGCCGATGGATGCGGTCGTCTTGATGGGCGGTTGCGACAAGACCGTGCCGGCGCAGCTCATGGGCGCGGTCTCCGCCGACCGTCCCGCGATCTCGCTGATCGGTGGACCGATGATGACCGGACGACATCGCGGCGAGCGGCTCGGCGCCTGCACCGATTGCCGGCGCTTCTGGGCGCGCTATCGCGCCGGCGACATCGACGCCGACGAAATTTCCGAGGTCGAAGGCCAGCTCGCGGTGACGGCCGGCACTTGCGCCGTGATGGGCACCGCCTCGACCATGGCCTGTCTCACCGAGGCGCTTGGTCTGTGTCTCCCCGGCACGGCAGCGATTCCCGCCGTCCACGCGGATCGGCTGCGCGCGGCGGAAGCAACCGGTGCGGAGGCGGTGAAGCTGATCGGCTCGAAGCTCAAGCTGACGACGATCGTCAACAAAAAATCCGTCGAGAATGCCTTGCGCGTCCTGTTGGCGCTCGGCGGCTCGACCAATGCGGTGATTCATCTCACCGCGATTGCCGGCCGCGCCGGCGTCAAAGTCTCGCTCGATCAGCTCAACAAGCTGTCGGACGAGACGCCGGTTCTGGTCAATCTCAAGCCGGTCGGCAACGGCTATATGGAAGACTTCTGCGCCGCCGGCGGAATGGGTGCGCTGTTGCGCGAATTAAAGCCGCAGCTGCATCTCGATTGCATGACGGTGACCGGCGAGACGCTCGGCGAGCGCCTTGAAGATGGCGACAAGAGCTATGTCGACCGCACGATCATCGCGCCGCGCGACAAGCCGCTTGAGCCCGAGGGCGGCCTTGTCGCGCTGTTCGGCAATCTGGCGCCGAAAGGCGCGATCCTCAAGCGCTCGGCGGCCGACCCGAAACTGTTCGAGCACGAAGGCCGCGCGGTGGTGTTCGCCTCGCTCGAAGATCTCGCCGCGCGCATCGACGATCCGGCGCTCGATGTCGAAGCCAACGATATTCTGGTTTTGCAAAATGCCGGCCCGCATGCGCCGGCCTGCATGCCGGAGGCGGGCTATCTGCCGATCCCGAAGAAACTCGCGCAGCGTGGCGTCAAGGACATGGTCCGCATTTCCGACGCGCGCATGAGCGGCACGGCCTTCGGCACCATCGTGCTGCATGTGACGCCGGACGCGGCGTCGGGCGGGCCGCTCGGATGGGTGCGAACCGGCGATCGCATCCGGCTTTCTGTCAAACAGCGCCGCATCGAATTGCTGGTCGATGATGCCGAGCTTAAAAAACGCGCCGCGGCGGCAAAGAGCGTCAAGGAGACGCCCACGCGCGGCTACGCCAAGCTCTTCGCCGAGCAGATCCTCGGCGCCGACGAAGGCTGCGACTTCAAGTTTCTGATGCCGCAATAATTATGCTTTCCGGATTACTGGCAAGGTAAGGTAGGGTGCGCATGCTAAGACGCGGTTCTACGTGGGTTATGGTTCTTGGCATTGCAGCAGTCGCCAGCGGGATACTGGACATAATCCAATTTTGGTTGTTTGGAGGGCGCTTTCTGCCGCCGACGCTAAGAGGTGACGTGACCTTGCATGTCGCATTGGCGATGGTTGTGCTCGGATTGTTGGGCTGGATAATCGGAGGTTGCTTAAGAAACCTAGAGAAGCGGCTTGAAAGATTAGAAAGTTCACAGGGCCTGTCGCGAGATAACCGCATCGAGCGCATGTAAGTGGGGGGTGAGCGATAATGAAGACGTGACGCTGATCAGCGCTGCCTTCAGATCTTTCTGAGGCGATCCACGTTTCCTCATCCCTTCGCCACTGCGATCTCGAGCGGGAAGTCGTCGACCACTTCGTGGCCTTTGTCGGTCACGATGAATGTGTGGCCTAAGAAAATCCCGAACAGCCCGTCCATCGTGATCGGATTGGGCTCGGCCATGATCACCATGCCGGGCTTGAGCACTTCCTCGAATTTCTCCGCCGCGACATGCTCGGCGACGACATGCGGCTTGTCGGTGACGAGATCGATGCCGTGGCATTGCGTCGGCCGCGACTGGTAGCCGTTGTTGCGGAAGAACTTGCTCGCCTCGCGCATCGCTTCGGCGGCCTTTCCCGGCGCGATCTCGGCGACGATCTTGTGATAGCCGGGCAGCGTGATCTCGTTCCAGAACTTCTTCACCATCTCGTTCGGCTCGCCGACGCAGATCGGTGAGCCGATCTGCGCGGTATAGCCGCGATAGCCGGCGGCGAGCTCCATGTTGATAATGTCGCCCTTCGCCAGCATGCGCGACGACGGCCGCGGATTGCCGAACACCTGTGCGGGATTATCCATCGGCGTCGAGCCGATGATGAGGAAGTCGATATCGCCACCGCCTTCGAGAATGGCCGAGCCGGCAGCCGCGCGCAGCTCATATTCCTTCACGCCCGGCCGTGCCCGCTCGACCATCGCATTCATGGCGTCCTCGCAAAGCTTGCCGGCCTTGCGCACGCAATCGAGCTCTTCGGCGCTGTGGATCGAGAGCAGCTCGTGGAGGAAGCCTGTGGTGAAGACGAGTTCGGCGCCGGGCAGGTTGTCGCGCAGCACATTATATTGATTGACCGGCAGGTAATCGGCGTGCCGCGGATCGATCTCCATCAGCCCGATGCGGCCGCGCTCGATTTTCAATTCGCGCAGCCGCTCCACCATGACATCGGCATAACGGCCGCCGCGGCTGTGGCGCACGTCCTTGACCGCGACTTCGACCTGGCGGCGCACGGCTTCCGCGTGGGTGCCGCCCATCGAATAGATCATGGTCGGCTCGCCTTCGAGCGGCACCAGCACGTAGCTCGACAGCGCGTGCCATTCCCAATGGCCGGTCAGCCACAACATGCCGCCGCCGAAGCTCCAATGGCTCGGTCCGCCGGGCACGATGACAGCGTCGAGCTTCTCGTCGCGCATCTTCGCCCGCAGCGCCTTGTAGCGGCGCTCGTATTCGGCCTTGGAGAACTGCTCCCACACGCAATCGCGGTAATACGGCGTGTCGCGCATATTGGCGAAAGGCAGCGACTGATCGAGCTTGGTGCGGACAACGTCCCACGGCTGCGGGCCGATGCGCGGCGGACGGATCTGGGTATTCATGGGTGTTTCCTTAGGACTTTCACATTGCACAAAGGTCGTAACGTCATGTGGGTTCGTTCGTCACGCGCCTGCTTTGACGCGGACGCCTTGGCGGACCAGGCGCGGTAGCACTTCGTCGCAGAAATAGGGCACCTCGTCGAGATAGTTGACGAAGGAGAGCCCGATACCGCGGACGCCGGCTCGGCTGATAATGGTGAGTTCCTCGGCGAGGCGGTCGGGCGTGCCGACGAACGGATAGCCGCCGATCGAGTTCGAGGCAAAGAAGCGTCGCTTGGCCTCGTATTCTCCCGGCGGCATGGTCTGCGGCGTCATGCTCTTGTTGGCCAGCATGCCGTCGATGGCGCCCCAGTCGGCGTTGTCGATATTGACGTGCTGATAATAATCGTCGGCCTCTTGCTGCGTCGGCCGGCAGATTACCTGACCGACGGTGAAGACTTCGATGTCGCGGCCGAGCTTTTGCGCGGCGTCCTTGACCTCGTTCACTTTCACGGCGCTGCCTTCGAGCGACTTGCGTGAGCCCGCGGTCGCCACGAAAAACGCGTCGCAGTTTCGCAGCGCAAAAGCTTGCCCGACATCGGACGAGCCGGCATTCATCAGAAGCGGCCGCGTCTCGCCGTAAGGCTTCGGGTAGGCGCGGCCACCCTTGAGCTGAAAGAAGCGGCCGTCGAAATCGAACGTGCCGTCGCGCGTCCAGGCTTGCTTGACGATATCGATCCATTCCTGCGCGTAGTCGTAGCGCGCATCGTGCTCGCGCTGCTGCACGCCGAACATATCGAACTCGCCCTCGTTCCAGCCGACCACGATATTGACGCCGATCCGGCCCTCGCCGATGTGATCGGCGGTGACGAATTCCTTGGCCGCGATCAAGGGATGAAACAGCGGCGCATGCACGGTGCCGAACACCGTCATGCGCCTGGTGGCGCCGAGAAGTCCCACCGCCCAGGTGATGGTTTCCAGCGATCGGCCGTGAAAATCGGTGTCGCCGCCATAGCCCTTCCAGCGGGCGATCGGCAGCATGAAATCGAGGCCCGCGTCATCGGCAAGCCGCGCCAGTTTCAGACAATCCGGCCAGCTTGCCGACCAGCGTTCCGGCACCGTGGTGGCGGAACGGCCGGACGAGCAATTGGCGCCGAACAGGCCGATCTTCAGCGCGTTGCCGTTATACATGGCAATTCGGTTTTTTAGCGAGGCGGCCGGCGCCAACATCGCATTACTCCCTGCTTTGGCTTGTTCTTATGCCCACGACTCTAGCATTCTATTTCAGGCCGGACAGATTGCCGCTCCACGATAATGTACCGACAATGGCGGGGTCGCAGCCGTTCGATCCCGTTCCGATCGGGGCGGTTCCGGTTATGAGATTGCAGCTTTGCTTCGATAGCGTGGTCGCGAAATAGCGCAGATCGAAGGTCACGACCTTGTACGTGTAGGAAAATCCAAAATTCCAATACGTGTAGTCGGGCAGCTTGACGGCAGCGGCAACCGCCGTCGCTTTGGTGGTGCTGAAACTTTGACGGCCGAGCTCGCTGGAGATCGCGAGGCCTGAATCGAATGTGTATTTGGCGTCGACCGAGTTGTAATTTTCCCAGGCGCCGGTGCGGCTGTAATCGGGCGCGTAATACACATTGGCGCCAACCGTGAGCTTGGAGGTCAGCGCGTAGCTCGGAGCGATGTAATATTCCGGATAGGAGATATCGATCGGGCTTCCCGGATAGCTGAAATAGCCGACGCCGGTCTCGACAGTGAGCTTGCCGAACACCGGGCGAATCCCGGCATAGTCGGTCGTCTGGATCTGCGACAGCATCGGCATCTGCACCGACGCCGCATTTATCCCGGCGAAGAAGATATTGTATGTCGCTTCGAAATTGGTCGAGGCGCTCGGCCGGTGATCGGACAGGGTATAGCCGCGGTAGTTATAATCGCTGGTGATCGATGCGCTGACACTGATGTCGAAAGTGGATCCGGAATCCTTTGCCGGTTCGGCCTTTGCCGTCGTGGACGGTGCCGGCGGTGTCGCGCTGTCCGTTTGCTGGGCGTGAGCCGCAGCCGGCAAAATTCCGATGAACGCGACTGCCAGCGCTCGCACCAGCGGCAACCAAAACCATCTCTGCGCCGTCAGCTCGTTCATCGCAATGCCGCGGCCCGCTTTGAGAAGCCGTGCAGGCAACCATCTCGCCGGGCGCGTCGCCTGCTTGAAATAGGCTGAGTTCGTTTGCCTGCGTCGAAGGCCCTGTTCTCGAATCAAGGCCACGTGCGCCAGTCTAGTCTATCGGGTCATGCGGGTGCGGGGCAGCCACATTGGATGTTTCGCGCGAATATGCTGTGCAAGATCAAGTTCATTCATGCGCCGGTAACCAACTATCGGTCCAAAGCGGGCAGCGCCAAGCGGATTGATCCATATGTTCTTTCCAGCGATTTATTTTGGAGAGCACCGATGCGTGTCCGCGGCCGATTCATGCTCGCCTGCGCGGTGCTATGTCTGCTGCCGCTGAACTTATCGCGCGCCGAGGACATCAAAGCGCCGATCCGCGGCCTTGTATCCATGGGAGCCTATCGCTTCGTGGGCAAAGGGGGAGACCCGGTCAACACGCTCGAACCGCTCAACGCCAAGCCCGGCATCTTCGGCGGACTCGTCGTGATCGCAAGCTGGAAACAGCTGCAGCCGACCCAGCAATCCGAGATCGGCGATAACAATGTTATCGACCAGGCCCTCGCCCAGGTGCGCGCCTACAACGAAAGAAATCCGGACAAGCCGCTCGGGGTCAAGCTCAGAGTCTGGGGTGGCTTCGAGGCGCCGGACTGGGCAATGCAGCTCGGCGGCACGCCAATCGAGACGGTATATAACGGCAAGCTCCGCACTGTCGGCCGTTTCTGGAGCCGGGCCTATCGGCAAGCCTGGGCCCACCTCCAACAACAGCTGGCGGCGCGCTTCGATAAGCGGCCGCTGATCAGAGAGGTGGCGGTTACCTCCTGCATGTCATACACGGCCGAGCCGTTCTTCATCCCCACCGACGACGGCGTGACGACACCGCTCCGCGCGGCTGGATTTACCGACGCGGCGTACAAGGATTGCCTGACCGGGGCGCTCGCCGACTACGCGCCCTGGACGCAATCGCGGCTGGTGCTCTCGGTCAATCCGCTGCGGACCGGCGCCGGACAAGGCAACGGCGATCCGGGCTTCACGGAAGCTGTCATGCGCAACTGCCGTCAGACGATCGGACCGCGCTGCGTGTTCGACAATCACGATCTCGATACTGAGCTTCCGAAACCGCTTTACAGAATCTACGCCACGATGAAGCAGATGGGCCCGGAAATCGAATTTCAAACCTGGCGGAAGACGCCGAACGACTTTGACGGCACGATCAAGATGGGTGTGTCGTACGGCGCAAGCTCGATCGAACTGTATCAGGACTACGGCGGATTTCCGCTGGTGGCAGACGATAAGCTCAAGCAATGGGCGGCGATGCTTGAAACGAGCGCCAGTGCTGCCAGTCGCTAAGGCGCCCGGTTCCGGCCGAGAATCTAACGTTTCGGATTTGCGTTGCGGAGCAGCATGAAAAGAGTCTTCAAACATCCGCGGCGCCTGCGCTTATTTTTGGCGCTTGTCCTTGCGCCGGCACTGACCAATGCTTTCGGCGGTGTGGCTGGCGCGGGCCAGGCTCCCTCGCATCCGTCGCCGCCGGTCGCGGATATCGGCTCGACGATAGAAGCCCTCGATTCCAGCCGCGGCGCCGGCGCCTATCCGGTATTCACATCCGTGGATCTTCACACCGGCTCCGCGACGGCGCGCCAGGCGCTCGTCATCATCCACGGCAGATTGCGCAATGCCTCGGACTATTACGCGACCGGACTTGCGATCGCCGATGCGGCGGGCCAGGCTGGCGAAGCAACCGTCGTGGTCGCGCCGCAATTTCTGATTCAAGCCGACGCAACGCTGTATCAACTCTCCGATCGTTATCTGCGATGGAGCCGCGGCTGGGAGGAGGGCGCGCCGGCGCTGGGTCCCGCTTCGCCTCAATCCAACAATCCCCCGGCCAGTTCCTATGATGTTCTCGATGACGTCGTGGCGAAACTGTCGAATGCGCAGGCCTTTCCGGCGCTGAAGCGTATTGTCTTTGTCGGTCATGGCGGCGGCGCGCAATTGCTCGCGCGCTATGCCGTGGTGATGCATCCGCAGCCGGGGCCGCCGGTCAGTTTCGTGATCGCCAATGCCGGGACCTATCTCTATCCCATCACGGCACGGCCGGTGCCGCTCGATTGTCCGGATTTCAATTTATGGAAATACGGTTTGGATCAGCCGCCGCCTTATGTCGGAGATCCTGGCACGATCCTGAAAGACTTCGCGGCGCGCGACATCACGCTCCTCTTGGGGGCGAACGACAGGAAAGCCACCGGCATTTTGGATCAGTCCTGTGCGGCACAAACCCAAGGACGCAACCGGCTCCAACGCGGGCTGAATTTCGCGCAAGAAATGACCGCGGCCGGCGCCGCCCCGCATCTGAGATACCTGGTCGTGCCGGACACCGGCCACAATGAAAAAGGCATGCTGCTTTCGCGCGAGGCGGCTGGGGCGATTTTTCCAGTCGGCAACGCGGAGCGTTGATGTGCATTGCGCTGGGGACTGGTGCTGCCGCACAGGATTGAACTGTGGACCTCTCCCTTACCAAGGGAGTGCTCTACCACTGAGCTACGGCAGCGAAAGCCTTATTTTATCGGCATTTCTTCGCAATTAGCACTGTCGCCAAACGCGCCGTTTATAGTCGGATCATCGCGAAAAGCAAACCCGACGAGTGCGCGACGGTTCATGCATAGCGCGGACGCGTCTCTCCACGCGTTTGCGGCAAGCGCAATATCAGCCCGATAGCAAAATACCAATTTTCGCAATGCTGAGCCTTGCGTCGCTTTGCATCTGCATATACTTTGTATTGCAAAGTATATGCAGATCAGTGGCTCGACCCATGTGGCCTTCTGGCACTTCGTGGCGATTTTTGTTCAACGCGAAGCGCTTTGCGCTCTGGGCAGTAATTCTCGGAGCTTTATGTATTGGGCTGAGGGATTTCGTTGAACCATATCCTGGGCTGCCATCCTCGGCTATGTGGGCCTTAACTTATATCGGCTTATTTTACTTACTGGTCCTCACCATCTCTCTGGCCGGGTCCGTGGTTCTGTCATTTTTGCGCAGATGGAATTTGAGTGCTCAATGTTTTCTGTCGGCGGTTATCTTGTGGGCGGCGATGTTAATCTCCACAGAAATTGCGAATCGCGCTCTTCGGAATGTGGATCAACCACACAAGAGAATAGCTGAGATATATGCCAGTGCCCCATCGGCATTCAGTCTCACAAACTCCTCGCCTGAGCTTTTTGACCTGGGTCTTCGATGTGATCCTCCTCTGGGCGCACCATGTAATTGTTGGTTGCTGCGGGACCCCAACCACGCCAGTGGCGTGGAGGTTGAAAAGTCAGAATGGCATGAACCAAGCCTGAGCATTTTTCTTCGGAAGGATTTTCCGATAGGGCTGGTCAGCGTTCAACGAATCAACGCCGAGGCCTATTCAGTGCTGACCTGCGATGAGGACTGGCGGGGCTGGTTGGAGATTCTTCAAACAAAATTGTGATGCCTGGATTGTTCCGCACACCACTTTCAGTGCGCCGCCATGGGCCCAATCTTCGAGGCCGTCGGCGAACTGTCGCCAAAAGCTGTCGCCAACGTCGCCAAAGGTTCAGTTAAGCGATTGATCTTGTTTACCAAGGGAGTGCTCTACCACTGAGCTACGGCAGCGGCCCGATGCGGGTGGTACCGGCCGTGAGGCGCGGTCTCGCGTACGGACATTACACTTGCATGGAAACACTTGCATGGAAGCGCGGCGGTTATTGCCACAGGGCAGGGGTTAAGCGCAAGCGCGGTTACCTCCGCCCGGCCGGTTCATGGTTGCGAGGCGGCTGGCCGCGTGCTTTGACCTGACCCGTTGAGGCTCACCATGGAAAAGCGCGGCAAGGCGGAAAAATGGGCGGCGCGCAGCGAAAGGCTTTCTGCGGCGCTGCGGCAAAACCTCAAGCGGCGCAAGGCGCAAGCCCGCGCCCGGTCGCGCGGCGAGGAACCGGGACAACACGAGCCGTCCGCGCAGGAATCCGGTAACGAAGCGGTCTTGGAATCGCCGTCGGACAAACCCAAAACCGGCGCTTGACCCGAGTTCCGCCGCAATCCGGTACGCGAGTAGGGACTGGATGCTCGCGCCTGGTTCTGGTCCAATCGCGCCCAGGACGGTGTGTGGGTCGGCCCAAAGGCAGGGCCGGGGGGTAAGAATGCTGGATCGAATTCGCATTGTCGGCGGCCGGCCGCTCAACGGCTCCATCCCGATCTCGGGCGCGAAGAACGCGACGCTGCCCTTGATGATCGCGGGCCTGCTCACCGACCAGACCCTCATTCTCGACAATGTGCCGCGGCTCGCCGACGTCGGGCTGCTGCAGCGCATTCTCGGCAATCACGGCGTCGACATCATGGTCGGCGGCAAGCGGCCGGGTGAGACCGCGGATACCGGCCAGACGCTGCACATTTCGGCGGCCAATATCGTCGATACCACCGCGCCCTACGAACTCGTCTCGAAAATGCGGGCGAGCTTCTGGGTGCTGGCGCCGCTGGTTGCGCGCATGGGCGAAGCGCGGGTGTCAATGCCCGGCGGTTGCGCCATCGGCACCCGGCCGGTCGATCTTCTGATCATGGCGATCGAGCGGCTCGGCGCGAAAGTCGATATCGACGGCGGTTATGTCGTGGCGCACGCGCCCAAGGGTTTGCGCGGCGGCGACATCGTTTTCCCCAAGGTCACCGTCGGCGGCACGCATACCGCGCTCATGGCGGCGGCGCTTGCTAACGGTACCACGGTGATCGAGAACGCGGCGCAGGAGCCCGAGATCACCGACGTTGCCGAATGCCTCAACAAGATGGGCGCGCGGATCGCGGGCGCGGGCACGCCGCGTATCGTGATCGAGGGCGTCGCCAAGCTCAACGGCGCGCGCCACGCCGTGTTGCCCGACCGTATCGAGACCGGCACCTATGCGATCGCAGCTGCCATGGCCGGCGGCGACATTCTTCTGCAGAACGCGCGGCCGGAGCTGCTGCAAGCCGCGCTTGACGTGATCACGCAAGCCGGCGCCACGGTGACGGCGACCAATGAAGGCATCCGCGTCGCCAGAAACGGCGCCGGCATCGCGCCGGTCGATGTGACGACGGCGCCATTTCCGGAATTCCCGACCGATCTGCAGGCGCAGTTGATGGCGCTGATGACGTGTGCGCGCGGCACGTCGCAAATCACCGAGACGATTTTCGAGAACCGCTTCATGCACGTGCAGGAATTGGCGCGGCTCGGCGCCCGCATCCAGCTCGACGGCGAGCGCGCCACGATCGAAGGTGTGCCGCAGCTCAAGGGTGCCCCGGTGATGGCGACCGACCTGCGCGCTTCGGTTTCGCTTGTGATCGCCGGCCTTGCCGCCGAGGGCGAGACCATCGTCAACCGCGTCTATCACCTCGACCGCGGCTTCGAACGCCTCGAGGAAAAGCTCGGCCGCTGCGGCGCCGCCATCGAGCGGCTGTCGGGCTAGGGCATGATCCGGAAAAGTGGAATCCGGTTTTCCGAAAAGATCATGCTCAATCAAAATCCTAGAGCGACAAACGATTCAATCTGAAACAATTACGCTCTAGCACCGGTTGCTTCCACGGGACTTGTGCTAAGTCTGGCTTCCCGCTGCCGCGGGAATAAGCAAAACTAACGGTCCAGCCGGTTTCCATGCGTCGCGTGCTTTCCAGGAAAATTTCGTTAGGGGTGAGCGTATTCGCGGCGCTCGCTCTCGGTCTCGCCGCCAAGGCCTATGTCGTCAACGCCTATGCCGACGACTATCCGTCGCGCCCGGTGCGGCTGATTGTTGCCTTCACGCCGGGGGGCACCACGGATATCACCGCGCGCCTGATCGCCGACAAGATGCATGAGACGCTCGGCCAGGTCGTGGCGATCGAGAACAAGCCGGGCGCCAACGGCGCCATCGCCGCGCAATATGTGGCGCAGTCCGATCCCGACGGTTACACGCTGTTCTTCACCACCGTCGGCGCGGTCGCCATCAATCCCGCCTTCCGTGCCGATCTGACCTACGATCCGCTCAAGGATTTCGTGCCGGTCGGCAAAGCCGCGATCAATTCGCCGGTGCTGGTCGTCTCCGCCGATATGAAGGTGAATTCGACACGCGACCTCGCCGAATTGGCGCGCCAGAAGCCGGGCACCGTCACCATCGGCATTACCGGGCGCGGCGCGATGTCGGATCTCGGCCTGCAATTGTTCGAGGCGACGGCGGGCATCCAATTGCAATCGGTGCCCTATCGCGGCGCTGCGCAGGCGATCACCGATATTCTCGCCGCCCATCTCGACGGCCTGTTCGGCGACGTGCCGACCGTGATGGGCCAGGTCCGCGCCGGCTCGCTCAAGGCGCTGGCGACGATGTCGGAGGCGCGCTCCGATATTTTTCCGAATGTGCCGACCTTCGCCGAGGAAGGATTTCCCGGCGTCGTCGGCGACAATTGGGACGGCGTGCTGGCGCCGGCCGGCACGCCACAGCCGGTGATCGCGAAATTCAACGCGGCGATGGTCACGGCACTCAACGATCCGGGCCTGCGGGCGCGGCTGCACGAATCCGGCACGACGCCCGCGCCCAGCTCGCCGGCTGAATTCGGCGATTACCTGCGCGCCGAGATTTCACGCTGGAACTCGGTGATCAAGGAAAAGGGGCTGAAGGGCGAATAGCCAGTTCCGCTATTACGCGGGCTTCGCAGTCTTGCTACAATTGCTGGTAAGAATGACGGCGACACGTAAACAGCGAAGGGCGTCAAATGATGAAAAGCCGGAATATGAGAGCCCGTGCGGCCAAGATTTTCGTCGTCGCGCAACTTGCCCTGCCGATGCTCGCGCTTTTCGCGCTCATCAGCGCTGCTTACGCGCAGCAGGGCAATGGCAGCGAGCTGAGGGCCAAGGACGAGGCGGATTCCAAAGCTGCCCATGAATATATGGATCGGATGGAAAACGATCAGAAGTACCAGGAGGCAATTCACAATCAGCAAGCGGCGCCGACGTCGAACGATCCTTGGGGCGCGGTGCGGCCGAATACGCCGGCGCCTGCCAAGCCTGTCGCCAAAACCGCAACCGGCACGAAGACCGCAAGCGGAACTGCCAAGCCTGGTCCTGGCGCGCCCAAGCCTGCGGTCGGGGCGTCGGCGACGACCACGCCGCCGAAGAGCCAGTAGCCGGGTTTACGCGGCGAGTTCTTTCATGAGGCGATAAAGCCGCGCCTGGCCTTCGAAGCCGATGCCCGGCCGGTCCGACAGCGTCAGGTGGCCGTTCTCGAGCTTGGCATCGTCGGCAAAGCCGCCGAAATCGCCGAACACGCCCGGATAAGATTCGGCGCCGCCCAATCCAAAACCCGCAGCAATCGCCAGCGACATCTGGTTGCCGCCATGCGGGAACATCAGCGCGCGCGGCCATTGATGCCGCGCCAGCATGTCGAGCGTGCGGGCATATTGCACGATGCCGTAAGCCTGCGGCGGATCGACCTGAATGACGTCGTTGCGCTGCGGCTCCAGCCCGCCGAAACGCACCAGGTTCTCGACGTCCTGGGTCGAGAACAGATTCTCGCCGGTGGAGAGTGGCGCGTCATAGACGCTGGCGATTTCGGCCAGCAACGCGAAGTCGAGCGGATCGCACGGCTCCTCGAACCAGCGCAGCCCGAACGGTTTCAGGCCCTTCGCATAAGCGAGCGCCTCGTCGCGGGAAAATTTCGAGTTGGCATCGACCGCAAGCTTGCCGCCTTTCGGCAGGATCGATTTGACGGCTTCGACGCGGCTGAGATCGTCTTGCAGCGGCATGCCGCCGACTTTCATCTTCACCATCGTATAGCCGGAATCGAGATGACCCTTCATCTCGTCCTGCAGGTCCTTGGTGGTCTTGTCCGGCGCGTACCAGCCGCCGCCGACATAGCAAAAGACTTTCTCCGCGACTTTGCCGCCGTTATAGCGCTCGGCAAGGACGCGATGCAGCGGCTTCTCCGCGATCTTGGCGACGGCGTCCCAGATCGCGACCTCGATCGTGCCGATGCCGACCGAGCGCTCGCTGTGGCCGCCGGATTTCTCGTTCTGCAGCATCACCGTGAGGACTTTTTCCGGTGCGAAATTGTCGCCGGTCTCGTTCAGCAGCGACGCCGGCGGCGCTTTGAGAATGCGCGGAATGAAACGCGCCCGCATCTGCGCGCCGCAGGCATAGCGTCCGGTCGAATTGAATGCGAAGCCCGTCACCGGTCCGCCGTCGCGCTTGACGTCGGTGATGACAGCGACCACCGACGTCGTCATTTCGGAAAAGTCGATGCTCGAATTGGCCAGCGTCGAATTGAGCCGGACCGACGTCTCGCGGATATCGACGATACGCATGGGGTACTGGTTACTCTCCTATTGAATTTGCGGGATCTTGGCGTCGACGATCACCTTGTGCCACTTGTCGATCTCTTTCTTGATGTAAGCCAGGAAATCGGCCTGCGAATTGGCGACGACGTCAAAGCCGAGATCGGCGCATTTCTGCTGCACGTCGGGAAGCTGCATCACTTTGACAATCTCGTTGTGCAAAAGCTCGACGATCTCTTTCGGCGTTCCCGCCGGCACGAAGACACCCTGCATGGTTTCGGATTCCTGGTCGGGGATGCCGGCCTCCGCTGTGGTCGGCACGTCAGGGAGCGCGGCCGAGCGCTTCGCCGCAGTGACGGCGAGCCCGCGCAGGTTGCCGCCCGCGATCTGCGGCGCGGCGGGAGGAATGGCGCTGAACGCAACCGGCGTATGATTACCGACGGCGGACTGCACCGCGGGCTCGCCGCCGCCATAGGGCACGCTCGGCGCGTCGAGCTTGTAGGTCAGCTTGAACAGTTCGGAGGCGAGCTGCGGCGTGGTGCCGAGCCCGGCATTGGCGATCGCGTATTTGCCGGGATTGGCCAAAATGAGCGCGATCAGCTCCTTCATGGTTTTGACCGGAACGGACGGGTGAACCGTCACGATATTGGGCGATGCCGCGGCGAGCGTGATCGGGATGAAATCCTTGTACGGATCGTAAGGGTTGTTGGCGTAGAGGCTCGGATTGACGACGTAGCTCGAGCTCGCCACCAGGATCGTATAGCCGTCCGGCGTCGCGCGCGCGGCAAGCGACATGCCGAGATTGCCGCCGGCGCCGACATGGTTTTCGACGAAGAACTGTTGCTTCAGGCTCTCCGATAAATTTTGCGCCAGAATTCGCGCCACGACATCGGTCGGCCCGCCGGCCGCAAAGGGTGCGATGATCCTGACCGGATGATCGGGATAGGCCGCCGCGGCGGCCCCCGCTCCGAGGATACTCGCGATAGTCGCGACCAATATCGCAGGCGTTGCCGCCAAAAATCTTGCGCTGACGCGCATATATTCCTCCCTATTTTGCCGTGTTTTGCTTTTCTTCAGTCGACGTGAATTCCCGCCGCTTTCACCACTGCGTCCCAGCGCGCCGCTTCGCTTTTGATGCGTGCAGAGAATTCGGCCGGCGTATTGGCCACGGCGACGAAGCCGAGGGTATCGAGTTTTTTCTTGATCTCCGGGTCGGCGATCATTTTCACGATAGCGTCGTGCCATTTGTCGACGACGGCCTGCGGCGTGTCGGCGGGCATAACAATGCCGGTCAGAGTATCGCTCTCGAGGCCGGCCACGCCTTCCTCGTCGCTCGTCGGCAAATCCGGCAGTGCGGCGACGCGCTCTTTGGCCATAAGCGCGATACCGCGCACGGAGCCGTCCTTGATATTGCCGATGGCCGGGGGCAGCGCGGTGAAGGCGATCGGCGTGTGGTTACCCATCGTCGAATTGACCGCGAGCGGCGCGCCGTTGAACGGCACCATTACCATGTCGAGATTGAATTTCTGCTTGAACAGCTCGCCCGCCAAATGCGGCGTCGAGCCGGTCGCGGGCTGGGCAAAGCTGTATTTGCCCGGATTGGCTTTGACGAGAGCAATCAGCTCTTTGAGGTTCGTGGCCGGCACCGAGGGATGCACCATCACCACATTGGGCGAGGCCGCGACCAGCGAGACCGGCGCAAAATCCTTGATCGGGTCATAGCCGATCTTGGAATACATGCTCGGATTGATGATGAAGCCGGTGGAAACGACGAGAACTGTGTAGCCGTCCGGATCGGCGCGCTTGGCGGTTTCGACGCCGAGATTGCCGCCAGCGCCGGGCAGGTCCTCGGCATAGATCTGCTGGCCGAACATCTCGGACAGCCGCTCCGCAACCATGCGGCCGATGACGTCGGTCGGGCCGCCGGCGGCGAACGGCACGATCATGCGGATCTTATGGTCTGGATAGATGTCGGCCGCCAAGACTGGCGACCAGACTGGCGACAAGATCGGCGCCGCGCAAGCGAGAATTGCCGACACGAAGACCGCGCGCAAAGCAGCAGCGCGGGCGCAAGATAATCTTGCCCTCATTGCCTCCTCCCCAACTCGCTCCCCTTGTCTTTGGCCGCAATGCTATCATCGCCGGACCGCTCCGGCGAGCGTGCGACAATATGCTTTTGTCGGAACAGACGTAGAGGGAAGGCAAGGGAAGGGAAACGCGATGGCGGGTAAAAAGATAACGCGGGACGATCTGCGCGCGGCCGCGGAGAAGTACAAGAACTGGGGCAAATGGGGACCGGACGACGAGATCGGCACGCTCAATTATACGAGCCCGGAGGATATCGTCGCCGCTGCCCAGCTCGTCAAAAAGGGCAAGGTGATCTCGCTGGCTTTGAATTTCGACAATAACGGGCCGCAAGGCGGCAAGACCAATTATCCGGTCCTTGGCCGCATCAATCCGCTGCACACCATGCTGCGCACCGGCACCGACGCCTATTCCGGCGTGCTCGACAAGCGCGGCATCCGCGCCGCCGACGACATGGTGGTGATGCCGCTGCAGTGCGGCACGCAATGGGACGGGCTTGGCCATGTCTTCTACGAGGACAATATGTGGAACGGCTACGATTGCCGCGAAGTGTCCTCGTTCGGCGCCGCCAAATGCGGCATCGAGAAAACCAAGAGCAAGATGGTCGGCCGCGGCGTGTTCCTCGATGTCGCACGTGCGCTCGGCAAGGACTATCTGGAGGACGGCTACGGCATCACCTGCGAAGATCTCGACCTCACCGCGAAGCAGCAGAAGGTCACGCTCAAGCGCGGCGATTACGTCGTCGTGCGCACCGGGCAGATGGAGCGCTGCCTGAAGGCCGGCAGTTGGGACGGCTATCCGGGCGGCGATGCGCCGGGCTTTGCCTTCGAGACGCTGGAATTCGTGGCCAAGACCGAGCTCGCTGCGCTCGCCAGCGACACCTGGGGCTGCGAGGTGCGGCCGAACAATACCGAAGGCGGCATCAACCAGCCCTGGCACTGGATCACCATTCCGATCATGGGCATGACTATGGGCGAGATCTTTTACCTGAAAGACCTCGCCGAAGACTGCGCCGCCGACGGCGCCTACGAATTCATGTTCGTCGCGCCGGCCATTCCCATCACCGGCGCGGTCGGCTCGCCGACCAATCCGCTGGCGATCAAGTGACGCCGCAGGCGTCATGCCGGACGGGCAAGCCCAATCCGGGATCTGCCCTGTTAAGTGGAGTGCACATGATGAACGAGGAAGATCTTCACGAGCGCGGCCTAAAGCTGCGCATCGAAATGTTCGGCCGCGAAGCGGTGGACAAGCGGATGAACGCCTTCGGCGAATTCGGCAAGCCGCTGCAGCACATGATCAATGCTTATGCCTATGGCGACGTCTGGAGCCGGACGGCATTGCCGCTCGCGACCAAGTCGCTGGTCATGATCGCGATGCTGGCGGCCGCCGGGCATGACAAGGAACTGGCTGTCCATATCAACGGCGCCTTGAAGAACGGCTGCACGCCTGCGCAAATTCAGGAGGTGCTTCTTCTTCTGGCGCTCTATTGCGGCATTCCGGCTGCGAACGAAGCCCACCAGATCGCGACCGATATCTTGCGCAAGCACACGCTGTAGTGAAGGCTGGCGCGGGTTGCGCTTTGTCCGCCAAGGCATACTTTCAATACATACTTTTATGCCGTCATACACCACCGCAAAAAACGGGGCGCGCGTCATGAGCACCACCACCGACACCAAGCAATATCCCGTCCATCACACCGACGCCGAGTGGCACAAGATCCTCACCCCCGAGCAGTTCCACATCATGCGCGAGCACGGCACCGAGCGGCCGGGAAGCTGCGCACTGAATTACGAAAAGCGCGACGGCGCCTTTGCCTGCGCCGGTTGCGGGCAGACGTTGTTCGTGTCGAAGAAGAAATTCGAGTCCGGTACCGGCTGGCCGAGCTTCAACGATCCGGAGCCCGGCGCAGTCGAGAGCACGACCGACTCCAGCTACGGCATGGTCCGCACCGAGGTGCATTGCAGCCGCTGCGGCAGCCATCTCGGCCACGTCTTCGACGACGGCCCGCCGCCGACCCATCTGCGCTATTGCATCAACGGCGTGGCGATGAATTTCAAGCCGGAGTGACGCGGCCGGCGCCGTTTTCGTCACCTCCCAAGCAATTCGCGCACGGCGCGGCCGGCCTGATCGATGGCGAGATGCGCATAGGTGTCGTCGCCAGCGTCGGAATTGGCGATGCCGACGCGGCCGAAGGTGCGCCGCGCGACAGTGACGACGCGCTCCTCGTAGTCGTCGGGATCGAACAGCGAATTTGCCACATAGCCGTAGCTGTGCGCCCAGCGGTTGACGGTGATCGCGGCGATGTCGCGTTCGCTGGAAAAGCCGCCGGAGCCGGGCATGCGATAGAGGGCATGCGGTGCTCTAGAGCGAAATTGTTTTGGATTGAATCGGTTGTCGCTCTGGCATCTTGATAGAGCATGATCTTTTCGGAAAACCGGTTTCCACTTTTCCGGATCATGCTCTAAGGCCCGGGCCGCAGCGGCGGGACCGGCGGCACCGGCGCCGCGACGGGGTCGCTCCGGTGCAACCACGTCATCGACAGATAAGCGCCGACCCACGAGCCGCCGGCCGCGAACACGACATAGACCGCGTTCGAGGTATAGCTGATCACCGACACGGCCGCGAGCAGATACCAGACCGCGCTCCAGTTCGCGGCGCGGAAACGATGCCGCGCGGCGACGGCCGCTGTGAACATCACGAAGACCGCATCGGTGACGATCGTCGCGCCGAACACCGCGAGTGCGATGAGGACGTTAAAGCTGATATGGGCGATGGGAAAGGCGATATCAAAATCCGTGTTCATGTCGAAAAATCCTTGTCGGTTTCCGTTGCCCGTACGCGCGCCGTCATTTCACGCCTCGTAGCGGAAACGCGACGAATCTAAGGCATTGTTCCCTATGTGCGGAGAGAAATGGCCGAGCGTACCGTCCATTTCGTGCCGGACATCACAGCGCCGCGCCGCCGAATCTCATATCAGCCACGTCGTCACGTGAGAGCAAGCGGCCCCGATTTTGCTTCTCTGGTGTCGGGTTTCGTGTTCTGGCGGCATCAAGCCGCAATGAGGATTTGAAATGAAGAGACGGCCGATTGTCGACAAGGCTAAGTCGGTTGCGCTTGCCAAAGTCGAGAGTTTTCGTGGAGGAAGTCGATCTTCGTCCGAAGCAGCGGCACGTCGTGCCAGCCTTCACACAAAAATCGCGCTTGCTCTCATCGGCTGCTTGCTGGTCCTCAATTTCATGCTCCGATTTCCCGAGCTTGGCGCGGTGATCGCGCAATACAACCAGTTCTGATCAAAATCACCGATGCCGGAGCCTAAGCCTGTACGGCGCGGCCCTTTTGCAGCAGCGACTTCTCCAGCATCACATGGATGCCTTTGGCGCCGTTCACCACCTGGGTGACGCGCAGATCGGCGGCGAGGCTGCAGAGCGCATAGGCCTCCTCGCGCGAAATGCCGGTACGCGCGCCAATGAGCCTGATCATGTCGCGCAGCGCGATCACCACCGCGTTGTCGAGGTCGGGATCGAAGCCCATGGTCATGACATGCGTCGGTGTTTCCGCCATCGGCCATTCAAGCTTCATGTCGTCGCGCAGATGCAGTTCGAACGTGCCGATCAGGCCGGTTTCGATCGCGTTGATGTTGACTTCGCCGTCGCCCTGGACGCCGTGACCGTCGCCGACCGAGAACAGCGCGCCGTCGACATGGATCGGCAGAAACAGCGTGGTGCCGGCCACCAGTTCCTTGTTGTCCATATTGCCGCCGTTGCGGCGCGGCGGCGGCGAGGCGACTGTGCCCCAGTTCTTCGGCGGCGCCACCGCCATCACGCCGAAGAACGGCCTCAACGGCAATTCGAGGCCCCACGGCAAGCGGCCGATCATGCGCGTGCGATCGAGCGCGATGTGCATCAGATGCACATGATCGAAATCGTCGGGCAGCGCGCCGACCAGCGGACGGGACATGTTGTAGCCCCAGTCGTAATGCAACTCGATTGCCTTGATGCGCACTTCCAGCACTTGCCCGGCTTTGGCGCCACGCACAGCGACCGGTCCGGTCATCATGTGCGGACCGAGCTTTTGCGGCACGCGCGCGTGCACGTCGATCAACGCCTTTGGCACGGTGAAGCCGGAATCCGGTGGCGGCAATTGCACCGGCGAGCCCGATACCGACGACATCACGACAGTGTCGCCCGGTTCGACGGTCAACAGCGGCTTCAGCGCGGCATCGAAATAGCCCCAGTGCACGGTGTCGCCGCCAGCGTCCAGACGATGCGTTGTCATGCCTGCGTTCCCGCTCTTGCGTTGTTTGCCAATGACCTTGGTCGACTAGGGTAGGATCAGACGAACATAGTCGTCGCGGATCGCCCGATTCAGATGCTCGCGAAATGTTTGATAGAGCGGGTCTGTCGGCTTGATGCGGCCGAACCGCGGAGTCTGTTGCGCGAGCGGCAACAGGACGAGCGGCGTCGATACGGGTTGCAGCTGACCGCCCTGGCGCGCCCGTAGCGTCGTCAAGACTCCATACATCTCGCCGCTGATCAGCGGGCGGCCGAGGATGGCGAGCCGGAATTGCCCTTGGTCATTGGTGTGGAGATAGATCTGCCCCGACTTGTTCGGAATCGAGATCGTGCCTTTTTGCGAAAACGGTGCGTCGAGCCGCTCCGATTCTTGAAAGCGCAGGCAATTGTCGTCCGCGCTCCAGGTGATGCTGATCCGATAGGCGTAGATCGCGTCCTGGACCTCGAAAGAGGGACGCAGGGTGAGGTAATCGCCTTCGAGCCACTTCACCGCAGCGGGACTATAGCCGCCCAATTCCAGCGGTGCCGATCCGCTTGCGGGTGCCGTCGTATCACTTGGCGCGGTGACGGGGCGCAGCTTGATGCGCAACGCCTCTTCGAGACGGATGATTGTCGCCAGCGTGAAGGGGCGGCTGCCGCTCAACGCCTTTTCCAGCGTCGAGACGCTGATCTTGGCGTCGTTCGCGAGGCGCTGGCGGGACATCCGCCGGCGGGCCAGTTCTTCCCGCACCTTGGCGGCAAGCTCGCGGCTCTGCGCCTCGGACAATTCGCTGGTTTCTAAAGCATCCAAAAGCCGACCCGGACAAATCCGCACAAACCCATACATAGACCGCCGCCTCCCGAGGATTCAAGCAGGCGCGGTGCGGCGTCGGGCCGAACAAGACCGTTTCTTACGCTCACGCTGACGCCGAGGGCCGGCCAGTGTTGCTGCGCGCACGCAGCGCACGGGAGAGTGTCCATGGGCGGGTTCCTGAGAGCGTTAACGGCGAATGGCAAGGCCAGGTTTCTTGCGGCAACAGCGTCGGCATTTTTTTCGCTCGCATCGTCCGGCGTGTTGGCGGCGCCGGCCGCGAATACCGATGCAGTCGGCGAGATGGAAAATCGGATGGATCATTATTTCAGCGAGCCGCGAAGCCCTGAAACGTTCCGGGCTCTCTCCGGCATGGGTCTGCCCGCCGGGGCCAAAGCCAACAACAATGCGGAAATCTCGCGTTGGTGGTCGACGAGTGTCGACGACAAAGACCTGCTGCAACGTCTGTTCCCCAAGCTCGATATGTCGCAGGCCTATTGGTATCCGGATTTCGGCGCGTGCCGACCGGAGGCGCCGCTGCAGCAATTCAGAGCGCGCCTCAACCAACTGGGCGCCGAACACCCCTATGTCGTGCAGTGGCTGCGGGTCGAACGGGCCGTACTGTCCACTTGCGAGCCGGGCCGCAGCAAGACGGCCGTCGTTGCCTTGCCGCGGCCGCTCGACGTGGCCGATCCGGCAATTGCGCTGTTGCAGCAACAAGACCGCGCCTATCAGCAGGCCGCGCTGCTATTTTATCAGGACGACAGCGCCGGCGCTTTGGCGGCTTTCCAGGCCATAGCCAACGACCGCGCCTCACCCAACCGGCCGCTGGCAGCGTATATGGCGCTGGCGATCCAGGCCGGCAGCAGCACGACAACGATCGTTTGGCAGCGTTCTCCAGCCAATTCCGTGACGCTGCCGCCGGCACAGTCGTTAAAAGCCATTCAAGCCGTGCTCGCCGATCCATCGCTGCAAAGCATCCATGCCATGGCGGCGGCGTTGATCGGCTGGGTCGGCGCCAATGTCGCGGATTCTCCGACCCGCACCGCCCAAGTCGACGAGGCGATCTCGGTGCTGATGACATCGACCGATCGTCTCGAGCACGACGCGCAACTCCTCAAGCGCTACGAAGCGGCCCTGAGCGACATCGATTTTCTGCACGGCAAATTTCTGGCTGATCCGGACTGGGTGCTGACGGGAAATGTGCCGGCCTCCTATCAAGCGAGCGCGGCCTTGGCGGAGCTCGCCAAGCGGGTGCCGATGGCGGCGTGGGTGGCATTCCCGACCAACGCCTATCACGAACAGGCCTGGGTGCTGGCCGCGGCCAAGCCGGAATCCGCAGCGGTCCACGCCTATCTCAATCGCATGGGCGACAACGTCGCCGACGCCAAAAATCCGTGGGTGCATGAGAATCCCAGCACCAGTGCGAAGGCGCTCGCCGCTATGGTGGATGACGAGCTTGCCAAGCTCACTACGAATATTGCAGACCAACAGGCTGCGGCCGGCCTCAGCCTCGACTATTACAATCTCGTCCGTCATCTGTTGATGGATCGGATGGACCGGAACGCCAATTTCAAGATCGCGCTGCAGCGGTTGGAAGACTTTCCTTACAAGGCGACTCTCGTATACGGCCGCGCCATAGACGACAGCCTGAAATATCTGATCACCGAGGGCCGGCTCGCCGAGGCACGCCAGATGCGCGACACGCTCGAATTGGATCTTCCCGAAGGCGCAATGTCGAATACATCGTCGACGGGTGCGCTTGTGGTTCTCGCCGAGGACGAGGACCATCTGGTGCATGTTCTCGCCAGCGGGTTTCGTTATCCCCGCGAATATCTCAATCATCTTTCCATCGCCGAACTCTGGCGACTGGCCGACCGCAGCGATCTCAACCGCGGCGACCGCGCGCTCCTCGTCCGGGCGGCGTGGAGCCGCGAATATGCGATGGGCCGGACGATCAGCCGGCAACACGATCTTTTGCTGCGTAGTCTCGCGCCGGAAATCACTGCGACCTGGCAGGCGCCGGCCGGCCATGAGGTGAAACCGGGCGATATCGCCATGGTACGGGATGTCCTCAAGTCGCCGGGCCTCAACACCGTCATCGAAGATTTTTCGCGGATGCCCGACGACAAATCTTCCGAGGCGACGGCGACGCTGACCGGGCTCGATCATTACAATCACAACGACAACAATTGGTGGTGCGCCTGGAACGTCGTCCGCCACGATGCGGCGCTCGATGGGGCGCTTGCCAACAGCTTCGGTCTTTACGACGACAGCCCCGAGACGACGGATGCGCGCATACGCAGGCGGCTTTCGACCGCGATCCAGGGCAGTTTTCTCTTCCGCAACGTCAATCCCGACGAGCTCAAGGACCTGTCAAAAGTCGAATGTGCGCCGCAGGTCTTGAGCGAGCAGGTTATCGCCTGGGTGCGCAACAGCGGCGTCTCTGCCTCAAGCGCCGGACAGGCCGAAGCGCTTGCCGACGCGGTCGCCTCGACGCACTGGGGATGCAATCGGCAGGGCAGTCACACGGCTTACTCGCGCGAAGCTTTTACGCTCCTGCATGCGCGCTTCTCCGGCACGCCGGAGGCCGAGCGAACGACCTATTGGTTCAACTAAACTTCAAACCGGCCATCACATCGCTGCTAGGTCCGGCGATTTTGCTGACGTGGATCTTCGGCGATGACACGTATCCAGCTGCGGGGTTCCACTTCTATCGACGGCGATCAGCTTTCGGCGATGTCCACAATCGCTTCGGCAAAAGCCTGCGGCGCTTCTTGCGGCAGGTTGTGCCCGATGCCGCCGGTGATGGTGCGGTGCTCGTACTTGCCCGAGAACATCTTGGCATAAGACGCCGGTTCCGGGTGCGGCGCGCCATTGGCGTCGCCTTCCATCGTGATGGTCGGCGCCGCGATCACCGGAGCTTGGGCAAGCTTCTTTTCCAGATCGTCATATTTCGCCTCGCCTTGCGCGAGGTTCAGCCGCCAGCGGTAATTGTGAATCACGACGGCGACATGATCGGGATTGTCGAAGGCCGTGGCGCTGCGATCGAAGGTGGCATCGTCGAAGTTCCATTTCGGCGAGGCGAGCTGCCAGATCAGTCTAGAGAAGTCGTGCCGATATCTGTCGTAGCCTTCGCGGCCGCGCTCGGTGGCGAAATAATATTGATACCACCATTGCAACTCGGCCTGCGGCGGCAATGGCATCTTGCCGGCTTCTTGATTGCCGATGAGATAACCGCTGACTGACACCATGGCCTTGCAGCGCTCCGGCCATAGCGCCGCGATGATGTTTGCCGTTCGCGCCCCCCAATCGAAGCCGCCGATGGTCGCCTTGTCGATCTTCAGCGCATCCATCAGGTTGACAACGTCGACGGCAACCACCGCCTGCTGGCCGTTGCGGGGCGTGTCGCTCGACAGAAACCGCGTCGTCCCATAGCCGCGCAGGTAAGGCACGATCACGCGATAACCCGCCGCAGCCAGGGCCGGCGCGACATCGACAAAACTATGAATGTCGTAAGGCCAGCCGTGCAGCAGAATGACGGGAGCGCCGTTTGCGGGCCCAAGCTCGGCATAGCCGATATTGAGGACGCCGGCATCGACCTGCTTGAGCGGGCCAAGCGATGTATGCGCGCCGCGTTCCACCGCCGGCAAGTTCGGCGCTTTGGTTTGCGCCGATGCCGAGGAGGAGGCCAGGCCAAGCTTGGCCGCGGCAAGGGCGAAGGCCACCGTACCAGCGAAACGACGGCGGCTTTGATCGATATGTTCGCTGATCTTATTCATGCTTACATCTCCATCTTTCGATGAGCAAAATCGAGTGACCGGAGGCGCGGCGAGGTGCGTATATGCGCCAGTCACTCCACCAAAGTGACGAGCGGCTTCCCCTTTTCAACGACATAGGTGCCAAGCTCCGCGGCGTTGACACTGCCGGTGTTCTTCGCCGAGTGGACTACTCCTGCGGGAATGAACAAGACGCCACCGGCATTGATTGTCACCGGCGGCTTGCCCTCGATGTCATATTCTATCGAGCCTTCGAGAACATAAATGATCTCCTCGCCGGGATGCTTGTGCTTGGGAAACGCCGCTCCCGGCGCGAAGTCGACTCGGGCCTGGACGGTTTCGTATCCGGGGATACTGAGATCGTGCCGCTGCAGATCGGTTCGTTTGGTTCCCGCCTGCTGAGCCTGTGCCACGTTCAGCGCGCCACCGACGATCAGCATTGCCGCTGTCAGCACCGCCATGAATAGCGTCGTCTTCATGTTGGCCTCCTTTGGTTTGACGAGCATGGACATCGCGTTATCGGCTTTTGTCGGCCGTCTCGTGTTCATGTCTGCCGGCGCAGCGACTTGAAGGCGGCGCGCAGTTTCGGAGCTGAGAAGCTCAGGCTGTTCCCAGGCGGCAAAGTGCCCGGTGCGCCGTCAGTTCAATCCAAAGAACGAGATCGCATTACGGTAGCAGATTTTTTCCTTGTCCGCGTTGGACAGATCGAGCGACGCCATGACGTCGATCGCCGCGCGAATGTAGCCGGCGCCGCCTTCCGGGCCGAATGGCGCGTCCGAGGCATAGAGCACGTGATCGACGCCGAAGAATTCTATTCCACAAGCGGTTCCGGCGCGGCTGCCGCACAGCGCGGTATCGCCGTAGAAGGCGCGAAAGCAGTCCAAGAGCGGTTTGCCGAGGCTCGGCAGCACATGGCTGTAATCTTCACCGGAGGTTCGGCTGCCGAGCGTCGCCCAGCCGGTGTCCATACGCGCATCGAAGAACGGGATCATCGCGCCGAGGTGATGCGTCAGGATTTTCAGTTTCGGATACCGCGTCATGACGCCCGAGAAGATCAGGCGCGCCATGGTCGCGCTCGTTTCATAAGGCCAGCCGAAGATCGTCCAGATCTCGTATTTCGACGTTTTCTCGGCGGCGAAGTCGGGGAAATCCGGCTTGCGCGCCGGATGCAGCAGAATCGGCTTGTTGGATTTCTCGGCGATCTCGTAGATCGGCCAAAAGCGCGGCTCGTCGAGGCAGGCGCCGTTGACATTGGTGTGAAGCTGCAATCCGTTGGCATTGCCGTTGACGAGGATGCGTTCGGCTTCGTCGGCTGCCGCGTCAGGCACATCCATCGGCAGCGCGCCGACATAGCCGGCAAAACGGTCCGGATATTTCGCGCATAATTCGGCGAGCCCATCGTTGGCGGCGCGCGCGAAGTCCGGCGTCCGGTCGGGGCCCGCCATGCCTTCGAGCGGCGGCAGTCCGAGCGAAAGGATCTGCGCATAATCCTGAAACTGATCCATCATGCGAAAGCGCGCGTCGAGATCGTGGATGGTGCGGACGCCCTGGATGCGCTTGCCGATATCGGTCGTGCCGCCTTTGGTGTCGGACAACAGCTTGAATATCTGTTGCGGAAAAAAATGGCAGAACGCATCGATGTGACGCATGGCAAAACTACTCCTGTTTATCGAGCGGTATGATCGCGGCGAAAGATCTGTTGCGCGGGTTTATGTGCTTGCGGCCGAAGCGGGCGCTGCGGCGTCAACCGAGCCCCGCTGTGTGTTCCGCAGCCGATTAAGCAGCAGGACGGTGGCGCCCGCGCAGAGCAGCGGCCCGATGGCGGTAATGTAGAAGAACGTATGCGCTGGCATTTCCAGCCGCGTCAGCAGGCTGCCGATCAGTGGGCCCGAGACCGAGCCGACCCGTCCGATGCCGAGCGCATAGCCGACACCATTGGCGCGGAGCGCCGTCGGATAGATCAGGCCGGCGCTGGCATTGAGCGCGTTCTGCATGCCGACGATGACGGCACCGCAGAAGAACGCCATCGTCAGCAGTGTCTGATCGGACAGTTCGGGCGTGCCGGTGACGGCCAGAACCGGGACCGCGAGGGCGAATACGATCGCCAAAACCTTGAGCCCGAAGCGGTCGATCAGGATACCGATGCAGACCCCGCCGGCCGAGCCGCCGAGCTGGTAGAGCGAGCCGGCAAGGCTGCCTTGCGTCGAGCCGTGGCCGCTGGTCTGCACGATCATCGGCAGCCAGGCATTCATCAGGTTGTTGGCCGTGAGGTTGAGGACGAAGATGATCCACACCAGAACCGTCACCAGCGCCCAGCCGTTGCGGAACAAGGCGGCGGGAGAGCCGCGCGTGGCGGCGCTGCCTTCCTCCTGATCGAGAATAAATCGGGCGCCGGGTTGAATCGTGAGCGCGGGATCAAGCTTGCGCGCCAGTTTCGCCACGGTGTCCTCGCGGCCGCCGCGCAGCACCAGGAACTTGATGGATTCCGGCAGAGCAAAGATCGCGCATAATCCGATCACGATCGGGATCAGCCCGCCAACGACAAAAATAACGGGCCAGCCATAGGTTGGCATCAGCGTGACGCCGACGAGGCCGGGCACGGCGCCGCCGAGCGAAATGCCCATCGACATGATGACCAGCATCGTGGCGCGCAGCCGCTTGGGCGTGAATTCGCCATTGAGCGCGATGACGTTCGGCAGCACGCCGCCGAGGCCAAGTCCGCTCAGAAACCGCAGCCACAGCAATTCTTGCAAGTCACGCGCGAAGGCGCAGGCCAGCGTGGTGAGGCCGATGAAAAGCAGACTCGAAATGATGGCAAGCCGCCGGCCGTGTCTGTCGCCCAGATAACCGAAGAACGGCGCGCCGACAAAGAAACCGACCAGGCTGGCGCTGAACACCGGGCCCAAGGCGGCGCGATCGATCCCCCATTCTTTGATCAAAGCCGGACCGGCGATGCTGGCATTGAGAAGATCGAAGCCGTCGGCCATCATTGCCAGCAGGCACCAGAATGCCAGCCACAGATGAAACGGGCGCAGCTTGGCCGTGTCGACCAGGCGGGTGATATTGATCTGGTTCATTGTTTCCTTCCCATCGTTTTCTCACCACGCATGGCGTCGGGGGTCTTGAAGAGACCCATCGTCCGCGAGCGAAGTCGGGCGGCGTGCAATTACGCCGCTTTGGCGCCCCACAGCCGCCGGCTCGCGATCGCCGCGCCTTCGCCGAGCGCGCGCAACTTCGCCCAGACGATACTGTCGGCGACCGTCGGGTCGTTCTTCACCGAAGTGCCGAAGCCGCAATCGACGCCGGCGATGACGCGCTCGCGGCCGACCAAATCGGCGTAACGGCCGATGCGCTGCGCCACGAGCTTTGGATGCTCGATGAAATTGGTGGTGGAATCGATCACGCCGGGAATGAGAATCTTGTCGTCAGGAATTTTGATGCTCTTGAGGTCTTCCCATTCGTGATCGTGGCGCGGATTGGCGGCCTCGATGCTGATGGCCTGCAGCTTCGCCTTGAAGGCGATGTCGATGATCTTGGTCACCGGCAGATCGTAATTGTGCGGGCCTTCGTAATTGCCCCAGCAGATGTGCAGCCGGATGCGGTCGGCCGGCAGCCCCGCGATGGCGGCGTTCAGCGCCGCGATATTGCGCTCGGCGATCCTGCTGCGGAATTCGTCGTCGGTGAGATCGCGATATTGATTGTTGCGCGCCGAGCCGAGATCGGGCGCGTCGATCTGCAGCACGAAGCCGGCCTCGACGATGGCGCGGTATTCGACCTTGAGCACGTCGGCGAGCGCCGCCACATAGGCGTCCTCGTTGGGATAATGCAGATTGATGATGAAGCGCGTCAGAATGCCGGGCGACGGCGCCGTCATGAACACGTCGGTCGGCTTCGATTTCGCCGCGGCGGCTTTGAGATGCGCGAGATCGCGTTCGACGGCGGAACGGTCCTTGTAGCGCAGCTCGCCGACGCAGCCGGGAAACGGCACATTGCCAAAGCCGCCGACCCGGGCGAAATCCGGATGCGCCAGCATATCGCGGCCGATCATGATGTCGCGGCCCTTTTCGGCGGCGCGCGGGTCCATTTCGATGCCGCTGACGCGGTGGCGGATATAGGTCGTATAGGACGGCTTGCTCATCTCGCCGTCATTGACCACGTCGATGCCGGCCGCGACCTGCCGCGCCACGATATCGTCAACCGCCTTAGCGGTTGCCGCCTCGAACTCGGCCGGAGGGATGATGGTGCCACCCTCGCGGTCGAGGATAAGCGCGATCAGCGACTTCGGCCGCGGCAGGCTGCCGGTATGGGTGGTCAGGATGCGGTCGGTCGAGGTCTTCATCGGGTACTCCTTGGGGCGGCGTATTTTTGCGACGGCGCGGACGGCGTTGTCGAGGAACAGAGAGAGGGATAGTGTGCGCGCCGCGTCCTCCCCGCAAGGCGAAAGGGCGCAGAGTAGAGGGTGGAAAACAGCATGCGTATCGTCGATCTGAGCCGCGATCTTTATCACCGCACGCCGTCCTATCCGGGGCAGCCGCCGATCATTCACGGCATCTGGAAGACGCATGAAGAGGCGCTCGCGGAATCCGGCGGTGTTCAGGGCAACAGCGTGATGTTCTTCTCGATGCCCGATCACGGCGGTACCCACATCGACGCGCCGCGCCATTTCGGCAAGACCGGTGTGTCGATCGACAAATATCCGCTCGAGAACTGCATCGTCCAAGGCATCTGCATCGATCTGCGCCATATCGCGCCGCGCGCTGAGATCACGCCGGCGGACCTTGAAGCCGCGGTGAAGAAGGCCGGTGTGCCGATCCCGAAAAAGGGCACCGTGCTGTTATGCACCGGCCATCACGAGCGCACCTTTCCGACTGCGGCTTATGCGACCGACAATCCGGGCGTGAATGTCGCGGCGACCGAGTGGCTCGCCAAACAGGGCATCGTGCATTTCGGCATCGACTCGATGCGGCCGGGCCCGGAGGGCAAAGTAAACTCGCTGGTGCACAAAGCCTGCCTCGATCTCGACATCACGCACATGGAGAGCCTGTGCAATCTGGAAAGCCTGCTCGAGCAGGGCGAGTTCCAGTTCATCGGTCTGCCGCTGAAATGGCGCGAAGGCACCGGCTCGCCGATCCGCGCCGTCGCGGTGTTCAACAACTGATAACAAAATAAAACCTCAAGAGTGGAGGGCGCCGGCACATGATGCTCGGGCACAATCGCAAAATGACCGGCGCGCAATGCCTCGCCGACATGTTCAAGGGCTATGGCGTCACGCATGTCTTTCATGTGCCCGCGGTGTTGCGCACGACCTTCGCCGAGATGGAACACCGTACCGACATCAAGCGGCTGCATGTGCATGGCGAGAAGGCCGCGGCCTATATGGCGGACGGTTATGCCCGCGCGTCGGGCAAGCCCGGCATCTGCATGGCGCAGGTGATCGGCGCGCTCAATCTCGCCGCGGGCCTGCGCGACGCGTGGCTTGCGCATTCGCCGGTCATCGCCATGACCGGCGGCCGCGAGCCCAAGACCAAGTTCCGCAAGGTCTATCAGGAGATCGACGACATGCCGGCGTTCGAGCCGGTGACCAAATTCAACGCCACCGTCGACGACGTCGCGCGCTTTCCCGACATGGTGCGGCAGGCCTTCCGCACCGCGGTCACCGGCTGCCCCGGCCCGGTGCATCTGCAATTCCGCGGCAATGAAGGACAGATCGACGTTGAGGAAGCCGACATGGAGCCTCTGGTCGAGCCGCAATTCGCCCGCGTGCCGGCCTTCCGTCCGGAGCCGGACGAGGCGAGCGTGCGCGCGGCACTGAAAATCCTGCAAGACGCGCAGCGCCCGGTGATCGTCGCCGGCGGCGGCGTGCGCGCGTCGGGCGCGGCGGCGGAGCTCGTCGCGCTGGCGGAAGCGCTGCAGATTCCGGTCGCGACCTCGCTCAACGGCAAGGATTCGATCCCGGGCAATCACCCGCTCTGCGTCGGCGTGGTCGGCAGCTATTCGCGCGAGAGCGCCAACCGCATCGTCAACGCCGCCGACCTTGTTTGCTTCATCGGCACCGAGACCGGCGGCATGACCACGCATTTCTGGGCGGTGCCGAAGATCGGCACGCCAGCGATCCAGATCGATATCGAACCGGAAGCGCTCGGCCGCAATTATCCGCTTGCCGCGGCCGTCAATGGCGACGCCAAGGCGACGCTGACCAAGATGCTATCGGCTTGCGATCGCTCGACCGCCGCCAAGCGCAAAGCCTGGATCGCGCAGGCGCAAAATGTCTGCAGCGAATGGCAGGCAAAATACCAGGCAGCCTTGAATTCCGACGCGATGCCGATCCGTCCCGAGCGGCTCTGCCACGAATTGACGCAGCACGTGCCGGACAATGCCATTGTCGTCGTCGATACCGGGCATGCCGGCATGTGGATGGGCGGCATGTACGATCTCACCTCGCCGCAGCAAAACTACATGCGCAGCGCTGGCCATCTCGGCTGGGCCTTCCCGGCGGGGCTCGGCGCCAAATGCGCCTGCCCGGAGCGGCCGGTGGTGACGTTCACCGGCGATGCCGGGTTCTGGTACCACATCGGCGAAGTCGAAACGGCGGTGCGCTGGAACATCAATGCCGTGACGGTGGTCAACAATAACGGCGGCGGCAACCAGAGTAAGCGCGGCTTCGACCGCGTCTATGGCGGCGAGCAGACGCAGAAGGCGCGCGAATTGTGGACCTTCAGCAAAATGAATTTCGCCCGCCTCGCCGAGGACATGGGCGCGGTCGGCATCCGCGTCGAAAAGGCCGCGGACTTCCCGGCAGCGCTTGCCAAGGCGCTGGCCGCCAACCGTCCGGCTGTGATCGACGTCGTGACCGACGTCGAAGTTTTGGCGCCGACCGCGGTGGCCTGATCGTAGCTCGCCTTCAAATCAAATTAGGCGAAATCCGGGTGGATCCAAACGCCAAGAAAGTTCCGCTTCACGCGCCGGTCACAAAATTGCAATCGGGCCCGGCCAATCGCCGCCTCGTCCGCGCCCGATAATTGTGACACACTGCGACCTTCACCGAGGGTGGATTTTCGCGGTCAATGAATACAGCACGGGAATCGGCGGTCCGCCTCCTCAAGCTGATGATGGTTGCGTCGCTGGTGCTGCCGGCGGCGGTGTTCGCTTACGCGTCCTGGGTGACCTACGACGACATCCAAGCCGCCGCTGACGAGCGCATCGAGCGCTCGATCGACGTCATGCAGCAGCAAGCGCTGCGCGTGTTCGAGACCGTTGACCGCACCTTCGCCGAAGTCGACGAGGTGATGCACGGCATGTCGAACGACCAGATCCGCGCCGCGCAGACGAGCTTGCATGACCGGCTCGATCGCATCCAAGGCGTGATGCCGCAGGTTCAGGCGATCGTGATCATCGGCCGCGACGGCCATCCGATCGCGTCGAGCATGATGGAAAACGTCAAGCCCGATGCAGATTTCTCCAGCCGCGATTATTTCATCGCCCAGACTGGCCGCGATGCCGGTACCTATGTGAGCGACGTGCGCGCCCCGCATCTGCGCGGCAACGGCGACGATTTCTTCGTCCTGTCGCACCGGCTCAGCGCCGAAGATGGCGCTTTCCACGGCGTGATCGCGGTCGCGATCCGGCCGAGCTACTTCGAGAACTTCTACACGCTGGTCGGGCAGACGCCGGGCAGCTTCTATGCGCTGGTGCGCAGCGACGGCGCCATCCTTGCGCGCATCCCCCGCGACAAAGCGAATACGCGGCAGCTCAGTACGAAGAGCATGTTCAACACCGCGATCCACAACGGCGAACAGCGCGGCCTGTTCACGGTCAAGTCCGAGATCGACAATGTTCCCCGCCGCATCGGTTTCCGCAAGCTCGAAGGCTTTCCGGTTTACGCGCTCGCCGGCACTGAGACCGGCGAGATCCAGGCGGAATGGATTTCGGCGATCGGCTCTTATCTTATGTTCGGCCTGCCGGCGGCAATACTCGTCTTCGCCGTGCTGTGGATCGCGCTCAAGCGCACCGAGCGGCTGCACGAAGAAGCCGAGCGCCGCGAAATGGCGGAGGATGCACTGCGCCAGGCGCAACGCCTCGAAGCGATCGGACAATTGACCGGCGGCGTCGCGCACGACTTCAACAATCTTCTGATGATCGTCAGCGGCACCGTGCAGCGGCTGCGCCGGCTCGTCAGCGGGGAGAAGGAGACGCAGCTTCTCGACACCATCGCCAATGCCACCGAGCGCGGCGGCAGCCTGACCCGGCAATTGCTCGCCTTCTCGCGGCGGCAGATGCTGCAGCCCAGCGTCATCGATCTTTCCGAACAGCTGCCGGAAATCAAGGACATGCTCAGCCGGTCGCTGCGCGGCGACATTGTCATTCGCGTCGTCGTGCCGCGGCGGGCTTGCTACGTTAAAGTCGATCCGAGCGAATTCGAGCTGGCGCTGCTCAACCTCGCCTTCAACGCGCGCGACGCCATGCCGTCAGGCGGTGCGCTGACCATCACGGTGAAGCCGGTGCTGATGCGCGGCAAGGCCTCGGAAGAAGGCCTGAGCGGCGAATTCGTCGCCATCAGGGTTGCCGATACCGGAACCGGCATTCCCGCCGAGATTCTGCCACGGGTGTTCGAACCGTTCTTCACCACCAAGGAGGTCGGCAAAGGCACTGGTCTCGGCCTGAGCCAGGTCTATGGCTTTGCGCGTCAATCCGGCGGCGCCGCCAGCATCGCCTCGTCGTCGTGGCGCGGCACGGCGGTCACGCTGTTCCTGCCACGCACCTGGGAAAGGCCGGCGCAATCGCGCGAACCGAGCGAGGCGGTGCGTACCGTGCCCGCGGTCGGCACCGTGCTCCTGGTCGAAGACAATCTGGAAGTCGCCGAAGTCACCAAATCTTATCTGGAGCAGATCGGCTATCAGGTCAGGCACGCCGATAGCGCAGCGGCCGGGCTCGCTGCTCTCGAGCGCGACGTCAATATCGATCTTCTGTTCTCGGATATTCTGATGCCGGGCGGCATGAACGGGCTTGAACTTGCCGATGCGGTGCGCCGGAAATATCCGAAACTCGCTGTGTTGTTGACCACGGGCTACAGTTCAAGCGCGCAGGATGCGTTGCGCCGGGGCTTCGCGGTGTTGCAGAAGCCCTATGATCTCACGGCGCTCGAACAGGCTCTGCACGAGGCGCAAGGAGCGGGCAGGCAAGAGGTTGGCAAGCAGAAAGCGCGCGAGCAGGCACAGAGCGCGCAGGAGACGAGCCAGCAGGGCGCAAGCGAAACACCACCGCAGCAAGAGACGGTCGGTTGAACCGCTTAGATCTCCGGATCTTTGGTCCCAAACCTTTAGAGCCAGACCTTTAGAGCCAGACCTTTAGAGCCGGACCTTTAGAGCCAGACCTTTAGAGCCAGGTCTTTAGCCCCGGATCTTTAGCCCCAAGGAAATTTCGGCAGCGTGCCCGAGCCGAGCAGGGAGGCGGCTAGGCTGATCGTCATCAGCCAGCCGATGGCGCAGAACCCGATCACCATCCAGGCGTCCTGGGCGCCGAAATCGGCGGACCGGGCCGGAATTGCAAGTTCGCCGCGATTGGGCATGTGATGCTCCTCGTGATAGCCGGCGCCGGATTTAATGCAAATCCCGCGCCGTAGGCCGCGGCACATCCGGCGATGGCTGGCCTGCGAAAAATGAAGTGTGGCAGCGCCAGGTAAACGATTCGGTAACGGGTTGAGGGAGCTAGAACATGATCCGGAAAGATCATGCTCTATCAAAATCCTAGAGCAACAAACGGTTCAACTTGAAGCAATCACGCTCTACGCCACTGCGGCCTGTTGCGACAGCCCAGTCGCCAAAAGCTTCCGGTCGACTGCGCCTTCCCATTGCGCGATGACGATGGTGGCGAGCGCATTGCCGAGAATATTGACCGCGACAAAGGCGGACGAGAGCAGCCGGTGCACGCCGAGGATCAGCCCCACGGCGGCCACTGGAATAGTGCCGGTTGCGGCCAGGGTCGACACCAGAACGACGATGGCGGAGCCGGCAACGCCGGCGCCGCCTTTGGACGTGACCAAGAGAATTCCCAAAAGCCCAAGCTGCTGCGTCAGCGACAGATCGATGCCGGTCGCCTGCGCCAGAAAAATCGACACGGCGGCGAAATAGAGACAGGTGCCGTCGTGATTGAAGGCGTAGCCGGTGGGGAGGACGAGCCCGACAATGGACTCGTCGCAGCCGAGCGCAGTGAGCTTCTGCACCAATTGCGGAAAGACCGATTCCGACGAGCTCGTGCCGAACACGACCAGAAGCTCGGTGCGGATGTAGCGGATCAGCGCCAAGAGATTGATGCCGTTCCAGGCGGCGATCGGCCACAGCACGATGACGATGAACAGAACGCAGGTGAGATAGAACTCGCCGACCAGCGCGCCGAGCGTGGTGAGCGAACCGAGGCCGAACTTGCCGACGGTCGCCGCGATCGCGCCCATGGCGCCGATCGGCGCGAGCCACATGATGTAGCCGATGATCTTGAACACCGTGAGCTTGGTGATCTCGATCATGTCGATCATCGGCTGGCCGCGCGCGCCAACCGCGAGCAGGCCGAAAGCAAACAGCACCGACAGGAACACGACCTGCAGCACATTGCCTTCGGTGAAGGCCGACAGCGCAGTATGCGGCACGATGCTGAGCAAGAAGCCGCCGGCCGAAATCGTCTGCGCCGTGTGCTGATAAGAGTCGAGCGCGTGGGCGGGCAGCGCGGAGAGATCGAAATGCGCGCCCTTGCCCGGCGCCAGCAGGTTGATCGTGGTGAGCCCGATGACGAGGGCAAAGCTCGTCACCACTTCGAAATAGATTAGCGCCCGGATGGCGACGCGTCCGACTCTTTTGGCTTCTCTGACGGTGGCGATGCCGTGCACCACGGCGCAGAAAATGATGAGGCCGACAAACATCGCGATCAGCCGGATGAACAGCTCGCCCAAAGTGGCCATGAAGTCGGCGCTCTGTGGCCAGAAATGGCCGATGACGGCGCCGAGGATCATGCCGGCGAAGACCTGCACCGACATGTCCTTGTAGAAGGGCGCACGCCGCGCCACGGCAGCACTCTGAGTTGTAGTCGCCGTATCCAAGGGCGCTCTCCAGTCTTTATTGGCGCCTCTCATGCCGCGCCGGCCCTGCCCTGGCAAGCCCGTTTGTTTATTTGCGTTTTATGTTGACGCGTGGCCCCAGGAATTGGATATCCGGCGCCAATCCCGTGACTTGCCGCGGTAACTTGCCGCCGCGGCGCCGCGTGACCCGCAACCTGCGTGAGGCCCAATGCCAGCATCCAGTGTCATCGATATTCATCCCCACATCATCTCGCCCGACCTCAAGCGCTATCCGCGCGCTCCGCTCGGCGGCAAGCAGTCGGACTGGTCGGCCACGCGGCCGGTCTCGCTCGAACAATTGATCGCGGCGATGGACGCGACCGGCATCCAGAAGGCCGCGATCGTGCAAGCCTCGACCTGCTATGGCCACGACAATTCCTATGTCGCCGATGCCGTTGCCGCGCATCCCAAGCGTTTCACCGGCGTGTTTTCCGCCGACGTCTTGGCGCCCGATGCCACGATCAAGATGCGTCACTGGATGGAGCGCGGGCTCACCGGCATGCGTCTCTTCACCTTCGGCAGCACCATGAGCGAGCAGGCGTCATGGCTCGACGATTCGAAATCCTATCCGGCCTGGACCGACGCGGCCGATCACGGCCTTTCGATCTGCATGCAGATGTCGGCCTCCGGCATTCCGCAGCTCGTCGGGATGATCGAGCGCTTTCCGAAAGTGAAAATCCTGCTCGACCACATGGCGCGGCCGGCGCTCGACGACGGTCCGCCTTACGCGGCGGCGGCCAGCTTGTTCGGTCTCGCGCGTTACCCGAATGTCTATTTGAAGCTGACCAAGCGCAATTTCGAACAAGCGGCGAGCGGCAAGGCGACGCCGGCGACTTTTTTTCCGAAGCTCGTTGCTGAATTCGGCGCCGAGCGGCTCGCCTGGGGCTCGAACTATCCGTCGTCGGAAGGCACGCTGCCGGATATCTTGGCGCTCGCGCGCAAGACGCTCGCGGTCTTGCCGCAGAGGGATCAAGATTGGATTTTCGCCAAGACCGCGCAGGTGCTTTACCCGGTGCTGAAGGACTGAGGATTAGCGATGGATCATCCCGTATTGCATACGATGTTGGGCAATTATCCCGACACCGCCGCGCTCAAGAAGGTCGAGCTCAAGCCGAAGCTGTTCGATTTCGATTTTGCCGAGGTGAAGGTCGCCAACCAGCTTTTCAAATCGCTGGTGCGCGACGCCAAATACGATATCGGCGAACTCGCGATCGTGACCTATCTGCAGGCCAAGGCCTACGGCAAGCCTTACGTGCTGTTGCCGGCCGTCATCGTCGGGCGCGGCCAGCATCACACCATTGCCTATAATCCGGAGCGTGGGCATTTGGCCCCCGCCGATCTCGAAGGCAAACGCGTCGGCGTGCGCGCCTATACGGTGACCACCGGCGTGTGGGTGCGCGGCATCCTGCGCGAGCAATACGGTATCGATGAGAAGAAGGTGAAGTGGGTCACCTTCGAGGATCCGCATCTCGCCGAATTCAAAGACCCGCCCTTTGTCGAACGCGCTGCGCCCGGCAAGACGCTGCCGCAAATGCTGCTCGACGGCGAGCTCGATGCTGGCATTGTCGGCGATCACATGCCGGACCCGCGCCTGAAATACCTCATTCCCAATCCGGAAGAGGAAGCCAAGAAATGGGCGTTGAGCCACGGCGGCGTACCGATCAATCATCTGGTGGTGATGCGCGACACCGTCGCCAAGGCGCGGCCCGACCTCGTCGAGGAAGTCTTCAATCTGCTGCATCAGAGCAAGCTTGCGGCCAAGCTCCCCGACACCGGCACCGCGCTCGATCCGCTGCGCTACGGTGTCGAGCCGAACCGGCAGGCGCTCGACGTCATCATCGATTTCGCCTTCAGCCAGGGCATGATCCCGCGCCGCTTCTCGGTCGACGAATTGTTCGACGACGTGACGCGGAATTTGACGGTGTGAAGCCTCTGCCGCAGGGCGGGGAACAATCGGTGGTCTGGGCGGTTGGTGCCACGTGATACGCGTCCGCGTCCCGCGGACGCAGCGCTTGCGAGGCCGCCATGTTTCAATATCGCTCCTCCGATTTTTCGCCCAGCGTCGACGCGATCCAGAAGCACCTGGTCGCCGTCGAAAAGGAGCTCGAGAAAATCGGCCGTGCTGCCGGCCGCCGCGGCGGCGCCGCAGCTTCTGCGGCGGGCGAGCAGATCGGCGACGCACTGTCCTCGCTGGTGAGCGATATGATCGATCGCTTTCGCGCGGGCGGCCGGTCGGCGAGCGATCGCGCCGCGCGTGCGGGCGGCCAGGCTTTGCAGCTCGGCTCGAGCTACGGCAACAGCGCCTTGCAGCGTATCAGCGCGGAAGTCGAAGACCGCCCGCTCATCACGCTCGGAGTGGCGATCGGCGTCGGTATCCTGATCGGCGCGGCTGTGCTGGGAAATGTCAGCCGCCGCTGATGGTGGCCCGGCCGAAAAAACAAAGCCGCTGATTATTCACGGCCCGGCAAGAGACTGTTTCAAATTCGATGAATAGTCGAAGCTAATTGCCGGCCACATCTCCAGTGTCCGACAGCGCAGGAAACTGCGGTCTGTTCGGGCTTAAGAGGAGATGTGCCATGAAGAGGCTTGTTTCTAGCAAATATCTTTCGGCTGCGTTCGCCGTGGCGGCGTTTGCCACTATCGGTTCTGTACCGGCCTTCGCCCAATCCCTCAGTCACGACGGCAGCTTGATGCCGCACTATTTCGATGCTTCAGGCGAGCTGAAATGGGGCGGCTGGGCTCCGGCGGCCGCGGAGCAGAAGG
>Ga0210388_10000097_pt1 | contig 109831 bp, 97 predicted proteins | sample IncBWC19OmetaG_FD_155485 | JGI IMG/M metagenome (GOLD analysis project Ga0210388, IMG submission 155485) | Forest soil microbial communities from Barre Woods Harvard Forest LTER site, Petersham, Massachusetts, United States - Inc-BW-C-19-O ... | reverse complement strand
AGGTCACTGCGTTGATACTCGGCACGAGTGATTTCAGTCCATGGCATGATGCTCTCCCTCGAATCTTTGCAAATCCGAAGGAATCACGGCCTGCTGGAATCACTCACTGCTTTTTCGGTCAGGCTCTGAGGTTGATCACCAATTCGAATCTGGTTGGCAGGACGACCGGCAGGTCTGCGGGCCTGGCCCCGGCGATCACCCGGCCCGCATAGACTCCGGCCTGACGATAGGTGCCGAGGATACTCGCGCCGTAGCAAATGAGTCCGCCGGCCTCCACGAACTCGCGAATGTAGTACATGGTCGGCAACCGCAGGCGCGCCGAGCCCGCGACCATCTCGGAAGCCCTGCTGTCGAAGAAGGGATCGACCGCGATCACGAGGGCGTCGGCCTTGACGGCAGCGAAGGCGGCCTCGAGCGCCGCGGCATCCTCGACCTTCACGATATCGAGCGCCACGCCGTTCTGGCGCGCCGCTACCTCGGCATCCTGCATCTGCGTCGCGGCCGACGCGGTGGACGGATGGACCAGCATTGCCACGCGGCTGATATCGGGCGCCAGCTCGCGTAATAGTTCGAGCTGCTTGGCGATAATGGCCCCGCCGGAATAGAAAGTTGCTCCGGTCAGATTACCCTCGGGTCGATTGATGCTCGTGACGATACCGGTAGAGACCGGGTCGAGCCCGGTCGTGAAGATGACGGGAATCGAAGTCGTCGCCTGCTTTGCGGCAAACCAGGCGCTCCCGCCGGCCACGATCGCGGTGACACCGCGCGCAACGAGTTCGGCGGCAAGGACGGGGAGACGATCGTTTTGATCTTCCGCCCAGCGATATTCGACGGCGACGTTGCGTCCCTCCTGATAGCCGGCATCCTGCAGGCCCTGCCGGAAGGCCGCCGCCACCGGCTCACCCCTGGCCTTGGAGCGAGGATTGAGGAATCCAATCACCGGCATCGACGACCGCTGCGTCTGCGCCTTCAGCGGCCACGCCGCTGCCGCACCGGCGACGAGCGCAATCAGGTCCCGGCGTTTCATTTGCCTCCCCCGGCTTATGGAAGGCATTGTACAAGAACAATTGCGTGGATTGATAGGGCCGAACCGGCGTACCGCGCGCTGGGCTAGGCTCGGCACTGCGCAAACGCGTGGCGAACGAGAAACGGCCGACATCTCTTCGGAAATCGCCTTGCCGAGTCGCAGCACTTATCCAAACAAACCGGGCGACAGTCTTTCCGTCTCCCACGCCTGCAAAAATTCCTGCTGCTGGCCGAGCCAGGCCATCGATCCCGTGCCCCATTCGGCTGTTCGTCCGGCATATTCGCCCATCAGCCAGATGTGGCGGATCGGCACGAACAACGCGATCGCCTCGAAGTCCGCAGGCCTGATCGGGCGGACCGAGCGATAGCCGTCGATGAAGGCCAACCACATCGCGTAGCGGCGGCGACCAAACGACAGCTGCGCCCAGAGGTGCACGGCGAGGTCATAGGCGAGATAGCCGAACCCGCCATCGTCGAAATCGAAGAACCGGGCCTGTCCGGCCAGCGGTCCCTCGGTGACGATGTGGGCGTTGATGCCGTGGCAGTCGCCATGACAGCGGATCCAGCTCAGCCCGGGCCGCGCGCGGACCCGCCCGTCGAGCCGGGACGCCAGCTCGAGGAGATAGCGGCGGGCTTCTTCCTTCATGTCTGCCAGTGCGATGACGGCGGCGACCTGGCGGTGCAGGAGATGATCGAGATCGAGCCGGTAGCGGCCACTTTCCCGATCCGGAAAGCACTCGGCTGCGTCATGCAGGCGCGCCAGCGTCGCGCCCTGCACCCGCGCGTCCTCCGGCGCGTCGAGATCGGGCGGGCGTCCCTCGGCGTGCCGGAACAGCACCACGGGACGAAATCCCTACGGCATGGCCGCTTCGCCAAACAGTGCGCCGGCGCGGTTCGCAACCGCCGCCGCAACCGGCACGCCGACGGAATCCAGAAAAGCGATGAACCTGGTCTCGGATTCCACGTCGGCATCGCCGCGGCGGCGCCGGCCCGACATCCTCAGGACATAGCGGGTCTGATCGGAGGCGCGGATCGCAAAGCTGTCATTGAAGCCGCGCTGCAGCAGGCAGCATTCCAGCGGTTGCGGCAGATCGTACTGGGCCGCGACGAATGCCGCCACAGACTCGGCGGTCGCCGTCGAGTAGGTTGTCGCGAGCAATCCAGTATCAGCTTCGCTCATTCGTTTTAGCGCCTCGATCCGTCACGCGCGGCACGCTCAAAAATCCGCGAAACCGGCGACCGTCGGCGGAGGCGCACCAAGGGAAAAGCACAAAATAGCGGCCCGGCGGACCGATGCCAACCGTGGCGAGGCAGCCAGGTTGAACGCGAAGCCGCCTTGCGCGCCTGCAGCGGTTTGCCTACGCTCCGGCTAGCCACATTCCTTTGCGAGGAAAAACAATGCGCCGAAAATTGTGGACTTTGGCGGTGCTGGCCGGTCTCGCGTTCACCGGTGCCGCGTCGGCGCAGAACCGCGTGGGAGCGCCGCTGCCGGCTGCGCAGGGTGTCAACGAAAAGTCGCTGGTGGCCAAGGCGCAGGCGGCGCTCGACGCCAGGCAGTGGGTGGATGCGGAAGCTGCATTGAAGCAACTGGTGTCGTCCGAGCCGCGCTGGGAATATTTCGAGGCGCTGGGCAACGCGCAAATCAACGGGGGTCACTACGAGGATTCGATCGCCTCCTGTCAACGCGCCATCGAGATGGCGCAAAAGAACGCCGCCCCTCCCGCCGCCATCGGCAGGATGTACACCATGATCGGCAACGCTAACCTGAAGCTGAAGCGCAATGACGTGGCGATTTCGGCTTATGAAAAGGCGGCGGCGCTCGATCCCAATCCGGCGGTGGCCTACTTCAACATCTGCGCGGTGCTCTACAACATCGGCGAGACGGTGAAGACGCTTGCGGCCTGCGACAAGGCGATCGCCGCCGATCCGAAAAAGGCGGATGCCTATTTCGTCAAAGGCTCGGTCATGCTTGGCCAGGCGACCGCGGGCAAGAACGGCAAGCTGACGGCGCCGCCCGGCACCGTGGAAACGCTCAAGCAATATCTGGTTCTCGCTCCCGACGGAGCACATGCCAAGGACGTAAAGGAGATGCTGGATTTCCTGAAATGACCGGGCCGATGCATCCGATCACGGCCAGCCATGATTAGGCGGCGCGCCGAACGAGCCGGAATCACCAGATGCCGCGAAACCGGGAATCGTAAGATAAGCTCGAGTCGTAACAGCAGTCGTCATTGACGAGCAATTGCCGCCACGGGCCCTCCGCCCGGCGGCCCTTGGTGCTCCGCACCCCCGGAAACATACACGGCACCGGTCCCGGCGAGACCGCTGATCAGTCCGCCGACCGCGGCGCGGGCGTGTCGGGTGGCGCCGATGTCGGAGTCGTCCAGCATGGTATGGCGAAATCCGCGCACGCTTCCGTCAGGAGATGCTTCTGCCTTGGCAAAAATATTAACTAAACGGCTTTGCGCGCGCGGATCGGATATCTCTCCGAGGCCGAGCCCGACGCTCTTCAGCGCCGCGATCACGGCGGCAGAATCAATGGAGTCGCGCATCACCCCATGCCCGATGACAAAAGGGCTCGCCGACGCGTTCGAATTGCCAAGGACAATCACCACATTGTGCATGAGCTCGATGCCGGCCGAAGTGGAGGCCACCGACGAAAACAGATTCCAGTTCTTCAGAATGTGCTCATCGCGGATGTCGCAATCGATTTCGCCGAGCGCCGACGCGACGCCGAGTGCCGATGCGCCGCGTGAGTAGCCCATCGACCCGTGCGGGCTGTTGGTTACGACCCTTTTTCCCCTCTCGTGCGCTGCCTCGATACGGTCGCTCGTCAGCAGGGGGCATTTGATCTGCACAAAATGCACGTCTTGAGGGTCCTCGATGCCGGCATCTGCCATCGCTACGTGGACGGCCCTTGCCGTCTCCTCGATCTGCAAGCAGCGGCCAAGTTCTTCCGGCATGAAGTCGCGGGTATGGGCAATGCCGATGCTCAAGCGCTTGCCCGCGATCCCGGTTTGAGAATCGCCCGATACCGCACTGCGCGCGAAGACCGTGATATGCGGACTGAGAACGCCTTCCGTGCCGCCCGACATCACGAAGGCGATCTTTTGTTCGACGTCATGCGGGGCCAGCCCAACGTAAGGCGCGAGCGCAAAGCTCAGCGCCGACACGGCGTATTCCCGAGTGAAATCATTTACGCCGCCATTGCCCTCCGTCTTGCCCAGGATTGCCAGGATCGATGTCGGCTCAAGCTTGCCTGCCTCGATCAGGTTCATCAGGCCGGATACATCGCCGGGGCTTTTGGTGGGTATCTGGATCACGTCGACGGTGGTGGTGCGCATGGTCATTCCATATTGCCGCTATGCCAGAAGATGACACGCTCCTCCGTCCATCCGATGATGTAAAACATCAAGATTCCCGCCATTGCCGCCGCGGCGATCGCAGCGAACAGCGTTGCAGTTTCCAGATGCGCCGACGAAACCATGATGAGATAGCCAAGCCCTTGCGTGGCGCCGACGAACTCGCCGACGATGGCGCCCACGATGGCAAGCGAGGATGATATTTTCAGCGCCGAGAACAGGTAGGGAAGACAGTAGGGGATGCGCAGCTTGCGGAATTCCTGTGATCTGGTCGCGCCGAGCGTCTGAAACAGCTCGCGGTATTCCGCGTCCGCGGCCTTGAGACCTTTGACCGCATTCACCAGCACGGGAAAGAAACATATCAGGATCACTGCGACGATCTTGGACCACCATCCCGTCCCCAGCCAGATCACCAGCAGCGGAGCGACCGCGACGATCGGTGTGGTCTTGACCGCGATGGCGATCGGAAACAGCCCTTCTTCGAGCGTATTGAATCGGACGAACATGATGGCGCAGCCGAACGCCAGCACGCTGGCGATCAGGAAGCCGATCAGCGCCTCGATGAACGTTACCGCGAGTTGAACGCCGAGGGTGCGGTCGATATTGGCAAAAATTGCAGTCGGCGCCGGCAGCAGATATTCCGGAATATCAGCCGCCATGACGATTGCCTGCCAGGCGGCGAGTACAAGCAAGGCGAATATCAGCGGCGTTCGGATGCGCGATATCATCGGTGGCCTCTTACCATCGCCCGGATCGTTTTCATGACGGAAACCGCTTCCGGATCGTCCGGCGTGCGAGGCCGCTGACATCCGACCCGGACATCTTCGACCAGCCGCGCCGGCCGGCCGGTCAAGACGATCACACGATCGGACATGGTCACAGCCTCCGGTATCGAATGAGTGACCATGATAATGGTCTGTAATCGCGTGGCATTGCTTTGCCAGATACGGATCAATTCCTCGTTGAGGACTTCACGCGTGAGTTCGTCAAGCGCACCGAAGGGTTCGTCGAGCAGAAGCACGTCGGGATCGCTCATCAGCGCGCGTGCGAGCGCGGCGCGTTGCTGCATTCCGCCCGATAACTGATGTGGATAGGCGTCGGCGAAGTCGCCGAGTTGAACCATGTCGAGCATCCGGCGGGCTCGGCTGTAGTCGGTTTGATCGACCACGCTGCCGCCAAGCTGTATCTCCACCGGCAACAGTGCGTTATCCAGCGCGGTCCGCCAGGGCAACAGCAATGGCTTCTGAAACATGAAGCCGATGCGCAATCTGGGATCGCGCAGCACGATCTTGCCGCTTGCGACCGGAACCAGTCGCGCGATGGCTCTCAGCAAGGTCGACTTGCCGCATCCACTGGGCCCGAGCAGTGAGACGAACTCGCCCCGCCGCACGGCGAAGTCCAGGTTCTCAATGGCGACCACACTGCCGAAGCGGACCTGGAGGTTCTCGATGGTAACCAGAGGCTCGGGCCGGGACAGTGTCGTCGCCTCCAACTTGGTCGTAAGCGTAATCGCATTCATTTGAGAAATTCGACCGTGAAGGCCTTGCTGATATCGACCGGTGCCTTCTGGAATCCGGCGTCGACCAGCAGCTTTTGCGCGGCGCTCCAGTTCGCGGCATCCATCCAGCCTACCGGCTGGGCATCGGGTTGCAGCAATGGCAGGCTCGCCTTCATCATCGCCAGCTCGTGATCGTAGGTCAGCTTGGACCCGTACTTCACCGTAATCTGCGCCGCCTCTTCAGGCGCCGCAATGGCGCTGGTCCAGCCTTTCAGCGTGGCGGTCACGAAGTTGCGGACAACGTCCGGCTTCTCCCTTAGCATTTTCTCGGTCGTGAACAGGGTGTCGGCATAGAGATCGATGCCATAGTCCGGTGGGGATACGACGTTGACGTCAAAGCCCTTTTCCCTGGCCGCGAGAACCTCGTTGATGAGGTATCCCGGCCACACATCGACCGCACCGGCAAGCAGCGGGGTGATGTCGAACTTAACGGGAATTTCGTTGAGTTTGGCTTTGTCGACGCCGGCCTTGGCAAGCACCGCACGATAGATCAGCTCCTCGTTGCCGCCGATCTTCACGCCGACATTCTTTCCGAGATAGTCGGTCGGTGCCTTGATGCCGGACTTTGCCAGTGAAAACAGAACGAAGGGGTTGCGGCGGAAGATCACCGCGATCGCCACCACCGGAACGCCCTTGCTGCGCGCGATCAGGATCTGGTCGGCGCCGGTGACGCCGAATTGCTCGCTCCCGCCGGTTACCATCTGGATCGCCGGAAAATCCGGCCCGCCGGGCTGGATATCGACGTTCAGGCCGGCGGATTTGTAGAAGCCCTTTTCCTTGGCGACGTAGAAGCCGGCAAACTGCGCCTGGTGAAACCATTTCAATCTCAGCGTCACCGATTCCTCGGCTTGCGCAGCGGTGAGCATTGCACTCAAGGCTAACGCGACGGCGGACGTGACGAGACGGTAAAACATGACGATGCCCTCCCTTGGGATGATCGGCTCCCCGAGAGATCATCCCTTTCCAGCGAGCGCTGCTAGAAGCAAAAACAGGCTGCACCGAGCGCAAAAACAGCTCACTTCCTAATCATCCTGCCTGATCCGGGGGCACAGATCGGCGGCACCCCTATCGTTTTATTGGGCTTTTGGACGGCACAGACCTTGCTGCTCGTCGCGGCAACCGGACCGAGGGAGCCGCGCGAAAATGCGAAAAAGTGAGCTGCGCGCAAAGCCTGTACCGCGAGCGGCCGCGCCGCCGCCGCGAACAGTCGATCGCGGCAAGACGACATCACGCAGCCGGCTCCGACCGCCGCGGCTGCTGACCTACGTTGATGCCGTTGCCCGTTACGGCTCCATTCGGAAAGCGGCCGACGCCCTCAACATCGCGTCGTCGGCCTTAAATCGCCAGATCCTTGATCTCGAAATGGATCTTGGGGCGCTCCTGTTCGAACGCTTGCCGCGGGGCGTTCGCGTCACCTCCGCCGGCGAAGCCTTTCTGGTCTATGCCCGCCTGGTGATTTCCGAGTTGAAGGCGGTCGAATCGCGGATCGAGCAGCTTCGCGGCCTCGTGCGCGGCCAGGTGAGCGTCGCCGCCGCAGAATCCGTGGCCGGCGAACTTTTGCCGTCCGCCATCACCCAGTTCCAGGCAACCCATCCCTATGTTCGCTTCCATGTCCGGATCGGCGCGCCCGGCGAACTGGTCGAGGCCCTGGTCGCGGACCAGGTCGATCTGATTTTGACGCATGATGCGCCGCGCAAGAAGGACGTCGCCATCGTCGCCGTAGCACGACAGGCTCTCTGTGCCATGGTGGTTCCTGACCACCCACTCGCCAGTCGTGATGAGCTTCGCCTGCGCGATTGCCTGGCATTTCCGCTGGCCCTCGCCGACACGACGCTGGCCGGGCGTGGCCTTATCGAGCAGGTCCTTGCACTTGCTTCGTTTGATCTTGATCCCCGTCTGGTTTCAAACTCCGTCGAAGCGATGAAGGCTTTCGCTCACATGAATCGCGGCGTCTGCTTTCAGTTCCGCAGTCCGGGCAAGTCGCTGATCCCGCCAGGCGACATGGTGGCTCTGCCATTGATCGATCCACCTTTGCTGCAAGCGCGATTGCTGCTCGCGACGCGGCGAAGTCGCGTTCTTCCGGTGGCGGCAGCTGCGTTCGTAGAACAGCTGAAAGGCGTGTTCGCATGAGTGTCGGAAGTTGGTATTCGTGTTACCGGCCCGGTTACCAGATGCGCCGAAACTGGGAATCGTAGACGCTGACAATGTGGTCGCGGCGGGCAATCAGCCGCTCCGCCTCATCCGCGAGCCCGGCGCGGATCGCAATGCCGATCGCTTTGGCGAAGAAGCCGCGCGCATCGTCGAAGCAATCCTTCGCCGATGCCGGGCTTGCCTCGTACATGGCGTCATAAGCGGCCTCGGCGAGCTTCTCGTTCCGCTCGATTTCGGCGATGCTGGTTTCCAGTTCGACCCTGGGCCGGAGCGGTCCGGGCGACAGTCGTATCTCCCCCCGCCCCAGTTTCTCGATCACTCCTTCCAGCAGCGCTCGAACGACCGGGAAGGGATCGCCGCGACGGAATTCCAGCAGCATCAGATTGTGCCCCTCGAGACAATCGATGACCGACAGGATTTCGTCCCAGCCCTCCGCCTTTGCGACCCGCGTCCTCGTGTCCTCCAGCGACTGCGGCCAGCAGGCCTCGCAGCGAAAGGTCGTGACAAATCTTCCCACCCCCTCGTTGAAATGCGGGAGGATGTGGATCTGCGATTCCGGAAAGGGCTGGAGGCAGCCCGAGCAAAGGTACTGGAGTTCTTCCTCTTCGTCTGTTTCCATTTCTGGTCTCCAGCGGCCTTCGTCCCTATCCAACCGTGCACGGCACCCTCAGAAATCCGCGAAACCGCACGCGGCCGCCGCGCACCGGCTCGCCGCGCAATGCGTAATCCGGAAACCGCACCAGAAACCGCGAGATCGCGATCGCGCCTTCGAGCCGCGCCAGGGCCATCCCGGCACATTGATGCGCGCCGGTGGCAAACGCCAGATGCCGGTTCGGGGTGCGGCCGACATCAAACGTCTCGGGATCGGGGAATTGGCCGGGGTCGCGGTTGGCGGCGCCGATGCACAGGGTAATCGGCGTGCCGGACGGCATCGCGACGCCGCCAAGTTCGACCTGTTCCGTCGTCATGCGGTTGCCGAGCTGGTTCGAGCTTTCGTAGCGCAGGATTTCCTCGACCGCGGTCTTGATCAGATCGGGTTGACCGATCAGGTGCTGTTTCTGCGTCGGATGATTGGACAGCGCCACCAACCCATTGCCGATCAAATTGGTGGTGGTCTCGTGGCCGGCATTGAGCAGGAAGATGCAGTTGTGAAGCAATTCCTTTTCGCTGAGCCGCTCGCCATTGTCCTCGCCCTGGATCAGCCGGGTCAGCACGTCGCGCTCGGGATTGCCGGGCTTGGCGCGGCGCCGTTCGACGAGAACTTCAAGATAAGCGAGAAAATCCTTTACCGCTTTGTTGCCGCGGGCAAAGGCTTCCGGCGAGATCACCGGCTCCAGCGCGCCCAGGATCGAAAGCGACCAGTCGCGCAAGGGACCGCGCTCCTCGCGCGGCACGTCGAGCAGGTTGCCGATCACTTCAATGGGGATCGCGGCGGCAAAATCCTCGATCAGGTCGACCTTGCCTCTTGCGGCGAGGCCATCGAGCAGGTGCTCGACCAGCAGGGTCAGGTCGCCTTCCATCGCTGATATCGCACGCGGCGACAGCGCGCCCATGATCAGCCGCCGCACCCTGGTATGCGCCGGCGGGTCGTTGAAGACGAGGCTCGTGGTGTGGTGCTCGTAGAGCAGCGAATCCCCGTATTTGGGGAAGAACTCGCGCTTCTTGTCGGAGGAGAACGCTTTGGTGTTCTTGTAGGCGGTGACGAGGTCGTCGTAGCGGGTCAGGAAATAGGCCCCGTTCGGCATGCGCTTGACCGGCTCGTGCTCCCGCAGTGCACGATAAACCGGATAGGGGTCGGCATAGAATTCGCCCGTCAGCTTCTCGATGTCGAAATCGGCCGCCAACTCTCGCGCCTTCGCATTCATGCTGTCATACTCTCCGGCCGACACCGATATGCCGTTTTGGCGCTTCCGCAAATCCCGCCGGCCATTAAAGTCCCACGCCGGAAGGTAGTCTCGCCTAACCGACTGGAAATGAAAATGCACGCCCGTAGTGACGCCGCATCCGAAGTCATGCCCTCCTGGCCGGAGGACATCTTTGCGATTTTACAGCGTTTCGACGTTCGCCAGGTGCCCTACGTGCCGGATGCCGGGCATTCGCAGCTGATCGAGCGCGTACTCGGCTCGTCGGCGATGCGCGCGATCCCGCTGACGACCGAAGAGGAGGGCGTGGCGCTTCTGACCGGTGCCTGGGCCGGCGGCCAGCGCGGTGTGCTCTTGATGCAATCCAGCGGCGTCGGCAATTGCGTCAACATGCTGTCGCTGACGCAGGTCTTCCGCTTTCCGTTCCTCACTTTGGTGACGATGCGCGGCGAATGGGGCGAGTTCAATCCGTGGCAGGTGCCGATGGGCTCAGTGACCCAGGGCGTCTTCGAATTGTGCGGCATCAAGGTGCTGCGCGCCTCGCATCCGGGCGAGGTGCGCGAGGTCGTCGAGGCCGCCGCCGGCCAGGCCTATAACGCCTGCACGCCGACCGCCGTATTGTTGTCGCAGCGCCTGATCGGAGCAAAGGTCTTCACCAAATGAGCAAGGCAAATCTTCTCGACCGGCGCGAGGTGGTGGCGAGCCTATTGGCGGACCGCAAGGGTTCGATCGTGGTCGGCGGCCTCGGCGCCTCGACCTATGACATCGCGGCGGCCGGCGACAGCGACCGCAATCTTTATCTGTGGGGCGCGATGGGCGGCGCGGTCATGATCGGGCTCGGCATCGCGCTGGCGCAGCCGGAACTGCCGGTGGTCGTGATCACCGGCGACGGCGACATGCTGATGGGGATGGGGAGCCTTGCTACCGTCGGCCTGCAGGCGCCGAAGAATCTCAGCATCGTCGTGCTCGACAACGAGGTCTATGGCGAGGCCGGCGGGCAGGCGAGCCATACGGCGCGCAATGTCGACTTCGTCGGCGTTGCGAGGTCTTGCGGGATCGGCGATAGCCGCGCGCTCTCCACCATGGCCGAGATCGAGGCCTACGGGGCCGGCCTGCAGGACGTCTCCAGCGGCCCGCGCTTTGCCAACGTCAAGATCGACAACGCTAATCTGGAGCGCGTGCTCTCCAGCCGCGACGGCCAGTACACGGTGACCCGCATCCGCGGCTCGCTGGGATTTGCGCCGATTTAGGGCGCGTACTCATCAATCGAGCTTGATTGCTGCGGCTTCCTCGATATCCGCTATGCCCCGATAGCGACCAGATTTCGCAGCGCGGCGAGATGACCCTATGGCCCCAACAACGGACTCATGCGCCGCAGCTAAGGGGGCGGCCGAGGCTTATTGACCCATTGTTGGACCGACTGACGCTGCCATTGCTGCGTTGCGTAGGCAACTAGGTTGTCGGGTACGGGGTCACCGTGAACGACGAGCCGTTTCAGCATCATTGCCAGATCGACGTCCGCTATACACCAATCGCCGAATAGGTTGCCAGATCGACCGTCGAGCAAGGCGTTTGCGGCGGAAAACAGCTTTTTGGCCGAACCACGTGCAGCCGCCGACAGTGGTGGCTTTTTTGCTCCATAGAACACGACGATCGTTGGTCGTTCATCTCTAATCGGCACGAGGTCACTGCGAAGCCAGGCCTGTACTTGCCGCGCCCTTGCGCGACAACGTGGGTCGGTAGGGTATAGACGTGCGCCGGGGAAGGTTTCGTCAATGTATTCAGAGATCGCCGACGACTCGGACAGTGCAAAACTATCGTGAATCAAAGTGGGTACCCGCCAAGTGATAGATGTCGCCGCGAAAGCGGGCTCTTGATTGGCGTTGGCGGTGAGGTCGACGGATTCAATTTCGAACGCCAACTTTTTTTCCAGAAGGCTGACAAATACCGACATCGCGTACGGACTGACAAATTGAGAATCAGCGTATAGCAGCATGTGCATCCCAAGGTATGTGGACACTTTACGTTAGAGCCCGCCTCCCGTAACCCTAGATACCGGCGTCCCAGGCGATGCAACCAAATATGTTTGAGGTCGCCGCTGTCAGCTTTGGGTTCATTCGCGACCGGTTCGAGCCAGCAGCAAGTCCGTCCGTTTTGCGCCCGAAAGCGGAAGTAATTTCAGAGCAATAGCGGCTTCACGACGGCCCCGTTGCGAGTTGATGCCATCGCGGCCTTAATTGCCGGGCAGCTGGGTGACGACAGCAAGAGCAACCAGCGAAGATAAGAATATTAGCATCGTAATATTCCTGATCCGATAATAGTCCCGCTCCCCTGCCTCCTTAACGAGCGCCGAGAGAAGCAGCGGTGGAACGAGCCAAGGTCGTTTATAAAGTTCTCGTGGGCCGCCTCGGATAGTGTGTGAGCTTGCCCATGCTCCGACAGCCCAGGCAGCAAGGGCAAGCAGCAGGATGATGGCCAAGAGCAGCCCGCGCACACGTCATCGTAGCTTTGAAATCAGGCCCGTACAAAATTCACACCAAGCCGCTAGGGCTAAGGGCGGAATCTGGTCAAAGAAAGGGTAGTGCACCGCAGCAAAACCTTGACAATTGTTAAGGTGAGTGCTTACTCACAAGAATGAGCACGCTGCGCATGACCGGGGACTTGCGCCGGCAGCTGATCCTGTCAGCCGCCAAGCGCTGCTTTGCGCGCCACGGCTTTGCGGGAACCACCACCAAGAGCGTCGCGGCGGCGGCTGCGATTTCCGAAGGCTTGCTGTTCAAGCATTTTCCGACCAAATCGGCGCTTTATGCCGAAATCCTCGCCGAAGAATGCGAGGCCGATCCGGCGCTGCACCGGCTGTTGGAACTTGCGCCGTCGACCGAGACACTGGTGATTCTGATCCGTGAAATGGTCCGCCATTTCCAAGGGGTTGCCGACGCGCCGGACCAGCAGGAAGCGCAGCGGCTGCGGCTGATGGTGACGAGCCATCTCGACGACGGCGAATTTGCCCGGCTGATCTATGAGAAGATCGGCAAGCTGATCGGCTCGATTTTCACCGCCTCGCTTGCGCGCGCGATCGAGACCGGGGACGCCTCGCGAATTGGGCGCGAGCCGCTCAATCTGTTCTGGTTTGCGCACCACACGGTGGTGATGGCGACGCTGGCGGGGCTGCCGGCGGTTCCCTGCCTCACTTACGGCAATGCTGCGGACCTCGAACGGCAGCTTTGCGAATTCATTCTACGTGGCATTGGATTGAACGAAAACGCGATTGTCGCCCAGCTGGATCGCGAATGGACGCCGGCTCCGGCGCTGAAGCTCGACGCAGAAGGTGGATGAGATGAATATTATCACCGAACCCAAAATCTCGGGCAAGCCGATCGCGGAGCCGGCGCACAAGCGTCCGGTCCGGATGGTGCGCTGGTTTGCCATCGTCGGCCTGCTGCTGATGCTTCTGGTCGGCAGCCTCGTCTGGTTCAATTACTTCCGCAGCCACGCGATCGCGCAGTTCTTCGCCAACAACAAGCCGCCGCCGGCGACCGTGACCGTGTCCGAGGCCAAGTCCGAAGTGATCCCGAACCTGTTGATCGCGGTCGGCGATCTCGCCGCCGTGCATCAGGTCAACGTCACATCAGATGTATCGGGGCGCATCACCGACATCATGTTCACGCCGGGATCGAGCGTGAAGGCGGGGACGCCGCTGGTGCAATTGTTCGACAGCCCCGACCAGGGCGACCTCGCAAGCTTCAAGGCGCAGGCGACCGGCGCGCAGCTCGCGCTCGATCGCGCCAAGCAGCTCGCCTCCCGCCAGTTCGGTCCGCAGTCGACCGTGGACGCCGCGCAGGCGACCTATGACCAGGCCATGGCAGGCATCGCCAAGACCGAGGCGCTGATTTCGCAGAAGCTGGTGCGCGCCCCCTTCGACGGCGAACTCGGCGTCCGCCATGTCGAGGTCGGCCAGTACCTCACCGCGGGCACCCAGATCGTGTCGCTGACCGACCTGTCGCAGCTCTACGCCAACTTCACCCTGACGGAGAAGGACTCCGCGCAGCTCAAGGTCGGGCAGGTCGTCCGCGTCGCGGTCGACGCCTATCCCGGCCGCACCTTCGAGGGCAAGATCAACGCGATCGAACCGCAGATCGCCACCGACACCCGCAACATTCATGTGCAGGCGACGCTGGACAATCCGGATCACATCCTCAAGCCCGGCATGTTCACGACCACGACCGTGGTGCTGCCGGACAGGCCGGCGGTCGTCACCGTGCCTGAAACCGCCGTCGACTATACGCTCTACGGCGATTCGGTTTTCCTGATCACCGAGAAGACCGCCGATGACGGCAAGACCAGCCTGACCGCGGTCCGCACCTTCGTGCGCACCGGCGACCGGATCGACGGACGCGCCGAAATCCTCTCAGGGCTGAAGGCGGGCGATCGCGTGGTCGCCGTCGGCCAGCTCAAGCTGCAATCGGGCACGGCGGTAGCGATCTCGACCGATGCGCCACCGCCAATTCCGGCCAATCCGCCCCGTTACTGATCCCACTCGTCGGAGCTTCATCGCGATGGCCTGGACCGATATTTTCATCAAGCGACCCGTGCTGTCGGTCGTCGTCAGCCTCTTGATCCTGCTGATCGGCTTCCGGGCGGCGACCACGCTGCCGATCCGGCAATACCCGAAATTGTCGAATACGGTGGTCAACGTCACGACCATCTATCCCGGCGCCTCGGCCGACCTGATCCAGGGCTTCATCACCACGCCGATCGAGCAGGCGGTGGCTTCCGCCGAGGGCGTCGACTACATGACCTCGTCCTCGGTGCTCGGCACCTCGACCATCCAGGTCTACATCAAGCTGAACTTCGATCCGAACCAGGCGCTGACCGAGGTGCTGGCCAAGGTCAATTCGGTCAAATACCTGATTCCGAAAGAATCGAACGATCCCGTCGTGACCAAGACCACCGGCCAGACCACGGCGGTGATGTATCTCGGCTTTTCTTCCGAGGTGCTGTCGGGATCGGCGATCTCCGACTACCTGACGCGGGTGGTGCAGCCGGTGCTGTCGACCGTGGACGGCGTCGCGTCCGCCGACATCCTCGGCGGCCAGACCTTTGCGATGCGGCTGTGGCTCGATCCCGTGCGCATGGCCGGCCGCAATGTGTCGCCGGCGGACGTATCGGCGGCGATCGCCGCCAACAATTTCCAGGCCGCCGCTGGCCAGTCCAAGGGCTATTTCATCGTCTCCAACGTCTCCACCAACACCGACCTGACCAATCTCAGCCAGTTCAAGCGGATGATCATCAGGTCGAAGGACGGCGGCTTCGTGCGGATGGAGGACATCGCGACCGTCGAACTCGCGGCGCAAAGCAGCGACGCCAGCGTTGCCTTCAACGCCGAGCACGCGATCTTCATCGGCGTGCAGGCCACCCCACAGGGTAACCCGCTGACGCTGGTCCAGGGCGTCCGCGCGCTGTTCCCGGAGCTTGAGCGCAATTTGCCGCCGTCGATGAAGATGAAGGTGGCCTACGATTCCACCAAATTCATTCAATCCTCGATCGACGAGGTCGAGAAGACGCTCGGTGAAGCCGTCATCATCGTGGTGGTGGTGATTTTCATGTTCCTCGCCTCGTTCCGCTCGGTGATCATCCCTGTGGTGACGATCCCGCTGTCGCTGATCGGCGTCTGCACCCTGATGCTGATCGCGGGCTTCAGCTTCAACCTGCTGACGCTATTGGCGATGGTGCTGGCGATCGGGCTCGTGGTCGACGACGCCATCGTGGTGGTGGAAAACATCCACCGCCATCTGGAGGAGGGCAAGCCGCCGGTGCAGGCGGCGATGCAGGGCGCGCGCGAGATCGTCGGCCCCGTCATCTCCATGACCATCACGCTCGCCGCCGTGTACGCGCCGATCGGCTTCCTCGGCGGTCTCACCGGATCGCTGTTCCGCGAATTCGCCTTCACGCTGGCGGGCTCGGTGATCGTCTCCGGCGTGATCGCGCTGACGCTGTCGCCGATGATGTGCTCGGTGTTCCTCAAAAACGCCGAGGAGGGACGGTTTGCGAAGATCGTCAACCGGGTGTTCGGCGCGATGACGCGCTGGTATGGCCGCCGGCTCGATCGCTCGCTCGACTACCGTCCGATCACGACGCTGTTTGCGCTGACCATTCTCGGCCTGGTCGGTTTCCTCTATCTGCACACCTCGAAGGAGCTGGCGCCCGAGGAAGACCAGGGCATCGTGTTCGCGGTGACCAAGGCGCCGAAATACGCCAACATCGACTATGCCGATTTCTACGGCGAGAAGCTCGACAAGGTGTTTGCGAGCTTCCCCGAGACCGATCTGCGCTTCGTGCTGAACGGCATCAACGGCCCGCAGAACGGCATCGCCGGCATGCTGCTCAAGCCATGGGACGAGCGCAAGCGCTCCTCGATCGCGCTCAAGCCGCTGGTGCAGGCGCAGCTCTCCAAGATCGAGGGCGTCAACGCCTTCGCCTTCAACCTGCCGCCTCTGCCCGGCGGTCCCGGAGGCTTGCCGGTGCAGATGGTGATCTCTTCGACCAACGGCTTCCAGTCGGTCTATGAGCAGATGCTCAAGGTGAAAGACGCCGCGCGCAAGAGCGGGCTGTTCATCGTCTCCGACAGCGATCTCGACTTCAACCAGCCGGTGGTGCGGGTCAAGATCGACCGCTCCAAGGCGAGCGATCTCGGCATCACCATGCAGAGCATCGGCGGTTCGCTGGCGACGCTGCTCGGCGGCAACTATGTCAACCGCTTCAACCTTGAGGGCCGCTCCTATCAGGTGATTCCGCAGGTGCCGCGCGATCAGCGGCTGTCGCCGGAGGCGCTCGGCCTGTATTTCGTGCCGACCTCGGCCGGCCAGCAGGTGCCGCTCTCGACCGTGGTCTCGATCGAGACCGGAACCGACCCGAACGCGCTGACCCACTACAACCAGCTGAACTCCGCGACCTTCCAGGCGGTGCCGATGCCGGGGGTGACGGTGGGAACGGCGGTCGATTTCCTCGAGGGCGTCGCCAAGCAACTGCCGGCCGGGTTCAGCCACGACTATCTCGCGGATTCCCGGCAATATGTGCAGGAAGGCAACCAGCTCGCGATCACCTTCGGCTTCGCGCTGATCATCATCTTCCTGGTGCTGGCGGCGCAATTCGAGAGCCTGCGGGATCCGCTGGTGATCATGATCAGCGTTCCCATGGCGATCGTCGGCGCGCTGATTCCGCTGTTCTTCGGCATGGCGACCATGAACATCTACACCCAGGTCGGTCTGCTGACGCTGGTTGGCCTCATCACCAAGCACGGCATCCTGATGGTCGAGTTCGCCAACGAGCTGCAGCTCAATGAGGGCCTCGACAAGCGCTCGGCGATCGAGATGGCGGCCCGCATCCGGCTGCGCCCGATCCTGATGACGACCGCGGCGATGGTCACCGGCCTGTTGCCGCTATTGACCGCCTCAGGCGCGGGCGCGGCGAGCCGGTTTTCGATCGGTCTGGTCGTGGTCGCCGGCATGTCGATCGGCACCCTGTTCACGCTGTTCGTGCTGCCGGCGGTCTATGTCGCGATCGCCACCGATCACAGGGCTGCGGCCGAATCCGAGCGCGCCAGGGAGATCGCGGAGTTCGACCTGGGGACACAGGGCCTGAAGCCCACGTAAACGCGGGCGGTTGATCCTCCCGCATTGCGGCAAGAGACAAGCCCGTCGCTTCTTGCTAGCTTGGCCGGGATGAGCATTTCCGTGCACCCCGACACGCCCGAAGGCCGGACGCTGGCGGCAGCGCCTGCCGCGGGTGCGGCCGCGACAGCAGTTCCGGTTGCGACCCGGATCCGCAGCCGGCTGTTCACCAAATATGTCGCGCTGTTCGTCGCGGTGGTCGGCGTCGCGCTGCTGTCGAACGGGATTTTCGAGGTTTTCTTCTATTATCGCGAGCACAAGGCGGCGCTGATCCGGATTCAGCACGAACAGGCGGAGGCCGCCGCCGCCAAGATCGGCCAGTTCATCAAGGAGATCGAGAGCCAGCTCGGCTGGACCACGCAATTGCCGTGGTCGGCCGGCTCGATCGAGCAGCGCCGGTTCGACGCCTTGCGGCTGCTGCGGCAGGTGCCGGCGATTACCGAACTGGCGCAAGTGGATTCCACCGGCAAGGAGCGTCTGCGGGTGTCCCGGCTCGCCATGGACGTCGTCGACTCCGGGCTCGACCTTTCCAAGGACCCGAAATTTACCGAGGCGGTCGCGCACAAGGTCTATTACGGGCCGGTCTATTTCCGCAGGGAGTCCGAGCCCTACATGACGCTGTCGCTGGCCGGCACCCGCAAGGACGCCGGCGTCAGCATCGCCGAGGTCAATTTGAAACTGATCTGGGACGTGGTGTCGCAGATCAAGGTCGGCGAGCACGGCCATGCCTATGTCGTCGGCCCCGGAGGGCGCCTGATCGCGCATCCCGACATCTCGCTCGTGCTGCGCAACACCGACATGTCGAAGCTCGTGCAGGTGCAGGCGGCGCAGGCCGGCAGCACCAGCGCGGACCTCGAATCGCTGCAGGGCACCAAGAACATCCAGGGGCAGGAGGTCTTGACGGCGTCCGCGCCGATTGCGCCGCTCGGCTGGACCATGTTCGTCGAACTGCCGGTGGAAGAGGCCTACGCCTCGCTGTACCTCGCCTTGCAGCGGCTCGCGATCGTGCTGGCGGCGGCATCGATGTTCGCGGTGCTTGCCGGGGTATTCCTGGCCCGCCGCATGGTCGGCCCGATCCAGGCGCTGCGGGCGGGCGCCGAGCGGATCGGCAGCGGCGATTTTGCCCAGCGTATTTCGATCAAGACCGGCGACGAGCTCGAAGGCCTCGCCAACCAGTTCAACGACATGGGCGCGCGGCTGCAGGAATCCTATGCCGACCTGGAGAACAAGGTCGAACAACGGACGGCTGAGCTGAGCGAATCGCTCGAGCACCAGACCGCGACGGCCGAAATTCTTTCGTCGATCAGCGCTTCGATGACCGACACCAAACCGGTGTTCGACGCGATCGTGCGCAATCTGCTGAGGTTGTTTGGTACGCGCTTCGCCGTGGTTCAGACATTGCATGATGGAATGGTTGAAATGCCCGCCGTGGACGGCGATCCGGGTTTCCAGAGGTTGATCGATCGATATCCGCGGCCGCTCGCCGACGATACGGTGGGAGGCGTGGCGATGCTGTCCAAGCAGACCATCCAGTTCTCTCCCGTCCTGGGCAATCCGGCGGCGCCCGCCACCGCTCGGGAATTCGCGCGCGATTTCGGGTTCGATTCGGTGATCTTCACGCCCATGCTGCTCGGCGACAAGGTGGTTGGCGCAATCGGCACCGCGCGGCACGAGCCGGTGGGATTCGATGAAAAGCAGATTGCCCTGATCGGAGCCTTTGCCAACCAGGCCGTGATCGCCATCGAAAACACCCGGCTGCTCAGGGAATTGCGTCGGCGCACCGACGATCTCAGCGAATCGCTGCAGCAGCAGACCGCGACCGCCGACGTGCTGAAAGTCATCAGCCGCTCGACCTTTGATCTGCAGGCGGTGCTCGACACACTCGTTCAATCTGCGGCCCGGCTTTCCGAAGCAAACTATTCATTTATTTTTCGCCGAGAGGGGGAGGAATACCATTTGGCCGCCAGTCATGGCTTTGCTTCCGAATACCGGCAGTGGATGGAAAGCCAATCGATTACCGTCGGACGGCAAACGTTGGTCGGCCGAACCGCACTCGAAGGGCTCACGACCCACATTCCCGATGTATTGGCTGATCCGGAATATGCTTGGACCGAGTCGGTGGCTCGTGGCGGCTTTCGAACGATGCTAGGGATTCCGCTCATGCGCGAAGGAATCCCGATTGGTGTCATTGCCGCATGCCGCTCCACAGTGGCGCCTTTCTCCGACAAGCAGATCGAGCTTGTGAATACCTTCGCTGATCAGGCGGTCATCGCCATCGAGAATGTGCGGTTGTTCGACGAGGTTCAAGCGCGTACGACGGACTTGCAGGAATCGCTGGAACAGCAGACAGCGACCTCGGAAGTGCTCAAGGTGATCAGCCGCTCGGCGTTCGACCTGAAATCGGTGCTGACGACCCTGACCGAATCCGCGCAGTCGCTGTGCGGCGCATCGCTTGGCATCATTCTGCTGCGCGATGGCGAGGTGATGCGGCTGCAGGCCGAAGCCGGCTGCACCCAGGCTTTCGTCGATTTCATGAACGCCAACCCGATCAGGCCCGGCCGCGAGACGATCACCGGCCGGGTCTTCATGGAGGGCAAGCCCGCCCACGTCCCGGACGTTGAGCTCGATCCCGATTATGATTTTGGCGCGGCTCCGGCGATCGGCGCCTACCGGGCGGTGCTCGCGGTGCCGCTGATGCGCGACCGCGCGGTCGAAGGCGTGCTGCTGCTGGGAAGGCCGGAACCCGGGCCGTTCAGCCAGCGCCAGATCGATCTGGTACAGACCTTTGCCGACCAGGCGGTCATTGCCATCGAGAACGTGCGCTTGTTCGAACAGGTGCAGGCACGCACCAAGGAGCTCTCGCTTTCGCTGGAAGACCTGCGCACCGCGCAGGACCGCCTGGTGCAGACCGAGAAGCTGGCTTCGCTCGGCCAGCTCACTGCCGGCATTGCCCACGAGATCAAGAACCCGCTCAATTTCGTCAACAATTTCTCGGCGCTGTCGGGCGAGTTGATCGACGAATTGAACGACGTGCTGAAATCGGCGCCTCTCGACGACAAGGTGCGCGAAGAGATCGACGAGCTCACCCATATGCTGAAGGGCAACCTCGAAAAAGTCGTGCAGCACGGCAAGCGCGCCGATTCGATCGTGAAAAACATGCTGCTGCATTCGCGCGAGGGCTCCGGCGAACACCGGCCCGCCGACATCAACGCCATCGTCGAGGAGAGCCTCAATCTCGCCTATCACGGCGCGCGCGCCGAAAAATCCGGCTTCAACATCACGCTGCAGCGCGACCTCGATCCTGCCGCCGGCATGATCGACCTCTATCCGCAGGAAATTACCCGCGTCTTCCTCAACCTGATCGGCAACGGCTTCTACGCCGCGACCAAGCGCAAGGAATCGGGTGAGGAAGGTTTCGAACCGTTGCTGACAGCGAGCACGAAAAACCTCGGCAACAAGGTTGAGATCCGGATTCGCGATAACGGAACCGGTATCCCGCTGGAAGTAAAGGAGAAAATGTTCAACCCGTTTTTCACCACCAAGCCGGCCGGGGAGGGCACCGGCCTCGGCCTGTCGATGAGCCACGACATCGTGGTGAAACAACATGGCGGCAAGATCGACGTCGATACCGAGCCTGGCGTATTCACTGAGTTCATTATTACGCTGCCGCGGACGGCGGCGGCACAATCTCATCCTGGAGGCACCAATTGAGCGTTTACATACTCGTCGTCGATGACGAGCCCGATGTCGAGGCGCTGTTCCGTCAGCAATTTCGCCGCGACCTGAAATCCGGACGCTTCACGATGGAATTCGCGCCATCGGCGCCCGCTGCACTGGCTCGGATTGCCGAGATCAACGACCCCTCGCTGATCCTGATCCTGTCCGACATCAACATGCCCGGCATGAGCGGACTGGAAATGCTGCCCAGAGTGCGCGCCGAGCGGCCGGACGTTCCCGTCATCATGATCACGGCCTATGGCGATGCCGAAACCCGCCGCAAGGCGATCGAAAACGGCGCGATCGGCCTCCTGACCAAACCGATCGATTTCGCGCTGCTGCGCCATGAGATCGATTCAAGGCTCGGGCAAGCCGCATGACCGCCACCATCCTCGTCGTCGATGACGAGCCCGATCTCGAGGCTCTGGTGCTGCAGAAATTTCGCCGGCAGATTCGCGACGGCGCTGTCAGCTTCATGTTCGCCCATGACGGCATCGAGGCGCTGGCTTCGATCGAGCTGCATCCGCATGTCGACATGGTGGTGTCCGACATCAACATGCCCCGGATGGACGGGCTGTCGCTGCTGGCGAAGCTGCAGGAGGCCGAGGAAAAGAAATCGACGGTCATCGTCTCGGCTTACGGCGACATGAGCAACATTCGCACCGCAATGAACCGCGGCGCATTCGATTTCCTGACCAAGCCGATCGATTTCGGCGATCTTGAGATGACCATCGACAAGACCATCCGCCACGTCGAGATGATGCGCGAGGCGCGCCGCCGCCAGGCCGAGGCCGAGCGCGCGCATGCCTCGCTGTCGCGCTATTTCTCGCCGCAGATCGCCTCGCGGCTTGCCGCCGTCGGCGAGGCCGACGGCATGGCGGTGCACCGGCGCGAGGTCGCGACCATCTTCACCGACATCACGAGCTTTACGACGCTTGTGGAAACGGCATCCCCCGAAGTGCTGGGCGAATTGCTCAACGAGTATGTCGGCGGCATGACCGACGTGGTGTTCGCACATGAAGGCACGGTGGCGAAGATCATCGGCGACGCCATCCAGGTGCTGTTCAACGCGCCCGGCGACCAGCCCGATTATGCCGCTCGCGCGGTTGCCTGTGCGCAGGATCTCGATATCTGGGCGCAGGCGTTTCGCGAGCGCTGGAAGGAGAAAGACGTGAATTTCGGCGCCACCCGGATCGGCGTTCACGCCGGCCCCGCGCTGGTCGGCAATTTCGGCGGCAGCCGCTTTTTCGATTACACCGCCTATGGCGACACCATCAACACGGCGGCGAGGCTCGAGGCCGCCAACAAGCACTTGGGCACCCGAATCTGCGTCAGCGCCGCGATCGCCGACGGCACTCCCGACTTCAGGGGGCGGCCGGTCGGCGATATCATGCTGCGCGGGCGCAGCGAGCCGCTGCGCGCCTACGAGCCGCTGCCGCAGGCGACCTTCGAGGCACCGGCGGCGAAACAATATTCCGATGCGTTCGCCAAGCTCGAAGCCGGCGATGCCGGCGCGATGCCGGCCTTTGCCGCCTTGGTCGGGCTGCACGCCGACGATGCGCTGGCGGGATTCCATCTGCGACGGTTGCTCAACGGCGCCAAGGGCGTCCGCATGCAACTGGAATGACAAGATCCGGAGGGAACGGACATGACGAGTGATTTTCTGCCCGGCAATTATCGATTCATCCCGGGGGTGTTTCAATATTCGGGCGGTGCCGCTGCGGACCCCGGCTTTGAAATCGAGCGCGTGCGCTTCGACAAACCGGTGCCGCTGGCGGAAGGTTTCAAGCAGATCGCGCAATACATCAAGGCGGCGGGCAGGCCGCTGACGTCGTTTGCCGCCTGCGAGCTGCGCTCGCCGGCGGCGTTCACGGATCAAGGATTTCGCGATTTCAACCTGCACTACGTCAAGACGCTCGCCGAATGGGGATTGTACGACGGCAAGACCAATCCGGTGGCGCGTAGCAATGTCTGTCCCGAGATCGATCCGCCGGCCGAGCCGTCGTTCTATGCCTTCTCATTCACGCGCCCGAGCGAGAGCACGACGCCTTCCTTCGTCATCTCCGGCAGCGGCGAGGCGCGCGAGGGAGGCGCAACCTATTCCGAGCGCACGGTGCGGTACCGCGACCTCAGCCCCGACGGTTTCAAGGAAAAAGTCGGTTTCGTGGTCGACGCCATGGAACGCCGCATGGGTGAGTTCGGTTTCGGCTGGAAAGATGCAACGGCGGTGCAGACCTACACCGTGCATGATTTCCACCCCGTCTTCGCCGACGCCCTGGTCCGCCGCGGCGCGGCGCGATCGGGCCTGACCTGGCATTTCGCCCGGCCCCCGGTGATCGATCTCGAATACGAGATGGATTGCCGAAGGGTGATGCGGGAGATGGTGATTTAATCCGTCATTGCGAGCCGTTGGCTCGCAATGACGTCACCGCTCCCTTGGATCGAGCGCGTCGCGCAGGCCGTCGCCGACGAGGTTGAACGACAACACCACGAGGAAGATCGCAAGCCCCGGCCACAGCGCCATCCATGGCGCGTTGGTCAGGAAGCGCTGCGCGGCGTTGAGCATGCTGCCCCAGGACGGGGAGGGCGGCTGCTGGCCCAATCCGAGAAACGACAGCGCGGCTTCCGCGATGATGGCAGCCGCTATCGACAGCGTCGCCTGCACCAACAGCGCCGGCATGATGTTCGGCAGAATGTGAAACAACGCGATGCGCCAGCGCGGATTGCCCATGGCGCGCGCGGCCTCGACATAGTCCTCGACCTTGACGCTCATGACCTGGCCGCGCGTCAGCCGCACGAAGATCGGCGTGGTGGTGACGCCGATGGCGATCATGGCATTGCCGAGGCTCGGGCCAAGGAATGCCGCCAGCGCGATGGCAAGGATCAGGAACGGGCAGGCCAGCATGGCGTCGGTGATCCGGCTGATCAGGGCGTCGATGAATCCGCCGCGATAGCCCGACAATAGCCCGAATGGCACGCCGACCCCAAGCGCGATCCCGACCGAGATCGCACCCGCCATCAGTGAGGCGCGGGCGCCGAAGATGACGCGGCTGAGCACGTCGCGGCCGAGATCGTCGGTGCCGAACCAGTGCAACGCAGACGGTGGCTTGCGCACCAGCGTCCAGCTGGTCGCGATCGGGTCATAGGGCGCGATGACAGACGCGAACGCCGTGAGCAGGATGAAGGCTGCGATCACGACCATTCCGACAACGGCGCCCTTGCGCGCAAGAAGCCGGCGCAATGCACGCCGCGCCGGGCTCTCCAACTCGTCGGAGGCGGTAATGGGAATGGCGCCGATCACAGCATCGGTCATGCGTCAGGCCCTCAGCCGCGGATTGACGAGGATATAGGCGATGTCGGCGATCAGGTTCAGCGTGATGTAGATGGTCGCCGTCACCAGCACCACGCCCTGCACGACGGCATAGTCGCGGTTGAACACGGCATCGACGATCAGCTTGCCGAAGCCGGGAATTGAAAAGATCTGCTCGGTCAGGACCGCGCCCGACAGCAGCGTGCCGAGTTCGAGCGCACCCAGCGTGATGACCGGCGTCAGCGCATTGCGCATAGCGTGCTTGAGGATGACGGAGCGCTCGGAAAGCCCCTTGGCGCGGGCGGTGCGGACATAGTCGCTCTCCAGCACCTGCAGCATCGCGCTCCTGGTGTGGCGCATCAGGATGGCCGCGATCGCGTTGCCGAGCACGAAGGCGGGCATGATGGTGGCGGCGAGGCTGGCGCGCCAGTCTTCGGACAGCGGCACGTAGCCCGACGCCGGCAGCCAGCCGAGCTCGATCGAGAACAGGAAGATCAGCATGATGCCGAGCCAGAAATTCGGCGTCGAGATGCCCCACAGCGCGAACAGGTTGGCGCCATAGTCCCACGCGGTGCCCTTCTTCACCGCCGAGACGATGCCGGCGGGGATGCCGATCAGGAACGCGATGATGATCGCCATCGATGCCAGCTGCATCGTCACCGGCAGCTTCTGCTCGATCAGCTCGCGCACCGGAACTTTGATGCGCAGCGACTCGCCGAAGTCGCCCGACAGCACGCCCTTGACCCAGTAATAATATTGCACCGGGATCGGCCGATCGAGCCGGTATTGCTGACGGATATGCTCGATGACTGCGGGATCGCGCTCTTCCCCGGCCATGATCAGCGCGGGATCGCCGGGCAGCAGATGCTGCAGCGAAAAGATCAGGATCGACACGAAGAACAATGTCGGGATCAGCTGCAGCAGACGCTTGCCGAGAAAATTCAGCATGGGCGTTTTCCGGGCGCGATCACCTTCACCTCAGCTTCAACCCGACCACGCGCACCAGCCCGTCCGGCAACTGCTTGTAGCCTTCCAGCCTGGTCGTGTGTGCGATCAGGAGTTTGCGATGATAGAGATAGATGATCGGCTCGTCGTTGAGCACGATTCCGGTGAGTTTTTCGTAGATCGCCTTGCGCTGCGCCGGGTCGCTGACGAGACGCGCAGCCTCGAATAATTTGTCGGCCTCCGGGTTGGAATATTTGCCGTCGTTCAGCGGCGCGCCGCTGTGCAGGAAGACGTAGGAATTGCCGTCGGGATCGATCCGGCCGCTCCAGTTGATCTGGTACGCCTGGAATTCGCCGGCCTGGGCCTGCTTGAGGGAGGTCGCAAATTCGATGACGCGGATTTTCAGATCGAAGCCCGCTTCCGCCGCCATCGACTGAACGACCTGGGCCACCGCCTCGGCCTCGGCGCCCTTCGGCACGATGTAATCGACGCTGATCGGCAACGCCGCGCCGGATTCCTTCAGTAGCGCTTTGGCCTTGGCGATGTCGCGGCCTCGAACCGGAAACGCCGTTTGATAGTAGGGATGCGTCGGGCTGACCCACTGATTGCCCGGCGTGAATTCGCCATTGAACACGACCTGGTTGATCGCCTCGCGGTCGATCGACAGGTCGAGCGCCTGCCGCACCTTCTCCGACTGGCTGAGCGGGCCCTTGTTCTTGTCATTGTTGACGTTGATGGTGAGGCCGAGATAGCCGAGTTCGGGCGCGGTCGCCAGCACGAGCTTCGGGTCGGCGCGCACGTCCTTGATGTCGGTCGCCAGCACGCGTTCGATCAGGTCGAGCCCGCCGGATTTCAGGTTCGCCAGCCGCACCGTGGCATCGACGATCGGCAGGAACACCACGCGGTCGATGAAGATGTTGTCCTTGTTCCAGTAGTCGGCGAACTTCTCGAACACCATGCGGTCCTGCTGCACGCGTTCGACGAATTTGTAGGGCCCGGCGCAGACCGGATGCAGGCCGAACTTGTCGCCTTCCTCTTTGGCGGCCTTCGGCGAGACCATCATGCCGGCGCGGTCGGTGAGTTGCGCGATCAGCGGCGAGTAGGGCGTCTTCAAGACGAGCTTGATGGTCAGGGGATCGACGACGTCGACATGGTCGAGCGCGGTCAGTTCCGGCTTGCGGAACGAGCCCTGCATGGTCAAATGCCGCTCCAGCGAAAATTTCGCGGCCTCGGCGTCGAGCGGCTCGCCATCCTGGAATTTCACGTTTGGCCGCAACTTGATGGTGACTTCCTTGCCGTCGGCGGAGGTCTCGTGCGACAGCGCGAGCTGCGGCACGATGTTGAGCTTTTCGTCGATGTCGAACAGCTTGTCGCAGAAGGCGCCGAACACGATGCGGCCGACATAGGTCCGCGCCAGCGTGGGATCGAGAATATCGGGATCCTCGGCAAGCCCAATCCGCAGCGTCGTCTGGGCCTGGGCTGCGGCCTGAAGCGAAAACAACAGCGCCACAGCCGTGGCCGCCAAACGCAGGATCTTCATCGGACTGGTCTCCATATCAACGACTTCATGCGACTGCCGGCGGCGTTGCCCCGACTATATCAACCCCGGCCCGGGAGGCTACTTCCCCATGGTCGACGAACGCCGCCACCAATCGCTCCAGCGCCGGCGAAAAGCCGCCATCGGCAGGGACGATGCCATCCGGCGCGGGCAATTCCGCCGTGCGGTGACAGGCGGTCAGATGTCGGTCGCCGAGCAATGGCGGCGGCTCGACGCGGCAGCGCTCGATCACGTAGGGGCAGCGGGTATGGAAGCGGCAGCCCGCGGGCGGATTGAGCGCGCTCGGCATCTCGCCCCGCAACAGCAAATGGCTGCGCTTGGCCCGCGGCTTTGGAACGGGGATCGCCGACAACAGCGCGCGGCTGTAGGGATGGCGCGGCGAGGCGAACAGCGCCTCGGTATCCGCGGTCTCGACGATGACGCCGAGATTCATCACGGCGACGCGGTCGGCGATGTGCTTGACCACCGCGAGGTCGTGCGAGACGAAGATGTAGGCAAGCCCCAGCCGGTCCTGCAGGTCGCGCAGCAGATTGAGGATTTGCGAGCGGATCGACACGTCCAGCGCCGACACCGGCTCGTCGCAGATGATCAGTTTCGGCTCGACCGCGAGCGCACGCGCAATCGCGATGCGCTGGCGCTGGCCGCCGGAGAATTCATGGGGATAGCGCCGCGCAAAGCGCGGCTCGAGCCCGACCAGCCGCAGCAACTGCTCGACCCGCTCGCGGCGGCCAGCCGACGGCACGAGGTCGTGCAGGCCGAGCGGCTCGGTCAGGATCTGGCTCACCGTCATGCGCGGATTGAGCGAGGCATAGGGGTCCTGGAAAATGATCTGCGCGTCGCGGCGGAAGCCGCGCAATTGGTTGGCATCGAGCGCGAGCAGATCGCGGCCCTCGAAACGAATACTGCCGGCGTCGGGTTCGATCAGCCGCAGCACCAGCCGGCTGACGGTGGATTTGCCGCAGCCGGATTCGCCGACCAGCGCCAGCGTCTTGCCGGCCTCGACCTCGAAGCTGACGCCGTCGACCGCTTTGACAAAGGCCGTCGGCCGCCCGAACACCGACCGGCTGGCCACGAAATGTTTTTTGAGATTTTCGACCTCGAGCAGGGCGGTCATGCGGCGGCCCTTCTATCGTGTCCCGGGCGCAGCGCAGCGTGCAACGATGCGCTGCAGAACCGGGACCCATTTTGCAACCAGCCACATCTGGGCCCCGGTTCAGCGGTGCAACACTGCGCTGCGCTTGTGCTGCGCCACGCCCGGGGCACGAGGCGAGATGACAGGACCATCACGACACCAGCCTCTCCAGCGGCGCCTTGATGCAGCGCGACCAGTGCGCGGGAGTCACCGCGACGAAAGGTGGGGGTGCGGCGACGCAGGGTTCGCTGACGAAGGGGCAGCGCGCGGCGAAGCGGCAGCCGGCGGGCGGCGCGGTCATGTTGGGCACCACGCCCTCGATGGTGGCGAGATGGGCGATGCGGCGGTCGAGCCGCGGGATCGAGCCGAGCAGGCCGACGGTGTAGGGATGCTGGGGGGAGGCGAACAATTCGTCGACGCCGGCGCGCTCGACGATCTCGCCGGCGTACATCACCGCGACCTCGTCGCAGACTTCGGCGACCACGCCGAGATCGTGCGTGATCAGGATGATCGCGGCGCCGCTTGCCGCCTTCAATTCGCGCATCAAATCCAGGATCTGCGCCTGCAGGGTGACGTCGAGCGCGGTGGTCGGCTCGTCGGCGATCAGGAGTTGCGGGTCGCAGGCCAGCGCGATCGCGATCATCACGCGCTGGCGCATACCGCCGGAAAGTTTATGCGGATATTCGTCGATGCGCTTTTCCGGCGAGGGAATGTGCACGCGCCGCAACAGCTCGATCGCGCGCTCGCGCGCGGCGCGGCGCGAGCCGCCGCGGTGGCGCAGGATGGTCTCGATGATCTGCTCGCCGATGGTGAAACTCGGATTGAGCGAGGTCATCGGCTCCTGGAAGATCATGGCCAGCCGATTGCCGCGCAGGTCGCGTAGCGTCTGGTCGGGCACATCAAGCAGGTCGAAACCGTCGAACCGGATCACGCCTTCGACCTCGGCAGAATGTTTCGACAACAGGCCCATGATGGCCAGCGACGTCACACTCTTGCCGCAGCCGGATTCGCCGACCAGCCCGAGCGTCGCGCCCTTGGCGACATCGAGATCGACGCGGTCGACCGCATGCGTGATGCGGCCGTCGTCGCCATGGAAGGTGACCCGCAAGCCCTCGATCGAGATAAGCGGAGCCTTGGTCATTGCTCGCCCGAAATCGCCGCTTCGATTCCAGCATCGATGATCTCGCGATCGGTGATGCCGGCGGGATTCGTGCGGGTCGGCAGGAACTTTCGGAAATGCACCCAGCGCTCGCGGCTGACCGCTTCGAGCCGTTCGAGCTCAGTGAGCGGATCGGCATGGTCGTCGACGCGCAGGTCGAGTTCGGACCACTCCTCCTCGCCATGGATCAGAAGCGCCGCCGACTGCTTGCCGCGCTTGTCGCCGCCGGCAGCTTCGCCCGCGCGCATCGCGGCGAGCAGGCGTCGCGCGAACGGCAGTTTTTCGTTGGCGAGATAGGCTTGCGCGGTATCGTCCAGCACGGCTGCACCCGCCAGCATGTTGCCGGCGATGGAAAAGCCCTGGCCCTCGACATGGCCGCACCAGCCGACGCAGTCGCGCCCCGTATGGGAAGCGATGCGGAGATGAGCGTCCATGATGTGAAGCTGCCGGCTCTCGCGTCCCGCATCACCTGCGATCAGGGTGCTGACGATGTCGCGCGGCTCGCGGCCGTCGCGCAGGAGTTTTAGTCCGTCGATGCCGTAATAGGGATTGACCAGCGCCTGCGTCGCGATGCCGCCGAGGCGAGCCGCGATATGCGGCACGCGGGCGCCGACCGCGAAGAAGCGGGTCGCAACCGCAATTCCGAACTGGCCGGTGGAATTATCGCGGGCGATGATCGACCAGGTCATCTGTGCCTACAAGCCATCTACTGCCCTTCAGCGTCCGGCCGCGTAGCCCTGCATGCCGCGGGGGTTGGCGGCGGCGCGCCGGCGGCGGCCGATCTTCGAGGCGGCGGTGAGGCGGCCCTCCGACCAGTCGGGTCCGGTCTCCACGATATGTCCGCGCCTGGTCAGGTTATCGACGGTCGACTTCGTCACGCGGTTCTCGACCACGAGCACCCCGGGCCGCGAGGTGCGTGGCCAGAACGAAATCGGGAAATGCTCGGAATGCCAGGCTGGCGCGTCGATCGCCTCCTGCAGATTCATTTTGGCATGGACGTGGCGCAGGAAGAACTGCGTGGTCCATTGATCCTGCTGGTCGCCGCCGGGCGATCCCCAGGCGAGGTACGGCTCGCCGTCGCGCAGCGCCATGGTCGGTGACAGCGTGGTGCGCGGGCGCTTGCCCGGCGCCAGCGATGCGGGATGGTTCTCCTCCAGCCAGAATATCTGCGCGCGGGTGCCGAGGCAGAAGCCGAGTTCCGGGATCACCGGTGAGGATTGCAGCCAGCCGCCCGACGGCGTTGCCGAGATCATATTGCCGGCGGCGTCGATGATGTCGAAATGCACGGTGTCGCCGCGCACCTCGCCGAACCGGCCGACCGTGGGCTCGCCGGCGCCCATTGCGCCGACCGCCTCGCGGTGGCCTTCGGCGCGGCGAAGTTTCACGACCGACCCAAAACCTTCGACCGAGCCGGGGAGGAAATCGAGCGAGGCCTTTTCCGAGATCAGCTTGCGGCGCTCGTCGTTGTACGCATCCGACAACAAGGTCGCGATCGGGATTTCCGAGAACTTCGGATCGCCGTAGAATTTTTCGCGGTCGGCGAAAGCGAGCTTGGCGCATTCGACCTGCAGGTGGATGAATTCGGGACCGGCCGGATCGAGCCCGTCGAGCTGAAATCCCTTGAGCAGCGCGAGCTGCTGCAGCATCACCGGTCCCTGGCTCCAGACGCCGGGCTTGCAGACGGTGTAACGGCCGTAGTCGTAGGTCAGCGGCGCTTCGACGGATGGTTGCCAGCGCGCCATGTCGTCGGCGCGCAAGACGCCGCGGTGCGGCGAGCCGCTGACATCCATGACCGCTTGCGTGCGGCAGAACTCGTCGATCGCTTCCGCCACGAAACCGTGCGACCAGGCCTTGCGGGCGCGCTCGATCTGGGCGATCCGGTCGCCGCCTGCGCTTTCGGCTTCCTTCAGGATGCGGGCATAGGTTTCCGACAACGTCTTGTTGGTGAAGAGCGTGCCGGGTTTTGGAACCTCGTTATTGGGCAGGTAGACCGCGGCCGAGGTGGGCCAGTGCTTCCGGAACATCTGCTCGACCGTCCTGATGGTCGCGGAGGCGCGTTCCACCAGCGGATAGCCGTCGCGGGCATAGGCGATGGCGGGCTCGAGCACGTCGCGCAGGCGCAACGTGCCGTAGTCGCGCAGCAGCAGCATCCAGGATTCAAAGGTGCCGGGAACGCAAGCCGCCAATAGCCCGGTGCCGGGCACCATTTCGAGGCCCTCGCTGCGGTAATGCGCGATGGTGGCGCCCGCGGGCGCCGGCCCCTGGCCGCAGATCACCTCGGTGCGGCCGCGCTTGACGTCGTGCACGATGATTGGCACGTCGCCGCCGGGCCCGTTGAGATGCGGCTCGACCACCTGCAGCGTGAACGCGGTGGCCGCACCCGCGTCGAAGGCATTGCCGCCCTTTTCCAGCGTCGCCATCCCGACCGCCGTCGCGATCCAGTGGGTCGAGGTCACCACGCCAAACGTGCCTTCGATTTCAGGCCGTGTCGTGAATGGATCGGGATTGATCTTGCTCATGGGAATCCGGAGTTGCGCGGGGGAGAAGCGGGCGCACTTGACCACAGCCGGGACGGCCTGCCAACCGGCAGCAGACGCAGCCCTGCTCGCATCTCTGTGATCATGCCGGTACCGCGGCGTCAACCGGATGGTTGACGGCGTGGCAGGCCACGCCGTCGATCAGCGCGGGGGCCTGTTGGCGGCACAGATCGAAGGCCAGCGGGCAGCGCGGGTTGAAGGCGCAGCCCGGCGGCGGATCGATCGGGTTGGGGATTTCGCCCTTGACCGGAATCCGCTGCCGGCCGGACATCGCCAGATCCGGCACCGCGCCCAGCAGCATCTTGGTATAGGGCATCCGGGGATTGTTGAAGAGCTCGCGCCCTTCCGCGATCTCAACGATGCGGCCGAGATACATCACGCCGATGCGGTTGGCCATGTGCCGGACCACCGCGAGGTTATGGCTGATGAAGAGATAGGTGAGACCGAACTTGTCCTGCAGGTCGCGCATCAAATTGAGGATCTGCGCCTGCACCGAGACGTCGAGCGCCGAGGTCGGCTCGTCGCAGACGATGAACTCGGCCTCGGAGGCGAGCGCGCGGGCAATCGCGATCCGCTGCCGCTGGCCGCCGGAAAATTCATGCGGGAATTTCAGGCCGTCGTCGGCATGCAGGCCGACCAGATTCAAGAGTTCGCCGACCCGGGCCACAATGTCGCGCTCGCTCTCGATCAGGTCGAAGGCGCGGATCGGCTCGGCGACGATGGCGTCGACCCGCAGCCGCGGGTTGAGGCTCGCATAGGGGTCCTGGAAAATCATCTGGATGCGGCGGCGCAACTGCTGGCGCGCCTGCGCCTGCTTCGCACCCGTCATCGCGACGCCGTCGATCATCACCTCGCCCGAGGTCGGCGGCAACAGCCCGACCACCATCCGCGCGACCGTGGTCTTGCCGGAGCCGGATTCGCCGACCAGCGCAAAGGTCTCGCCCTTCCTGATGTCGAAGGTGACCCCGTCGACCGCCTTCAGGAATTCCAGATGGCCGCCCTCGATCACGCGGTTCAGCCACGGTTTTGAGACGTCGAACACGCGGCGCAGGTTCTTGACGTCGATGAAGGGCGCCGCCGTCATGCCGCGGTTTCCTTCGCGGTTTCCGCAGCAGTGGTGTCATAGAGATGGCAGGCGACGGCTTGCGTGCCGTGGCGGATCGGCTCCGGCCGCTCGATCCGGCAACGGTCGAACGCAAACGCGCAGCGCGGGTTGAAGGCGCAGCCCTGAGGGATCGCGGAAAGCCGCGGCATCGAGCCGGGAATCTGGACCAGCCGCGCGGCCTCGCCCGAGAGCGTCGGGATCGCGCCCATCAGGCCCTTGGCGTAGGGGTGCAGCGGGTTCTGCACGACATCCTGCACCGGGCCGATTTCGGCGATCCGCCCCGAATACATCACGGCTACCCGGTCGGAGGTCTCGGCGATCACGCCCATGTCGTGGGTCACCAGCATCACGGCGGTGCCGTGATCGCGCCCGAGCCGTTTGATGAGGGAGATGATCTGGGCCTGCACCGAGACGTCGAGCGCGGTGGTCGGCTCGTCGGCGATGATCAGTTCCGGCTCGGCGCAAATCGCCAGCGCAATCACGACGCGCTGGCGCATGCCGCCGGAGAATTCGTGCGGATAGGCATCGATGCGTTTCTCGGGCGCGGGAATGCCGACCTCGGCCAACAAATCGATGGCGCGTTTGCGCGCGGCGGTCTCCGACAGGCTGAGATGGGTCCTGATGGTCTCGACCAGCTGGTCGCCGATCCGGTACAGCGGATTGAGGCTGGTGAGCGGATCCTGAAAGATCATGCCGATCCGCTTGCCCCTGATGCGGCGCAGCTCTTCCGGCGGCAGATTGTCGATGCGCAGGCCCGACAGATAGATCTCGCCGCCAGCGATCCGCCCGGGCGGATCGATCAGGCCGATCACGGCGAGCCCGGTGACGGACTTGCCGGCGCCGGATTCGCCGACCACGCCGAGCACCTCGCCCTTGGCGATGTCGAAGGACACCCCGTCGATGGCATGGAGCGTGCGGTGGCGGGTGACGAACTCCACCTGAAGGTTACGCACGGAGAGGACGGGTTCGGTCATACGGTGAGCCGCATGGTGGAAACTGCGTTTGTCATCGCAGTTTCGGGTTGAGCGCGTCGCGCAGCCAGTCGCCGAGCAGGTTGATCGACAGGATCAGGGCCGCCAGCGCAAAGCCGGGGAAGGCGACGATCCACCACTCGCCGGAAAACAGATAATTGTTGCCGATCCGGATCAAGGTGCCGAGCGAGGGCATGGTGTCGGGCATGCCGGCGCCGAGAAACGAAAGCGTCGCCTCGGTGATGACGGCGAGCGCGAGGTTGATGGTGGCGATCACCAGGATCGGTCCCATCGTGTTCGGCAGCACATGCCGCATCATGATGACCGGCGCCGGCAGCCCGATCAGTTGCGCCGCCGCCACATAATCCTTGTTCTTCTCGACCATGACCGAGCCGCGCACGGTGCGCGCGTATTGCACCCAAAAACTCAGGCCGATCGCAAACACCAGCACCAACAACGTGCTCATGGCGTCGAGCCGGTTGCCGAACACGCTCTTGGCGACACCGTTGACCAGCAGCGCGATCAGGATGGCGGGAAAGGTGAGCTGCACGTCGGCGATGCGCATGATCAGCCCGTCGATAGCGCCGCCGAAATAGCCGGCGATCAGGCCAAGCACGATGCCGAGCGCGCCCGAGAACAGCACGCCGAGCACTCCGACCGCGAGCGAAATGCGCAGGCCGTAGAGGATGGCGGAGAACACGTCGCGGCCCTGCTCGTCGGTGCCGAGCAGGAAGGGCGACTGTCCGTCGGCGGTCCATAGCGGCGCGATCCGCGAATTCATCAATTGCAGCTGCGCGGGATCGAACGGATTTTGTACGGAAATGACGGGTGCGAAGATCGCCGCCAGAAAAAACAGCAAGGTCACCGCGGTCGCGACCATGGTGAGGCGGGATCGACGAAACGAATAGAACAGGTCGCTTTCGATCGCGCGCTTGAACCAGCCCGCCGCCGGCGCCAGCCGCGCGGCCTGTGCGCTCGGTTCGGCTTGATGCGGGACGACGGCGTCGGACATGGGGTTCTCGGGCTCAGGCCGGACGGCTGATGGTGGAGCGCAGGCGCGGATCGACGATCGTGTAAAGGATATCGACGACCAGGTTGATGGTGACGAAGATCAGCGAAACCATCAGCAAATAGGCGGCCATGATCGGAATATCTACATTCTGCACGGCTTGCACGAACAACAACCCCATGCCGGGCCACTGGAACACGGTTTCGGTGATGATCGCGAATGCAATAACCGAGCCAAACTGAAGGCCTGCGACCGTGATCACGGGAACCAGCGTGTTCTTCAGCGCGTGGCCGAAATGGATCGCCCGCGTGGTCAAACCGCGCGCGCGGGCGAAGCGGATATAGTCGGTGCGCAGCACCTCGAGCATCTCCGCCCGCACCAGCCGCATGATCAAGGTCATCTGGAACAGGCCGAGCGTGATCGAGGGTAGAATCAGCGCCTTCAGGCCGGAGAGCGTGAGCAGGCCCGTGGTCCACCAGCCGATATGCACCACCTCGCCGCGTCCGAACGAGGGCAGCCAGCCCAGCGTCACCGAGAACAGGTAGATCAGGAGGATGCCGATCAGGAAGGTCGGCAGCGAAATGCCGATCAGCGAGACCGCCTGGAACAGCTTTGCCAATAGCGAGTCGCGCTTGAGCGCGGAATAGACCCCCATCAGGATGCCGAACACCATCGCCAGGATGGTGGCGCAGGTGGCGAGTTCCAAGGTTGCCGGCATCCGTTCCTTCAGCAGGCTCGCAACCGGCTGGCGGAACTGGTAGGAGACGCCGAATTTGAACTGCGCGGCGTTGGCAAAATAGCGCGCGAACTGCAAGACGACCGGGTCGTCAAGCCCGAGAGACTTGCGGATTTCGACGCGCTCCGCGAACGAGGTGTCTTGTGACACCATCTGGTTGACCGGGTCGCCGGCGAAGCGGAACATCGAGAACGAAATGATCCCGACCGCGATCATGACGCCGATGGCCTGGATCGCCCGGCGAAGAGTGAAAGCGAGCATGTAATCCTTTCACTTCTTTTGAGTCTTTTGAGGCTGGATGGGGCTCGCGTCATTGCCAACCCCGAACAAAAGTCCCGGAAGGCGCGATGCCACCGGGACCTGTTTGTCGAACGAGCCTACTCCTCCTGTTTGGTCGCCCAGTAGAGCAGCACCTCGTTGTCGGCGCGCTGGGTCAATTTCACTTTCTTCGACACGCCCCACGCCAAAGCCTGCTGGTGCAGCGGAATATAGGCATAATCCTTCGCCGCGATTTCGAACGCCTGCTTGATCAGTTGATCGCGCTTGGCCGTGTCGGTTTCGAGCAGCACCTTGTCGGCGATGGCATCCATTTGCTTGTTGCAATAACCGCCGAGATTGGCCTCGCCGCGCGGGGACTTCGGATCATCGCGGCAGCCCATGATGTCGTAGAGAACGTTCTGGGAATCCATCGTCGCCGGGGTCCAGCCCAGCAGATAGAACGAGGTCTGGAACCCGCCGGGCTTCAGCACCTTGGCGAAATATTGCTGCTTGGGCTGCGCCAGCAAGTCAACCTTGACGCCGATCCGCGCCAGCATGCCGACCACCGCCTGGCAGATCGCGGAGTCGTTGACATAGCGATCGTTCGGGCAATCCATCGTCAATTCGAAACCGTCGGGATAGCCGGCTTCCGCGAGCAGCTTCTTGGCGCCGTCGGGATCGAATTTTGGCCGCGTGAAATCCTTCGACAGTGCGAACAGCTGCGGCGCGATCATCAGCGCAGACGGCGTCGAGAGGCCGCGCATGACGCGGTTCTTGATCAGGTCGACGTCGATGGCCTTGAAGAACGCCTCGCGGACGCGGATATCCTTGAACGGATTCTTGCCCTTGACGTTCGAGTACAGCAGTTCGTCGCGGGACTGGTCCATGCCGAGAAAGATCGTGCGCAGCTCCGGTCCGACCAGCACTTGCGCATTCGGGCTCGCATTGACGCGCGCGATGTCCTGGATCGGAACCGGCTCGATGACGTCGACTTCGCCCGACAACAATGCGGCAACCCGCGTCGCCTCCGAGGCAATCGGGGTGAAAATGATTTCCTTCAGATTGTGCTCGGGCTTGCGCCACCAGTTCGGATTGGCCTTGAACACAGTCTTGACGCCGGGCTGATGGCTCTCGACGATGAAGGGGCCTGTGCCGTTCTCGTGCAGCGAGGCATAGCTCGGCGTGGTTGCCGAAGCCGGCGTCGGCGCCACCGAGTTGTTCTCCTCGCACCACTTCTTGTCCATGATGTACCAGCCGTCCCATTGCGAGATGAGAATGGGGTTCGGCGCGTCCAGCTTCACATCGACCGTGTAGTCGTCGATCTTGATGAACTTGGCGTCGACCGGCACATTGGTCCCGAAATTGGAGCCCTTGGCGCGGACGCGATCGGCGGAAAAGATCACGTCGTCGGCGGTGAACGGATCGCCATTGTGGAATTTGACGCCTTTGCGCAGGTGGAAGCGCCAGCGGGTCGGCTCCGGCGTTTCCCAGCTTTCCGCCAGCGCCGGAATGATCTTCAAATCCTTGTCGCGGGTCGTCAGGCCTTCATAGAAATGCGCATGATGGGCGATGGTCGTGGATTCCTTGAGCGTATAGGGATCGAGCGATTTGAGGTCGCCCTGGTTGGCGTAGCGTAGCGTCTGGCTCGAAGCCGGTGACATCGCGAAAGCGGCGATCGAGACGATCGTCGCTGCAAGCAGGGTTTGACGTACCGACATTTGTTCAAATTCTCCGCTGTGGCGCGCTGTTCCGCTCTGCGATATCGACGGCCCTGGCCCAATCCATGTTGCCAGAGTTTAGCCGCCGCGCAAGCGCGATTTCCCCAAAAGCCGCCATGGTTTGCGCCGACACACCGCAACGGCTAGCTTTAGTCTAAGCAGCGCGCGCAAGCGTGCGACATTCAACTTTCGGAGTGCCGGGATGGCGGAACTGAAGGCTGACGTGCTCGTATTGGGCGCGGGCATGGTCGGCGTCGGCGCGGCGCTGCACCTGCAAAAGCGCGGACGGGACGTCGTCCTGGTCGACAAGCACCAGCTTGCCGGCGAGGAGACCAGCTACGGCAATGGTGGGTTGATCGAAAGTGCCTCGGTCTTTCCGTACATGTTTCCGCGCGATTTCGGAGAGATCCTGCGCACCGCGATGAACCGCGCGCCGCAGGTGCGTTACGCCGTCTCCGATCTGCCGGCCTTCCTGCCGTGGCTCGTGCGCTATTACCTCGCCTCCGCGCCCGATCGGGCGCTTGCTGGCGCGCTGGCGGTGATGCCGCTGATCCGCAGCAGCCTGATCGAGCATGAGGCGCTGATCGCGGAAGCCGGTGTGCCCGAACTGATGCGGAAGAGCGGCTGGATCAAGATGTTTCGGAGCGAGGCGACGCTTGCCCGCGCGGTGCGTGATTTCGAACGGGCCAAACAATACGGGGTTCAAGGCGATATTCTCGACGACGCGGCGATTCACGAGCGCGAGCCCCATCTGTCCGGCGAATTCGCCGGTGCGGTTCATTTCACCGAGCCCGGATTCGTGCTCGATCCGGGCGGCCTCGCCAAGGCCTATGCCGCGCTGTTCCAGCGCAAGGGCGGGCGCTTCGTGGTGGCCGATGCGCGGACGCTCGAACAGGACGCCGGTGGCCGATGGAGCGTCGCCACATCGGACGGCAGACTGAGCGCCCGCGAGGCCGTGGTGGCGCTCGGACCCTGGTCCGATCTGGTGACCGGCCCGCTCGGCTATTCGCTCCCGTTCAACGTCAAACGCGGCTATCATCTGCATCTTGCGTCGCGCGGCAATGCCGTTCTCAATCATCCCGTGCTCGATACCGATCTCGGCTATTTGCTGGCGCCGATGAATCGCGGCATTCGGCTCACCACCGGGGTCGAGTTCGCCCGTCGCGACGCGCCTCCGACCCCGGTCCAGATCGCACGCGCGCTGCCGCGGGCGCATGCGCTGTTTCCGCTGGGCGAGCCGGTCGATGCCAAGCCATGGATGGGCGCGCGGCCCTGCCTGCCCGACATGCTGCCGGCGATCGGCAGGGCGCCGCGCCATCCCTCGCTGTGGTTCGATTTCGGCCATCACCATCACGGCCTGACGCTCGGCCCGGTAACCGGCCGGCTGCTGGCGGAGATGATGACCGGCGAGAGGCCGTTCGCCGATCCCGCCCCGTTCGCGGTCGAGCGCTTCGGTTGACCATGTCGGCGGAATATCGCCTTCTGACGAGACCTTGTACTATCGAGCCGCTTGCGCCGCGCCGGCTGTCGCGGCGATACTGCCGCAAGAGCATGATCCGGAACAGTGGATGCCCGGTTTTCCGAAAAGATCATGCTCAATCAATATGGGGCGGGATGACGATTCGAAGAAAAGTCATCGCGCTCCAGGTCTCAGAACGCCGTCAGGAGCCGACATGAAGATAAACGTCGAAATCGACTGCACGCCGCTCGAAGCGCGGCAGTTTTTCGGGCTTCCGGACGTGCAGCCCATGCAGACCGCGGTGATGGAGAACCTGCAGAAGCAGATGATGACCAATATCGAAAAGGTTTCCCCGGAGGCGCTGATGCAGAGCTGGTTCACCTTCGACCCGAAGCTCGCCGAGCGGTTTTCCGACATGTTCGTGACGCTCGCCGGCCTCGGCGGGACGCGTACCAATGACAAGAAACCCGGCGACAAGAAGTAGCGATGGCGGATGATCGAAACGATGCGCCGGCCTCAGGCCGGCTCCGTGCGCCGGGTCTTCCCCTGCTGCTCGCCGAGGCGCGCGGCATCTTCGAATTCAACGCCAGCCTGTGGCTGTCGCCGCTGTTGCTGCGCGCGCACAGGGGCGACGGTCATCCGGTGCTGACGCTGCCGGGGTTTTTGGCCGGCGATCTGTCGATGGCGCCGATGCGGCGATATCTCACCGAACTCGGCTATGACGCCTATGCGTGGCGGATGGGCCGCAACACCGGCGGGCTGGCGCGGATGCGGGATGCGCTGCACGACCGGCTCGCCGAGATTCACGGCAAGACCGGGCGCAAGGTCTCGATCGTCGGCTGGAGCCTGGGCGGGGTTTATGCGCGCGATCTGGCGCTGCGGGTGCCCGAGATGGTGCGCTATGTCGTCACGCTCGGGAGCCCGTTCGCCAACGACGTTCGCGCCACCAACGCCACGCGGCTGTACGAGGCGCTGTCGGGCGAAACGGTCGATGGCGATCCCGAAATGCTCAAGGCGATTTCCGGCGACCTGCCGGTGCCGACCAGTTCGATCTATTCGCGCACCGACGGCATCGTGAACTGGCGAACCTGCCTGGTGCGTCCCTCCGCCACCGCCGAGAATATCGAGGTGCATCTGGCGAGCCATGTCGGGCTCGGCGTCAACCCGGCCGCACTTTGGGCGGTGGCGGATCGGCTGGCGCAAGGCGAGGGCCAATTCGCTAGATTTGACCGATCGGGGCCCTTTGCCATTGCCTATGCGCCCCCGGAAAATGCACAATCCTGAGCTAGCGTCCCCGAAGCCGGGGGACGTTCGAACGCCCAGAAGCGCTAGCAAAGGCGCCGCGTGACCTGACACCGGGAGGCAATGATGAGTGACGCCAAAAAACTGTCGTCGATGGACGCGTCGTTCCTGTACCTGGAGACGCCGGAAATGCCGATGCATGTCGGCAGCATGGCGATCTTCCGGCTGCCGGAGGATTACAAGGGCGATTTCTTCGAGGAGTTCAAGGCGATGATCGCTTCGCGGCTGCATGTCGCGCCGATCCTCAAAGCGCGCCTGGAAAAGGCGCCGCTCGATATCGATCATCCCTCCTGGGTCGAGGACGACCAGTTCGACATCGACCGCCATATCTTCCGCGGCTCGCTGCCGGCGCCGCACGACCGCGCCACGCTGGAGCGCCTCGTCGGCTGGATGCACGCCAAGCTGCTCAACCGCGCTCGGCCGCTGTGGGAATTCTATGTTTTCGAAGGCATGAAGGACAACGAGATCGGGCTCTATTCCAAGATGCACCATGCCTGCATCGACGGCGGCGCCGGTGCGGCCTTGACCAACATGATCTACGACGTGACGCCGGTGCCGCGGGTCATGGAGCCGCCGACAGCGAAGGCAAAGGTCGGGCAGGAGCCGCGCGACATCGCCGCCAATCTCGTCGATTCCTATCAGCAGCTCTGGACCAAGCCGTTCGACGTCTCCGCCGCCGCCAGGGGCATCGAGCTGCCGCGCTCCGGCAAGAGCGACCTCGGCTCGATCCTGTTCGACAACGCCATGTTCCAGATCGAGAGCGCGGTGAAGTTCGCCGGCAGCATCCCGACCATGCTGAAAAGTGTTTCCGACGTGGTCGGCAAGATTTCCGATCCGAAATCGCGCGACTCGATCGCCGGCATGATGTCGCCGCCGACCATCCTGAACAAGTCGATCTCGTCCGAGCGCAGTTTTGCCGGCGTGTCGATCCCGCTCTCCCGCGCCAAGGCATTGGCGAAACAGGCCGGCGGCAAGCTCAACGACGTCGTGCTGGCGATCTCCAGCGGCGTGGTGCGGCGCTATCTGATGGAGAAGGGCGCGCTGCCGAACAAATCGCTGACCGCCGCGGTGCCGATCTCGCTGCGCGAGGAGGGCAACACCGACGCCAACAACCAGGTGTTCGGCATGATCTGCTCGATCGCGACCAATGTCGAGGATCCCAAGACACGGCTGGAGACGATCATCGCGCAATCCACCAAGTCGAAGGAGATGTCGCATCCGCTGCGCGCGCTGATGCCGCAGGTCTCCAACGTCTCGATGCTGGGGGCGCCGATCCTGGTCCAGATCCTCGCGCTGTTGTACAGCCGCTCCAGCCTGTCGGACGTGCTGCCGCCGGCGGCCAACATTACGGTGTCGAACGTGCCGGGGCCGCGGCAGACGCTGTATGCGGCCGGCGCGGAGTTGCTGCACATCTTCCCGGTGTCGATCTCGACCCACGGGATTGCGCTCAACATCACCGTGCAGAGCTACCGCGACCAGCTGGATTTCGGCTTCATTTCCGGAGCCAACATCATTCCCCATGTGCAGGTTCTGTGCGACATGCTGCCGGCGGAATTCGAGGCGCTGGAGGCAGCCTTTGCGCCGCCGCCGGCCGAGATCAAGGGCGCCGCTGAATAAGGTTGTACGATGATCGAGATGCCGCCGCTGCAATTTGCGTCCACCAACGGGATTCGGATGGGCTATTACGAGGCGGGTCCTGCGACCGACGCCCCGCCGGTCGTGCTCTGCCATGGCTGGCCGGAGATCGCGTTTTCGTGGCGGCACCAGATCAAGGCGCTGGGCGAGGCCGGCATCCGCGTGATCGCGCCGGACCAGCGCGGCTACGGCGCGACCGAACGGCCGGAAGCCGTCGAGGACTACGATATGGAGCATCTGACCGGTGACCTCATCGGCCTGCTCGACCATCTGAAAATCGACAAGGCGATCTTCGTCGGCCATGACTGGGGCGGTTTTGTCGTCTGGCAGATGCCGCTGCGGCATCTCGACCGTGTCGCCGGCATCGTCGGCATCAACACCCCGCACACCAATCGCGCGCCGGCCGACCCGATCGAGCTGCTGCGCAAACGCTTCGGCGAGCACATGTACATCGTGCAGTTCCAGGATGCCGGGCGCGAGCCGGATCGTATCTTCGGCAGCCGGGTCGAACAGACCTTCGATGCCTTCATGCGCAAGCCCGCTCCACGCAGCGACGACGCGCCGGCCGAGCAGCCGGTCGCCGGCGTCGGCGCCTCGCCGCGGCTCAATCTGGCGTTCCCGCAGATGATCGCCAATTACGACGCCAGGCACGATCCGCGCACGCCGATCCTGTCGCCGGAGGAAAAGAAGGTGTTCGTCGATACCTTCACCAAGACCGGCTTTACCGGCGGCATCAACTGGTACCGCAACATGTCGCGCAACTGGCAGCGCTCGGCGGAACTGGACCACACCGTGCGGGTGCCATCGCTGATGATCATGGCCGAGAACGACCACGTGCTGCCGCCATCGGCCGCCGACGGCATGGAGAAGATCGTTCCCGATCTCGAGAAATATATGGTGTGCGGCAGCGGCCATTGGACGCAGCAGGAAAAGCCGGACGAAGTCAGCGCGAAACTGATCGAATGGCGTAGAAAGCGGTTCGGGTGAGATAATCGCCGGAGTCGTCATTCTGAGGTGCTCGCCCTCTTGGGCGAGCCTCGAAGGATGTGGCAACGGGTGCAAGCGGCCCATCCTTCGAGGCGCGCAAGAAAGTGCGCGCACCTCAGGATGACGCGCTGGTTATGTGGTGAGAAGGCAGGAGAAAATTTCGAGATGGCGTCGACCAACAGACTAAGCCCGATCCCGCATCCGCCGAAGAAGCCGGTGGTCGGCAATATGCTGTCGGTCGATTCCGGCGCGCCGATCCAGCATATGACGCGGATGGCGAAAGAACTCGGGCCGATCTTCTGGCTCGACATGATGGGCACGCCGTTTGTCGTCGTGTCGGGGCACGACCTGGTCGACGAGCTCAGCGACGAGAAGCGGTTCGACAAGGCGGTGAAAGGATCCCTGCGCCGCGTGCGCGCCGTTGCCGGCGACGGACTGTTTACAGCGTACACGAACGAGCCGAATTGGAGCAAGGCCCACAACATCCTGATGCAGCCGTTCGGCAACCGTGCGATGCAGTCCTATCATCCGAGCATGGTCGATATCGCCGATCAGCTCGTGAAGAAGTGGGAGCGCCTGAATGCTGATGATGAGATCGATGTCGTTCATGACATGACGGCGCTGACGCTCGACACCATCGGCCTATGCGGATTCGATTACCGTTTCAACTCGTTCTATCGAGAGGACTATCACCCGTTCGTCGAGTCGCTGGTGCGTTCGCTCGAGACCATCATGTTGACCCGCGGCCTTCCGCTCGAAGGGTTGTGGTTGCGCAACCGTAACCGCGACCTCGCAAGTGACGTCGCGTTCATGAACGCGATGGTCGATGAGATCGTCGCCGAACGTCGCAAGAACGCCGAAGCTGCCGAAGGCAAGAAGGACATGCTCGGCGCCATGATGACTGGCGTCGACCGCGCTACCGGCGAGCAGCTCGATGACGTCAACATCCGCTACCAGATCAACACGTTCCTGATTGCCGGACACGAAACGACCAGCGGTCTGTTGTCATGCACGCTTTATGCGCTGCAGAAGCATCCCGAGGTTCTCAGGAAAGCCTATGAGGAGGTCGACCGGGTGCTCGGGCCCGATATCGACGCCAAACCGACCTATCAGCAGGTTACACAACTCACCTACATCACGCAGATTCTGAAGGAGGCCTTGCGGCTGTGGCCGCCGGCGCCCGCTTATGGCATCGCGCCGCTCAAGGACGAGACCATCGGCGGTAAATACGAGCTCCGAAAGAACACGTTTGTTTTGGTCCTTTCGCTGGCGCTGCACCGCGATCCCAGCGTGTGGGGACCAAACCCTGACGCGTTCGATCCGGAGAATTTCAGCCGCGAGGCCGAAGCCAAGCGTCCCGTCAATGCCTGGAAGCCGTTCGGCAACGGCCAGCGCGCCTGCATCGGCCGCGGCTTTGCCATGCACGAGGCGGCGCTCGCCGTCGGCATGATCCTGCAGCGCTTCAGGCTGCTCGACGTCAACCGCTACCAGATGCGCCTGAAGGAAACGCTGACGATCAAGCCTGATGGATTCAAGATCAAGGTGCGTCCGCGGACCGAAAAGGATCGCGGCGCCCATGATGGCCCGGCCGCGGCGGCTGCCGCGACATCGGCGGCGGTGGCCGCGCCGCGTGCACGTACCCGGCCGGGACATAATACGCCGCTGCTCGTGCTCTACGGATCGAATCTCGGCACCGCCGAGGAACTCGCAACCCGCGTGGCCGATCTCGCCGAGGTCAACGGCTTTGCCACAAAACTTGCGCCGCTCGATGATTTTGTCGGCAAGCTGCCGGAGCAGGGCGGCGTCTTGATCTTCTGCGCCTCCTATAATGGAGCGCCGCCGGACAACGCCACGCAGTTCATGAAATGGCTGCGCGGCGACTTGCCGAAGGACGCCTTTGCCAAGGTGCGCTACACCGTGTTCGGTTGCGGCAACAGCGACTGGGCCGCGACCTATCAATCGATCCCGCGGCTGATCGACGAGCAGCTCGCGGCGCATGGCGCGCGTTCGGTCTATGCGCGCGGCGAAGGCGATGCCCGCGGCGATCTCGACGGCGAATTCGAGAGCTGGTTCGCCAAGGCCGCGCCTCAGGCGGTCAGGGAATTCGGTGTCGATTCGAGCTTCAGCCGTAGCGCCGAGGATGAGCCGCTGTACCAGATCGAACCGGTGCCGCCGTCGGCGGTCGGCGCGATCGCCGCACTCGGCGGCGTGTCGCCGATGATGGTCGCGGTCAATACCGAGCTGCAGAACAAGGCCGGCGCCAATCCCTCGGATCGATCGACCCGGCATATCGAGGTGCAATTGCCCGCGGGCACGAGCTATCGGGTCGGCGATCACCTGAGCGTGGTGCCGCGCAACGATCCGGCGCTGGTGGATGCGGTGGCGCGCCGCTTCGGTTTCCTGCCCGCCGACCAGATCAAGCTGCAGGTCGCCGAAGGCCGCCGCGCACAGCTGCCGACCGGCGACGCGGTCTCGGTCGGACGGCTATTGACCGACTTCGTCGAGTTGCAGCAGGTCGCGACCCGCAAGCAGCTCCAGATCATGTCGGAGCACACGCGCTGTCCCGTGACCAAGCCGAAACTGCTGGCCTTTGTCGGCGACGATGGCGCCTCGACCGAACGCTATCGCGCCGAAATCCTCGGCCGGCGCAAGTCGGTGTTCGATCTGATGGAGGAACACCCGGCCTGCGAGCTGCCGTTCCATGCCTATCTGGAAATGCTGTCGCTGCTGGCGCCGCGTTATTATTCGATTTCGTCGTCGGCCTCGGTCGATCCGTCGCGCTGCAGCGTTACCGTCGGCGTGGTGGAAGGTCCCGCGAGCTCCGGCCGCGGCATCTACAAGGGCATCTGTTCGAATTACCTCGCCGGCCGCCGCATCGGCGAAACCATCCACGCCACGGTGCGCGAAACCAAGGCCGGCTTCCGGTTGCCCGAGGACGCCAGCGTGCCGATCATCATGATCGGCCCCGGCACCGGGCTCGCGCCGTTCCGCGGCTTCCTGCAGGAGCGCGCGGCGCGCAAAGCGGCCGGCGCGACGCTCGGGCTCGCGATGCTGTTCTTCGGCTGCCGCCATCCCGATCAGGATTTTATCTATGCGGACGAACTGAAGGCGTTTGCCGCCGACGGCATCGCAGAACTGCACACCGCGTTCTCGCGCGCCGACGGTCCGAAAACCTATGTGCAGCATCTGGTCGCGGCGCAGAAAGAACGGGTCTGGAGCCTGATCGAGCAGGGCGCGATCACTTACGTCTGCGGCGACGGCGGCAAGATGGAGCCGGACGTCAAGGCGGCGCTGGTTGCGATCTACCGCGAGCGGTCCGGCGCGGACGCCGAGGCCGGCCAGCGCTGGATCGACGATCTCGGCGCCAAGAACCGCTATGTGCTGGATGTGTGGGCGGGCGGATGATGCAGCACGTAGCCCGGATGGAGCGAAGCGAAATCCGGGGCACTTGCTGATTCAGCAAACGCTGCCGTCATCCCCGGATGAGCGCGACTGCGCTCACTCGGGAGGTGCGCGCTCTTGCGCGCCTCGAAGGATGGGCCGCTTGCACCTCGGCCAGTCATCCTTCGAGGCTCGCCGAAGAGGCGAGCACCTCAGGATGACGCAATCTTACCGTTTCGGCAACCGCTCGAAACTCGGCAATCCTTCCGGAATCTGATGAAACGCCTGCTTGTCGATGGTGAAGATCGCCATCTGCGGAGTGCCGAACAGCGTGGGATCGTCGAGCGTGCCGATCTTCAGCACCACCGCCGGCAGCCCCGGCCGCCGCGTCAACAGATGGGTGCCGCACTCGGCGCAGAATTCGCGCGTCACCGCGTTTTCCAGATCGCTGCGTTTGAAAGCCTTTGGCGTTCCCTTGGTGTAGGAAAACCCGTCCGGCGGCATCAGCATGAACATGTTGGGCGCGCCGCCCGAGATATATTGGCATTCGCGGCAGTGGCATTGCGCCTTCAAGGCCGGCTCACCCTCGGCCACGTAGCGCAGCTGGCCGCAATAGCATCCGCCCTCCAGTTTCATGACATTCTCCCTGTTGTCAATGCATCGCCTTCGCCGAGGCCGCATGCGCATGCTTGTCGATGGCGTCGATGACTTGCGGCCACATCGGCATCGGCAGCGCGTGCCCCATGCCTTCGACCATCATCAGCTTGGCGCCCGGGATCGAGGCCGCGGTGTCCCTGCCGCCTTCGGGGCGCACCAGCGGATCGACGGTGCCGTGGATCACCAGCGTCGGCGCGTTGACCGCGCGCAGCCGCTGCTTGCGGCTGCCGGAGGCGAGAATCGCGCGCAGCTGCCGTCCAACGCCCGCCGGGTTGAGGCCGCGCTCGAAACAGCGCTCGGCGCGGGCGCGGTCGCGCGCCTCGTCTTCGGGAAAGCTTCCCACCCGCAGCAGCTTCCAGGTCTGCGCGAAGCGGGCGATATATTCGTCGCGAGTCGCAGGCGGCGGCGCCATCAGCATCGCCGCCGCCTCGCGGGTAGGGCCAGGCACTTTTGGATTACCCGTGGTCGACATGATCGAGGTCAGGGAACGCACCCGCTCGGGAAAGGAGATCGCGATTTCCTGGGCGATCATGCCGCCCATGGAGGCGCCGACCAGATGCGCGGATTTGATGCCGAGCGCATCCATCAAGCCAATCGTGTCCTCTGCCATGTCACCCAGCTTGTAGGGCGCGGCCACCGGAATTTTCAGGAACCGCAGTTTCAACAGTTCGAGCGGGGTCAGGCGCTTGCCGCCGGAAAGTCTTGAGGATCTGCCGATGTCGCGATTGTCGAAACGGATGACGCGAAAGCCGCGGCCGGCGAGCTGGCGGCAGAAATCGTCATCCCACAGCACCATTTGGGCGCCGAGCCCCATGATCAGCAGCATCGGCTCGGCATCGGCGTCGCCGAAAATCTCGTAGCAAAGCTCGACGCCGTTGGCGCGGGCGATCCGCTCCGGCTGATGGGCCAATCCATTCACTTCGGTTATTCCCTGAACATGGCATTGCGACCAGCACTCTATGACACGGTTTTTCGCGGTGCAGAAGGCTCCCCCAGGCCTGAAATCGGCAGCCGCGATGTTGACCGTGCTGTCGCAACGGTGTGGTATCAATGTCAGGACAGGCGGGGCTCTGATCCCCTCGTGATCATCCCGGAGGTCGCCCATGGCAGACAAGAGCAACGATCCGGTTGCGATCTGGCAGAACATGATGGGCGAGATGGAGAAGGGATTCAACGCCTTCGCCACCAAGGCGATGGAATCGCCGGAATTCTCCAGGGTCGTCAACCAGGTCGGCGGGGTCTCGGCGGGCGCGCAAAAACAGCTCGGCGAGATGATGGAGAAATATCTCGTCAGCATGAACCTGCCGAGCCGGGTGCAGATGGTCGGCATGGCCGAGCGGCTGCAGGCGATCGAAGGGCAACTCGGCGAGATCAAGGCGATGCTGCACCAAATCCAGGGTCAGTCCGGCGCGTCGCAAGGCGGATTTGCGTCCCCGCCGAGGCCGCCGCGCACCAAAAAACCGCCACCCGCGGGCGGAGAGCAAAAATGAATGCCGCGGCCGGCCTGGATCTGAGATCGATCCCGGACCGGATTCAGTCCGAAGTGCAGCGCGCGATCCAGCGCAGCATCAAGGGCGTCGAATATATCGCCTCGTCTGGTCCCTCGCTCGGTTCGACGCCGAAGGACATCTTGAGCGTCCGCGGCACCATGAATCTCTATCACTACCGCCCCGTCGCCGACGAGATCTACCGGGTGCCGATCCTGATCGTGATGGCCACCACCAACCGCGGCTACATCCTCGACATGGTGCCCGGCCAGAGCTTCATCGAGTTCCTCCTCAAGCGCGGCTACGACGTCTACATGCTGGACTGGGCCGCGCCGCGGCCGGAAGAGAAATCGCTGGCGATGGAGGACTACGTCCTCGACTTCATTCCGGATTGCGTCCGCCGCGTGCAACAGGATTCCGGCGAGACCGACATCACCATCATCGGCTATTGCTTTGGCGGCGTGCTGTCCTTGCTCTACGGCTCGATCTTCGCCGACGGGCCGATGAAGAACCTGATCTGCTTCACCACTCCGGTCGATTTCCGCGAAATGAAGCTGTTCCAGAATTTCTCCGACCGGCGCTATTTCGACGTCGATCGCCTGGTCGACAGCGTCGGCAACGTGCCGCCCGAGATGATCCTGTCCTCGTTCGAGATGCTGCGGCCGGCGTCGCGCGCCGCGAGCCAGGTACAGCTGTGGGAAAACATCTGGAATGACGAATACGTCAAGTCGTACCGCATGTTCGACCGCTGGGCCACCGATACGCTGCCGCTGGCGGGCGAGTATTTTCGCGCCATCACCAAGGACCTGATGTGGGACAACAAGCTCTACAACGACACCATGTCGGTCGGCGGGCGCAAGGCTGACATTTCCAAAATCACCGTGCCGATGCTGCACGCGGTCGCCGAGCACGATCACATCGTGCCCTATGACGCCGCCAAGCCGCTGATCAAGAAGATCGGCTCGACGGATAAGGAAGAGGTGATGCTGAAGGGCGGCCATGTCAGCCTGGTCGCCGGCGCCAACGCGATAAAACGGCTGTGGCCGAAACTCGATTCATGGCTGGGCGAGAGATCGACATGAGCACCGACATACGCACCTATCCGCTCCGCGTCGCGACCGACGCCGGCGAGGTCGAGTTCAGGATGATGGCGCCGGCCGACGAGGCGCTGGTGCTGGAATTCGCGCAAAAACTCCCGGTGCACGATTTGCTGTTCCTGCCGCGCAACATCAGCGAGCCGAAGGTGCTGGCGGCCTGGATCAAGGAGATCGAGCGCGGCTCGATCACGAGCCTGCTGGCGGTGAAGTCGGGCAGGGTGGTCGGCTGCGGCACCATCGTGCGCGATCCGCACTCCTGGTCGCCGCATGTCGGCGAAATCCGCAACGTGGTTTCGCCTGAGGTGCGCGGCCAGGGCGTCGGCCGGGCGCTGTCGCAGGAAACCTTTGCCCTTGCCTTGAGCGTGGGACTGGAAAAATTGCTCGTCCAGATGACAGTGGACCAGACCGGCGCGATCGCGATTTTCGAAGGCCTCGGCTTCAAGGCCGAGGCGCTGTTTCGCGATCATGTCCGCGATTCCGCCGGGCAAAAGCACGATATCGTCGTGCTCGGGCACAATGTGGCGCAGGTCCGGGCCCAGATGGAAGCCTATGGGATGGGGGAGGCCGTCCAGCCCTGAAGCCCGATCATTGAGCCGACCCGCCTAATTCCTCAGCCGATCACGAATTCGTGATATCGCATCGCACCATTGATGTTGCGATGCACCATCAGCTGTGCCATATAGAGGTTGCCCCGGGCCCAGAGCGGACGGGGTGAGCCCATAGCTCAACCCGAGGATGGAGAGACCCCATGACCACCGAAACCGAAACCAATTCCGTGCTGAACACCGTCAAGGAAGCTTTCGCGCCCGTCACCGACGCGCTCAAGAACCTCCAGAACATGGAAGTTCCCGAAGCCGCCCGTGAATTCGTGAAGAAGACCGCCGGCACCGCCAAGGAGCGCGCCGCCGATCTCTACGCCGGGTCCGAGAAGGCCACCGATGCGATCGAGACCGCCGTTGCCGGCTCGGTCACTGAAGCCGCCAAGATCAGCCGCAACGTCCAGCAGGCGCTCTATCAGGACGCCGAAGCGTTCTTCGCCGGCATCGACAGGCTGGCGTCCGCCAAGTCGCTCAACGAGGCGGTGCAGATCCAGTCGGACATGCTGCGCGCGCGCGGCGAACTGTTCGTGTCGCGGGCCAAGGCCTCGACCGAATATCTCGGCAAGCTCGTCACCGAGGGCGCCAAGACCGCCCAGGACAACTTTTCCAAGGTCTATACCAAGACCGCCTGATCGCGGTTCAAAGCGAACGACTGCCCCGTTTCGAAGGCCCGCTTAGGCGGGCCTTCTTTTTGTCGGCACACGTTCCCCGGATGCTGCGCAGCGCGCCGCCGCTTCGCGGCGTGGTGCGCTGCTGATCCGGTGTCCATGGCATCGCCAAGATTTGTGGGTCCCGGCTCTACGGTGCATCGTAAAGAACGCTGCACCGCCTCCGGGACACGAAATCTGATGACGGTCGCGCGCGCAGCTTCAGGGATGGCTCAGGCCGCTTTAGATGTGGACAGCTATTGTCTCATCTGAAGTCAACCGCTTGAATAGGGAATCAGGGACCCCAACTTGATTTAAGGGATTGTTGCGTTGCGGAACGATTGCGTGGGTCCAGCGTCTTCCCATTGATCGATCGGGCCGTCTTCGGCCCCGAAGAGGAAACAGCATGTCCGCGACTGCCGAGAGGCTGCGCCCGCCGTCCAGAACGCTGATGTTTCTGGAGGGACGCGCGATCCAGGAACTCGGCGCATTTCTGGGCGCGCTGCCGTTGCTCAGCCTGGCGCCGAAGGGCGACGGACATCCGGTGCTGGTATTGCCCGGGCTGGTGGCGTCGGACACCTCGACGCGACCGCTGCGCAGCTTCTTGAAGAACCGCGGCTATGCGGTCAGCGGCTGGCGGCAGGGCCGCAATCTCGGCCTGCGCGATGGCGTGCAGCGCGCGATGGTCGATCTGGTGCGTGAACTCAGCGACACGCACGGCCGCAAGATCAGCCTGGTCGGCTGGAGCCTCGGCGGCCTGTACGCAAGGCAGCTCGCAAAGATGATGCCGGATCGGGTGCGCTCGGTGATCACGCTCGGCAGCCCGTTCGCAGGCAGCCCGAAGGCGACCAACGCCTGGCGCGTTTATGAGATGGCGAGCGGCCGCCGCGCCGACGAAAACGACGGCCGCTTCGGCGGATCGCTGGCGGAAACGCCGCCGGTGCCGACCACCGCGATCTTCAGCCGCACCGACGGCATCTGCGCCTGGCAGGGCTGCATGGAAAAGCCGTCGGCCCGCTCCGAAAACATCGAGGTCGAAAGCAGTCATTGCGGCATGGGCCATCACCCCGCCGTGGTCTACGCGGTCGCCGACCGCCTCGCGCAGGCCGAAGGGCAGTGGGCCCCGTTCGACCGCAGCGGCTGGCGCAGCATCGTGTATCCCGATCCGAACAGGTGAGAGCGGCGCCCAAAGGCGTCATTGCGAGCGTAGCGAAGCAATCCAGCTTGCTTTGTTGACCAATGGATTGCTTTGTCGCTTCGCTCCTCGCAATGACGATACGAGCGGCCTGCTTTCGCCAATGTTGTTGCTTCCCCAAAAAACGCGCTATGCGTTGGCGATGGCCCATCCGCTTGCCCGCATCATCGAACAGCTCAAGCGCGAACCCTCGCGCACCGGCTCCATCGTCATCACCGTGTTTGGCGATGCGATCGTGCCGCGCGGCGGATCGGTCTGGCTTGGTACCCTATTGGAATTCTTCAAGGCGCTGGACATCGAGGCCGGCGTGGTGCGCACGGCGATGTCGCGGCTTGCGGCCGATGGCTGGCTCGAGCGCGAGAAGGTCGGCCGCAACAGCTTCTACCGGCTGGTGAAGAAGGGCCGGCAAACTTTTGACGCTGCGACCAAACACATCTACGATCCGCAAGCCTCCGGTTGGACCGGGCGTTTTGAACTGCTGCTGATCGGCAATGGCGAGGACCGCGACGCCTCGCGCGAGGCGCTGAAGAATGCCGGCTTCGGCAGTCCCTTGCCCGGCGTCTGGGTCGCGCCCTCGGGCGTTCCGATTCCGGAGGAAGCTGCATCCGCGATCCGGCTGGAAGTGTCCGCCGAGGACGACAGCGGCCGGCGGCTGCTCAGCGAGAGCTGGCCGCTCGATCGCACGGCGGACGCCTACCTGAAATTCATGAAAACCTTCGAGCCCTTGCGCGGCTGGATCGGCCGGCGCGCACAACTGTCCGATGCCGACGCCTTCACGGCGCGGATATTGCTGATCCATCATTACCGGCGGGTGGTGCTGCGCGATCCGTTGCTGCCCACCGCGCTACTGCCTGTGGATTGGCCGGGCCGGGCGGCGCGGAAACTCTGCGGCGAGATCTATCGCGCGGTGTTGCCGCAAGCCGAAAAATGGCTTGATCACAACGGGTTGAATGAAAACGGCCGGTTGCCCGCCGCCACCGGACTGGCCCATCGCTTCGGCGATTAATATGTTACAGAAATATATTGCATATTGAAATTTTTGTTATATATTAGCTCGCAACAATCCGGGAGGCCGGCGCATGTACACCCAGGCGCTCAATACGTCGGAAGCCGAAGACCGCATCGAGGACGCTGCGCATGCCGCGGCGTTCCAGGCGCGGATCGATGCCGAGGACCGCATCGAGCCGAACGACTGGATGCCCGCCGCCTATCGCAAGACGCTGACGCGGCAGATTTCGCAGCACGCCCATTCCGAGATCGTCGGCATGCTGCCCGAGGGCAACTGGATCACCCGCGCGCCGTCGCTGCGCCGCAAGGCTGCGCTGCTCGCCAAGGTGCAGGACGAATGCGGCCACGGGCTTTATCTCTACGCCGCCGCCGAGACGCTCGGCACCTCGCGCGAAGAGCTGGTCGACCTGATGCTGTCAGGCAAGGCCAAATATTCCTCGATCTTCAATTACCCGACGCTGACCTGGGCGGATATCGGCGTGATCGGCTGGCTGGTCGATGGCGCCGCGATCATGAACCAGATCCCGCTGTGCCGTTGTTCCTACGGCCCCTATGCGCGGGCGATGATCCGCGTCTGCAAGGAGGAATCCTTCCATCAGCGCCAGGGCTACGAGATCATGGTGACGCTGTCGCGCGGCTCTGAGGAGCAGAAGGCGATGGCGCAGGACGCGCTGAACCGCTGGTGGTGGCCGGTGCTGATGATGTTCGGGCCTCCCGATGCCGCGAGCCAGCACGGCGACATCTCGACGAAGTGGAAGATCAAGCGTTTCTCCAATGACGAGCTGCGCCAGAAATTCGTCGACGCGACGGTGCCGCAGGCGCAATACCTCGGTTTGACGATCCCCGATCCCGGCATGAAGCAGGATTCCGACGGGCATTGGCAATACAGCGCCATCGATTGGGACGAATTCAGGCAGGTGCTCGCAGGCAACGGTCCCTGCAACCGCGACCGGCTGGCGGCGAGGCGCAAGGCGCATGACGAAGGCGCCTGGGTGCGCGAGGCGGCGCAGGCCTATGCGGAAAAACGCAGGCACCGGCAAACCGCGCAAGCTGCCGAATAGAGTCGAGGGAGACCGTCATGGCCACGCCGAACACCCCGCTTTGGGAAGTCTTCATCCGCAGCCGCAATGGCTTGGCGCACAAGCATGTCGGCTCGCTGCACGCCTCCGACGCGACGCTGGCGCTGCAAGCCGCACGCGACATCTACACCCGCCGCGGCGAGGGCCTGTCGATCTGGGTGGTGCCGTCGAGCGCGATCACCGCCTCCGACCCTGCCGAGAAGGGCATGATGTTCGAGCCGGCGGAATCCAAGATCTACCGGCATCCGACGTTTTACGACGTGCCCGACGAAGTCGGGCATATGTGATTTCTGACGAATGTAGCTGCCCACATTCGTCATTGCGAGCGCAAGCGAAGCAATCCATCGCGCAGCATCATGAAAGAATGGATTGCTTCGTCGCAAGCGCTCCTCGCAATGACGACGATAGAGTTGGCGCAAGCAGGTTGAAGAACATGGCCGTCGCATCCATCACCGTCTCCGAAACGCCGCTGGTGCTTTACGTGCTGCGCCGCGCCGACGATGCGCTGATCCTCGGGCATCGGCTGTCGGAATGGTGCGGCCATGCGCCCGCCATGGAAGAGGACATGGCGCTCGCCAATATGGGCCTCGATCTGCTGGGACAGGCGCGCGAACTCTATTCGTATGCCGCCAAGGTCGAAGGCAAGGGCAACGACGAGGACAAGTTCGCCTATCTGCGCGACGTTCGCCAGTACCGCAACCTGCTGCTGCTGGAACAGCCGAACGGCGATTTCGCGCGCACCATGGTGCGGCAATTCTTCTACTCGGCGTTCGCCGACCTCTATTGGCGCGCGATGATGAAGTCAGGCGATCCAACGCTTGCCGCGATCGCGGCAAAATCCGAGAAGGAAAGCGTCTATCATGTCAGGCATTCGTCGGAATGGATGGTCCGCCTCGGCGACGGCACCGACGAAAGCCACGCGCGTGCGCAAACCGCCATCGACGATCTCTGGTCCTTCATCGGCGAGATGTTCGAAGTTGACGACAGCGAGCGCGCGTTGATCGATGCCGGCACCGCCATCGATCCCGCGAGCCTGCGCCCGCAATGGCTCAAGACGGTTACCTCGGTTGTGAACGAAGCAACGCTTTCGCTGCCGAAGAGCGGCTGGATGCAGCAGGGCGGCCGCAGCGGCCGGCACAGCGAACATCTCGGCCACTTGCTCAGCGAGCTGCAGTCGATGCAGCGGACTTTTCCGGGGGCCACATGGTAACAGCTGAAATCAGCGACGCCGAATTGCGGCAGCGCGCCTGGGATGTTGCGGCGACCGTGGTCGATCCGGAAATTCCGGTGTTGACGATTGCCGATCTCGGCGTGCTGCGCGACGTCGCGGTCCATGACGGCCGGATCGAGGTCGCGATCACGCCGACCTATTCCGGCTGCCCGGCGATGAACATGATCACGCTGGAGATCGAGCTCGCGCTGGAGCGCGAGGGATTTCGCAACTCGAAAGTGAGGACCGTGCTGTCGCCGGCCTGGACCACCGACTGGATGAGCGAGGATGGCCGCCGCAAGCTCGCCGAATACGGCATCGCGCCGCCGCAGGCCGCTGGCTCCCGCCGCGCGCTGTTCGGCGTCGAGCAGGTCAAGTGCCCGCAATGCAGCTCCGACGATACCGAAGTGCTGTCCGAATTCGGCTCGACCTCCTGCAAGGCGCTGTGGCGCTGCAAGAGCTGCCGCGAACCGTTTGATTATTTCAAATGCCATTGATGCTTCAATCGTCATTGCGAGCGAAGCGAAGCAATCCATGCCGCAACAAGAAAGATGGATTGCTTCGTCGCAAGGGCTCCTCGCAATGACGGTGGAATTGAGAGTCTGAGAATTGCCGATGTCCCAAACCCCGCGCTTCCATCGCCTCGCCGTCAACGATCTGCGCCGCGAAGCCGCTGACGCGATATCGCTGACCTTTGCGATTCCGGACGAACTCGCCAACGATTACAGCTTTGCCCCGGGCCAGTACCTGACGCTGCGCACCACCATGGATGGCGAAGAAGTACGCCGCTCCTATTCGATCTGCTCCGGCCCCGATGACGGCGAATTGCGCATCGCGGTGAAGAAGGTCGATGGCGGGGCGTTTTCGAGCTGGGCCGCCGACGAGCTGAAGCCAGGTGACGAACTCGACGTCATGACGCCGACCGGCCGTTTTGGCGTCGCACCCGCACCGGGCGAAGCAAGGGTCTATGTCGGCTTTGCCGCCGGCTCCGGCATCACGCCGATCCTTTCCCTCGTGAAGGGCGTGCTGGCGCGCGAGCCCCATAGCCGGTTCTTCCTGTTCTACGGCAACCGCTCGACATCGGGCATGCTGTTCCGCGAGGCGCTGGAAGAACTGAAGGACAGGTTCATTCAGCGGCTCTCGATATTCCATGTCATCTCCGGCGAGGAGCAGGACATCCCGATCCTGCACGGAAGGCTCGACGGCGCGAAGGTGAGGGTGCTGCTGCGTTCGCTGGTGCCGGCGAAAAGCGTCGACCATGTCTTCATCTGCGGCCCGACCGGCATGAGCGAGGACATCGAGGCGACCTGCCGCGATATCGGTATTGCCGCTGAGCGCATCCATGTCGAGCGTTTTGTCTCGGGCCTTGGCGGCAAGCCGCGGCCGAAAGCGATCGTGCCGGCGAGCGCGCCGCCGAAAGCCTTTGCCGCATTGATCATCGACGGCAAGCGCCGTGAGGTGCCGGTCGCCGAAGGCGAGGCCATTCTCGACGCCGCGCTGCGCGGCGGCGTCGATCTGCCGTTCGCCTGCAAGGGCGGCATGTGCTCGACCTGCCGCGCCAAGCTGGTCGAGGGCGAGGCGCAGATGGAAGTGAATTACTCGCTGGAGCCGTGGGAGCTCGAGAAGGGATTCATTCTGACTTGCCAGGCCAAGCCTGTTTCGGACAGAGTCGTGGTGGACTACGATCATGTGTAATCGTCATTCCGGGGCGACGCGTCGGCGTCGAACTGCGATGTGCGATTGCACATCGGAGAATCTCGAGATTCCGGGTCTGGTCCTTCGGACCATCCCGGAATGACGGAGGAAGAATGAACATCAAGGCCACGCTTTCTCCTGACGACCTCGCGCGAGCCTGTGCGGAGGCGATGTGGAAGGATGACGACGCCAGCAAGGGTCTTGGCATGGAAATCGTCGAGATCGGGCCGGGCCGGGCGACATTGAGCATGGAGGTGGCGCCGCACATGGTGAACGGCCAGCGCATCGCGCATGGCGGCTTCATCTTTGCGCTGGCCGATTCCGCCTTCGCCTTTGCCTGCAACAGCCACAATGAGAAGGCGGTGGCGGCGCAGGGCAACATCACCTTCATCAGGCCGGGCAAACTCGGAGATCGGCTGATCGCGACGGCTCGAGAAATCTCGCGCAGCGGCCGATCGGGTATCTACGACGTGCGGGTCAGCGTCAACGAAACTGTCATCGCCGAGTATCGTGGCCATTCCCGCACCATCGGCGGCGACTGGCTGCCGGCATCCGACACCGACATCAAGCAAGAATAGCTCAACCAGGGAAACGTCCGATGGCTTCGACAAAACGCCGGATCGAAGGAAACGGCTACCTCGCCGAAATGGACGAGGCCGAGCGCGCCTCGCGCGACGAGATCATGGCTTTGCAGGTCAGGCGCCTCGCCTGGTCGCTGGCGCACGCCTACGACAATGTCGGCCATTACCGCAAAGCCTTCGACAAGGCCGGTGTGCATCCCTCCGACTTCAGGCAGTTCTCCGATCTTGCCAGATTTCCGTTCACGGTGAAAACCGACCTGCGCGACAATTATCCCTTCAACATGTTCGCGGTCCCGCGCGAGAAACTGGTCCGCGTTCATGCCTCTTCCGGCACCACCGGCAAGCCGATCGTGGTCGGATATACCCGGAAGGATATCGACACATGGTCGGACGTGATGGCGCGCTCGATCCGCGCGGCCGGCGGCCGCACCGGCATGATCATGCACAACGCCTATGGCTACGGCCTGTTCACCGGCGGCCTCGGCGCGCATTACGGCGCGGAGCGGCTCGGCTGCACCGTGGTGCCGGTCTCCGGCGGCATGACCGAGCGGCAAGTGCAGCTGATCAACGATTTCAAGCCCGACATCATCACGGTGACGCCGAGCTACATGCTGGCGATATTGGACGAATTCAGGAAGCAGGGCCTCGATCCGCGCAAATCGTCGCTGAAATTCGGCATCTTCGGCGCCGAACCCTGGACCAACGCGATGCGCGGCGAGATCGAAGCGGCGTTCGACATGGACGCCACCGATATCTATGGCCTGTCTGAGGTGATCGGCCCCGGCGTCGCCCAGGAGTGCGTCGAGACCAAGGACGGGTTGCACGTTTGGGAGGATCACTTCTATCCCGAGGTGATCGATCCCGAGACCGGCGTGGTATTGCCCGACGGTGAAAAGGGCGAGCTTGTCTTCACCTCGTTGACCAAGGAAGCGTTTCCGATCATCCGCTACCGGACCCGCGATCTGACGCGGCTATTGCCCGGGACGGCGCGGCCCGGCATGCGGCGCATGGAGAAGGTCACCGGGCGTTCCGATGACATGATCATCCTGCGCGGCGTCAACGTGTTCCCGACCCAGATCGAGGAAGTGTTGCTGGCGACCGACTGGTGCGGCGGTCACTTCATTATCGAGCTGACGCGCGAGGGGCGGATGGACGAGATGACGGTGCTGGCGGAAGCGCGCCCCGAAAGCTGGGACGGCAGCGGGCTCGTCGAGCACGCCGAGCGGGTCACCGCCTATATCAAGAACACCATCGGCATATCAGCGCGGGTCAAGGCGTTGGCCCCGGAAACCCTGGAGCGTTCGCTCGGCAAGGCCAGGCGCGTCTTCGACAAGCGGCCGAAGGGTTAGCCCGGCCATCATCTGCGGATGTTCGCCGCGACGAAGCGCGGATCTGCGATGACGACCCCGGGAATTCGGGTCGACATGGCATGTACGAAACCAATCGTATTTTGCTTGCACGCAAACGTTTTATTCCCCAGGCGCCGTGGCAAACGACAGCTTCGTTCTTTGTTCTTGACGGGCGTGGACGGGCATCCATCTAACCCATTATAGCAGCACGGAAATTGCATTCCATTTAAGCGGTGGTGGACGCCGCGGTCACAGCAGGTCCAAAGGAAAAATCGGTGCAGGACGGGGGCAATATCGTCATCGCGAGCGGGCTTCTGATCGGACTTGCCTTTGGCGCGATCGGCCTGTTGAGCGGCTTCTGCCTGCTCTCGGGCTTGCGCGGCTGGTGGGCCGATGGCGACAGTCGATTGATCCGGACTTACGCGCTGGCGCTCGGCACCGCGATCGCGGCGACGCAGCTACTGGCGGCCGGCAACGTCGTCGACCTCGGCAAATCGATCTATCTGCAACCGTCGTTCTCCGCGCCCTTGATGTTTTTCGGCGGCTTGCTGTTCGGCTACGGCATGGTGCTGTCGAACGGCTGCTCCTCGCGCGCGCTGGTGCTGCTCGGCCGCGGCAATCTGCGGTCGCTGGTGGTGGTGATCGTGATCGGCATCGCGGCGCAGATGACGCTGAAGGGCCTGGTCGCGCCGGCGCGGATCGCGATGCTGCAGGCCACCCAGGCCACGCCGAAAGTGGTTTCGCTGCCGGCGCTGTTGTCGACGCTTGGCGTCGGTGAAACCTTCGCGCGGACGCTCGCGGCTTCGGTGGTCGCGGGCGCGCTGATCATCTTTGCGTTCGCGCATGCGCCGTTCCAGCGCGCCTGGGGACAGATCGCGGCCGGCCTCGCCGTGGGATTGCTGGTCGCGGCCGGATGGTTCGCCACCGGCTATCTCGGTGCCGACGATTTCAATCCGGCAGCCGTCACCTCGCTGACCTTTGTCGCGCCGATCGCCGATTCCGTGCAATACGTGATGCTGTCGACTGGGCTGACGCCCAATTTCGGCATCGCCATGGTCGGCGGCGTCATCGCCGGAAGCCTGGTGACGGCGCTCGTTACCCGCCGCTTCCATTTCGAGGGCTACACCTCGCCACGCCACATGCTGCGTTCGATCGGCGGCGCGGTGCTGATGGGGGCCGGTGGTGCAATGGCTCTTGGCTGCTCGATCGGGCAGGGTCTTACGGGCCTGTCGACGCTGGCGCTGGCGTCGTTCGTTGCCGTCGCCGGGATTTTATCGGGCTCGGCGCTCGGCCTGCGCGGCGTGCTGCGCGTGCAGCCGTCGGTCGCGGCGCAGGATGCGCGGGTCACGATCCGGGACGGTCAGGCCCGCTGAAGCGTTTTCGAGCGAAAGCCTGTCCCGCACTTGATGCGGGATGGCCACCGGTTTGCGTGAAGAAAACGCGTCAAAAAAGACTCTACCGTGAGGTCGCAAGCCGCATCACGTCGAGATAGCCGGGACGAATTTCCATTCGCTTGATCAGGCCTTTTTCCACCAGCAATCGATGCGCCTCGGGCAGCCGGTAGCACGGCAGATACATGAACAGATGATGCTCGGCGTGGTAATTGACCCAATAGGGCGCGATCAGTAGCCGTTCGACGGGGCTCGCGAGCGTGGTTCGGGCGTGGCTGAACGGGTCTTCGCCGGTCGAGGTGCAGGCGTGCTCGGCGATGTTGCGGATGCGCGTCACCAGCGGCAGCCATGTGGCCATCGCCACCACCCAGACGCCGACATACCAGACGCCCGCGCCGGCCAGCCAGAACAACACGAACATCAGCGCATTCAGGCCGAGAAACCGCGCCATCTTGTCGGCGCCGGACGAAACAAAACTTTCGTGTGAGATCGGGTCATCCGCGTGGCTGCGGCGGAACAGCGACAGGAACAACGGCAGCCGCTGTTTGACAAACGTCTGGCCGGTAAGATCGCGGATCGCCTTGCGATAAAAACTGTCCTTGCTGATCGGAAACGGCGCCGACAGCGAAAGATCGGGGTCTTCCGGCTGCTGGGTGAACTTGTGATGCTGCAGATGGTAGGCGCGGTAGCTCGCCAGATCCGCGCCTACCGGCACCGCGCACAGCCATTGCCCGACCCATTCGTTGATCGCCTTGTTGGCGTGAATGCCGCCATGGGCGGCTTCGTGCATCAGGATGGCGAGCCCAAGCTGGCGCGCGCCGACGATCATGACCGCGATCAGCCAGGTCAGCGGGTTCGGCCACAGCGTGACCAGCGCGATGGCGGCGGCGATCGTGCCCCAGGCGTGAGCCACCAGCCACATCCCGCGCCAGGAGCTGCGCGAAGTCAGCCGGCTCCATTCCGCTGAGGTAAAGATGGTTTTGGGCTCGACGCGCGCCACGACCGGCATTGGTGGCTCCTCCGGGGAAATGATACGCCTGCGCGGTTGTTCGTCAATCCGCCGCGCGGGTCACGATGTGAATCTCCGAGGTCAGGGTGCGATGCACCGGGCATTTGTCGGCGATCTCCATCAGCCGCTGGCGCTGTTCGGCGTCGAGATTGCCTTCCATGGCGATCACGAGGTCGATCTGGTCGAGCATCCCGGCCTCGGTTTCACATTCGGCGCAATCTTCCGCGTGGATCTTGCGGTGGCTGAGCGTCACGGTGGTCCGCTCCAGCGGCAGCGATTTGCGTTCGGCGTAGAGCCGCAGGGTCATCGACGTGCAGGCGCCGAGCCCGGCGAGGACAAAATCATACGGCCCGGGTCCGGTGTCCTCGCCGCCTGCGGCAACCGGCTCGTCTGCCAGCATTTGATGCGGCCCGATCGAGACGGTCTGCTGGAATTTGTTCGCTCGCGTCTCGCGGACCACCACCGGGCGCGGCGCTTCACTGAGATCGGCGGCCTGATCGGGCATCATGGGATCGAGGTAGCGCGTGACCCAGGCCGCGATGACATCGGCGACATAGGCGTCATCGCGCCGCTTGCTCAGCAGGTGGTCCGCGTCGGCCAGCGACACAAAACTCTTGGGATGTTTTGCCGCGAGGAAGATGCGCGTGGCGTTGTCGATGCCGACGGTGTCGTCGGTCGGCGAATGCATGACCAGCAGCGCCTTGTGCAGGTTCGTCACATGCGCCATCAGGCCATGCTCGGCGATGTCGTCGAGGAATTTGCGCGTGATGTGGAACGGGCGGCCCGCCAGCGACACCTCGACATTGCCCTGCTTGCGGATGTCCTCGATGCGATCCTTGAACAGGCCGGTGACGTGGGCGGGATCGGAGGGCGCGGCGATGGTGACCACGGCCCTGGCATCCGGTATCTGTCCGGCCGCGGCGAGCACCGCGGCGCCGCCAAGGCTGTGGCCGATCAGGATCGCCGGCGCCTTTCGGGTGTCGCGCAAATGGTTGGCGGCGCGCACCAGGTCGGCGACGTTCGAGGAGAAGGTGGAATTGGCAAAATCGCCTTCGCTGGAGCCGAGCCCGGTGAAGTCGAACCGCAGCACCGCGATGCCCTTGGCCGAAAGCGCAAGCGCGATGCGCCGCGCCGCCAGCACGTCCTTGCCGCAGGTAAAGCAATGCGCGAACAGCGCGTAGGCCACCGGCTCGCGGTCGGGCAGGTCAAGGGCGGCGGCGAGCTGATGGCCGCCTTCGCCGGTGAATTGGAAACGCTCGGTCGGCATGGTCGGTCTCCATCTTTCTTTACCTCTCCCATCGGGAGAGGTAACGATGAACTCTGGCCGTGGCATCAATCGCCGGAATATCGCTCTTCCTTCCACGGGTCGCCGCGATTGTGATGGCCGCGGACTTCCCAGTAGCCCGGCGCGTCGTGCTCGACGAATTCGATGCTCTGCAGCCACTTTGCGCTCTTCCAGAAATACAGATGCGGCACCACGAGCCGCACCGGGCCGCCATGCTCGGCTTGCAGCGGCGCGCCCGACCATGAATGGGCGAGCAGGGCGTCTTCCGCGGCGAAATCTTCCAGCGACAGGTTGGTGGTATAGCCGTCGTGCGAGTGCAGCACGACGTGATGCGCCTCGTCGCGCGGCCGACAGGCATGGAGCAGATCGCGGGTCGCAAGCCCCTCGAACTGGTTGTCGTAGCGCGACCAGGTGGTGACGCAATGGATGTCGGAGACGAATTTCGTCTGCGGCTGCGCGGAAAACTGCGCAAAATCCCAGAAGATCGGATGCTCCACCGCGCCATAGACGTCGAGCCGCCAGCGCTCGCGCGAGATGTTCGGCATCACGCCGAGATCGAGGACGGGCCAGTCCCGGGTCAGATGCTGCCCGGGCGGCAGGCGCTGCTCCTCGGGGCGCGAAATCTTGCCGGTGAGGAACTTCCCCTCGCGCGCCCAGCGCTGCTTGCTGCGGGTGAGTTTCGATTCCGGAGGCTCGTCGTTCTCGCCGGCCATGTTCAGCGCCTTCGTCATTCGTGGCGATGCATCGCCGATTCGTGCTTGGTATCGCGCATCGTCGTATAGATGATCAGCGAAAGAAAGATGATGCCGCTGAGGTAGTAGTAAAACCAGTCCTCATGCCCGAGGCTCTTGAAATACAACGCGATCGCCGGCGCCGTGCCGCCGAACACCGACACCGTGATCGCGTAGGGCAGGCCGACGCCGAGTGCGCGGACATTGGTCGGGAACAGTTCGGCCTTGACGATGGCATTGATCGAAGTGTAGCCGGCGACGAACAGCCACGCCGCGCAGATCAAGAGGAAGGCAATGACGGGCGATTTCGTTTCCTTGAGTGCGGACAGGATCGGTATCGTCGCCAGCGTGCCGGCAGCGCCGAAGAACATCAGCAGCGGCTTGCGGCCGATGCGATCGCTCAGCGCGCCATAGGTCGGTTGCAGCAGGGTCGCAAAAATCAGCGAGCCGAAGATCACCAGGGTGGTCTGGTCCTCGGTGAGGCCGACGGACAGGTGGACGAAGGTCTGCATATAGGTGGTGAAGGTGTAGAACGCCGCTGTGCCGCCGGCGGTCAGGCCCACCACCAGCAACAACTCGCGCGGATATTTTAATAGGCCCGTGATCGAGCCCCGCGGCTTGCCGGATTTCACGGCATCGACGAAGGCGTCGGTCTCTTGCAGCTTGCGCCGCATCACGGCGGCGAAGATGGCAAGGCCGGCGCCGATCACGAAGGGAATCCGCCAGCCCCATGCCTTCAACTCCTCGGGCGTCAAAAACACCTTCTGCAGCAGCAACAGCACGATGATGGCGGTGAGCTGGCCGCCGATCAGGGTGACGTATTGGAAGCTGGAATAGAAGCCGCGATGGTGGGCGTCGGCGACTTCGCTCAGATAGGTGGCGCTGGCGCCGTATTCGCCGCCGAGACTCAATCCCTCGATCACCCGCGCCAGCGCCAGGATCGCCGGCGCGGCAAGGCCGATCGAGGCGTAGGTCGGCGTCACCGCGATCATCAGCGAGCCGAAGCACATGCAGACCACAGATAGCGTCAGCGAAATCCGCCGTCCGTAGCTGTCAGCGATGGTGCCGAACAGCCAGCCGCCGAGCGGACGCATCAGGAAGGTCGCCGCGAACAGCACGGCGGCGTTGAGCTGTTGCACCACGGGATCGCTGTTCGGAAAGAACGCCGGCGCGAAGTACAGCGCGAACGCCGTATAGGCGTAGAAATCATACCATTCGACGAGATTGCCGACCGAGCCGATGAAAATCGCCTTGATCCGCCGCTCCGCGTCGGCGAGATCGAGATGGTCGGGTACCGGGTTTATGGCTTCAACGCTCATCTCGGCCTCCAGCAACGGTGAAGGCAGCTTGGTAGCAGACTTCAGCCCGCCTTTCCAAACAGCACCGGAAGCTGGCGCGGTCCGCGCACCGTGCCTTCCGACCATTTGACCTTGCCGGCCGGATCCAGCCGGAAATCCGGAATCCGCTTCAGCCATTCCTCGATCGCGACCGTCATTTCCATGCGCGCGAGGTTGGAGCCGACGCAGCGGTGGATGCCGAGGCCGAATGCGGCGTGGCGGTTCTCCTTGCGGTCGATCACGACCTTGTCGGCATCCGGGAACATGGCCGGATCGCGGTTGGCGGCGGGGAACGACAGCAGCACCATGTTGCCGGGTTTTACGGGGCAGCCGCTGATGACGGTTTCCTTCATCACCTCGCGCGCCATCGTCACCGGCGCATAGGCGCGCAGCAATTCCTCGACCGCGGTCGGTATCAGCGAGGGTTCCGCGACCAGCCGCTCGCGATCCGCCGGCGTCTTCGCCAGGTGCCACAGCGATGAACCGATCGCGCTCCAGGTGGTGTCGATGCCGGCGATCAAGAGCAGCCGCAGCGAGCCCAGCACATGCTCGTCGTCCAGCGGATTGCCGTTCTTGTCGCGCGCGTTCATCATCGTCGAGATCAGGTCGTCGGTCGGACGATGCTTGCGTGCCTCGATATGGCCGCCGAAATAGTCGGTCATCTCGTGGACCGCGCGCATCAGTGCATCATTGTCCCTGATGCCGAGCTCGAGGATCTCGTGAATCCATTTGATGAAGAGGTCGCTGTCGGTTTCGGGAATGCCGAGCATGTGGGCGATGGCGCGAACCGGAATGTATTTGGTGTAACGCGCCGCGGCATCGCATTTGCCGTCCGCGATGAATTCGTCGATCAGCTCGTTGCAGATGGCGCGAACCCGGGGCTCGAGCTTCTTCATCGCGTCGGGCGTGAACGGCGGCAGCAGCAGCTGCTTGGCCGGCTTGTGCTCCGGCGGATCGGACGTGATCGGCGGGGCGGCGTTCCTCGTCACCTCCGGCCGGATGTCGCGCACGACGACGCGGCGCGAGGAGAAATGTTCGGTGTCGTGGGCAATCTCGCGCACCGCCTCATAGGTGACCGGCAAATAGCAGCCGAGGAAGCGCTCGGTGTGTACCACCGGGCTGGCGGCCCGCAGCTCCTCCCAGATCGGAAACGGATTTTCGGTCCAGCGCGGATCGGTGTGGTCGAAATCATGGACCCAGTCGGTGACGGGGGGATGCTCCGGCATCACCTTGTCGGGATCGGGCATGGCATGGGCGGGTTCGGACATCGGGATCAATTCCTTTTGCTTCATTCGCTGGAGCTGGATGCGAGGCAGGCTTCAAAGCGGCGAAGCCGGGCGCCGGGATCACTCCTCGGCGACTTCGATCGCGATCTCGGGGCAATTGGACTTGGCGAGCCAGGCCTTGTCCTCGAGGCCCGCGGGCACGCTGCCGTCGCCGATCTCGTGCGCGTTGCCGAATTCGTCGAGGTTGAACAATTCGGGCGCCAGCGACTTGCAGCGGGCATGGCCCTGGCACTTGTCCTGGTCGACGTGGATTTTCAGCGGCATGACTGACGTTCCCCTTGGTCGGACGCGTTTCGGAAGCGCGTCCAGATCCCGATATTGGCCTTGGCGGCATTTGCCTCTTGGCTGCGCCTCTAAGTTATAGCATATTACATTCGCGCCCGCCCCGCTCGTCAAGCGGAAAATAAGAGATTGTTCCCTCGAATGCCGTCCCGACCCGCCCGCAAACCCCAAAATACCTATCACCATGGCGACCTCCGCGAGGCGCTGGTGCAGGCGGCGCTGCGGGAAGCCGAAGCGGGAGGGCCGGAAGCCATCAGCATCAAGGCGCTGGCGCTTGAGCTCGGCGTTTCGCAGCCGGCGCCGTACCGGCATTTTGCCGACCGCGAGGCGTTGCTGGCGGCCGTGACGACGGAGGCATTCCGGCAATTCACCGCGAGCTTACGGGAATCGATCAGGCGGCCATCGAAGCGCTCGAAACTGTCGCGGCTGGCGCACGCGACGCTGGCCTTCGGTCTTAACCGCAACGGCATCTATCGCCTGATGTTCGCGTCGCGAATCATGGCCTGCGCGCCAAAGGACAGCGAGCTCCATGCCGCGGCGATGGAAACCTTCGCGCTGCTGCTGGAGGCCATGGAAGCGCCCGCGATCGGGCTGTTGCGCGAGCAGCACGCGCTCAAGATCTGGGCCGCGCTGCATGGCGTGGTGATGCTGGCGGAGCAGGGGCTGTTGACCGGACAGGTTGCGCAGATGACCCGGGAGGAATTGGTCGAGGATATCGTCGAGCAGACCAAACTGGCGTTGTCGGTCGCGATCGAGGCGGCAGGTCGCGGTGCGACGTTGGTTCGATAAAATTAGCCGAGACTCTGTAGGGTGGGCAAAGCGAAGCGTGCCCACCATCTTTCTTGCGTCGTGAGATGGTGGGCATGGCGCAAAGAGCGCCTTTGCCCACCCTACGGCTACTTCGCTGACCTTGGATCGATCGGCGTCGTGCCGCGCAGGCCCAAAATGTCCTCGAGCAGCCTCGCGCCGGACAACAGCTGTGCCTCGCCGCGCGGCGGCGCCACCATTTGAAGCCCGACCGGCAGGCCGGATGCGGTGAACCCGCACGGCAGTGACAGCGCCGTGGCGCAGGTCAGCGTGATGGCGTAGACGATGCCGAGCCATTCGACGTAGTTGTCGAATTTCCTGCCGGCGCATTCGGCGACATAGCGGTTCTCGACCGGGAACGGCGCCACGATGGTCGCGGGCGCCAGCAGCAGGTCGTAGGTCTTGAAAAACTCCAGCATGCGCGCGGCCATCGCGACGCGCTGGGCTTCGGCGCGCTCGATCTGCTCCACGGTCAGCTTGAGGCCTTCCTCGATGTTCCAGATCACCTCGGGCTTGAGCAGGTCGCGCTTGCCGCGCAGCAGCGCCGCCTTGCTGAGCGCAAAATCGAACGCACGCAGCACATGGAAACATTCATGGGCTTCGCGCAGGTCGGGATGAGCCTCCTCGACGATGATTCCGGCTTCGGCGAAGCGTTGCGCTGCCTTGCGGGTGATGGCAACGACTTCCGGATCGACCGGCGTGATGCCGAGATCGGGAGAATAGGCGACGCGTTTCGGTTTCTTGCCGGAGCGGGCGGCGGACAGAAAGGACGCCGGCAGCAGGGGCAGCGACAGCGGATCGGCTGGGTGCTCGCCGCTCATGGCGTCGAGCAACAGCGCAAGATCCTCGACGTTACGCGCCATCGGGCCCTGAACACCGAGATTGCGATCGATCGCGGCGACCGGGGTATGCGCGACGCGGCCGATGCTCGGCCTCAGGCCGACGATGCCGCAGAAGCTAGCGGGGTTGCGCAGCGAGCCGCCCATGTCGGAGCCGTGTGCGAGCCACGCCATGCCGGTGGCGAGCGCCACCGCGGCGCCTCCCGAGGAGCCGGCCGCGGAGCGGGACGTGTCCCACGGGTTTCGCGTTGCGCCGAATACCTCATTGAAGGTGTTGGCGCCGGCGCCGAATTCCGGCGTGTTGGATTTGGCGTAGATCACCGCGCCATTGTCCTCGAGACGTTCGACCAGGATGTCCGAGCGTGCCGGAATATTATCCCGGTAGATCGGCGAGCCCTGCGTGGTCAGTACGCCCTCGACATTGGTCAGGTCCTTGATCGGCACCGGGAGGCCCGCGAGCAGGCCGCGCTCGCCGACGGGCTTTTTCATCAGGGCTTTGGCACGGTCGCGGGCGCGATCGAAGCAGAGCGTCGGCAGCGCATTGACCTTGCCGTCGACCTCGGCGATGCGCTGTTCCAGCACGTCGAGCAGGTCGAGCGGCGTGACCTCGCCGGATCTAAGCTTTTCTACGACGGCGCATGCCGTCTCGTGGATCACACCCTGTTCTGCCACTTGTGTCTCTCCCTGCCTTCCCGCTTCTGGTAGCGGGTTGGCGAGCGGTGTAAAACATTTTCTGTCAAAACGGAAACGCCGGGAGAATCTTGACCATGACCACGCCGTCAGATGCGCCGGACTGGCGCCAAATGAGCCGGCAAGAACTCGACCTCGGGCTCAACAATGGCGTGGCGGTCAAGGGCAGCGCCGACATCGTCGCCGGCTGGGACCTGCGCTCCGCCGCGATCAAGGCGCGCTATCCCGGCTATCTCGACCTTCGCTACGGCCCGCGCGAGCGCAACCGCATCGATTTCCTGAAGGTGCGCGACAGGGGGCCGACGCTGTTGTTCATTCACGGCGGCTACTGGCAGACCCGCGCCAAGGAAACCTTCACGCTGTTCGCGGAAGGCGCGATGGCGCACGGCATCAATGTCGCGCTGATCGGCTACACGCTGGCGCCCGAGGCTGTGCTCGATCAGATCGTCGGCGAAATCCATGCGGGAATCGATTTTCTTAGCCGCCAATTGCCCGCCTTCGGCGGCGACGGCAGCGGAATGGTGGTGTCCGGCTGGTCCGCTGGCGGCCATTTGACGGCGATGGCGCTGTCGCATCCGAAGGTGAGGGCGGGGATGGCGATCTCCGGCATCTACGATCTCGAGCCGATCCGCGCCAGCTATCTCAACGAGAAACTGAAACTCGATGAAGAGATGTCGCGCCGCAACTCGCCCATGATGCAGGGAGGCGGCGCGGCAAAACCGCTGTCGCTGGTGGTCGGCAGCGCCGAGCTGCCGCTGTTGCGCAGGCAGACCGCTGACTTCGCCGGCCATCGCGCCCGGTACGGCTTGCCCGTGACGTATGAAGAGATCCCCGGCGCCGACCATTTTTCGATCATGAGCGAGATGGCCTCGCCCTCGGGGCGGATCACGACAATGATCCGGCAATTGTTCGAGCGGACGGCGGGGTTGACGTCATCCTGAGGAGCGGCGTCTTCGCCGCGTCTCGAAGGATGACTAACACCGCTGCCTGCTGCCATCCTTCGAGACGCCGCGCAAATGCGCGGCTCCTCAGGATGACGCCGTGGCGATCACGCCACCGTCGCCGCGATCAGCGCGCTCACCTGCGGCAGGTTCTCCACTCCCCAGAGCAGGCGCAGCAAATTGTCGACGCGATCGGCGGCAAGATGCTTCTGCGCCAATAGCCGGAATTTTTCTTCCATTTCCGCATCCGTCATCGGATTCTTGAAATGCCCGCGGTGATATTCGACGCGAACGGTTTTGCGCGCGCCCGATTTGAGCACGACTTCCAGTTCGCAGAGATTGAATTCCTGCTCGGTCCTGTCGGCTTCCTCCGAAGGCAGGATTTTAACCAGGCTCACGAGGGCGAGCAGGCGCGGGTCGTGCAGATAGGGGTCCTCGTAATATTCGGGCTCGATCTTGCCGTACATCAGCACCAGGCCCGCCGCATAGGGAATGCTGTGGTCGGCGGTCTCGTGCGTCTTCGGTGTCCACTTGTCGGGACCGTCCGCCATGATCTTGATCGCGGAATGCGAGACGTGGATGTTGATCTCCTGGATGTCGTCCGGGGTCTGGAAGAACGGCCGCATTTCCACGGCGGCCTGGGCGACGGTTTGCGAGAATTGTCCGAGCGGAAAGCGCTTGGTGAAGGCGCGGCGGATGCCGTAGGGCTCGCCGAGCTGCGGCGGCGCGACCGGCTGATGCCCCATCACCTTGAAGAAGCCATAGCGGCCCTCGAACACCTGGCCCGGGCCGGTCATGCCGTTTTGCGCGAGCTGCGCGGCAAAGATCGCCTTGCGGCAGGCGTCGGCCGCGGCAAAAGCCTTCCAGTTCGACAACTCGTCGGCGCGGCCCTGCCGGGTCGCGGTGTTGCCGCCGACGGTGATTCCGATCGCCTGGACCATCTGCTGCGCCGAAAGCCCCATCAGTCGGCCGGCGCCGACCACGGCCGCGATGCCGGTGATGGTCGAATGGTCGATGCCGTTGCCAAGATAGTCGAAGACGTCGGCGACCTTGCAGAACACCTCGTAGGCGAGCACGGTCGCGGTGACGAGATCGCGGCCGCTGCGGCCGTTCTGTTCAGCCGCGGTCAAAAGCGCCGCGATGGTATCGCTGGGGTGCCCGGCGCCATGGGTGAGGCTGACAAAGGCGTCGTTGAAATCGAGGTACCGGATCATGACGCCGTTGGCGAACACCGCCAGGTCAGGGCTGGTCTTGGTGCCGCTGATCAAGACGGTTGCGGGCTGTTTCGAGGTGACGTCGCCGGCGAGCTTGATGGCGATCCTGCTCGGGCCTACGGCATAGCCGCCGAAGGCGCAGCCGACGGTGTCGAGAATGGTGCGCCTGGCGATGCGGACGACATCCTTGGGAATATCCTCGTATTTCAGGTCGGTCGCATAGCGGGCCAGCCTCACTGCCAGCGGCTCTTGGCTGCTTCCAGCCGTCGCTTGAACCTGCGCGGTCTGCGCCAGCGCCGGAAGGGCAGGCGCGCTTCCCGCGAGGCCTGCCGCCGCCACCTGCCTCAGGAAATGACGCCGCCCGATGGACATTTGGCTATCCCCAGCCGGCGGCGATGCCGCCATCCACCGTGAAGATCACGCCCGAGGTATAGCCGGAGCGGTCCGACGCCAGGAACGCCATCAGGTCGCCGATCTCGCGGGCATGCGCGGGACGGCCGAGCGGCAGGCCCTTCTGGAATTCCTTGTAGCGGTTTTCGTCGCCGAACTGATGTTTGGCGCGCGTCTTCAGGAGCGTGACGTGGCGGTCGGTGCCGACCGGGCCGGGATTGATGCCGACCACCCGGATATTGTCGGCGAGGCTTTTGCCGCCGAGCGCGCGGGTGAACGCCATGATCGCAGCATTGCCGGCGCTGCCGCAGATGTAATTGGCGTCGAATTTCTCGCCGGCGGCGCCGATGTCGTTGACGATGACGCCGCCGCCGCGCGCCTTCATCTGCGCATAGACGGCGCGGGTGAGGTTGATGTAGCCGAACACCTTCAGGTTCCAGGCGTGACGCCAGGTCTCCTCATCGATCTTGTCGATCGAGCCGCCGGGAATGTCGCCGGCATTGTTGATGAGGATGTCGATGTCGGCAGCCTCCTTCGCCAGCCGCGCCAGATCCTCCGGCTTGCGCAGGTCGACGACATGGGCCGAGGCGTCGATCTGGTGCGCCGAGCGCAGCCGCTCGGCCAGCGCCTTCAACTGGTCGCCGCTGCGGGCGGCGAGCATGAGATGACAGCCTTCCTCGGCAAAGGCCTCGGCGGCGGCAGCGCCGATGCCTTTCGAGGCGCCGGTGATCAGGACGCGCTTGCCGCGCAAATGCAGATCCATGGGATTTCTCGCTGGTTGGGAGATGTCTGGCGGGTGGCTGGATTTCATCAGTTAGGCCGCGGCAACGGAAGAGGTCAACATTGCACTGCAGCGTTGCGCCCGGCTCAACTTTGGTCCATTGCTCCGGGCAAAACGAGGCACAAGGAATCTCTCGATGAGCAGCCAAAAGAAGCAATATCGGATCGCGGTCATTCCCGGCGACGGCATCGGCAAGGAAGTGATGCCGGAGGGCCTGCGCGTGCTGGAGCAGGCGGCGAAAAAGCACGGCGTGGCCGTGCATTTCGATCATTTCGACTTTGCCTCGTACGACTACTACGAAAAACACGGCGAGATGATGCCGGAGGACTGGAAGCAGAAGATCGGCAAGCATGATGCGATCTATTTCGGCGCGGTCGGCTGGCCCGCGAAAATCCCCGATCACATTTCCTTGTGGGGCTCACTGATCAAGTTTCGCCGGGAGTTCGATCAGTACGTCAATTTGCGCCCCGTGCGCCTGATGCCCGGCGTGCCGTCGCCGCTGGCGGGCCGCAAGCCCGGCGATATCGATTTCTGGGTGGTGCGCGAGAACACGGAGGGCGAATATTCCTCCGTCGGCGGACGGATGTTTCCCGACACCGACCGGGAATTCGTCACCCAGCAGACGGTGATGAGCCGGATCGGCGTCGACCGCATCCTGAAGTTCGCCTTCGAGCTGGCGCAGTCGCGGCCGAAGAAGCATTTGACCTCGGCGACCAAATCCAACGGCATCTCCATCACCATGCCCTATTGGGACGAGCGCGTAGAGGCGATGGCGAAGAACTATCCCAAGGTGAAGTGGGACAAGTATCACATCGATATCCTGACCGCGAATTTCGTGCTGCATCCGGACTGGTTCGACGTCGTGGTCGGCTCCAATCTGTTCGGTGACATCCTGTCCGACCTCGGCCCCGCCTGCACCGGCACCATCGGCATTGCGCCCTCAGGCAACATCAACCCTCCCGGGCTTTTCCCGTCGGTGTTCGAACCGGTGCACGGTTCCGCGCCCGATATCGCCGGCCAGGGCATCGCGAATCCGATCGGCATGATCTGGTCGGGCGCGATGATGCTGGAGCATCTCGGCGAGAAGGCTGCGGCAGCCTCGATCGTCGCCGCGATCGAGCGCACGCTCGGCGAACGCACGTTGCGCACAGGGGATCTCGGCGGCAATGCGGATACCACAACCTGCGGCAAGGCGGTCGCGGAGATGGTGGAGTAGGGGCCTTACCTCGAGAAGGGAAAGCGTGGCCGCTAATTCTTCTTCACCGCGATGAATGACGCCGTGTAGCCGGCGGCGCCGCCGTTATGCGGCTTGGCGCGGATCAGCGAGCCGACCAGCGCGGGCACTTGCGAGGTCGCAGCTGGCCATTTGTAGGCGACGCAGCCGTTATAATCATATTCCCAGCCGTCGGTCTGACTGCCGGGTCGGCCAAGCCCGATAATCGCGAAGGCTACCGGCGTATCCGCACCGCCGGGCTTGATCGTGCCGGAAAGGTCGAGTCCCCCACTGCCCCAGTCGATCACCCCCTTGAACGTGGTGTCGGACACCGCCTCGAAGCTGAACTCGGCCTCGGCGAAGAAAAGACCGAGCGCCTTGTTCGGGTCGCCGTCCACCGGCATCGGATCGTTGCGGAAGCTGCGATAGGTCCATTTGCCGGCGAGGTCTGAACTGGGCATCGGCATTGCTCCTGGAGCTGAACATCGGACATCGGGATGACCGCAAAGTGCCAACCGCACTATGAGGACGGCTGGCCCTTCCACGAGAAGAAGCACTTCTTGCCCGGATCCGGGGATCGTGCTGTCCACCGGCGGCCGCGGATAATACTGGAGGGACTGCTGCACATCCTGGGCGACCAGCGTGCCCCTGAGCAGTTCGACGAGCCGCAACGCCTCGTCGAGGCCTGACGAGATTCCCCCGCCGGTCAGGCGATTGCGATCCTGCACGAAGCGGGGGTTGCCGTCGGCGACGGTGACCTTCTTGAATTCCTTCAGGCACGGCACGAAGTTCCAGTGCGTGGTGGCCTGATAGCCGTCGAGCAGGCCGGCAGCGGCCAGCAGCAACGCGCCCTCGCAGACCGAACAGACCCAGTCGGCGGTGGCGGCGGTGCTCTTGAGATAATTCATGTAGTCCGGATCCGAGCCGCCCATCATGGCGGCCAGCGCATCCGGGTTGCCGCCGGGCACCCAGAGCACGTTGAGCCGCGGGGTGCTCTTGAAGTCGTGGGTGGGGAGAAAGCGGAAACCGTCCCGCGTCTTGATCGGCTTGTCGGGGGCCGCCGCGATCAGCCGCAGGTCGGGCGGCGGATCGTCCATCCAGCTCAAGACCTCGTGGGGACCGGTGACGTCGAGCAGGTCGACGCCCTGATAGACGGGAATGCCGATGATCATTTGACGCTCCATATGATTGATCTGAAAAGCATCGCGGCGAACGGCAGAGGGACTGCCGGATCAATGCGCGGCATAGCGACCTCCCTCAAAATGGAATCTTCGGGGACGACCACGGAACGAACCAGTTGGCGACGTCCGAGCCCGGCCAAAATAAAACAACTTAAGGTAACATATAGCAAGAATAACGACCGGACAACTGCGGATGCGACGGCTGAATCTTTAGCCGCCCGCGATCCGCCGGCAATGCTCCCACGCCGCCCGGATCAGATTCTCGCTCGCCTCAGGCGTGCGGAACGCCGAATGCGCCGACAGCGTGACGTTCGGCAGTTTGGTCAGCGGATGATCCGCCGGCAGCGGCTCGATGTTGAAGACATCGAGGCCGGCATGGCGGATATGGCCGGACTTCAAGGCGTCGATCATCGCGGCTTCGTCGACCATGGCGCCGCGCGCGGTGTTGACGAGGATGACGCCCGGCTTCATCGCGGCGATGCGTTTTGCGGAAAGAAAGCCGCGGGTCTCGTCGTTGAGCAAGAGGTGCAGCGAGACCACCTGGCTCCGCGCCAATAGTGCATCGAGTTCGACGAATTCAACGCCGGAAAATTTCTTCGGGGACCGGTTCCAGGCGATCACCCGCATGCCGCTGCCGAGCGCGATGCGCGCGACCTCACTGGCGATGCCGCCAAACCCGATCAGGCCGAGCGTCTTGCCGGTCAGCTGCATGGCGTCCTCGCGCAGCCAGTTACCGGCGCGCATCGCGCGGTCCATTCGCGCGATGCCGCGCGCGGCCTCCCACATCAGCGCAATAGCGCATTCGGCCACGGCCGTGTCGCCATAGCCCTTGATCAGGTGAACCTCGATGCCGAGTTCGGCGAGTTCCTCAGGGTTCATGTAGCTGCGGGCGCCGGTGCCGAGAAACACGACATGTTTCAAGCCGGTGCAGCGCCGCGCGACGTCGGTCGGCAGCGCGGTGTGGTCGATGACGACGATTTCGGCGCCATCGAGCAGAGCCGGCATCTGCTCCGCTTTGATGTCGGGATCGCGATTGATGCGCACCGGCGGATCGCCTGATTTTTCCAGCCGCTCGAAAATCACCGCCAGCGATTCATTGGCATCGACAAATACACCGCGCACTGAAATCTCCTTACGTCTCTATGAAGCGACGCCGGCGAGCGCCAGCACGGTATGCATCAACACATTGGCGCCGGCGGTGCAATCGGCTTGGGTCGCATCCTCAAGTTCATTGTGGCTGACGCCATCCTTGCAGGGCACGAAAATCATCGCCGCGGGAACGACGGTGGCGAGGTTGCAGGCGTCGTGGCCTGCGCCGGAGGTGATGCGGCGGTGGCTGTAGCCGAGCGCCTTGGTCGAATTCTCGACCGCGTCGACCAGTTTCGGGTTGAAGATGGTCGGCGGCTTGCGCCAGATCGCCTCGAAGCCGATCTCGACCCTGCGCCGCGCGGCGATCCCGGCCATCGCCTCGCGCAATTCCCGGTCGATCGCCTCGAGCGTTTCGGAATTGGGGCTGCGGATATCCGTCGTAAACGCGATTTCGCCGGGGATGACGTTGCGGGAGGGCGCGGCGATCACAGCCTCGCCGACGGTGCCGACCGCGTTCGGGCCATGCGCCTTGGCGATGCGTTCGACCGCCAGCACGATTTCGGACAGCGCCGCCAGCGCGTCGCGGCGCAGCGGCATCGGCGTGGTGCCGGCATGGCTTTCAAAACCGGTGATCTTGCCGTCGTACCAGATGATGCCCTGGCCGCGATCGACGACACCGATGGTCTTGTGCTCGGCCTCCAGCAGCGGTCCTTGTTCGATATGCAATTCGACGAAGGCGCCGAATTTCCGCGCGCCCACGGCTTCGCTGCCGCGATAGCCGATGCCGTCGAGCGCCTCGCCGACGGTGACCCCAGTGGCGTCCTTGCGCGCCAGGATGTTGTCGGTGGTGTACTCGCCGGCATAGGCGGCCGACGCCATCGTCGCCGGCGCAAAGCGCGAGCCTTCCTCGTTGGTCCAGTTGCAGATGCAGAGCGGCGTTTCCGTCTCGATTCCTGCATCGTTCAGCGTGCGCACCACTTCGAGCGCCGCCAGCGTGCCGAGTACGCCGTCGTATTTGCCGCCGGTCGGCTGAGTATCGAGATGCGAGCCGAGCCCGACCGGGGGTTTTGTCATATCGCGCCCCCGGCGCAGGCCGAACATCGAGCCCAGCGCATCGACATGGACCTCGAGGCCGGCGGTTTCGCAGGCTTCGCGGAACCAGTCGCGCACCTGCTTGTCCTCGGGGCCCAGCGTCAACCGCCGCACGCCGCCCTTGGGGGTAGCGCCGAATTTCGCGGTTTCGTGAATGGTGTCCCAGAGGCGGGCGGAATCGATCTGCAGATTGGAGGCGATCTTGCTCATTCAGCCCGTCCGGAAATCCTGTTGGTGCGTGTCTTGCGGCGGCATGGTAGAACTCCGCAAGCCCCCCTGTCGAGGCATGGAGCGCATGCGATGATCGTTGGTCTGGCGAAGAAAGAACAAGGCAGCTATAGCGAACCGGAAATATCGCCGAGCCTCGAGGCGCGGCTGGCTTGCCGCAACGGCATGGCGGGGACGACCGCCGGCATCGCCAACGGTTTTGTGCAGGGCAATCTCGCGATCCTCCCGGAAAAGCTCGCGGCCGCGTTTCACCGCTTCTGCCAGCTCAACCCGAAACCGTGCCCCATCATCGGCATGTCCGATGTCGGCGACCCCCGCATTCCCGCGCTCGGACTCGACCTCGACATCCGGACCGACCTGCCGGGTTATCGTGTCTGGCGCGACGGCGAGGTGGTGGACGAGCCGACGGATATCAAGCCGCATTGGCGCGACGATCTCGTTGCCTTCGTGCTGGGATGCTCGTTTTCGTTCGAGGAGGCGCTGATGGCGGACGATCTGCCGATCCGCCACATCGAGCGCAGCGTCCGCGTGCCGATGTACCGCACCAATATCGATTGCGCGCCCGCGGGGCCGTTCGCGGGCCCCATGGTGGTGTCGATGCGCCCGTTCAGGCCAAAGGACGCGATCCGCGCGGTGCAGATCACCTCGCGCTTTCCCGCCGTGCACGGCGCGCCGGTGCATCTCGGCCATCCGGAGATGATCGGGATCAAGGATATTGCCAAGCCCGACTACGGCGATCCGGTGCCGATAGAGGCCGATGAAATTCCGGTGTTCTGGGCCTGCGGCGTGACCCCGCAGGCCGTGATCGCGGCGGCAAAACTGCCGTTCGCGATCACGCATGCGCCCGGCTTAATGCTGGTGACGGATTTGCAGAACAAGCGGCTCGCGGTGCTTTGAAACCGTCATTGCGAGCGCAGCGAAGCAATCCATCTTTCTTCCTTGTTGCTCCATGGATTGCTTCGTCGCAAGGGCTCCTCGCAATGACGTTGAAACACTTCCGTCATGCCCGGGCTTGTCCCGGGCATCCACGTCTTTCTTGGCGTTGCGCACGAAGACGTGGATGGCCGGGACAAGCCCGGCCATGACGAGAAGGGGTCACTCCTGCCCGTGTTCCGGCAGCGTCAGCCCGAACGTCTTCGACAAATCCGCGATCTGGTCCGGCGAGAGATAGCGCGGGTTCAGCCCGCGCAGCAGCAAATAGAGTTTTGCGGTCTCTTCCAGTTCCTCGATTGCGAACACCGCGGCTTCCAGCGAATCGCCTGACACCACCGGGCCGTGATTGGCGAGCAGCACGGATGAATATTTGCCGGCTAGGCCCTTGATCGCATCGGCGACTGCGGGATCACCGGGCCGATAATACGGCACCAGCGCGGTCGCGCCGCATTTCATCAAATAATAGGCCGTCATCGGCGGCAGCGCGGCGCGCGGGTCGATCTCGGGCAGCATCGAGAGCGCGACCGAATGGGTCGAATGCAGATGCACCACCGCGCGGGCGCTGGTCCGGGTCTGGTACAGCGCGGTGTGCAGCGGCACTTCCTTGGTGGGGGCATCGCCGGAGGCGAGTTTTCCGTTAGCGTCGAGCCGCGACAGCCGCGCCGGGTCGAGGGAGCCGAGCGAGGCGTTGGTCGGCGTCACCAGCCAGCCGTCCTCCCACCTCACGCTGATATTGCCGGAAGAACCCGGCGTCAGGCCGCGCTCGAACAGCGAGCGGCCGAGCCGGCAGATTTCCTCGCGGACCTTGCTTTCGGTCATGACAATATCCTGGCAGCATCCTCTTTGCCGCCTTGTCTCACGCTTTGGCAGCACGGCCAAGCCGTGTTACGCAAGTGGCAAAGCCGTTGCCGAATTTCGGCTGAAAAGGAACCTGAGGGAGAATTGCCGCATGCCCGAAACCGCAAAACCGCGCGTCGCCGTGATCGGGCTGGGCTCGATGGGATTTGGCATGGCGGCTTCGCTTCGCCGGGCCGGTTTTGACGTCACCGGCTGCGAGGTCTCCCCCGAGATCGTGGCGCGCTTCGTCGCCGATGGCGGCAAGGCCGCCAAGACGCCGGCGGAGGCCGCCAGGGACGCCGATGTCGTCGTCAGCGTGGTCCTCAACGCTGCGCAGACCGAAGCCATCCTGTTCGGCAAGGACGGTGTCGCCGAGACGCTTGCCAAAAATGCCGTGGTCGTCTCCTGCGCAACCATGGACCCGGACTCGGCGCGGCGGCTGTCGAAACAATTGGAGGCGACCGGCCGGCATTATCTGGACGCACCGATCTCGGGCGGCGCGCAGCGCGCGGCGCAGGGCGAACTGACCATCCTCGCCTCGGGCAGCGCCGCCGCCTTCGCCAAGGCAAGGCCCGTCCTCGACGCCATGGCGGCGAAACTCTATGAGCTTGGCGATGTCGCCGGCCTGGGCGCCGCCTTCAAGATGGTCAACCAGCTGCTGGCCGGCGTGCACATCGCGGTTGCCTCCGAGGCCATCACCTTCGCCGCCAAGCAAGGGCTCGACCTGCAGAAGGTCTATGAGGTGATCACGGCCTCCGCAGGCAATTCCTGGATGTTCGAAAATCGCATGCCGCATGTGATCGCCGGCGACTACAAGCCGCGAAGTGCGGTGGAAATATTCGTCAAGGATCTCGGCATCGTCCAGGACATGGCCCGCTCCGCGCGATTCCCCGCGCCTTTGGCGTCCGCGGCGTTGCAGATGTTCCTGATGGCTTCGGCGTCGGGCATGGGCCGCGACGACGACGCCTCGGTGGCGCGGCTGTACGCCCGGATCGGCGCCGCGGAGCTGCCCGGCAAAGTGAAATAGCGTACAAGAGGACGTCAGATGCCCCGTTTCGCCGCCAATCTCTCCATGATGTTCAACGAAGTGCCGTTCCTCGACCGCTTTGAAGCGGCCGCAAAGGCAGGCTTTACCGCTGTCGAATTTCTGTTCCCCTACGACCATCCGCCCGAAGAGGTCGGCAAACGGCTGCATGGCAACGGCCTGACCCAGGCGCTGTTCAACCTGCCGCCGGGCAATTGGGAAGCCGGCGAGAAGGGGTTTGCCGCGTTGCCGGATCGTTTTGCCGACCTGCAGAAGAGTCTGCACACGGCGCTGCCCTACGCGCAGGCGACCGGCGTCAAGCGCGTCCATCTGATGGCCGGTATCGCCAACAGAGGCGACCGCAAGGCGGTGGAAGCGTTTTACAAATCGGTCGCCTGGGCGGCGGAGTTCTTCGCGCCGCACGGCCTCGACGTGGTGATCGAGCCGATCAACCCGCGCAACGTGCCAGGTTACTTCCTCAACGATTTTTATTTCGCGCGCGACCTGATCGTTGAATTGAAGATTCCGAACCTGAAATTGCAGTTCGACATCTATCATTGCCAGATCATCCATGGCGACGTCACCATGCGGCTGCGCGAGATGATGCCGATCATCGGTCACACCCAGATCGCCAGCATCCCCTCGCGCAACGAGCCGGACGGCGAGGAACTGAACTATCCCTTTGTGTTCGCCGAGCTCGACCGGCTCGGCTACAAAGGTTTCGTCGGCTGCGAATATAACCCTCGGGCGAAGACCACGGATGGGCTTGCCTGGTTCAAGCCCTATGCTGGAAAAAAGCCGTGACGCTCAAGCTGGGCTGCATCGCCGACGACTATACCGGCGCCTCCGATCTCGCCAACACGCTGACCCGTCAGGGTTTGCGTACGGTGCAGACCATTGGCGTGCCGTCCGACGACTTGGCGCTGCCGGAAGTCGACGCGGTGGTGGTGTCGCTGAAAAGCCGGTCGATCGAGGCCGGTCTTGCGGTACAGCGCTCGCGGGCGGCGGAAGCATGGCTGCGCGGGCGCGGCGCCGATCACGTGCTGTTCAAGATCTGCTCGACCTTCGATTCCACCGACGCCGGCAATATCGGTCCCGTGATGGACGCGCTGCGTGCCGATTGCGGCGACAGTATCGTGCTGGTGACCCCGGCATTTCCGGAGACCGGACGCACCGTCTATATGGGCAACCTGTTCGTCGGCTCGGTGCCGCTGAACGAGAGCCCGCTAAAGGATCATCCGCTCAATCCGATGCACGATTCCAACCTGGTGCGGGTGCTGACGCGCCAGAGCCGGAACAGGATCGCGCTCGTCGCGCTCGCCGACGTCGCGCGCGGTCCCGATGCGGTCCGCGCGCGGCTCGCCGACCTCGCGGCGCAAGGGTTCGGCGCAGCCATCGCGGATGCCGTGTTCGACCGCGATCTGGAAACCATCGGCCAGGTCGCGCTGGACCATCGCCTCTCCGTCGGGGCCTCCGGCATCGGGCTCGGTGTTGCGCGCGCGCTGGTGGCATCCGGCCGGGTCAAGGCGAATACCGACAGCACTACGGCCGAGGCGCCGATCGGCGGGCCGGCGGCATGTCTCGCCGGCAGTTGTTCGCAGGCGACATTGCAGCAGATCGCCAGCGCGGAGGCCGTGATGGCGGTGCTGCATCTCGATCCCGATCAGGTGGTTGCGGGCAAAGAGGAGGCGCGGCGCGCGCTGTCCTGGGCCAGGGACCGCCTCAAGCAGGGCCCGGTCCTGATCGCGTCGAGTTCGACGCCGGACCAGGTCGCGGCCCTGCAGGCCCGTCATGGCCGCGATGCGGCCGGACATGCCATCGAGCAGGCGATGGCCGACATCGCGGAAGGCCTGGTGCAGGCAGGCGTCCGGCGGCTGGTCGTCGCCGGCGGCGAAACTTCCGGCGCGGTGGTCGATCGGCTGAGAATTCCGGGCTTTCTGGTGGGCGCGGAGATCGCGGCCGGCGTCCCGGTGCTGCGTGCGGTCGGCACCAGCGGCGGCGACATGCTGCTTGCATTGAAATCAGGCAACTTCGGCGGAGCGGAATTTTTCTCCGACGCGCTCGCGCTGATGCGCTGAGAAACGGCCCGCAGTTTAGGTATTCTGACGGAGAACTGGGTTAACGGCGAAATCCAGGCCCGGCTGACAGGGAAGTGAAGACGGATGGTGCGCCGGAGGTTGGCTATTTTGCTGCAGTACGGTAAATCAGCGCGGTCGAATTGACGTTATCGCGGGTGGGTTCCGCGCCGTTGGTTCTGATTGGGGATTGCCTGCTTTATGGTCGCACTGGTCCGCATCGCCCTGAGCCGGCCGTATACGTTCGTCGTGCTGGCGCTGCTGCTGCTGATCATCGGCCCGCTGGCGGCGCTGCGCACGCCGACCGATATTTTTCCGGACATTCGCATCCCGGTGATCGGCGTGGTCTGGCAATATACCGGGCTGCCGCCGGACCAGATGTCGGGCCGCATCGTCACCCCGTTCGAACGCGCGCTGACCACCACCGTCAACGATATCGAACATATCGTCGCCAATTCCTATAACGGCTTCGGCATCGTCAAGATCTTCTTCCAGCCGAACGTCGATATCCGCACCGCCAATGCCCAGGTCACCGCGATCTCGCAGACGCTGATCAAGGCGATGCCGCCCGGCGCCACGCCGCCGCTGATCCTCAACTATTATGCCTCCACGGTGCCGATCATCCAGGTCGCGCTGTCAGGCGATGGCCTGACCGAGCAGAATCTCGCCGATATCGGCATCAACCAGTTGCGCACGCCGCTGATCACGGTGCCTGGTGCGGCGATTCCCTATCCCTATGGCGGCAAGATGCGCCAGATCCAGATCGACCTCGATCCGCAAGCCTTGCAATCGCGCGGCCTGTCCGGGCAGGATGTCGCCAACGCGCTCGCAGCCCAAAACCTGATCACGCCGGTCGGAACGCAGAAGATCGGCGGTTTCGAATACAACATCCAGCTCAACAACTCGCCGCTGCGGATGGAGGAGCTCGGCGACCTGCCGATCAAGACCGTCAACGGCGCGATGGTCTATGTCCGCGACATCGCCAGCGTGCGCGACGGCAACCCGCCGCAGACCAACATCGTTCACGTCAACGGCAACCGTTCCGTGCTGATGATGGTGCTGAAGGCCGGTTCGATCTCGACGCTCGACATCATCGCCGGCATCAAGCGCAAGGTCGTCGAGGTCAAGGACCAGTTGCCCGACGCGCTCAGGATCGGCTTCATCGGCGACCAGTCGGTGTTCGTGCGCAGCGCCATTGCCGGTGTCGCCTACGAAGGGATCATCGCGGCCCTGCTGACCAGCGTGATGATCCTCTTGTTCCTCGGAAGCTGGCGCTCGACCCTGATCATCGCGGTTTCAATTCCGCTTTCGGTGTTCGGCGCGATCATGATGCTGTGGGCGATCGGGGAGACGCTGAACATCATGACGCTCGGCGGCCTGGCGCTCGCGGTCGGCATCCTGGTCGACGAGGCGACCGTCACCATCGAGAACATCAACTGGCATCTGGAGCAGGGCAAGCCGGTGGAGGCCTCGATCATGGACGGCGCCAACCAGATCGTGATCCCGGCCTTCGTTTCGCTGTCCTGCATCTGCATCGTGTTCGTGCCGATGTTCTTTCTCACCGGCGTGGCGCGCTTTCTGTTCGTGCCGCTGGCCGAAGCGGTGATGTTTGCGATGCTGTGGTCGTTCATCCTGTCGCGCACGCTGGTGCCGACGATGGCAAAATACCTGTTGCACCGGCATGTCGATCATGAGGGTGGACCGCCGCCGACGCGCAATCCGCTGGTGCGGTTTCAGCGCCGTTTCGAGGCCGGCTTCGAGCGGGCCCGCGACGGTTACCGCGACCTGCTGGCGCTGGCGATACGCGGGCGGGCAGTATTCGTGACCGGTTTCCTCGCCTTCGTCGGGCTCTCGTTCCTGCTGGTGCCGTTCGTCGGCAGCAATTTCTTCCCCTCGGTCGACACCGGATCGATCCTGATGCACGTCCGCACCCAGATCGGCACCCGCGTCGAGGAAAGCGCCAACCAGTTCGCCGATGTGCAGAAGGTGATCCGCAAGATCATTCCCGCAAGCGAGATCGACACGCTCGCCGACAACATCGGCATGCCGATCTCGGGCATCAACATGACCTACAACAACACCGGCGTGATCGGCCCGCAGGACGGCGACATCCAGGTCAAGCTCAGGGAAGGCCACCGGCCGACCGGCGAATACGTCAAGGCGCTGCGTGAGCAGCTGCCGCGTGCTTTCCCCGGCATGACCTTTGCATTCCTTCCGGCCGATATCGTCAGCCAGATCCTGAATTTCGGCGCCCCCGCGCCGATCGACCTTCAGGTCCGCGGTGCCGACATGAATGCGAATTTCGCCTATGCCAATAAATTGCTGAACCGGATTCGCCGGGTCCCCGGCATTGCGGATGCGCGCATTCAGCAGTCGCCCAACAATCCGACCTTCAATATCGATGTCGACCGCACCCGCGCCCAATATGTCGGCTTGACCGAACGCGACGTCACCAACAGCCTCGTCGTCAATCTGGCGGGCAGCGGGCAGGTCGCGCCGACCTATTATCTCAATCCCGACAACGGGGTTTCCTATTCGATCGTGATGCAGACCCCGCAATACCAGATCGATTCGCTGGGCGCGCTGGAGACCTTGCCGATCACGGCGGGCAATACCACGGTGCCGCCGATCCTCGGCGGCATCGCCGACATCACGCGATCGATCTCGAGCGCGGTGGTCACGCAATACGACATCCAGCCGATGGTGCAGATCTATGCGACGCCGCAGGGGCGCGACCTCGGCGCGGTGGCAGCCGACGTCAGGGCTGTGATCGCCGATACCGCAAAGGAGGTGCCGAAGGGCTCATCCGTCGTCCTGCTCGGCCAGGTGCAGACCATGGCCAGCGCGTTCTCCGGGCTGCTGTTCGGGCTGCTCGCCGCGGTCGTGCTGATATATCTTTTGATCGTGGTGAATTTCCAGTCCTGGTCGGACCCGTTCGTGATCATCACCGCGCTGCCGGCAGCACTTGCCGGCATCGTCTGGATGCTGTTCACGACGGAGACCACGCTGTCGGTGCCGGCGCTGACCGGCGCGATCATGTGCATGGGGGTCGCGACCGCCAACAGCGTGCTGGTGATCTCGTTTGCCAAGGAACGCTATGAAGAGCTGGGCGATCCGGTTGCCGCCGCCATCGAGGCCGGCTTCGTGCGCTTCCGCCCCGTACTGATGACCGCGCTGGCGATGATCATCGGCATGACGCCGATGGCGCTGGCGCTCGGCGACGGCGGCGAGCAGAACGCGCCGCTCGGCCGCGCCGTGATCGGGGGGCTGATTTTCGCCACCGTGGCCACGCTGATATTTGTTCCGGTGGTGTTTAGCATGGTACACAGGAAGCGAGGCGCCAACGCCGACGCCGCTTTGGAGACTTCGCATGCCCACTGAACAAGGCTCTCCGGTATCGCGCCGGAAGTTGGGCATTTTCGCGATTCTGGCCGGGGTAGCCGCCGTGCTGGTGGTGGTGACCGGAATCCGGGCGCGCGAGGATTCCAGCGTGAAATTGCGCGAGTGGACCGACGAGCAGGCGATACCGACGGTGGCGGTGGTGCTGCCCGACGCACGCGCCCTAAGCGCCACCCTCGAATTGCCGGGCCGGCTGGAGGCCTATTACCGCGCGCCGATTTTCGCGCGCGTCAACGGCTACCTGAAAGGCTGGAGCGCCGACATCGGCGCCAAGGTCAAAGCCGGCCAGGTGATCGCCGAGATCGAGGCGCCGGACCTCGACCAGCAGCTGTTGCAGGCGCGCGCCGATCTCACCAGCGCGGAGGCCAGCGCGAAACTGTCCGCGGCTACGCTGGAGCGGCGCAAGACCTTGATCCCATCGAATTTCGTCTCGATGCAGGAAATCGACGAGCGCTCCGCCGATCTCTCCAACAAGAAGGCCGCGGTCAATTCCGGGCAGGCCAATGTCGAGCGCCTCGAGGCGCTGGCCGGCTACAAGAAGATCACCGTGCCGTTCGACGGCGTGGTCACCGCCCGCGACACCGACGTCGGCGCCCTGATCAATGCCGGCGGCGGCTCGGGCCCGCCGATGTTCGTGATCTCGGACATCAAGCGGCTGCGGGTCTATGTCAACGTTCCCCAGAACTACGTGCCCGCGATCCGGATCGGCGCCAAGGCGGTGATCTCGATGCCGGAATATCCGAACCGGACGTTCGACGCGACGGTGGAGGCCTCCTCGCAATCGGTCGATGTCTCCTCCGGCACGACGCGGATGCAGCTCGGGCTCGACAATCCCAACGGCGAATTGATGCCCGGCGGCTATGCCAATGTGCGCCTCAATCTGGTGCGCGACGGCCTGCCGCTGCACATCCCCTCCAGCGCCCTGATCTTCAACCAGAGCGGGCTGCGGGTCGCGACTGTCGGCGCCGACGACCGCGTGCTGTTCAAGGCGGTGACCATCGCCCGCGATCTCGGCAAGGACATCGAACTCGCATCCGGCATCGCCGCCGATGACCGCATCATCGTCGCACCCCCCGACGGCATCGACGACGGCGACCGGGTCCGCGTCACCGGCGTGAGTTCAAGGGGCAAGCCCAATCCCGCGGCGGTGTCGGCAAGGCAGGACATCAAGGGGTAGGGCTCTTAACCTCTCCCCGCTCTTCTGCGGGGAGAGGTCGAAATTCGCAAAGCGAATTTCGGGTGAGGGGCGAGGCACGCTGCGCATTTCGTTCGTCTGAATTCGTCGATAGAAGAGCCCCTCACCCCAACCCTCTCCCCGCGAAGAGCGGGGCGAGGGAGACGAGAGAGCGCGACACTCATCCCACCCGCCACTCCAGCACGCCGTCCTCCGCCGTGACGATATCGCCTGACGATCCGACCGGCGTCCTGTCCATGTCGAGCAGATGCGCAAGCGTCGCGCCGTCCTGCGCGGGCACCCGCGCCAGCGCGCGTGCCTGGTCCTTTGTCCGCAGCATCACCACGCCGTGCTCGGCTTCATTGTTGCGGCCATAGATCACGGTAAAACTCTCGACCTCTCCCTTGCCATCAGCTTTGGTGACGAACTCGGGCACCGCGCCGCGATGGCGGTCGGCCTCCGTCTGCACGCTGGTGTCCTGCGCCAGCGGTTCCCACGGCGCCCGCCGTGACAGCACCAATGCGTGGTGTTTAGTGACAAAGCCCCCTTGGCCGTAGAGCAGGCCGAGGCTTCCGCCATTGCGCAGCTTGCGCACCATCGCGCAGGCGGCGTGCGTCATATAGGTGTTGAGCGGGGCGCCGAAAAACGTCAGCCCGCCGGTCACCGTCGGCTGCACGTCGGGGCCGAGACCCAGCGTCCGCCGCGCCATTTTCGGCACGCAGGGAAAGCAGCTGTAGAGTTCGATCGCGTCGAATTTCCTGCCATCGCCTTCGACCAGCTCCATGACCGCATTCAGCACCGCATTCTGCGGATGGCTTTCGTAAAACTGGTCGCGGAGCAGGTAATCGCGCGGCTCTTCCGCCGAGGCGCCGCCCCGGACGTAAATCAGGCGATCCTCGGCGATGCCGGCCTCGCGGGCTTTCGCAAGGCTGGTCAGCAGCACCGCGCCGCCCATATTGACGGTCGGATTGGCCACCATCAATTTGGTGTAGGGCCACGCGATCAGCCGGTTGTCCGCCGTCGGTGTCGTGATTTCCTCCGACCCGACGCGCCGCTTCAGCCAGGCGTTCGGATTGTGCGAGGCGACCTCCGAATAGGTCGACCAGAGCCGGCCCGATTCCGCCATCGCCTCGCGCGGGGTCTGGCCCCAATGCGCCGATGAGGCGGCTTCGTAGAACGGATAGACCGTCACCGGCCGGAACACGCCGAGTTTCACGGCCATCGGCTTCTGAAAGGCGGCGCCGCGCTTCGGCTCCTCGACGTCTAGCGCGAACGGCGTCCAAGGCAAATCGATGCCGGCGCGTTCGGCCTTGGTCGCGGTGGATTGCGCCTCGGCGCCGCAGACGGCGGCGACGCTGCATTCGCCGCGCGCGATGCGTTTTGCGGCCTCATGCAGATAGCGGATCGGGCTCTCGCCGCCGACCGGGCCGTAATAGAGGTGCTTTGGCTCAATGCCGAGGCGCTGCGCCAGCCGCTGCTCCGGATCGCGGTAACGCCAGCTCAGGAAATTGACGACGTCGAGCGAGCCGATCTCGCCGAGCAGTTTGGCGCCCGAGTCGGCCTCGGCGCGCCTGAGCGCAAGTTCCAGCAGCGTCAGCGGCTCCAGGCCTTCGGCGAGATCCTTCGGCCGGTCGGTGATTTCACCGACGCCGACGATGACGGGGATGCGGTCGTCGGGGAGGGGAGAGGGTAGGTTCGGCATTTTTTCGCTTCACTTTCTAGATTTTCGCGATGCCGTCGCCCTTCGAGGCCTTCGCTTCGCTACGGCACCTCAGGGTGACGGCAACACACGAGACGTCATCCCCGCGTAACGGCTCCGCCGTTATCGCTGGAGGTGCGCGCTCTTGCGCGCCTCGAAGGATGGGGGCTCCGCATCTACTCCTCCAGCAGCGCGTTCATGTGCTCCACCGCCTCGACAAAATCTTCCTTGAATTCCTGCACCACGGCGCCCGCCGATTTCACGCTGTCGATCAGGCCGACGCCCTGGCCGACAAAATAGCTCACGAGGTCGCGTGCCCTTGCGTTGCCGGCGGCGGCCGAGCGGTCGATCGAGTTGAAGGCGTCGCGGCTGATGATGCTCTGCAGGGGCATCGGCAGCGCGCCGGGACTGTCGGGAGAACGGTCCCAGGCGTCGGTCCACACCGAGCGCAACTGCCGCGCGGGTTTTCCGGTGCGGCCCCTGGAGCGCACCGCGTCGCGCGAGGAGGCCGCGATCATCTTCTCGCGGAAGATTTCGGTGGTCTCGGACTCGACGGTGGCAAGCCACACCGAGCCGGTCCAGGCGCCGGCCGCCCCCATCGCCATGCAGGCGGCCATCTGCCGCCCGGTCATGATGCCGCCCGCCGCCAGCACCGGCACGTCGCGGATCGGCTTTATCGCTTTTATCACCTCGGGCACCAGCACCATGGTCGAAACCTCGCCGCAGTGCCCGCCCGCTTCGGTGCCCTGCACCACCAGGATATCGACGCCGGCCGCTACCTGGCGCAGCGCGTGCTCCTTGGCGCCAACCAGGGCTGCTACCGGCACGCCGTGCTTCTTGCCCATGTCGATCATCGCCTTCGGCGGCACGCCGAGCGCGTTCGCAATCAGCCGGATCGGATGGTGGAAGGACACGTCCAGCAGTTCCATCGCCCTCTCGGCATCGAACGGCTGCGGCTGGTTGTCGGCGACGTTCTTCGTCGTCAGTTCGATGTCGTACTTCTTCAGCAGGTTGCGGGTGAAGTCGCGATGCTGCTGCGAGATGCGCGCCTCCAGGCCCTTCCAGGTGACGTTTTTCTCGCCCGCGGTCGAGATGTTCTCGGGGATAAGTACATCGACGCCGTAAGGCTTGCCGTCGGCATGGGCGTCAATCCATTTCAGCTCCTGCTCCAGCGTCTCCGGCGAATGCGCGGTGGCGCCGAACACGCCAAAGCCGCCGGCGCGGCTCACGGCCGCCACCACGTCGCGGCAATGGCTGAAGGCGAGCAGCGAAAATTCAATGCCCAGCATGTCGCAAATAGGCGATTTCATGATTGTGTTCGCTCCCCATGGCAGCTTTTGGTGCTGCTCTCGGTTGGTTTGGACCGCAAATGGCGTGCGACGACGCTAGCCCATCATCGGCAGCAAAGCCAAGCAGGTTTCCCTCCTCCTGCCACCTTGCGCAGGCATCGGCAGCCGGGTGCGCCGGCATGGTTGATGGCGCATTCCGCGCGGCAAAATATGCGCCTCCAGACGGCCGTTTTGTCAGAGGCCGTTTTGTCTCTTGCGCTTTGGCGCCGCCGGTAGAATGCTGGCGCGTTACACTGGAAAAATCCCCTGGGAGTCCGAATGTCCGTCTTGCAATCCGCTCACCCCGAAAGCGCCACCGAGTCCTATGACGTCGTCGTGGTCGGCGCGGGCTTTGCCGGCATGTACATGCTGCACCGGCTGCGCGGGCAGGGCTTTTCGGTCCGGGTCTATGAACAGGGCGGCGACGTCGGCGGCACCTGGTACTGGAACCGCTATCCCGGCGCGCGCTGCGACGTCGAGAGTATGCAGTATTCCTATTCGTTCTCCGACGAATTGCAGCAGGAATGGGACTGGAGCGAGCGCTATGCGCCGCAGCCCGAAATCCTGCGCTATGCCAACCACGTCGCCGACCGCTTCAAGCTGCGGCCCGATATCCAGCTCAATACGCGCGTCGATCGCGCGGTGTTCGACGAGAACGCCAACGCGTGGTCCGTGACCACGTCCGACGACAAGACCGTGAGCGCGAAATTCATCGTGCTCGCCACCGGATGCCTGTCGAACGCGCGGATGCCCGATATCAAGGGCCTCGCCGACTTCGAGGGCAAGGTCTATCACACCGGGCACTGGCCGCATGATCAGGTGGATTTCACCGGTCTTCGCGTCGGCGTGATCGGCACGGGATCGTCGGCGATCCAGTCGGTGCCGGTGATCGCGGAGCAGGCGAAGCATCTCACGGTGTTTCAGCGCACGCCGAATTTTTCGATTCCTGCCCGCAACGTAGCCCTGACGGAAGCGGAACGCGAGGCGTTCCGCGCGAAATATCCGGAAGTGAGGCACTTTGCGCGCGAGGTGTCGCGCAACGGCATCTATACCGAAATGCCCGATCGCGGCGCGCTCGACGACGGCGACAATGAGCGCCGAACCAAATATGAATCGCGCTGGAGCCACGGCGGGCTGACCTTCATGTCGGTCTACAACGACCTTGCCCTGAGCAAGGCCAGTAATGACACCGCCGCCGATTTCGTGCGCGAGAAGATCGCCGAGATCGTCAGCGACCCCGAGACCGCGAAACGTTTGCAGCCCACCTCCTATCCGATCGGAACCAAGCGTATCTGCATCGACACCGATTATTTCAAGACCTTCAACCGGCCGAACGTGACGCTGGTCGACATCAGGTCCGCGCCGATCGAGGAGATCACGCCGAACGCGGTGCGCGCCGCCGACAAGGAGTACGAGGTCGATGCGCTGGTGCTGGCCACCGGTTTTGATGCCATGACGGGCTCGGTCGCAAAAATCGAGATTCGCGGCCGGGGCGGCCGGACCCTGAACCAGAAATGGGCCGAGGGGCCGAAAACCTATCTCGGCCTGATGAGCGCGGGCTTTCCCAACCTGTTCATCATCACCGGGCCCGGCAGCCCGTCGGTGCTGTCCAACATGATCGTCTCGATCGAGCAGCACGTCGACTGGATCGCCGACTGCCTCGCGCACATGCGCGACCGCGGTTTTGAGGCGATGGAAGCCGCTTCCGACGCCGAGGAAAAGTGGGTGGCGCATGTCAACGAAGTGGCCCACACCACGCTCTATCCGCAGGCCAATTCCTGGTACATGGGCGCCAACATCCCCGGCAAGCCGCAGATCTTCATGCCCTATATCGGCGGCGTCGGCCCCTATCGCCAGATCTGCAACGACGTGGTGGCGAAGGGGTATGAGGGATTCGTGATGACGGCGGCGGAGCCGGCGCGGAAGCTCGTGGCGTCATCCTGAGTCACTGTCTCGTCATGCCCGGGCTCGTCCCGGGCATCCACGTCTTGCTTTCTTGCCAGCGCAAAGACGTGGATGGCCGGGACAGGCCCGGCCATGACGGAGCGTGAGCGAGTAGCCCGCATGAGCGCAGCGACATACGGGGTTGGCAGAAAATGAAGACCCCGGATATCGCTTCGCTCATCCGGGCTATGCTTGCTAGGAGCCCAAGCCATGACCTACATCTCGCCCCGCATTCCAGATTTAGAAGCTAAATTTGCGTCGTTGGAGCGCGATCTACCTCTGATACAGACAACAAGTGATGGCAGGCTAAAGATTGGTCGCCGCAAATTGGAGGGGGAGGGCGAAACTCCTGCGCAACGTCATCGCGCTCGCAAAAGGGAAAGCCTTCCCGCACCGCACGTCGCCGGTCACTGCGATCTATGCGAGCGGCCCGCTAAGCTCGTTTGGGATCATGATCACGATCTGGAAGAGCTTGGCTTCCCTCCAGCGGAGACGCATCGCGGATGGCTCTGCAACGGCTGCAACGTGCGTCTGGGCCGCGTCGGCGATACTCCGCAAGCAATCAAGGCTCTCATCGACAGAGGCGACGCACGGCCCGGGCTCGGGCGCTTGCTCGCCTATGTTCGCGGTCAACGACCCAGTGAATAAATCTAAATCCCCGGCCCAAAATTATTTTTCATAACTCCATATCTAATTTTCTAAACGCGGCTTCCATTTTTCAGACCGTAGGGCGGATTGGAGCCGAAGGCGTAATCCGCCGTGCCAGCGTGCCTCCGATCAAGAAGAAACGAATACGACTGCATGTGGGGCAGAATGGTATATTCGTCTCGAGGCTGAAGAAAGTCGAAGCGACGGATTGCGCCTTCGGTTCCAATCCGCCCTACGAGCTCTGATCGCACAGCGGTGGTTAAATGGGCAGCAACTTGTCCGTGCTCGCTCGCACGACGAAACGTCGTGCTAGGTCGAACCTCATTTGTCTGAACGACATTAGGTGCCGGCTTTTTGCCGCATCATTTTTTCGGCGATAAAGGACAGCGTTTCTTGTTGTCCGGCAAAGCGTTCAGAGATGGTCCGATGTCCTCGCTCGCTCTCTGCCTTGAAGCTTTAGCCATCTGATCGGCTGTGCCCTTCTATCACATAAACATATAGTGCGAAGGCGCCAGTGAGAAATGCAACGATGCATCCAATCCAATAGAGGACCGTTCCAAGGCGTCCGACCATCAGAGTTTTTCTCGCTCGAAGCGGCGCTTGTCGATTGTGGCTTCCAACAACGCGAGAAGTACGACAATCACGAACGACACGACGAACACTGCGAAGCTGGTGGGAATATCGAATACCCAATCAAGCATCTTCTGAAGGCCGAGCCATGAGGTAAAGGGCACCGGCCACTCGAAATACTGGAAGGTCTTGGAAAGCGGCAAGGCCGTCCAAACGCCTGTCCTGAGCCAGCTATACCCCTGCCAAGCCAGTACTCCAGGGCCGATCAAGAGTATCCAGCCGTATAACTGCTCCATGTGCCGCCCCCTCCCCAGGAGCATATTGCACGAAACTCAACCTGTGAGACAATAGCCCACTTCAGGGGGAGAAGATGGATAGCGGGCAAGTCCTGTCAGTGGGTATGGCCGTTCTTCCGGGCTTTATACTCTTTACGCTGGTGTACACGATCACCATAAAGGTCTTGGAGCGCGGGCTGACGTATCTACAGTCGCTCCAGGTATCCGCGGTTGCCGTCGCCGTTTCGATGGCTCTCTACCTCGCGTATATATTCGCGAGGTATCCTTTTTATCGCAATCGCGACTTAGATAATCTCGCGGTACTGATCGCATGGATTATCCTCGGTATCGTGATCACGCGTCTTGCGCGTAACTACGGGATACAGAAGCATGGATGGTTCGGACTCGGAGGAAGAGCCAATCTATGGCTGATAGTGTTAAGCTGGGCGCTGATCGCTGTGATATTCGGCGTAAGGTATTTGATGGGCAGCAGTTAAAACGATTTTGAATTATGGTGACAGCGAGTAGCCCGCATGAGCGCAGCGACATGCGGGGTTGGTAGAAAGTGAAGACCCCTGATATCGCCGCGCTCATCCGGGCTACGCTTGCTGCAGGCACATATTGGAAAGGTGATGGCTCACGAGGACGACAGCGATAACGTTTACATCTGCTATGGCTGCATCGGCGATTCATTCTTGAAAGATGAAGTTCGTCAGGAGGGCAGCAATCGCCAGTGCCATTTTTGCGGCAAATCTCGCGAGGCTTGGCCCTTGGATGAACTCGCGGAGCGAGTGCGCGACGTTATTGAGGAGCATTTTGAAGTAACCCCGAGCGACCCGAGTGATGAGGGTTTCGTTTACGACAGGGAGATGGATTGGGAGCGGCGGGGTGAGCCGGTAGCCGACGTGATCTCAGGAATTGCTGAACTTGACCAAAATGTCGCAGAAGCTGTTCGCGACCGCCTATCCGAACAGACTTCTTGGGACGCGCATGACGGTGGCTATGAAGACCCCTTCGGATCGGACACCTACTACGAGGAAGGCCGACCAGACACTGCCGGTTTTCACGAAAGTTGGGATTTTTTTCGTTCGGAGATCAAGACCCACACCCGCTTCTTTGGGCGATCCGCGCAGGTAGCGCTCGACGAAATTTTCGGCGATCTCGCGAACCTGAAAACGTGGGAAGGAGAATCGGCGATCAAGGAGGTCCTACCAACTGATGAGGCGCGATTCTTCTTCCGGGGACGCGTTGCCTACTCGGGTGCCGAGCTTCGGGACATGCTTTTGAAGCCGGTCCAAAGACTTGGGCCTCCGCCTTGGCGCTTAGCGCGCGCTGGACGCATGAATGCCGCCGGCATCTCGGTCTTCTACGGCGCTCTTGAGGCGGACACTTGCGTCGCCGAAGCTCGTGCGCCCGTCGGCAGCTATGTCGTCGTAGGGCGCTTCGAAGTCGTCAAACCTGTGAGGATTCTAGATCTCGATCTATTGACCAAGGTTGCTGCCAATCTCAGTTGGTTCCACCCGCAGTTTACGACCCGTTCAAATCACGCGGCGTTCCTCCGCAAGCTAGTAGAGGAGATCAGTCGGCCGATAATGCCCCGCGACGAGGAGTTCGAATATCTACCGACGCAAGCAGTCTCGGAATATCTTGCGTCATGCGTCGAGCCAAGACTTGATGGCATCATCTTCCATTCGGCTCAAACAGCGCGCGAGAGGCGTAACGTCGTGTTGTTTCACCATGCAGCCGGCGTAGAGCCTTACGCGCTCCCCGAAGGGACGAACGTTAGCGTCAACATGGGATCGTGGACTGACGAAGGCTATGAGGACAGCATAACCGTCTGGGAGAAAACGGTGCCAGCACCGAAGCCGGTTAGGAGGAAGGCCGCCGCGAGGCGACCCAATTTCGCAGAAATTTTCGAATCTACACCGATAGACAACCCGAACGACGAGCAGGCAGACGATCTCGTTTATGGGGAGCCGACCTTGAAATTGGACGTTCAAGAAATCGAGGTCTTTAAGATCAAGGCCGTGACCTACACCAAAGCCCGACGTAGTGTGTCACGCTATCGGCATTCCGAGGACAATGAGCCGTTCTAGTTATCGACAGCGGCATGAGCACAGCGACATGCGGGGTTGGTAGAAAATGAAGACCCCGGATATCGCTGCGCTCATCCGGACTACGCTTGCTTGTAGTCGTATCGTACCCAATCGCCTGGGGTTAATTGGTCTGACTTCACAAAGCCTTCGGCCTCCACAAGCGAAATGGCAGCTGTGTTGTGTGGCTTAATTTTGCAATATGTGCCCTTGCGCTTACCCTTGCGCAAAAGTGAACGCCCGACTCCATCGCCACGGTATTTCGTTGCGACGACGAGATAAAACAGCTCGTCTAGGTTCCGAAACAAAAAGCCTACGATAGTCGTCCCATCAAGGGCGACCCACATATGTCCCTCGGAGCAATGCTTCTTTACCCAGGCGCAGCTCTCCGAAGTATCAAAACTGTCTCGCAACGGAATTTCCGCACGCGCACTCCAAAGTAAATCGTACACAGCCTGACCGTCACTCTCTGTGGACCTCCTGATTTCTATCATCGTTCCAGACTGTCGCATTAGCGAGTAGCCGGCATGAGCGCAGCGACATGCGGGGTTGAAAATGAAAACCCCGGATATCGCTGCGCTCATCCGGGCTACGCTTGCTATCAACACCGGCGGCGCAGGCTCGCCCAGGAAGCGCATTTGCGCAAGAACTTGAATACTTATACTCTCGTGCCTACACGCTTAGCGCGGATGGTACAAAGATGCTGCCGCCGGCGCGATAGCTAGAGGAAGATTGCTCATGCCGTCGTTTGTTGACGTCATAAGGACGAAGTTGAGCGAAGCAGGCTTCGAGGATGCCGAACTGGTGATGGCTGCCCCCCTTTCGAAGGCGTTCGAAGATACTGCCGCGATATTCCGCATCGGGCCTTTGCTTCTGCGGTTCACTCGTGACCGCGGCCAAGAATTTGTCGATTTGGCCGCTCAGTCGGCCCCGGAGAGGTTCTATCAATTCAACGACGTGGACATCGCGATGGGCTGGCGGTCGGTCGATGAAGTCTTGGCAATGCGTGAGCCGGAGTCAGTTAGCGCAGTGCTGCAACGCTTAAATGCGAATTTCGCGCTGCTCCGCGAGGCGTTCTCAGGTGATCGGGAGCAGTTGACGACGGCGCGCGTTGAGCGGGCGGCTCGCGAGCGCGGGAAAGCATTTGTCGCTAGGCTGCAGCGAAAGCGGTAAGCACGGCCGGAGGGAACGACCCTCTATATCGCCGGCTTCGGCTTGCTGATGGAGGTCCCAGAATTACGGTGACAGTGCTGGACTGCACTGGACTGCACCCCGTAGGTGAGACACGGTAATTTCTGTGACAGGCTCATTTCGAGGATGACCTGTGGCAGCAAGAGAAAGGCTCGTAGCTCGTAGGGCGGATTGGAGCCGAAGGCGTAATCCGCCGGTACACGCGGCGAGATGACGGGTTACGGCTTCGCCTCCAATCCGCCCTACGGATTGCGACGGCTACGGGTTACCCACTAGCAAGAGTTCCGCGAGCCGGGGTCCACTCTACTTTGCATGGGGTTGTTTTCGCGATTTTGTCTAGGCCCTGCCGTGCACCGCCGAAGGGACGCTATGCCGGGTCCGGGACACGCCGGCGCAAAGACGTGGATGGCCGGGACAGGCCCGGCCATGACGACGTGTGGGGCGGATCGAGCCCGCCATCTCACATCGTGAAATGGCCGCGGTCGGAGCAGCGCAAGCTCGCTTCCCGCATGGGAGCAAGCCGGTTTGCGCCTAAGGGAGAGGCTGTTCCAATCGGGTCTGCCCGTGTAGTCTGCCGCCCGCAGGCCCGATGGAGGCCGGCGGCCGACCGAATGCCGCGAGCAGGTGGGGAGACGACGGAACGACCATGAGTGACATGAAATATGTGAGTCCACGCACGCTCGATGAGGCGGTCAAGGCCTTTGCCGCCGCCGGCAGCGCGGCGCGCATCCTGGCCGGCGGCACCGATCTGCTGGTGCAGATGCGTTCCGGCATGGTGAAGCCGGGGCTGATCGTCGACATCAAGAAGATCGTCGAGATGACCGAGATCACCGAAACCGCCGATGGCGGCTTTCGGGTCGGCGCCGCCGTCTCCGGCATGGAACTGGCCGAGCACGCCCGCTTCGGAAAGGTCTGGCCCGGCGTGCTGGAGGCCGTCAATCTGATCGGCTCCAAGCAGGTGCAGGGCCGGGCGTCGGCGGGCGGCAATCTCTGCAACGGCTCGCCGGCCGGCGACAGCGTGCCCGCGATGATCGCCGCCGGCGCCATCGTCACCGCGCAGGGGCCGAACGGACGCCGCGAGATGCCGGTCGAGAAATTCCCTGTCGGCCCCGGCCGCACCAATCTCGCTCCCGGCGAAATCCTGGTCAGTTTTACGCTGCCGCCGCGGCCGAAGGGTTCCAGCGATGCTTATTTGCGCATGATCCCGCGCACCGAAATGGATATCGCGGTGGTCGGCTGCGGCGTCAGCCTGACGCTGAAGGACGGCATCTGCACCGCCGCCCGCGTCGGCCTCGGCGCGGTGGCGCCGACCGTGCTGCTGGTCGAGGCGGCCGCGAAAGCGCTGGTCGGCAGCAAGCTCGACGAGGCGGCGGTGAATGCCGCAGCAAGCGCCTGCTCCGCCGCCTGCCGTCCGATCGACGACAAGCGCGGCACCATCGTGTACCGAACCAAAGTCGCCGGCGTGCTGTTGAAGCGCACGGTGGCCATCGCGGCCAAGCGCGCCGGAGGAAAGTAGGATCATGTCGAAACTGCACGTTTCCACCACCATCAACGGCGAGCCGATGGAGTTTCTCTGCGAGCCCAACGACACCATGCTCGACGCGTTGCGCGGGCCGCTGGCGCTGACCGGCTCGAAGGAAGGCTGCGCCTCCGGCGATTGCGGCGCCTGCAGCATCCTGCTGGACGATCGCCTGGTCTGTTCCTGCCTGATGCTGTCGGCCGAAGCCGAGGGCCACGAGATCCGCACCATCGAGGGCATGGCCCACGGCGACAAATTGCACCCGCTGCAGCAGAAATTTTTGGAGATGGCCGCGCTGCAATGCGGCATCTGCACCTCGGGCATGCTGGTCGCATCCGATGCTTTGTTGCGGAAGAATTCGAACCCGAGCGAGGAAGAGGTGCGGTTCTGGCTTGCCGGCAATCTCTGCCGGTGCACCGGTTATGACAAGATCGTCCGCGCGGTTCTGGAAACCGCGGCTGAAATGCGGGAGGCAGCACAATGAACGTCGTTACCAACAACAAGTGGATCGGCCAGCGTACCATTCGCCCTGACGGCGCCGACAAGGTCACTGGACGGGCGGCCTTCGCCGCCGACACCAACATGCCCGGCATGATCTGGGGCAAGGTGCTGCGCAGCCCGCACCCGCACGCCCGCATCCGCGGCATCGACACCTCGAAGGCCGAGGCGCTGCCCGGCGTCAAGGCGGTGGTCACCGCGCGCGACGTGGTGGATTTCCCGATCGACAAGTCGGTCATGCTCGGCATCCAGGACATGCGCTGGATGTGCCGCAACGTGATGGCGCGCGAGAAGGCGCTGTTCCCCGGCCACCCCGTTGCGGCGGTCGCAGCCACCTCGGAAGCGATTGCGGCACGAGCCTGCGAGTTGATCGAGGTCGACTACGAGGTGCTGCCGTGGTCGGTGGAAATCGATGACGCGCTGAAAGCGGACGCGCCGATCCTGCACGAGTTCAACAAATTCGAGGGCAAGCCGTCCAACATCGCCGGCAAGCTCGAGGTGAAGAAGGGCGACATCGACAAAGGCTTTGCGGAAGCCGAAGTCATCGTCGAGCGCTCATTTACCACCCGCCCGGTGCATCAGGGCTATATCGAGCCGCACGCCTGCCTGATCAGTGTCGCGCCCGACAACAAGACCACGATCTGGAGCTCCAGCCAGGGCCAGTTCATGGTCCGCGCCATGACGGCGTATCTGACCGGGATTCCGCAGAGCGACATCCGCGCCATTCCGGCCGAAATCGGCGGCGGCTTCGGCGGCAAGACCATCGTCTATCTCGAGCCGCTCGCGACCTTGCTCGCGAAAAAATCCGGCCGTCCGGTGAAGATGGTGATGACCCGCGAGGAGGTGATGCGGGCGACCGGGCCGACTTCCGGCTCCAAGAGCACGGTCAAGATCGGCGCCAGGAAAGATGGCACCATCGTCGCCGCCCAGGGCACCTTCTATCTGCAGGCGGGCGCGCTGCCGGGCTCGCCGATCCGCGGCGCGGTCGGCTGCAGCTTCTCGCCCTACGATATCCCCAACGTGCTGTCTGTCGGCTTCGACGTGGTCTCTAACCGCTCCAAGGTCGCGGCCTATCGGGCGCCTGGCGCGCCGATCGGCGCCTTCGCCGTGGAGTGCGTGATGGACGAGCTGGCCGAAGCGCTGAAAATGGATCCGCTGGAGCTGCGGCTGAAGAACGCCGCCAAGCAGGGCACCAAGGCCGCGCATGGCCCGGTGTTTCCACGCATCGGCTATGTCGAGACGCTGGAGGCCGCGAAAGCGCATCCGCACTACTCAGCGCCGCTCGGCAAGTTGCAGGGCAGGGGCGTCGCGTCCGGCTTCTGGTTCAACGCCGGCGGCGAATCCTCGGCGCAAGTCAACATCACCGAGGACGGCAACGTCGTGGTCACGACCGGCCATCCCGATATCGGCGGCTCGCGCGCGGCGATCGCCAATATCTGCGCCGAACTGCTCGGCATCGATTACCGCCGCGTCTCGGTTTTGATCGGCGACACCGCGACCGTCGGCTTTTCGAATCTCACCGGCGGCAGCCGCGTGCTGTTTGCGTCCGCGATGGTGGTGACGCAATCGGCCGACAAGATCATCACCACCTTGCGCGAGCGCGCCGCGAAAATCTGGGACATCGACCCGGAAGCCGTGAAATGGGAAAACGGCGCGGCGCATCCGGCAAGCCCCAATGCCGGCCAGTTCGAGCCGCTGACGCTCGCCGAGCTTGCCGCAAAAGCCCCCTCGATGGGCGGGCCGATCGGCGCCGGCGTGCAGCTCAACACCGAAGGCGCCGAAGGCGGTTTCGGCACCCATATCTGCGACGTCGAGGTCGACGTCGAACTCGGCATCGTGCGCGTGATCCGCTACACCGCCGTCCAGGACGTCGGCCGCGCCATCCACCCCGGATATGTCGAGGGCCAGATGCAGGGCGGCGTCGCCCAGGGCATCGGCTGGGCGCTGAACGAAGAGTACATCTACAACAAGCAGGGCAAGGTCGATAATCCCGGCTTCCTCGACTATCGCATGCCGGTGTGTTCCGACCTGCCGATGCTCGACACCGTGATGGTCGAAGTGCCGAACCCGAAACATCCGCAAGGCGTCAAGGGCGTCGGCGAGGTGCCGCTGGTGCCGGTCATGGCGGCGGTCGCCAACGCCGTCCACAACGCGCTGGGCAGGCGTTTCTACAGCCTGCCGATGTCGCCGCCAAAAGTGCTGGAAGTGCTGGACGGGGACGGACGGGCCGAAGCAGCGGAGTAGGGCGGGCCGGCCGACGGGCGGCGCGAATGCGCGCCGCCTTCGGCCAACCCGCCCCGCGCGCCGCTGACGTCGCCGCCGAAGCTGCTATAGGCGATCGAAGCTGCGTAGGGTGGTTAGGCCAACGGGGCGCGCGTTCGCGCGACCCGTTGGCCTAACCCGCCCTACGAATTGGCGCGGCTAGGCCGCGCGGACGTCATCGCTCAGTTCGGCAAGCGCCTCGGCGATGAACCTTTCCAGTTTCTGATGGGATAGATCCTGCCTCGCCTTCGCCGTTTCCAGGGTATCGAGGTCGGATTTCGACGCGTCGTCCGGAACGGAGGAGTCATCACGCAGGTGAACGTGGTTCGGCTTCATTTTCATCTCCCGAAATACTGGATACAAATTCTCGGGCGCTGGTGATGCCGATTTAGTCCGCCGAGTGCGGCCGAAATTTGCGCGAAAAAAGACCAGATGGTTCTTTTTGCGTCCAACAGGATGGTGGTTTTACATGGCGGATTCCGAGAAAGCCGCAAAAGTCGTCGAAGCCCTGAAGGCGGCTGAGCGCGAGCCGCCGCAAACGGCATTGCCGATGCTGAACGGACTGATCGGGCTGGTTCAGGGCGAGGCGGACCAGCCGCTCGAAATCGAGGAAGCGCGATCCTCTGCCTTCATGGCGATCTGCGAAGTCGGCAAGGCACTGCATCGCGGCCAGCCTGCGGATCGGCTGTGGGCGTCGGCGATCGACGCAGCGGAGCGGTGGAGATCGCTTGCGGGGTGAAGGCCCGATCGCCGGTGATGGCGGCGGGAAAACGCGACCGTTCCCCGGACGCAGCGCAGCGCCTTGGCGGTGCGCTGCTGATCCGGAGTCCATGCGCAATGGGTCCCGGCTCTGCGGAGCAGCGCAAGGACGCTGCACCGCGTCCGGGACACGAGCGGGAGCCGTCGGGCAAATCACTTCCGAACGGGGCGTGCCATCGCCGACCACGCTGTCAAGCCATCTCCGAAAAAATATTATGCTTTACAGAATATTCTGATTATCCTATATTCCCCTCCGTCCCGCCCCACCAAAAGGGGCGTATCATGATCGTCGCGAGCGCGGGGCGGGATGCGGTGGACGCTGACGGTGTCTCTGACGAGGGCATCTGAGGCGGACGGAGAAGGCGCGTGGTCCTGGCACCCCGACGCTGGTGTCAAGTTCGCGTGAAGTGACGCGGATGACGGTGGCCAAAAGGCCCGGAGCACCGGGGAGAGCGCGCTATAATCCGTAAACCATTGCGTGGGGAATGCCGGGTGATTCCGGTGTGACCTGCTAACGCGTGTGCGCTCTACCACTACTCATGCACACGTGGCTATCGGGCGCATCGGTCGCCCGGCATTCCCTGCGCCCTTTGGGGGCGAATGGTCCTGGCATGACTCGGGCGCGTTGCGTCGCGGGAATGCAGAAGCTCGCAATGTGCGGTCCAGGCGCCTCGACGCTGGCGCGAAGTCTCGCCGAGGCAACCTTCGCGGGCGAACGAGCCCCATAGAGGTTCAATAATAAGGGCAGTATATTTTGAGTCCGTCATTGACAGATATCCGTCAATGACGTATAACGTGGTTGAGGTAGAATGCCTCGGGGAACAAGGGGAGGATCGAACATGGCGGCAGCGACAGCCACGCGGTGCGAAACACGGGGAATGAAATATGTTTGGGGTAACGAATTACGGCATCACCATTGTCGAGTTGCTTTCCTTTCAGAACGACGCCGACAAAATATTTAACGATCAAGAGCGAGAAGACCTATCTGACTTTATTTCTGCCAATCCATACTTTGGGGATGTTATCCCTGGTACAGGCGGAATAAGGAAACTGCGCTGGAGAGCGCGTGGAAGCGGCAAAAGAGGTGGAGCGCGGGTAATATACTATTTCCGCGACCTGAATATGCCGGTCTTTCTTTTGGCGGTGTACGCCAAGGGCGAGAAAATGAATTTGACGATGCATGAACGAGAACTCATGCAGCGTATCGTGGAGTCGCTGGTTCGCGAGCAAGCCGCTAAGTCAATTTACAGATTGGCTATGCGCGGTGAACAAGCTTGAGAAAGAATACCAAATTGCCATGGAGGGCAAAGTAATGAGCGGTCGAAAGATACTTGATGGACTGACCCAAGCGGTCGAGTTCACGCGCGGCCGAAAAAATGGTGCGATAGTGAGGGAGGTCAGAGTTCCTGAGAATATTGACGTTCAGGCCGTGCGTAAGAAGCTAAAGATGTCTCAGAAGGAGTTTGCGGTTCGTTTTGGGTTCACTCTTGCCACAGTACAAAACTGGGAGCAGGGACACCGACGACCGGAGGGGCCAGCTAGGGTGCTGCTTAAGATTATTGATAAGAGCCCGGACGTTGTTGAAAGGGCCCTTGCTGTCGGCTGACCGCAAAGGATTTAACTGATGTCAAACATAAAACCGAAAAAACATCGCATCCAAGAAACGAAGTCTAAAGTGGTGGCCCTGCCACCGTCGAGATGGAAATATTGGCTCAAGATCGCTATCACCCCTGCGGCCGTCACTTTGGCGCTTTCTCTAACCTTTGCGCCTCAAATAGATTGGGTAGGCGCAAAGCAGGTTAATTCTGGCACTTTTGTAGCGACGGGCGGCGGAACTATAAATATGCCGAACCTAGCGGTGCCGCCAATATCCCCTCCCGTGCAGGTGTCCGCTAAACGTGACGGTTCAGCGGTACGGATCGTTGGTTCAAACAATATAGGGGTGCATGATATTGACTGCGTAGGGTTGAAGGATTGCTTTGTCGCGGAAGATTCCTTCGGACTCAAAGCAGAGAGAGTCCACGCAAAATAGCACCAGTCTAGTTGTGTGGGGTTAGCTGCCATCGCACCGGAGTTCGTTCGCCCGCCGAATGCTCTTCCCATCATGATCCCGAATGGACGCGAGGGCGTTGGCAATCTTCCGTGCCGTCTTGGGAGCATCAGCCCGTTCACGCTCTTTGAACAGTGTCCTGCTTGATCCAAGGGTTGCTTTTGTTCGCGGGAGGGAAGATCGGGCGTGTCGCGGTAGGCGACCTCTGAGCGAAGCGGCTACGCGCCGCGCGCCGCCCCCTGGGCCGGCGGGAACACCATCCTGTCGTTGGTCCGGCAGTAGCGGTCGGCGAACATGCGCCCGACCGGATGATAGCGCTCCATGTGCACGCGCATGGCTTCGCCATCCCACAGCTCGTCGCGGATGTGAAAGTGGATGCCTTCGCCCATGATGAGCTGGCGCTTGCCGTCCACATCGATGGTTTTCCAGACCTTGCACTCCATCGCCCACGGCGCGTCGGCGAGACGCGATACCGCGACCTTCGTCGACGGCGCCAGCTTCAGGCCGAGATGGGCGGGCTCGCCGATCTCGGGCGGGAAGTCGCCGCTGGAATCGTGCATGGCGTGCGCCAGCGGCTCGTCGGTGAGGTTGACCACGAATTCTCCGGTCCGCCGGACATTGACCAGGGTGTCCTTGGCGCGGCCGTCGGGCCGCGGGTTGACGGAAAACATGCACAGCGGCGGATCCTCGCCAAACACGTTGAAGAAGCTGAAGGGCGCGGCGTTGACCACGCCCGTGGGCCCGACCGTCGTCACCCAGGCGATCGGCCGCGGCAGCACGAATCCTGCCAGCAGCTTGTAACGTTCGTGAGGCGCGAGGTCGCTAGCGGCATATTCCATTGTGCATTCCTTGTTGGAGCAAAAATCCCATGAGCAGCCGATGTCGCCTCGCCGTCAGAACGCGGTGTATCCCCCGTCGATCACAAAACAGTCCGCGGTGTGGTAGGACGACGCCTTGCTCATGAGGTAGACGGCGATGCCGCCGAAATCCGTCGGCTCGCCGAACCTGCGCATCGGAATCCGCGGCATCACCGCGCCGACGAACTTTTCGTCCGCGAGCACCCTGGCCGTCATGTCGCTCCGGATCCAGCCGGGAAGGATGGCGTTGGACGTGACGCCGTGGCGGGCGAGTTCGACCGCGAGCGCGCGGCACAGCGCGTTGATCGCGGCCTTGGTCGCCGCATAATGCTCGTTGCGCGCGGTGCCGAACAGCGAGGCCAGGCTCGAGGTGGCAACCAGCCGGCCGAACGGATCGCCCGATTTAGCGCGTTCGGTCATGTGGCGCGCGGCGGCCTGGAACACGTGGAACACGCCGTCGAGATTGGTGGCGAACATGGTGCGCCATTGTTCCTCGGTGCGGTCGATGAAGGCGTGCCGCCCGCCGCCGCCGATCCCGGCATTGGCGAAGCAGCCGTCGACCCGGCCGAATTTTTCCAGCGTCGCCGCCATCGCCGCCTTCACCGAGGCGGCATCGCTGACGTCGCAAATCCGGGTATCGACCTTGCCGGGTCCGGCCGCCATGGTCGCCGCGGCGGCCTTGTTCTTGTCGGCGTTGCGGCCCCAGATCGAGACGTCGCAGCCGGCCGCGACAAGCGCCTGCGCGATGCCGAGCCCGATGCCGCCATTGCCGCCGGTGATGACGGCGGTGCGGCCGGTAAGGTCGAAGATGCTCATGGGCGTTTCCAGTCTGGTTTGGCGTGCGTGGGCCGCGCGTCCGATGCGGGATGTCCTGCAGCAACCATGGACAAGGGCGTCCGGAAAATCAAATATGGCCTGGAGTGAGAGACCCATCGTGCCGCGGCACGAAATAACGCGGGCGAGAGCCCCCACGAGGAAACCAATGCAATTCAAGCACGTCACGCTCGGGTTCGACGGTCCGGTCGCCATCCTGAAGCTCGACCATCAAGAGGTCATGAACGCGGTGTCGATGGACATGCTGGGCGGCCTGACTGAAGCGCTGGACGAGATCGGTGATAGAAGGGCCGAGGTTCGCTGCGTGGTGCTGACCGGCGCCGGGCGCGCGTTCTGCACCGGCGCCAATCTTCAAGGCCGCAACAACCAGAAGCCGGGCCGCAGCAACGCCGGCGCTGCGCTGGAAACCGGCTTTCATCCGTTCCTGCGGCGATTGCGCAACCTGCATTGTCCACTGGTAACAGCGGTCAACGGCCCTGCCGCCGGCGCCGGCATGAGTTTTGCGCTGATGGGCGATATGATCCTTTGCGCGCGCTCTTCGTATTTCCTGCAGGCGTTCCGCCGCATCGGCCTGGTGCCTGATTGCGGATCGACTTGGCTGATGCCGCGGTTGATCGGCAAGGCGCGTTCGATCGAGCTGTCGCTGATGGGCGAACGGCTGCCGGCCGAGAAGGCGCTGGAATGGGGGCTGGTCAACCGGGTTTATGACGACGCAGCCTTGATGGAAGAGGCGATGAAGCTCGCGCATGAGCTCGCCAACGGGCCGACGGTGGCGCTGTCGCTGATCCGGAGATTGTATTGGGAGAGCCCGGACAATTCGTTCGAGGACCAGCTCAACCTCGAATTCGAATCGCAGCGCATCGCGGGCTCGGCGGAAGATTTCAAGGAAGGCGTCACCGCCTTCCTCGAAAAGCGCCCGGCCAAATTCAAGGGCAAATGATGGAGCAAGCGCTCGGGCGCTGCGTCGCCGCGTGGATTCCCGGCGCAACCGGCGTCGCCAACGCGGTCAGGCTCTCCGGGGGCGCCAGCCAGGAGACCTGGTCGTTCGATATCGTGCATCCCGACGGCGCCGTCGGCGCGATCCTGCGCCGCGCCCCGCAAGGCTACGGCGCGGCGCCGTCGCGGGCGGCTGGGCTCGATGCGGAGGCAAAGCTGATGCAGCTTGCCCACGAAGCCGGTCTACCGTCGCCGCGCGTGCTGCATGTGCTACGGTCGCAGGATGACCTCGGTACCGGTTTCGTCATGGCGCGGGTCGAGGGCGAAACCATCCCGCGCAAGATTCTGCGCGATCCACAGTTTGCCGAGGCAAGGCCCAGGCTCGCGCGCCAATTGGGCCAGGTGCTGGCCGGCATCCATGAAATAGACCAGGCCCGGCTGCCAAAACTTCGCCGGATGACGGCGGCCAAGGAGATCGCCGAGTTCGAGCGTGACTATCGCAGTTTCGACTGGCCGCGCCCGGTGTTCGAACTGGCACTGCGCTGGCTGCGCGACCACGATCCGGGTCCGTCGGACGCGGTGATGCTGGTGCACGGCGATTTCCGCCACGGCAACCTCATCATCGGCCCCGACGGCTTGCGCGCCGTGCTGGACTGGGAGCTCGCCCATCTCGGCGACCCCATGGAAGATCTCGGCTGGGTCTGCGTCAATTCCTGGCGCTTTGGCGAGATTGACAAACCCGTCGGCGGTTTTGGCACGCGCGAAGAGCTGTTCGCCGGCTACGAGGCGGCCGGCCGCCGCGTCGATCCCGATCGCGTCAAATTCTGGGAAGTGATGGGCACGCTGCGCTGGGGGATCATGTGCTGCGGCATGATGCAGCGATTCCGCACCAGCCCGGAGCATTCCATCGAGCGCGCGATGATCGGCCGCCGTTCGTCGGAAACCGAGATCGACCTTCTAAGACTGCTTGCGCCGAGAAAGTGAGTTTCAGATGCAGGACGAACCCACACCGGAAGAACTGATCAAGGCGGTCGCCGATTTCCTGCGCAACGACATTGCGCCCGTCATCAGCGGACACAACGCATTCAAGCTGCGGGTCGCCATCAACGCGCTCGATCTGGTGACGCGGCAGTTAGCGCTGGAGGAGGGCAGCGATGCCGCGGAATTGGCGGGGCTGTCGAAGCTGTTGGGCGTGCATGGCTCGCTCGGCGAACTCAATCGCGTCCTCGCCGAGCGCATCGCCAAAGGCGACATCGACCTGCAGACGCCGGGGCTGTCGGAGCATCTGTGGCAGACCACGATGGCAAAGCTCGCGGTCGATCAGCCGAACTATGCGTCGTATAAAAGGGAGCTGGACGATATGAAATGAGCCGTCATCCTGAGGTACGCGCCCTTTCTTGCGCGCCTCGAAGGATGGATCCACGGCATGCTCTCACCCTTCGAGGCTCGCCAAAGAGGCTCGCACCTCAGGGTGACGGCGGAGCTACTTCCCCAGCCATTTCGGCGCGCGCTTCTCGGAAAACGCCTTCGGACCCTCGATGTAATCCTGCGATGCGGCCATCGCCTTCACGGCGGGGTATTCGCGCTGCTCGGTCATCGCCTGTTCCAGCGAGACCGCGAGCCCCTTCTGGATCGCCTGTTTCGAGGCGCGGATCGACATCGGCGAGTTCTTGCAGATGGTCTCGGCCCAGCGCTCCGCCGCCGCAAGCGCCTCTCCCGCCGGCACCACCTCGTTGACGAAGCCGAGTTCAAAACCTTCCTTGGCCGAGACGTGCCGCGCGGTCAGGATCATGCCCATGGCGCGCTTCATCCCGATCTGCCGCGGCAGCCGCTGCAATCCGCCCGCGAGCGCCGCAAGGCCGACCCGCGGCTCGGGCAGCGCAAAGGTCGCATTTTCAGAGGCGATGATGAGGTCGCAGGCCAGCGCGACCTCAAAACCGCCGCCCATGGCAACCCCATTGACCGCGGCGATGATCGGCTTGTCGCAGTCGAAGCGCGCGGTCAGGCCTGCGAACCCGCCCTTGTCCCAGCCGCGTTTTCCCCCCGCCGCCTGCCATTTCAGGTCGTTGCCGGCGCAGAACGCCTTGTCGCCGGTGCCGGTGACGATCGCCACCCACTGTTCGGGATCACTACAGAAATCGTCGAACACCTTGTTGAGTTCGAAATGCGCCTCGATATGCAGCGCGTTGTACACTTCAGGCCGCGACAGCGTCACGATTGTGATCGGGCCCCTGCGCGTCACCTTGGAAAATTTCAGATCCATGTTTGCTCCCGTGGCGTTTTTTCTATGGCGAGGAATATTGCCGGCGATACTAGCGCGCCGTCGCCATCCGGCGCCATCCAAAACCGCAAGGCGCCTGCGCGTCGCGGGCTTGCTTGACTTGGCATTGGCTTGTCACCTTAATCGGCCGCGCCGGGTCCGTTCGCGGCCTCAACGACAAGAAAGCTATCTGGGAGAACTGCCTTGGACTTTGCCCTGCCGGTCGATCTGGTCGCCTATCTCGACGAACTCGACCGCTTCATCGCCCGCGAGATCAAGCCGATCGAGGAGGCCGACGACAACATCCGCTTCTTCGATCATCGCCGCGAATGGGCGCGTACCGATTTCGAAAACGGCGGGTTGCCGCGGCACGAATGGGAAGCGCTGTTGCGGCGGGTGAAGAATCTCGCCGATGCCGCCGGCCATTTGCGCTTTGCGATTCCGAAGCGCTATGGCGGCAAGGACGGCTCCAATCTCTGGATGGCCGTGATCCGCGAGCATTTCGCGGCAAAGGGACTCGGCCTGCACAACGACCTGCAGAACGAACACTCGATCGTCGGCAATCTGCCGCTGGTCACCATGCTCGACCGCTACGGCAGCGACGAGCAGAAGGCGATGATCGAGGGTTCGATCACGGGCAAGTACCGTATCACCTTCGGCCTGACCGAGCCCGAGCACGGTTCAGATGCAACCCATATGGAAACCCGCGCGGTGCCGGCTGTTCGCGACAACGTCAAGGGCTGGATCGTCAACGGCCAGAAGATGTGGACCACCGGCATGCATGTCGCGACGCATTGCGCGCTGTTCGCCCGCACATCCGGCAATGACGGCGACGCCCGCGGCATCACCTGCCTGCTGGTGCCCGCCAAAGCCGAGGGCGTGAAGGTCGAGGAATATATGTGGACCTTTAATATGCCGACGGATCATCCCCGCGTCAGTTTCACCGATGTGTTCGTCCCCGACGATGCCCTGTTCGGCGAGGTCGGCCGGGGGCTGTCGCTGGCGCAGTGTTTTGTCCATGAGAACCGGATCCGGCAGGCCGCAAGCTCACTCGGCGCCGCCGTCTACTGCATCAACGAGAGCGTCAAATACGCGCGCGAGCGAAAGCCGTTCGGCAAGGCGCTGGCCGAGAACCAGGCGATCCAATGGCCCCTCGTCGAACTCGCGACGCAGGCCGAGATGCTGCGGCTGTTGATCCGCAAGACCGCCTGGGAGATGGACCAGCTGACTCAGGCAGAGGTCGAGCACACGCTCTCCGACAAGGTCTCGATGTGCAATTTCTGGGCGAACCGGCTGTGTTGCGAGGCCGCCGATCGCGCCATGCAGGTCCATGGCGGCATGGGCTATTCGCGCCACAAGCCGTTCGAGCACATCTACCGCCACCACCGCCGCTACCGCATCACCGAAGGCAGCGAGGAAATTCAGAAGCGGAAAGTGGCGGGGTTCCTGTTCGGTTATATGGGGGCGGGGAAGCATTGAGAGGAAATGCGAGCCCTCTCACCACGTCGTCCCGGCCTCGGAGCCGGGACCCATACCCACAGGTGTTGATGAGACGCAAACGAAGGCAACTGATATTTCCGGCAACAACGAACGTCACGGCGTATGGGTCGTAAGTCTCGGGTGCCTCGATCTGCTATGATGGGGGTGATCGAGGCGGGCGTTGCGGGGTTTATGGGAGGTCTTTCGCGGCCGTCGGGATCTCGCACCCCGCCTCGTTTAATTGAAGGG
>Ga0210388_10000096_pt1 | contig 110042 bp, 129 predicted proteins | sample IncBWC19OmetaG_FD_155485 | JGI IMG/M metagenome (GOLD analysis project Ga0210388, IMG submission 155485) | Forest soil microbial communities from Barre Woods Harvard Forest LTER site, Petersham, Massachusetts, United States - Inc-BW-C-19-O ... | reverse complement strand
CCACGGACAGACGATCGCTCATGCCATTGAGCGCGGATCGGAGGATGTGCTTCAAGTTGAGCACGGCTCGCTTTACCCAGCCCTGCACCGTCTCAAGAATCGAGGCTGGATCGCCGCATTCTGGGGGACGTCGGACAACAACCGAAAAGCCAGGTATTACCGGCTCACGCCCGAGGGCAGACGGCAGCTCGTCGCGCAAACGTCGCGCTGGGAGCAACTTGTCCGTGCCATCGGTCGCATCCTGAATCCCGTCCCGGAGAAGCAGGGATGAGCTGGCGGCGCTTCTTCCATCGTGACGACGCCGACGCCGAACAACGCGAAGAGCTCGATTTCTATGTGGACGCGACCGCTCAGGATTACATCGATCAAGGCATGGGGCGCACCGAGGCTCGGGCAGCGGCACAAAGGAAGCTTGGCAACACGACCCATATACGCGAGGAGATTTATCGCATGAATACGCTCTCAGTTATCGAAGGGCTGTTTCGGGATTTGCGTCACGCCCTGCGAGTGGTCCGGACGAAACCCGGATTCAGCGTCGCCGTTTTGCTTTCGCTAGGGTTGGGCATCGGAGCTAATACTGCAATTTTCAGCGTTTTGAACGCCGTCCTCATCCGGCCCTTGCCCTACCGCAACTCGGACGCGTTGGTCGGCGTATTCAACAGGATTGTGATTCAGGGGCAAGTCTTCGAGGACGCGGAGCTGTCGGCAAAGATGTACGCGGCGTGCAAGGAGAACGGGCGGGTCTTTGAAAGTTTCGGCGTCTGGACTCCTGGCGGCGCTACGGTCACCGGAAGGGGAGAGCCCGAGCAACTTCCAACGATCACCATGACGCAGGGCGTTCTCCCCACGCTAGGCGTACCGGCGTATATTGGCCGGTGGTTCTCGATCGAGGACGATACCCCAGGCTCTCCGGAAACCGTAATTCTTAGCTATGGATATTGGCAGCGAAAGTTCGCCGGCGATCCCGATGTCCTGGGCCGCACAGTTGTGATCGACGCCGTTCCTCATCGCGTGATCGGCGTGATGCCGCACAGCTTTCGCCTTGTAAACATCGCGCCCGATATGCTTTTGCCGCAGCGTTTCCCGGCCAAGCCTGCCGGACCCGATGAGTTCGGCCATCCCGGCATCGGGAGGCTTAAGCCCGGCGTTACCATCGCGGCGGCGAATCAAGATTTGGCGCGCGTTTGGAAAATCTGGGCGGTCACCGAGGATGCGGCCAAGACGCTGGAGGGGTTCCATATCACGCCCAACCTTCGCCCGCTAAAGAGAGACGTCGTGGGTGACGTTGGTTCCGTGCTGGGCGTCCTCATGGGCGCGCTGGGATTGGTGCTGTTACTGGTCTGCGCCAACGTCGCAAATCTGGTGCTGGTGCGCGCGCAATCCCGCCAACAGGAATTCGCCGTTCGTGCGGCGCTCGGCGCAGGTTGGGGTAGGATTGCGCGGGAACTGCTGGTTGAAAGCCTCACTCTGGGCATCCTCGGCGGCGCGTTTGGAGTGCTGCTCGCGTATGCGGGACTTCGAACGCTTGTAGCGCATGGACCCGCCACGCTGCCCAGGCTCCAGGAAGTATCGATCGATGGAAGCGCTTTGGCATTCGCTCTCGCGTGCGCGCTTGGAACGAGCCTGCTGTTCGGACTGGCCGGGGTCCTGAAGTTCGGCATTCCTGGCCGTATTCAAAACGTACGAGGCGCCACCCAGGGCGCACGACAATTGCGGACCCAGAATGCGCTTGTCATAACGCAGGTGGCACTCGCCTTCGCCCTGCTGGTGGCCTCCGGCTTGATGGTCCGGAGCTTCCTCGCGCTGAGGGCCGTCACTCCAGGGTTTACACATCCCGAATGGATTCAGACGGTCCGCATCGTGATCCCGGAGGCCGCCACGCAGGACGCGGACCGGACCATTCGTATGCAGTCCGAGATTCTGGCCAGGCTCTCCGCAATTCCCGGAGTCACCGCTGCCGGCTTCGCGAGCGCCGCGCCCATGGAATGGGAATACCGCAACGGTGTGCTCATCGACGTCGAGGGCCAGACTCCGCTGGACGGAGTCTCGCCTAACCGATCCGCCGTGAGGATTTCACCTGGTCTCCTAGCGGCGCAAGGCACGCGGTTGATTGTCGGCCGCGATTTCACCTGGGATGAGGTTCTGCGCCGCCGAGAGGTCGCGTTGGTATCCGAGAATATGGCACGCGAGAATTGGGGTGAGCCCGCCAACGCGCTGGGTAAGCGGATTCGGCAGGGCTCGGAGAGCCCCTGGCTTCATGTGGTGGGGGTCGTCGAGAATGTTCGTGCGGGGGGAGTGAATCTGCCCGCGCCGGCGACGGTCTATTTTCGCGCGGGAGGTCACGGTGCTACATTCGCAATTCGAAGTGAGCGCGCCGGGACGGAGGCGTTCGTTCGGGAAGTAGCCGCTGCGATCCACGCCGTGAATTCTGATCTGCCTCTGGCCATGGTGCGCACTCTGAACGAGGTCTACGCGCGGTCCTTGGAGCGTACGTCTTTCACGCTCATCCTGCTTGGAATCGCTGGAGCCATGGCGCTGGCTCTCGCGACGGTCGGCATTTACGGCGTCCTTGCTTACGCGGTAGGGCAGCGCCGGCGCGAGATCGGCATCCGTCTCGCCTTGGGTGCTGAGCCCAAGATGCTCAAATGGCTGTTCGTTCGCAAAGGGCTCGTCCTCAACCTCGCAGGCGCACTCATCGGACTCGCGGTAGCGGCGGGATTGTCACGCTGGATGTCCTCGCTGCTGTTCGGTGTGGCACCCATTGATCCGCTCACCTACATTGCTTCAGGGGCGCTGATAGCCGCGGCAGCCGTAGCTGCGAGTTATATTCCAGCCCGCCAAGCTGCGTCGGTGGATCCAATCGAAACGCTCCGCAGCGAGTAGATTTGCACTTGAAGGTGCAAGTTCAGGCTGCTGGTCAGACGAAAAAGCGGGCGGCGACCCAGCACGACCAGGTGAGGGCGGGTCCTGGGGTTTGAGCGGAATCAGGATCGGAAGTCGCTTTCGACCGCGAACCGTTTGCTGCGGGCGGGTCACGCGGCGCACGGAGAATGGTGTGCGTTCGTCGACCTCTATACGAATCGCCGACGATCCGACCGAAGCGCGGGCGACACTTCGCCGAAGGCCGTTTGGGAGCGACCCCGGATTGCCTGGCACGACGGGTCGACCCCAGCTTTGTACGAGTAGCCGACGTCCTTGTAAGTCAGCTATCAAGAGAAAACAAAATTCTCCCGACGGGCGCCGCGGAGGAGCGCGCAAAGACTAACACATCAGAATCTCAACAGATGCCTCTCGGCGATGGTTCCTGCCATTCGCAGGACGGGACATCCATTTGCTGTCTCCAGCCCTTGTGGGCCTTCTCAGAAGATTGAGTTTTTGTTCTCTGCCAGTCGCGAAACAATTCGAGGGGAGCCTGGCGAGTTTGATCCTTTGCTCAGTCGGCCACTTGCGGGACGTGGCAGCCTGCGCGTCGTGTGATCCTGTTTATTTTTTCCTGCCGCCCAGTGCTTCTAAGCCGCCGCCGTGCTCTCTCTTCAGAGGGAACGAACTCCTTTTGCCGACAATCCACGGCTAGCAGATAGACAACCATCTTCCGGGCCACTGCCAGGGTCGCGCGATTCGCATTACCCCTCTGCTGTTCTCGCTCATGGATCAGCGCCAGTTCGGGGCTCAGTCTCGGCGCCAGCTTCGTGGCTTCAACCAGCACCCGTTGTATATGCTTGTTGCGCTGTTTGGAAAGCGGCGTCCTCAGAAGTTTGTCCGCAGAACTCTTCTCGTCCGAGCACAGCCCGCGATAGCTAATCGCTTGTTCGATCGACCGGAAGCGCGATACATCCCCGATCTCCAGCGCCCAGGTGAGGGCGGTGATCGGTCCTACTCAGGGAACAGTTCGGAGCCGTTCGATCCTTTCCGCCAGCAACGGATCGCGTTGCAGAGAACTCACCAGAGCATATTCTGTCTTCTGGCATCGCACGACCGTTTCTCGGCTCAGCCGCAGCAATGACCGGATGCATTCTGGGACCTCTTCGTTGTTTGAAATCAGTTCATGGAAGTACCCTACCTTGTGCAGTCGCTTCCGGTCGTGGCTCGCTCCCGTTTGGCGAGTTTCGCCAATGCTTTCTGACCTCCGACACTCTTTAATCGGTTGAAGTAGCAAAGCTGGAGGAGGAGATACACTGATGCCCGCGGTCTAGCTGGCGATCCCCTGCAATAGCGGAATCATTCGATCATCTAACAGTTGAGGAATCGGCGAGTCCTTCATTTCAGGAAATTGGCTGAAGAACGAAGTTGGAAGGTCGATATCGATACGCGCGTGTTCGCCATCTTTCTGTGAGACGCAAAAGCGCACCGGCGCTCCAAGACCCGCGCGTGCCGAATATCGGAAGAGGCCTTGGGCGATCGTTGCATTTCCGAACAGGTAGAAACGGGATTCGATCGGCGTTCCAGCTAAGCGCTGCGTCGAACCTTGGTCGAGAGAGAAGAAGATCGCGAATTCTGTCGACCCACCCACTTGCTTCACATACGCCGCTAGCTTTTCCGTGTCTCCTTCGGCTGTCAGGTCGCGGAGAGTCTTCGCGTCATAATACTGAAATGTGGCCTCGATACGGCTGATGAGATCGGCAAACGATCTCTTTGAGGGGATCGTAATGAGTTCGCAGCTAAACGGTGTCCTTATGATCTGTGCGGTCATGTATATTCTCCTTTTCGGTCATCTTGCGATCAATGATTCTCTACCACGGCGACTTCACGACTCCTGTGAGCTCGCCCTCTAACGCCAGTCCCCGAAAGCAAATTCGAAAGCTTCCGAACTTGCGGATGCACCCTCTGGGGCGTCTCCAGTTTTTGCAGCGATTGCGTTTGCGAGACGAAACTTTAGGCTACCAAGCACAATTTGGCCGTCTTGAGAGTGATTTGTATTGTCGGATAACGCTGAATTTGCCGTTTTCAGCCAAAGAGATTGCGAATCGAAGCCAAAGCCACCGAGCTCCTTTCAGAAGGCGGGGAGGCTGATGGGTTGATTGCTGTATGCGGCTTGTTGCATCCAAGATGACCAGTCGTCTTGGAGATGATCAGACGTCAAGATCCGCTTCTCGAAACGGCATCGTCGGGCTCAAGGAGCTGGAGATCGCTTTGCCCCGGCCATAGCCTTTCTTGAATTCACGGAGACATCTGTAGTTCCTGGCAAGTGCGCAACGGAAACTCGCCAGTAACCCCCATGTTCGAGCGGCACCCGGGTTTATTCTATGTCTGTTCCTGGAGTGAACGAGCCGGTGCGGCGCCGGTAGTGAATCGGCGAAATACCGCGGGCTAGCTTGAAAGCGCGGCTGAACGAAAACTCCGAGCGATAACCGACGCGCGACGCGATCTCGCCGAGACGCAAGTCGGTTTCTTCAAGTAACTGCGCCGCGATCCCCATACGCCAGCGAGTCAGATAGCGGTGCGGCGGCTCCCCCACTGATGCGCTGAATTTGCGCGCAAAGGCGGCACGCGACAAGCCGGCTTCCTGGGCAAGATCTTGCAGTGTCCAAGGATGTTCGGGCGCCTCATGAATGCGTGCCAGAGCCCGCGCGGTGTGTGTCGAACACACCGCCGAAAACCAGTCTTTCGCTGTGGGTGAAGTGGCCTCAGCCCAGGCGCGCATGAAGTAAATGAACAGGGACGAGAGCAGATTGCGCACTACAACCTGATTGCCAAAATTGCGCGTCTCCACTTCGTCACGGAGCAAGCGCAGCGTGTCGCTTAGCGGCGAGGATCCTGGCTGTACCCCGATACGTAGCGAAACGGCATCTGGTAGCGCTCGCAACGCGGGAAGCGCTAAGTGATGGTTCATGCTGAACTCCCCACAGAGCAACGTGACCGCCTTCGGACCGGAGTCGGCGACACCATCGTGCCTTGCTAGGAATGCTTCGAGCTGGATAGCTTTGCCTCGCGGCGAGTGTGCCACTTCATGCTCGCTGCCGCCCGGAAACAGGACAAGTTCACCGGCCTGTAATCTCATGGTTTCGGCTTCTCGTTGACGCACGAAGACACTTCCTTCCGCCACGAAATGGAACACCACCGCGTTGCGAGATTTCACCGCAAACCCCCACGGACCCGCCACACGCGTTCGAGCCAGCACGAGGCCATCGGCCTGGACCGCTTTCAACCACGAAGTTAATGCGCGCACCTGATCACAATATCAAGAATGAGACGATCTGCTATGTTATTGCGCGTTAAGCCCATTTACCATCTCGCAAGAAATTGGTTCAATGAGGAAGGCCGGACGATGAAAGGTACGGAACTTTGACAAGAGATCACATCCAGCAAGCGCTCGACACAATCTACGGGAAGGTTTTCAACCAAGGCCAAGCCGATCTGTATCCTGGCATGGTAAGCGGGCCCTATATCCAACACAACCCTCTCTTCCCGAATGGCCTCGATGCCATCGTGGGCTACATCAAACAGGCCGGGCGCGTTCCCTGCGAGGTCAAACGCGTCGCCATCGATGGTGACTTGGCCTTTGTGCACGTACGTTATCTGGACTGGGGAGGCCAGGAAACTGCGGGTGTCGATATCTTCCGCTTTGATTCGGAGGGCAAGGTGGTAGAGCACTGGGACGTGCTGCAGCCGGTACCAGCCTCCTCGAACAACAGCAACACGATGTTCTAGATAATCCTAGCGGCGGCGACTGTCATTTAGCTGCCCGGCCGTCTTGCTCGAAAGTTACAGGCACCATCGAGAGTTGCGGGAATTGAGGGCAGAGCGAATGAACGACACCGGTTTCAAACGTGATCGCCGACGGCAGGTTGGTAGCCATGCCAAGCCGGACCCATCAATGTACGGCCGAACCCTGGCAGAGGTCTTTAGCGCACCCGACTACGACTGCAGAATGGTGGGCGAAGATCAAAAGGCGGAGTTCGCCATCACTCGACTCCGCTCGAGATTTCGGGAACAAGAGAAGGCGCCAGAATACCCTGCGGACAATGCGATCCTGATTTGCGTCTCCCTGACGCCTGCGCGAATCGATCAGTGGCGCGCTATTTACAACGGCCGGAGAGTCGGCGTGACCCGGGCGATACCCTTTGCCACGACCTTTCTCGACCTGAACTGTCGGATGGAGATGTGGGCGCGCGGGCCGTTCGATTACCTTCATTACTACCTTTCGGCGGCTCTTCTCAACAGGATTTCGCTCGACAACGGCCTCGCCCCCTCGTTTCAGCTTCGCGAAGGGTTCTTTATCGAAGACTTGGTCGTGGCGGAGATGACAAAAAGTATTCTCTTGCCTGTCACACACGGAGAACCGCTTGACCGGCTCGCCCTCGACCATGTCGCTGCGATGCTCGGTGCCCACACTTTGCAAACGCGTTGCGGCCCCGGCAAGTCCGCTAGCGCGCCGCGCCGCGGACTTGAAACGTGGCAGAAACTTCGAACCGAAGAGATGCTGCGCGCACATCTGGCAGGGAACCTCGCGGTCAAGGAGATCGCCAACGCTTGCTCGCTCTCTGCGAGTCATTTTGCCCGGTGCTTCCGGCTCACGTTCGGCACCTCCGTACATCAGCGGTTGATTCAACTCAGGATTGAACACGCAAAAATCCTGCTCTCACAGACGAAGAAACCGTTGGTTGAGGTCGCATTACTGTCTGGCTTCGGCGACCAGGCAGCTTTTACCAGGACCTTCACCCGCGCGGAGCGTGTGAGTCCGTCCCGATGGCGTCGCTTCAATTTTTCCGAAGACGCGTGTGAACCATCGACGATGAGTGCCACGATCTCCACTCTCTAAGTCCAAGCTGGATGGCGTTGCGCTGGCGACGGCAGCAAATGACAATAGGGGCGCGATTCTGCAAGAAATCGTTTCCCCATTGGCCTACGATTCCAACAGTAGGATGTCGAATGAGCAGATTCTTGAGGATCGCTACAGCATTCGTATTCGTCCAAACAATCCACCTTGGAGGCCTTGCGATGGCGCAAACCAGCAGTACGGTGAAAAATGTTGTGCTGGTCCACGGAGCATTCGCCGATGGATCGAGTTGGTCCAAAGTCATTCCCTTGCTTCAGGCAAAGGGTTTGCATGTCACGTCGGTGGCGATTCCACTAACCTCGTTCGCGGATGATGTGGCTGCGACGAGGAGAGCCATCGCTGTCCAGGACGGCTCAGTGATCCTTGTCGGCCATTCCTACGGTGGAGTCGTCATAACGGAAGCCGGCACCGACGCCAAAGTCGTAGGGCTCGTCTACGTCGCTGCATTTGCGCCGGATGCCGGAAAGTCCATAACCGACATCAGCGCTGGATTTCCAAAGCCGGCCGGTGCCGACAAGCTCGTCCCTCAGCCGGACGGCTTCCTGCTTCTGTCCCCCGACGGTATAGAGACCGCATTTGCACAAGATCTCACCAAAGAAGAGAAGTCCCTGCTAATCGCCGTTCAACCTCAAACAGCCGGGGCGATCTTTGTCGCAAAGCCCACGGCCGCCGCCTGGAGGAGCAAGCCCAACTGGTACATCGTTGCCGGCAACGACAACATGATCGCTCCCGAGCAGGAAAAGAGCATGGCCAAAGCAATGAATGCCACCACAACGATCCTGCCTTCGAGTCATGTCGCGATGCTATCGCACCCCAAAGCGGTGGCAAAAGTGATCGAGGACGCAGCAGCCGAGGCCAAGAAGTAGGGCGCGGTAAGCGAGTAGGCCGAGCAATGTCGAATCTGAACGGTGAGATTGTGCTGGTATCCAGTTTTCACTCTGTGCTTCCGCGGCGCTCTTAACGGAGCGGCACTTCACCCTGCGCTGGGCAGCGCCGCGTACGATTCCATCTCGCTGGCTCTTGCCAAACGGTTCGCTGCGCAGCGAGATATCGCCTTCTCGGCCGATCGGCACCTGGGCTGACTAAGGAGTCGGCCTTCAAATCGCAATACCCTTGGCTGGGGCATATTCAGGACCGGCTAAACACGGCCAGCGCGATCCTCGCAACCTGACGCAGCGCGCGTCTGTCCTGTTTGGAATGCGCAGGTCAAAGACGCTGGAGGATCGTTTGCGGGATCTGGTTTGCGAAGGCGACATGGATTTAACGGAGGCGCAAAAGGAAATCGCCTCGAATTGGATCACCGCCTACAAAAACAATTTCCATACGGACAGGCCTTTGGCGGAGCACTGCAATCGTTGTGTGGAATGAGGAGATTCATGAATTGTGTTGTGGCAGGCGCGGCGCTGGTGCTGGCGGGGTGCTCCAAACGGCGGAGAAGCCCACTGCCGTCGAGAAGCCGGCGGGATATCGCATCTACGCCGCCAATAAAACCTCTGCGATCCGAGCGTGGTCGATTCGACAACGATGGAAGTGGTTGCGACCGTTCTCTTGGGCAAACGACCGTTGCAATCTTCGAGTATTATCTGGTGGAATCGCGCCAGCACTGCCACACCCTGTATTCAGGGCAGATGAGATTTTCGGAAACACTCCTGTGGTCGATTCCAAAACCAATCCTCCTAATCCGCCCCAGCCGGAGCAGCCTACCGGCTTGCCGAATCCTCCGGCCTGGCGCTGGTAGATTGGCGGATCAGTCGTCTATTTCTGGAACACGTTCCAGCACAGCTTGACGGGCTGCTTCATAGGCGGTCCTGGCGTTCTTGAGGAGTTGCTGTGCTGTTAGTGAGTCCGTTTCCTGGATCGCCATCGACAGGAGGGAGAAGGTCTCTTTTGCTTCTTTGAATTCCGAGATCAGGAGTTCGGTTTCGCGGTCTGGCGTCCACCCTGTTGCGGTAAGCCACGATGTCAGAGTCGCACGAAATCGCGCCAAGGCCGTAATCGGCGCAACGCGCTGGATGTGTCCTAGGCCGCTATGAAGACGTCTTCTGAGATTGGCGAGCTTTCGCTCGCGGATGGGCTCGTCCGCCGCTATCCGGACTTCTTGAGCCAAAATCCGCACGTTCTCCTCAGCTTGGTCTAGATTGTTTTCCTCTAATTGGACGATGACGTCTTTCATCCGCGCCGTGACCCGCGCATCAAATCCCCGATTTTCCATCGCTCGGAGTGTGGCAGCTTATTCTGTACGAATAACGCCATCTATCACTGGTTCCGGGGAGGAGGCGATCGTATTGGCGGAACGCTGGCGGCCGGATCTCGTACTGATGGACATTGGACTCGAGGGAGAGATGGATGGCGTAGAAGCCGCCCCAAGTCATTCGTCGCAGATTTGAGATTCCCGTCATTTATCTCACCACCAATACGGATGAGGCGACAATCGAGCGGGCACGCTCTACCGACGCCTATGGTTATCTTCACAAGCCGATTCATACTCCAGCGCTTCACAGCACATTGCAGATGGCCCTTTCCAAAGCAGCGATGGAATCCCGCATCCGCGAAGAGCGAAAGTGGCTCATCACCACGCTCCGGTGCATCAGAGACGGCGTCATCGCAGCCGATAGTCTCGGTACGGTGAAGCTTCTGAACCCGGCCGCGGAAAGATTGACAGGCTGGACCGAGTGTGACGCCGCGAACCGCGATCTGTCGGAAGTATTGCAAGCTCTGGAACCGGGAACGCGTGCGCCATCCGACTCGTCGGTCATCGGCGTAATTACGGGAAGGTCTGAAGAAACTCGGTCCCGCAAGATATTGGTTTCGCGAGATGGAACCGAGAAAGAGGTCGAGGAGACCGTAGCTCCAATCACCAACGAAGCGGGCGCCATGACCGGAGTTGTCATCGTGTTCCATCAGGTCGATGCTTCCTGAGCCGTGTTATCGGAACCCGTCAGAAAAACAGACTTGCCCTGGATTTCGCCGCTCATGTGAGTACGCTGACTGTCGCTCTCGATGCCGCTGGTTTGCTGCCTGCTATTAGCGATTTGTTGCCTCGTTGGAGGAATCTGTGCGTCACTGATACGTTCGAATGGCGGCCGGGGATGCGGGGTGAGGGACGCGCTTCGCGCTGAACCAATCCGCCCATCGATAAATCGATAGACCCCCACAGGAAGAACTTCAGCACGACACAACCGGATGTGCTTTCCGAGATTTTGCTCTTGACACATACAGCATGTAGTAGTAAAACAATATTACTGTATGCGTCTGCCTGGATTCTCTAAGCTTGAGTTGCAGATCATGGAAGTGTTCTGGGAGCGTGGGAGCATTTCTATCCGCGAAGTGCAGGAGGCTCTACCTGCGCCGCGCTCCGCCTACACTTCCGTTCAGACTACGATCTACCGCCTTGAGGCCAAGGAGGCGGTGCGCCGGGTGCGCAAGATCGGCAATGCCCACATTTTTGAGGCAACGGTCAATCGGAACGCTGCCCACAGTCGGCTGCTAGATCACGTGCTGGGACTCTTCGGAGGTCGAATCCAGCCGGTGATGGCGCACTGGGCCGAATCGGGCAACATCACCGCGCAGGATGTGGAAGATGCCGAGCGACTACTTCGGCAGCTCGCCGCGTCCAAGTCAGTCAAAACTAACCGGAAGGGGAAGAAACCGTGATTTCTTTCGCTCTCAACCACATTTGGCAATCGACTCTTTTTGGCGCCCTCGTTGCGTTGCTGGTGTTGGCTCTCCGTCGATATCCGGCGAATGTTCGTTTCTGGCTTTGGATGTCCGCCTCTCTCAAATTCCTGGTTCCCTTTGCATTTCTTGCTGTCTTCGGCAGCCATCTGTCTTGGCGCGCAGCACTGCCCACGGCGGGCCCGCCGGCGCGAACGCTCACCAGGTTGGCGCAGCCGTTCGCCTCCGTTGACGTTGCGGGCACGCAACTCTCTCCTCTGAGCGAACAGCCCGCGATATCCTCCTCCCAAGCCTGGGCACCACGATTGTTTGCCTTGTGGCTGCTTGGCTTCGCTTCGACCCTTGGGTACTGGCTCCTGCAAACACGGCGACTTGCCGGAACGCGCCGTGCGGCTCGCCCAGCCGATGGCGCCCTCGGGCAGTTGCCGCTCCCCGTGCTATTGACCGATTCCAGCATAGAGCCAGGTGTCTTCGGGGTATTCCGGCCTGTGTTGTTGCTGCCCACCGGCATCGCTGCCCGGCTTAGCCCGGCACAGTTGCAAGCCGTGGTCGCCCACGAGCTGGTCCATATACGGCGGCACGACAATTTGTGGGCAGCTGTGCACGCAATCGTGCAAGCGATTTTCTGGTTTAACCCTCTGGTCTGGTGGATGGGAGGACGACTTGTTGCCGAGCGCGAACAAGCCTGCGACGAAGCTGTGTTGGCGCAGGGCGCAGACGCAGAGGGTTATGCTGCAAGTATCCTGGCTGTGTGCCGCTACTACGCGTGCGCTCCGCGGGCCTGTCTTGCCGGGGCCGCCGGTGCGGATCTCAAGCAACGCATTGCCGCCATCATGAAATTCGGCTTCAGACGTGACAGCTCCCGAATCCGAGTGGGACTGGCAGTGCTCGCAGTTGCGTCCGTGGTAACCCCAATCATTTTGGGACTGGCCTACGGACAACCGTCACAGAGGAATCTCCGAAGCTGACCTTCGACGTGGCCTCGGTCCACGAATGGGGGCCAGGACAGGGGCCGGCCGGACCGTTTGCTGCCGGCGTTCAATTCGCAAGCGGGCGGGTGCGCTCGCAGTGCGCCAGCCTGCAGAGCCTCGTCTTTTATGCGTACCAGCTCACAGGGTCGGAGCCGCTCGAAGGTCTGCCAAAATGGGGCAACGCCTCCTGCGGGTACCCTGACTCCAGGGGTACTTTCGCGATTGAGGCCACTACGCCGGTCAGCACAACTCGCGCTCAGTCGAGCCAGATGATGCAAACTCTGCTGGCCGAGCGATTCAAGTTTTCCGCGCACTGGGAAAACCGACAATTGCCGGTGTACGCATTGAGAACTACTCCTGGCAAGTCTAAGCTCAAGCCGTCCGATCCGGACAAGGATCCCCCCATTCGGCCGGGCTCCATAGGCTGTCCGGCTGACGACACCCATTGCCATATCGGCTTCTGCTGCGGGTCCACGACGATAACCACCTTGACGGGAACGCTCAGCCACGCACTTGGAAGACCGGTAATCGACAAGACCGGTCTGACCGGCTCTTATTATTTCGGTGTCCTGAAGTGGGCCGGCGACGAAAGTACTGGCTCGTCACTCCCATCGCTGTCCGCTTTGTTGCGTGAAGAATTTGGCCTGGAGTGGAAAGCTGAGACGGGACCCGTCCCCGTCCTGGTAATCGACCACGCTGAAAAGCCGACAGAGAACTGAGTCGGGCCTCAGTAGTCGATGCCGTGGCTCCGGCCTGGTCAACGTGTTTCCTGCCGGAACCCTGTCTCACCAAATTAGGGACGCAGCTTGTACAAACGGGGGAGGCGAGTTCGCGCGCGCGGGCTCGGTTCTGGTGACCGTTTCATCACGGGTCGGTCCCGCACTGCACCATGGAACTGATCACGATTCTAAACCGCTGCCGTCGTTTCCGAGGTTTTGCCTACCAGCACGCCCACTTCAGTGCCGACGCGAAGAGTATCGAAGTGGCCGTGCGACCGCGCAAGGGTTCGGCCGCAGTCTGCTCGCGCTGCCATTTGCCGGCGCCCGGTTACGACCAGCTCGCCGAACGGCGCTTTGAGTTCATTCCCCTGTGGGGTTTCTCGTCTTCCTTCTGTACACCATGCGGCGCGTCGACTGTCGCCGCTGTGGCGTTGTGGCTGTCGAGGAAGTTCCCTGGTGCGGCGGTAAACACACCCTGACCAGAGCCTACATGCTCTTCCTAGCCCGTTGGGCGCGGCGATTGTCATGGAAAGAGACGGCGGAAGCCTTTCGCACATCCTGGGACAAGGTTTTCGAAGCGGTCGAACATGTCGTCACGTTCGGACTGGAGCACCGCACGCTCGGCCAGATCGACGCCATCGGAGTCTGCGAGATCCAGTACGCCCAAAGGCCACAAGTACCTGACGCTGGTTTATCAGATCGACCTCGACGTTACGCGCCTGCTTTGGGTAGGAAAAGAAAGAACGATCGAATCCTTTCAGGGATTCTTCACCATGATCGGCGACGAAGTGGCCTCGAAGATCGTTTTCGTCTGTTCCGATATGTGGGAGCCGTACTTGAAAGTCATCCGGGAGAAATGTTCCGAGGCGCTTCACATCCTCGATCGTTTTCACATCGTGGCGAAAATGAATAAGGCACTGGACGAAATCCGAACGGGAGAATCGCGCCGCATAGCGAGCGAGGGCGGCGTGCCCGTGCTGAAGAAGTCGCGCTGGCTGCTGCTCAAACGCGAAGAGAATCTGAAGACGGAACAGCGCTTCCGGTTGCGCGATCTGCTCCGTCACAACCTGAAGACCGTACGTGCTTACCTTCTTAAGGAAGCCTTTCAGCAGCTCTGGGATTACAACTCGACCGCATCCTCCGCCAACAAACTGCATCTGATTGAGCGCCAGATCGAAAAATCTTCGCACACCGAGGACTTACGTGTCCTCAAGGCGGAGTCCGGTGCAGAACACCAGCCAGCGCGACAGTGCACCGATAGGGAAGGGCAAGAGGGTGAAGTGGCGCCGCCAAATGTCGGTATGATTTTGGATCTGGCAGCGGTCACGGCAGCGACGTCCGGCTGATAACGGGTGACCGCCGGAACATCGCAGGTCAGGAAATGCCGAAGATTGACAAAATGCTGTTCGATGGCCTTGGGATCGGCCGTCGAAATCGATAGTGCAGGAATTTCCGCTTCGCGGTCGTTGATCTCAGTTCCACTGCGCGCGAACATGAGTTTCATGGCCGCGGGGAATCCCGTCTAATTTTTTTGTGCCGATGCTCTTTCAAATAGATTGCCGACCTTGTTTCTCGGTCGAGCCTATCGGCTTCCCGGCGCTACCTGAGCGAGAGATTGGTTGCAGTTACTGCGATGTCCACAGCTCTGGCATCGCCCCCGACTATCGTGGTACGAGGCACGTCTCTTAGCGCCTCGGCCTCATGCATGGCATCCAAGGCGTTGCTCAGACGCCGGCGCAACGGATCGTCGAACGGGGATATCGATTGAACGGTTTCGGTATTGAAACTGGCCGCGCAGGACGGCCTTTTAACCGCCGCCCGCCCTTGTTCCTGATGGTCAATCTCTCCGCGCGCCCGCTCTTTTTCAAGCGCCGATTGAATCCCCGTCCGCTCGAAATGCCAAGCGCGCTCGCAAAAAGCAAAGCTGCGAACCTCGGATGCTTTGATGTGGCGCTGGCGCATGGCTCATTGTGGCGCGGTGGGACCGCGAGGAAAGAACATGATAATTCGAGCGACCTAAAACAAGGTTAGCTGCGAGGGCGGTGTCTGGCCGCCGTCCGGCGGTCGCTCTGGCTTCGGCGTTTCGGGAACGTCCTGGATCTCATGAGCGCCCTCGGTTTGGCGGCGGAGTTTCCAGGTCCAGCCGTCCAGAATGTGCGCCGGCGTGTACCAGCGCCCGAATTCCTCCAGAGATAACGTGTTGCCGTGGATGATGACGGCGGGAATGTGCAGCAGCGCGAATTGCACATATGCCATGTGGACGCATTTCGGGTCCACGTCGACGGCGGTCACGTGCAGATGCTGCTGGTAATTGATGCCGAGTTCGCGCATTTCGTGGGCGAGAGCGATTACCATGGCGCCGGAACCGCAAGCCGGTTCCTGAGCGGTCACGAAGCCACGTTCGGCAATCCTGGCGCGAACGTCGCCCTCATTCCCAAGCGTCATTTTCGCCATCATCCGGCAAAGCGGGTAGGGAGAGAAGAATTGGCCGCTCCACTTGTTATGAAGTTCAAGATCATGGAAGGTTCGGCCCAATACGTCGGACGGTTCTTCTTCCATGGCGAGCGTCAGTTCGGCCAGCATTTTCGGAAACGTCGCAAGTTCGTCGGGCTTATAGCGCTTGATGAGGGCCATGTAGCGCTCTTCGCGCTGGTCGCGTTGCGCCCAGTCAACGGCGTTCGATAGCGAAATCGCCGCGGCCTCGGCGAAGTCGGCGAAGACCTGCCAAGCGCTGTGGCGGTAGGCAAGCGAGCCGAACAGCTTGAGCAGTTCCTTCTGGTGATCCGGCGGCGGCCGGGATTGATCGGTGGGGCTTCGGGACATTATTCCGCTCTCGCATGTCGGTCCGGTCAGGCATGCCGGTGCTTTCTAGCCGAAAAAGCGGGATTCTTGCAAATGGCTTCGCCATGCCACTTGGGCCGCCGATGATCCTCGGTAAAAGCGGGCTCTCCAAGAGGGCGGCAGGAAAAAAGATGTGTGGAATGATGCAGAGAACCGCGCCAAAACAGCTCCGGACGTGGGATCGGCGATTAGTTTGCGATGTTCGCAGTTTTCCTATAGAGTATGCGGTGGTTGATAAGATGAGGAGAGGGCGATTGCTATGACGCTGACCATTGAGCTCCCCGACGAAAAGACCGCGGCCCTCGCGGCAAAGGCGCGGGCGCGAGGTCTGTCGGCCGAGGAATATGCCCGACAAATTTTGGAGCAGGATCTCGCACCGGAATGGCTTCGGAAGTCGTGGCAGAGTGCGAGGGAATCCGGCCTCGATCAGCTTTCGAGCGACGAAATCGAGGCGGAAATCACTGCTGCTCGCATGACGCGGCGTGATTCCCGGTTGCAACCGGGTTCATGATCAGGGTCGTTCTCGACACGAACATCGTCGTTTCGGCATTGCTGCAACCTCTCGGGCCTCCAGCCCAGCTATTCGAATTGGCGCTTGGCGGCGTAATGCAGCTTTGTGTCAGCGGGAATATATACGCGGAGTATGAAGAGGTCATCAGCCGGCCGCGATTTCAACGCAGCCCAGAGATCATCGCCGCGACGTTGCAGGCGGTTCGCGAACACGGCCATTGGGTCCGGCCGACGGATACGGTAAAGGCATGCGCCGATCCCGACGATGATATCTTTCTTGAATGTGCGCAAGCTGCATCGGCAGAATACTTGGTAACCGGCAACCTCAAGCATTTTCCGATTTCCTTGGGCGCAACGCGCATCGTACCAGCGAGATGGCTCCTCGATATTGTGGCCGGTAGAAGCACCGAAGGGACCGAACCGCGTTGACATGACGCGGTTGCCCAAACTCACGCCACTGGTATCGTCAGGTCAGCTTCAGTGGTGTCTTCGTCAGCCTCGACATCCTCGCCTTCTTCCGGGACACCGCCGGCATACACGGCCTTTCCGGTAGCCTGCTCGATGAGGACTAAAAGTCCCTTCTGTCGGTCCGTCATGAAGGACTCAAAATTGTCGTCGCGCAAAATGGCTGGGTCGATCAAATGTGATCTGAGGTAGACATCGAGCTGCGGTGCTGCGATCGCGGGCGTTTTTTGATCACCCTTCTCCAGTTTTCCGAGATACTCGGAAGGTGCCACGCCTCCGATGATGCGGTTCGTCTTGAATGAGAGGGGAGTCTTGTTGATGATGGAATCGTAGGTGTTCGGTTTGATGCCGTGCTTCTTGCACCAGTCCTGAGGAAAGATGTGATGAATGTCGACGTTCTCGCCAAAAAAAACCGTATGGTCGAATTTCTGACCGGAGCGCAAGTCCTGGGCGCCTTCCCTCATCAACAATGCGTTCACACCTTTGGAAGCGGCGGAAAGACGCATCCGCATCGTTTTTAGCCTGTCGGCGCGGAACAACGTCTCGCTGACCGTCGATGGCTCCGCACCCCCTTTGAGCCAAACCGGGACATCTATGAAATCGCGGGCGATCCGCGTCTCAACCGCCGAACCGTAGAGCTCGCCGAAGACGCCATTCCAATACCATTGGGTCAGCTTGGCGCGGTTCGCCTCGTGCTGCCAATCGTCGCCAATGTCAGCGAGGATCGTGGCTAGCGGAACGATTTGCGATTGATAGGGCAGGTCGAAAATACGATAGATGTGCAGAGTGTGCAGAAACTTCGCCGCTTGTAAAAACCCTCGCTCCACCTGGCTTTCAAATCGCTTATATTTCGCGAGTGGCAAGTTTAAAAGTGCCTGCCGGTTGCCGGTGACCGCCGGCAGCTCCTTGCCCTGTCTCCCGGCCTTTTCTGCGGAGCGTCGCCGGTCGCGCGTATAAAAGAGTGATACCGCCTGGAGGAAGTCGGTGTTGGAAACCTCGGCGATAACTCCGGAATCGGTTCCAGCCAGGTGGAGCGTCTCTGAAAAGCGGCCGTGCCTACCGTTCGCGCCATCATCGCCGTACCAATCTTTTCGCAGCTCGTGGCCGGACGCGGCATACATAGCAGTAACAAGCTCAAACGCATCGAGCGGCTTGCCGCCTGTGTTCACCTTCTCGAAAACCACGCAAACGGCTTCCTTGGAAGTGGCTCGATCAAGAGTGATGACGGGGACATGATAATCCTTGAAGTTCTCAAGGACCTGCTTTTTGAACCTCCGGAATTCGTCGCGAATACCCTTGTTCCCGTCGCCGCTCCAATGCTCGTCAAATCCGTCTTGCCAATTGTCCCACTCGAATACCTGAGAAACCGGGTACATGAATGAGGCATATTCCAGCTCGGGTGTCGAGAGATCCAACACCACTTCACGACCAAAGTCGGTGCGGATCATCCGATCTTCTGGGACGCCGACAATCGCCTCTTCGCGATCGACCGAAAGATCAAGCGCTTTCCGAATATCGAGATAAAACCAGCGCTTCACCTTTTTCTTTTTCGGCGTAACTGTCTCGACGACCTTGCCTCGCAGCGTGACTTGGTAGAGCGAGGTCATCCGTTGTTGGCCGTCCAGCAAAAGGAGCAGGGGTGCGATCCGTTTGGCCTCTTCCGGAGCACCTTCCACCGGTCGAGGTTTGAAGTTGACCTCGCCGCCCGGCTTCCAGCGACATTAGCGCTCCGACCGGAAATGCTCGGGAGACTGAGGCGATCAAGCTCTTGATGCGATTTTCATCCCAAACCCAACTGCGTTGAAAATCCGGCAGCTGAAGATCGCCGCGGTGGCAGTCGTCGAGCAGTTCCTTCAGGGGGAACGGGTTGGTCTTAAAGGTCGATCCGGCCATGGCGTCAGGCCTCCTTGGTCGTGGAAGGTTAATGATAGCGTTATCCGGCGGCCGGGATTGATCGGCGGGGGTCGGGTTTCTTTCCGTCTCGGCTCTTTCGGTCGACTCAGTACTCAAACCTTCTAGCCGAGAAAAAGGGACGCTGGCAAATGGCTTGATTAATGTACTCCCCGGGCTACAGTGTCGGGAGCGACCTGGGCGGGAGCTTGCATCAGGTAGGCGCGCACGCGCGGACGCGTTCGGGGAGGGAAGGGGGCCAGGGCAGGCGCGTGGCGCGCGCAGGTTTCAGGCCCTCTTAGGCTGCGCGACGAGATCGATTCGAAGGGAGCACCGAATTCACTGCGGCCCACGCCCGTGTGCGAACCTCAATAACGTGAGTAAGCTCGCAGACGCATTGGACCTCCTGAGGATGAAGCTCGTCGAAATGGGGTTGCTGGTCGAAACTGCGATCGAGATCAGCATCCGTAGTGTGATCGAGCGGGACCAGAGTGCTGCCCAGGAAGTCTTAGCCGCTGAAGCCCGGATTAACGCGATCGAGCTGGAAATCGACGCCCTTGCAATCGAGCTCTTGGCGCTCCACCAGCCGATGGCCAGCAATCTTCGGTTTATTATCGCGGCGCTCAAGATCAACTCGGATCTGGAACGGATGGGTGACTTGGCAGCAAACATCGCACACAGCGCGAAAGCGTTGGGTGAGACACCAGCCATGGAGCAGATCGTCGATATTCCGTTGATCGCCGGCCTCGCGCAGTCGATGGTGCGGAAGAGCCTCGACGCGTTTGTAGCGGCTGACGTAGATTTGGCTCTTAGCGTTCTTGCTTCCGATGATGCTGTCGACAGCCTTCGCACGGCTTGCTATCACCAACTGGTTACCTTCATGCGGAAGGATCCGCGAAATGTCAGCGCGGGGCTCAATCTGCTGGCTGTCACACGGACGATTGAGCGGCTCGCGGATCATTCCACGAACATCGCGGAGGATGTGCTGTTCTTCGTCAAAGGAGTGGACGTGCGGCATCAGTTCGCAGCGTTGTTGCTCAACGAACGAACAACTGAATAATGGCCATCGACAGCCAGCCAACCAGCGCGGCGGCCGGGATGGTGAGAATCCACGCCCAAAGGATGTTGGTGGCCAACCCCCAGCGGACCGCCTTCAAGCGCTGGATGGAGCCGACTCCGGCGATGGCGCCCGCCGTAACATGGGTCGTCGAGACCGGCAGGTGCGCATATTCGGTGGCGAACAGAATTGAAATTGCCGCCGCGGTTTCGGCGCAGAATCCACTGCGTGGTTTCAGGCGCGTGAGGCGGGAGCCCATGGTGTGCACGATCCTCCAGCCGCCGGAGAGCGTGCCCAGCGCGATGGCCGTGTAGGCCGAGAAGATGACCCAATGAGGCATTTCGAACTTCTTCAGGACGCCTGAGGCGATCAGAACGCCCGTGATAATGCCGGCCGTCTTCTGCGCGTCGTTACCGCCGTGAGAGAAGCTCAGCAACGCCGACGACACCAATTGCAGCCTGCGGAAGTATCGATCCATTTTTAGCGGCGACGTGTTGCGGAACATCCAATACACGGCAACCATCATCAGATACGCAGTCGCCATCCCGATCATGGGCGCCAGGAAGATGAAAGCCACCGTTTTGAGCCACACCCCTGGGATGAGGGCTTCGAAGCAGTGCTCGAAGCCCCGAAGATGGGCGACTCGCGACATCGCAGCCCCGGCATAACCGCCGATGAGCGCGTGGGAAGAACTCGTCGGCAGTCCCAACCACCAGGTGATCAGATCCCAGCTGATCGCGCCGATCAGCCCGCCAAGGATGACGTACGGCGTCACATCTTGAAGGTCGATCATCCCGCTGCCGACGGTTTTGGCAACGCCGGTGCCGACGACGAAAACGGCGAGGAAATTGAAGGTTGCCGCCCACAGTACCGCCTGCTGCGGGGTCAGCACGCGGGTCGCGACAATCGTAGCGATCGAATTCGCCGCGTCGTGGAAGCCGTTGATGAAATCGAACGATAGCGCGACCAATACGACGATGGCCACCAGGATCAGCGAAGCGTCCATACGTGTCTAGTTGTTCTTAACCTGCACGTTCTGGAGCGCGTCCGCGACATCTTCGCAATAGTCGGTCGTCTGCTCCAGAAATTCGTGGATTTCCTTGAGCTTGATAAGCCGGAACGGATCTTTTTCTTTCTCAAACATGTCTTTCACGGCGGCGCGGCGGATCTGATCCGCAGCTTCCTCCAGGCGATTGATCTCGATGCTGTGGTCGATAAACGGTTTGTTTTGCGCGAGCGCGTCGAAGGCTTTTTGAAGGATCAGGCAGCAAGATTGGACGATGCAACAAAGCTCCAACACCGTGCCCGGCATCGGATCGATCTTGTAATCGAGCATCCGCTGGACCGAATCCTCGATGCCGTCGATAACGTCGTCCAGGTGGGAGGAAAGCGATTGAATGTCCTCGGGATCGAGGGGAGTGATGAACGTTGAGTTCAGACGGGTGTAGATTTCATGCAGGACGCTATCCGCCTGTTCTTCGAGCGCATGAATCTGATGCGCGGCGTTCGCCAGGTGGGCGTTGCCCGCTTTGGCGCCCTCCACCAACAAGTCGGCGGCCTGACAAATGAGCTTTACTTGGTGTTGAAAGTATTGGAAGAACTTCTCGTCACGTGGAAGCAGGTTCATGTCCGGTCCATCATCTTCTCATAACGTTGCTCGCGGCAACAGAGAACGTTGGTCCACGCTTCCTATCCCTCGGCCGGCAGCCTGACCCGAAACAGGCATCCGTGCGGTGACCCGACTTCGAGCGAGATTTCGCCACGATGCGCCTCCACGACCCACTTCGTGATGGCGAGACCGAGCCCCGCGCCTCCAGATTCGCGCCAGCGGGCCTTGTCGACGCGATAGAACCGATCAAAGATTTTTATCCGATCCTCAGAGGGAACTCCCGGGCCGTTGTCCTCAATTTCCACCACCACTTCATCGGCGCTTCTTTGAACCCGGATCCGGATCTCTCCGCCGACTGGTGAATATTTCACGGCATTGTGAAGTACATTCATGAATGCTTGCCTGAGAAATAGCTGATCGCCCCGAACCGTTGCGGACTCGTCGCCGGAGAGCGCCAAAATCAACGATTTCTCCTCCACCAGCACCTCGAACAGCGCCGCTGCCTCGCGCGCCAATTGCATGACCGGGACGGGCGCCAGCTCCAGTTGCAAGCTGCCCGCGTCGGCGCGGGAAATGGTGAGCAGGTTGTCGACCAGCGACGTCAAGCGATTTACTTCTTCCAACATGCTTCCGATGATGTCTCTATATTCGGAACGGGTGCCGTCTTTCTGGAGTCCGACTTCGCCGACGCTACGAATCGCGGCGAGCGGCGTCCGCAACTCGTGCGAGGCGTCGGAGGTAAAGCGCCGGAGCTGCTCAAAGGCCTGCTCCAGGCGCGACAGCGTCTCGTTGAACACGCGGGCAAGTTGGCCCAACTCGTCGTCAGTGTCGTCGTTCGGAAGGCGATCATGCAGGCGTTGCGGCGTGATCTCCTTTGCGCGGCGTGCCATCTGTTCGATGGGGCCGAGCGCACGCCGCACCAATCCATAGCCCGCAAATCCCGCGATGGCAAGCACCACCGGCAAGACAAACATGGATCCGAGTAGCATCTCATTGAGGCGCGACCAGAGCGGTTCTTCCGTGTGGCCCAGGCGGATCAGGACCGGGCGCCCTTCGAGAGAATGGAGCCGGCTCACCATGCGAACCCGCGTTCCGTCGGCGAGCCGCTCGGAGCGTACCGAGTATCCGCCGATGCCCTCGCCCGCGAATGGAGCAGCGCCCAGCATGCGATCGCCGAGACGCTCATTGCGGTACAGAATGGAGCCTTCGGGCGAGAGCACTTCCACGAACCGGTCAATCACATCCTTCGATTCCGGATGGTTGTGATAGTCTTCGTGCATCTGCAAACCGCCTTGCGGGGTGAAGTAAAACAGGCCCTCCAGCGTCTCGATTTCCTGGATCGCGAAGTGGTCAAGCTGGCTTCGTAGTTGCCAGAACAAGACGGCGAACGTTCCGCCCCAGGCGAGAATCAGCAGTCCGGCCAGCACGCCCATGTACCACAACGTCAGGCGCATACGCAGTTGCGTCGGCCGGAACCGGTTCACGATTGTTCTTCTCGCAGAATGAATCCCACTCCACGCACGGTCTGAAGGAGTTTTTTCTCGAATTGGCCGTCTATTTTTCGGCGCAGGCGGACCATCTGCGTGTCGATCACATTATCGAGGGGGGTCTGGCGCGCGACTTCCTTCCAAATTTCGCGGGCCAGCATTTCGCGTGACACCACGCGATCCCGATTGATGACCAAGTAGTGCAACAGGTCGAATTCGCGGGCTGTCAGCTCCAGTAATCCGCCGCCCCGCGTCACGGCGCGTAGCGCCACGTTCACCTCGAGGTCCGCCACTTTCAACGGCTGAGCGGCATCGGTTTTTCCACGCCGGAGGAGTGCGCGCAAACGAGCCAGCAACTCGGGGAATGCGAACGGCTTGACCAGATAGTCATCCGCGCCGAGATCTAAACCGTGCACCCGATCCTCCAACGTATCGCGAGACGTCAGCAGGAGCACAGGTGTCGTCATGCCGCGCTGGCGAAGCGCTGAGAGGATCTCGAAGCCGTCGCGCCCTGGCAGCATCACATCGAGAATCATCATGTCGAACGGTCCGGACTGCGCCAGGTAAAAGCCCTCCTCGCCGGTATGAGCGACGCTCACGGCGTAATCGTCCGCCTCCAGGCCTTCCTGGAGCGCCTTGGCCATCTTCAGTTCGTCCTCGACTACGAGGATGTGCACGTTCCCTTTATAGAAGCGAAGCCTGCTCGACCGCAACTGACGAGATCCTGATGGTTTCCTGACAGATTTCGTAGGAGAAACATCAGGGAGTCTTCAGGAGAGAAATGCGCGATCGGATGTTAGAAAAGTGTTGGCGGCCGATATGCTTACCCCCGGTTTGGCGAAGAGAGTCACGATTCACCTGAACGAGGATACCAGCGCGCGCCACGACTTTCTGTATAACGAGATCTTTTCCTTTCTACAGAAGCACCGCGTGGCGGGCGCTACAATGATCCGCCCCGACGCCGGATTTGGCTCCCATCACCGCATGCACTCCACCGAGGGCGGGGTCTCGGAGCGAGAACATCTCCCGGTTCGCATCGAGTTTATCGAGAGCAAGGAAGTGGCCGAGATGCTTCTTCCGGCGCTGTGCAAATTGATAACCGACGGACTCATTGAAGTGCAGGACACCACCATCGTCAAAACGGTGGCAAGAGAAGAGCCCAGTTGAGATGAGGATCCGCTCCGCTCTTCTGCTGTTGTTTCTGAGTATTTCCGAAGCTGCGCTGGCCCAGGCGAAGAAGCTGACTCTGTCGGAAGCTGAGGACCTGGCGATGCGCGGCCATCCCCGTGCGGCCTCTGCCGATTTGATCGCCGCGGCGTCGAAGATGGGCATTACCGAAGCGCGCGCGCCTTACAGCCCGCAGGTTTCGGGCGCCGTGACGGGAGTCGCGGCGGAACACGGCTCCACGCTCGCCGCCGGGACCATCCAGACCTCCAGCCTGTACAGCAGGATCGCTGCCGGGGTCACGGTTTCGCAGCTCATCACCGATTTCGGCCGCACCGGAAACCTCGTGGCCTCGGCGAAAGCGCGCGCCGCCGCGCAGGACCGGAACGCGGAAAATGTACGCACCTCCATTCGCATCGTCGTCGATCAGGCTTATTACGAAGCGCTCGCGGCCGAATCAGTACTGAAAGTCGCCCAAGCGGTCTCCGCTAACCGCGAGCTCCTGTTGCGCCAGGTGCGCGCGCTGGCGGAAAGTTCGCTCAAATCGACGCTCGATGTCAGCTTCGCCGGCGTCGCGGCTTCGGAAGCCGAACTGGGTTTGGTCCGCGCAGAAAACGACGCCCGCGCCGCGCAGGCGCACCTGTCGTCCGCCATCGGCACAGAGCAATCGGAAACATTCGACCTCGCGGATGAGCCGCTGCCCGCACCGCTCGATTCGAACCCAGAAGACTTGCGCCAGCAGGCTCTGAAGCAGCGGCCGGACCTGGCCGCGCTCCAGGCGAATGTCGACGCCGCGCAGCGCTTCGCCCAGGCGGAGAAGGATCTGAACCGCCCCACCGTGGGGCTCGTCGGAGTCGCCGGAGCGCTTCCCGACACCGATCCGCGCCTCAAAGGGACCTACAGTGCCGCCGGCTTCAACGTCACCGTGCCGATCTTGAATGGCCACCTTTTCGCGGCCCGCCGCACGGAGGCCGAGCTCCGAGCTCAGGCCGCGCAAAAAGACGTCGAGGACCTCACCGTACAGATTTCCGAACAGGTGAGGCTCGCCTGGCTCGAAGCCAACACCGCGTTCCGCCGGCTCGACGTCACCGCTCGCCTGGTGGCGGAAGCGGAACAGGCGCTGCGGCTCGCGCGGACCCGTTATGAAATCGGCCTGGGCAGCATTGTCGAGGTGAATCAGGCGCAGTTGAGCGAAGTCTCCGCCGAGATCGCCGCCGCCAGCGCCAAGTACGACTATCTTAGCCGGCGCGCCGCGTTGGCATTTGTGACGGGAGCCCTACGATGAAACCGCTGTTCGCCGCCCTGGCGCTGATCCTGTTCACTTCGTGCTCCCGCAGCGACGCCGGCAGTCAGAAAGTGGCGACCGTGACTCCCGACGCGCCTCTGCCGGTGCCCGTTGCGAAAGTCGCGCGTCTCGACCTCGCCAACGATCTCGTCTTGACCGCGGAGTTCGAGCCCTTCCAGCAAGTGGATCTGATGGCCAAGGTCTCGGGCTATGTGCGCTCTATTTCCGTCGACATCGGCGATCGCGTCCGTACCGGGCAAGTGCTGGCCACTCTGGAGATCCCCGAAATGGAAGACGACCTCACGCGCGCCGCCGCCTCCATCGACCAGGCGCAGGCCGAGATCGTCACCGCCGCCGATGAACTACACCGTGCCGAGGCCGCGCACGAAATGGCGCACCTTTCTTACAGCCGCATCGCCGACGTCCTCAAACGCGAGCCCGGCCTGGTCCCGCAGCAGGAAGTCGACGAAGCCCACTCCCGCGACCTGGTTGCCGAAGCGCAGGTCTCCGCAGCCAAGTCGAACTTGAAGACCGCCGAACAGCACGCCCGCGTCTCCCGCGCCGATCAGGGCCGCGTCGAGACGCTTCACAAATACCTCACCATTACGGCCCCCTTCGAAGGAGTGGTGACCAAGCGCTATGCCAACATCGGCGCTATGATCCAGGCCGGCACTTCGTCGCAGGCCATGCCGGTGGTACAGCTGTCGCAAAACAACCTGCTGCGCCTGATCCTGCCCGTCCCGGAGTCCTCTGTGGGCCGCGTGCGAGTAGGCGAAACCGTCGACGTACGGGTGCCTTCGCTCAGTCGCACCTTCCCCGGCCGCGTCGCCAGGCTCGCTGAAAAAGTGCAGCCGTCGACGCGCACCATGGATACCGAAGTCGACGTGCAGAACCCCAGTCTCACGCTGATTCCCGGCATGTATGCCGAAGTGAATCTGCACATTGCCGAAAGCCGCGGAGCTCTCGCCATCCCTCTCGACGCCGTGGACCGCAGCACTTCGTCGGCACGCGCCTACCTCGTCACCGCCGGCGTAATCCGCATCGTACCCGTCACGCTCGGCCTCGAAACCGACCAGAGCGTCGAAATTCTATCCGGATTAAAGGAAGGCGACACCGTCGTCGTCGGCCGACACGCGGGCTTGCGCGAAGGCCAAAGGGTGCAGGTGAATTAATGTCGCGCTTCGCCATCCGCACTCCTTATTTGATCGTCGTCGTTTGCCTGCTCATCACCATCGTCGGCACCGTCAGCGTGGTGCGCATGCCCGTCGACCTGTTCCCGGCGATGAACATGCCCGTGGTCGCCGTCGCCACTTTTTACTCGGGCATGCCGCCCGAGCAGGTGGAAGGCAACATCACCTATCACCTAGAACGATTCTTCACCCTCGCCAGCGGTATTGACCATATGGAGTCGCGATCGCTCGCTGGCGTCAGTGTGATCAAGGTTTATTTCCAACCAGGCACCAATCCGGATTCCGCGGTCACCACCATTGCCAGCCTCGCCATGGCGGAAATCAGTCACCTGCCTCCGGGAACCCTTCCGCCCTTCGTGCTCAAGATGGACGCCTCCAGCATGCCCGTCTGTCTAGTCACGCTCAAAGGCAACGACCGCAGCGAGACCCAGCTCAAGGATCTAGCCCAGAACGTGCTTCGCAATCAGCTCGCAAGCGTGCTCGGCGCAGCCGTGCCCCAGCCGTTCGGCGGACGCTGGCGCGAAATCATGCTCTACGCCGATCCTTACAAGCTCGAAGCCCGGCAGATGAGCCTGATGGATGTCGTTCGAGCGATGAACGATGCCAATCTCATTCTTCCCGCCGGCGACGTGCAAATCGGGCGTTACGACTACAACATCTATGCCAACAGCCAGGTGAGCAAGGTCGGCGACATCAACGATGTGCCGATAAAACTCTCGGGCGATAATCCCGTCCGCGTCTCCGATATCGGCGTCGCCAAGGATGCCTACGCGCTTCAGTACAACGCCGTCCGCGTCGATGGACAGCGCTCCGTCTATCTGCCGGTCCTCAAACAGGGTGGCGATTCAAACACCATCGCTGTGGTCGACGGCGTCCGCGAAAAACTAAAAAAACTTTTCGACGTCCCGCCGTCGCTGGAGACCCACGTCGTTTTCGATCAATCCCAATTCGTGAAGACGGCTATTCAGACGCTGTTGCATGAAGGCGGCATCGGGCTCGTGCTCACCTCGCTCATGATCCTGGTGTTCCTCGGCAGCATGCGCGCCACGGTGGCCGTCCTTTTCTCGATTCCCATCTCGGTGCTCGCCACCATGGTTGCCTTGCAGATCGGCGGAAGTTCGATCAACACCATGGTGCTCGGCGGATTGGCTTTGGCGCTATCGCGATTGATCGACAACTCCGTCGTGGTGCTCGAAAACATCTACCGCCATCTCGAACTCGGTGAGCCACCGGTAGTCGCCGCGGAAAAGGGCGGACGCGAAGTAGCGCTCCCCGTGCTCGCCGCAACGCTCACCACCGTAGTCGTATTTTTTCCGGTCACTCTGCTCTACGGCGTCAGCAAGTTTCTATTTTCCTCGCTCGCCCTCGCCGTGGTGCTTTCGCTGTTCGCGTCTTATGCCGTCGCCATGACCGTGGTCCCACTATTCTGCGCGAACTTTCTTAAAACGACCTGCCACCACCACGCGTCGAACCCGAGCCTGGCCCAGCGCTTCAACGCGGGATTCAACCGCGGATTCGAGGGCTTCCTGAAAGCGTACGACAAATCGGTCGCCATCACGCTACACCGTCCCGCCTTCTGGCTGCTGGCCTTCGCGGTTGGCTTTGGCGCCAACCTCTTGATCTTTCCGCACATTGAGCTCGCGTTCTTCCCGCGTACCGACGCCGGTCAGTTCGTGATCAACGTCAAAGCTCCGTCCGGCACCAAGCTCACCGAAACCGAGAAAGAGATCGCCCAGCTCGAACAGCTAATCCGCAGCGTGGTCCCTGAAAGCGACCTCGGCATGATCGTCTCCAACATCGGCGTCGACCCCGGCTTCTCCGCCATCTACACCTCCAATTCCGCTATGCACACCGCCTTCGTGCAGGTCGGTCTCAAAGAGGGCCACAAGGTCGACAGCTACGAATATATGTCGCGCGTTAAAGCGCGCATGCAGCGGGAACTGCCGGATCTAGTGGCCTATTTTTCCTCCGGCAGCCTGGTGGACGCCGTCCTCAACATGGGACTCGCCGCGCCCATCGACGTACAGGTTGCCGGAACCAATCTTCAGGCGAGCTATCAGACCACGCTGGATCTCGCTCGCCAGATCGGCCATCTCCCCGGCGTCGCCGATGCCTTCATCCCACAGGATCTCGACTATCCGGCCTTGCGTTTGGACATCGACCGCACCCGCGCCGGCGAACTCGGCCTGACGGAAAAAGAGGTGGTTCAAAACGTCATCACCGCCCTGACCTCGAATCAAATGGTCGCGCCGAATATCTGGATCGACCCCAAGAACAACAACAACTATTTCCTAAACGTCCAATATCCTGAGCAGCAGATTCAGAGCCTGCTCGACCTGCGCGCGATTCCTCTGCATGGCGTCGGTTTGAAGCGACCCACACGCCTCGACATGGTCAGCAAGATCACCCGCTTCGAAGCGCCCACCGAAGTCGATCACTATCAGATGCGCCGTGTCCTCGACATCTATGTCCGCCCGCTCAGCGAAGACCTGGGCGCGCTCGCGGACCGCATTGATGCGCTGGTGGCCCGCACCAAATTGCCCGTGGGCGTCGACGTCTCGATGCGCGGAATGGTCGAGGGCATGCGCTCCTCGTTCCGCAGTTTCGCTATCGGCTTGTCGCTCTCCCTCCTGCTGCTCTATCTGATTCTGGTCGCGCAGTTCCGCTCCTTCATCGACCCGTTCATCATCCTGCTGGCGTTTCCGCCCGCGCTTTCGGGCGTGCTGCTGACGCTCTGGCTCACTGGCACCACGCTCAACGTGATGTCCCTGATGGGCGTCGTGATGCTCGCCGGCATCGCCATGTCCAACAGCATTCTGATTGTCGAGTTCGCCCACCACTTGCGCCGCGAAGGGATGGGGGCCGTTGAGGCCGTGGCCACCGCCAGCCGCGTTCGCCTCCGCCCCGTGCTGATGACTTCCCTTGCCACCGTGATCGGCCTTCTTCCCATGGCGCTCAAACTCGGCGAAGGCAGCGAATCCTATGCCCCGCTCGCCCGTGCGCTCATCGGCGGACTCAGCGTCTCCGTTCTGTTCACCGTGTTTCTGGTTCCCGCAGGTTTCCGTCTGGCTTATGCAAATCGAAATTCATCATAAGAGAGGTTCTCCCATGCGATTTACAGTAGTTCTCGGCTTAACGATTCTCATCCCGCTCTCAGCAAAGGATAAGAAACCTAAGTTGCCGCCGCAGGATAGCATTGACGTGGTCGCGCATATCGCAGTCACCACCGGACCAGTGCTGCGGCTCCTCACCACCGAGCATTACAGCAGTCACTACCTGTATGCCGAGCACGCCGCCGGGGCAAGTGCGACGCTCATCGATACCACCCGCCCGAATCAACCCGCCGTTCTGGCGGAGGTGGCGTATCCCTCCGCCGGACCGGACAGCCTGGTCGTCGTCTCAGGCACGGCCGCGCTGGTCACCAGCGGCGCAGCATCCCAGTCGGCGGCGCCCCAAACCATTCGGATCCTGGACTTCTCGGACCCTCGAAATCCCAAAGTTGCCCGGGAGTTCACCGGCGTCACCGCGATCAACCGCGACGACCGGCGCGGCTTAATTTTCCTGGCCAACGCCGATGGCGTCTGGATTCTGCATCAAACCCGCGCCGAGGACCCCGAAGTTGAAAAAGCCTATGCGCGCCACGTACTTTACGATCATTGAGTGAAAGCGAATAATTCTGCTCGCCGGCCGGGCTCTTAGCTTCTCCAGGCCTTGCGTCATCGCCGGACAGACTGGCTCACATTGCCAACGAGATTCGCCCGGCCCTTTGTCTTGCAAAGCAACACCTTGTCGGTCTGCAACTTGCTGCAGATGTCGGGAGTTTTGATTTAGGAATGCCGTAGTGCGCAACAAAGAGCTAAGTCAGCCGCACGCAATGGGAAATCATAGACTCTGCGCATTTTAGACAATAAAGCCGGTCCGTCCGCGGACGCAACACCTGCCGGAAGGACTCAGAATCGGAATATCTGGATCGTCCTCCTGAGGACGTGCCATCCGAAAGTCGGTGAACACGAATACGAATACCATCTTCCGCGTACCTCGGTGGACCGGAGAACTTAACAACTGCCGTTTGCAGCCTAGTTCGACATGCTTATTGTCTAATTAGAGCAACACTGTGGCGTCTCATTAAGGTCCTTCTTGTGGGCAACACCACAGCACTGGTCTAAATTGCAAGCCACTCAGGCGGAAATGTTGTAGCCATCCCGCAACCAGCCGAGCAGTTCCCGATTGAGGTCTGTCAGATTGGTCAGCTTTATTTCGTGATGCCACCGGCTCTTAGACACTTGCTCCGATTTGAATATACGGTCGTTACGGATTGCGGCAGGAGACTTAACCGTAAAAACCAGATGCTTGCGGCGTGGATGAACGCCAGCGAATGCTGATTTCCGGACCAGATGTGCGGATGTCTTTTTCTCTTCAACAGAGAAAGGTCCAAGATCGTCACAAAGCAAAAGTAGCGCTCGGTACAGCTCCTGAACGGCTGGTTCGGATGACGATAGGGCGGCGGGGATCGGAAGCATTAATGACATTGTGGCAAATAGGCTCCTAAGGGGCCGGGGCTTCGGAGGCGTGGAAGGAAACGACCCTCCAGCCATCAGCAGCGCGTTGATACACCCTCGTGAAGCGCCAGTTGTCTTCCACCGCGCGACCATTGATCTCTCGCTTTCGCTGCAGCCTTCCGGTCACTACCGCGCTTTGGTCGTAGATTCGGAAGTTCAAGTCTGACGTCCTCATAGCGCTGGAACTTCATGCGACCTGAGTCGACGAACTTGATTAGTTCTTCCTTCTTCATCACTGGCATTTTAGGAACCGCCACTTCCAGATCGTCTGCCCACAACCGAGTGAGAGTTTCTGAATCACCGCGAAGGTGGGCCGCATTCCATACGCGCTCCAAGCGCTGTAATTCATCGCGATCAGCAGTGTGGGTTGCGTTCTGCGCGAACATCAGCACCACGGAGAGTGGACCGGCCGCAAAAAGTCTACGTCGCATTGCGCTATCGATCTTACACTAACCCGGACGGCAAAGTGGATGCCGCACTTCCCCGCAACCCTCCCTGAAACCGGCAATTTGTGGAGTTTTCGGGAGAGGGACGGCTGAGGGAGAAGACGGCCATTTTGCGTCCGTCAATTTCCTGATGACACGTGATCCGCCCCGCGGCCCCGGTCCTTTCGTGAGAAGCTCCCCTTTCTGCTAACGGATGTCTCCCGGCTTCGTCAGTTCTTGAACAGGAGATACCTTGCAAATGATCCGAACAGCCGCCTTTTTTGTTTTGGGAGCTACTCTGGCGTTTTCACAAGATCACCAACCGATGGTCAACGAACACGGGGACCACGTGATGGGGTTCTCGCATGAGAAAACCACCCACCATTTCGAGCTGACATACGACGGCGGAGCCATCGATGTCCGTGCCAACGATGTCAAAGATGCTGAAAGCCGCGATCAGATTCGCAGCCACTTCCAGCACATTGCCCAGATGTTCGCGGCTGGGAATTTCAACGCTCCGATGCTCGTACACGGCACCACCGTTCCCGGCACCGCCACCATGACACGGTTGAAAGATCAACTTCACTGGGAGCTAAAGGAAACGCCGCGCGGCGCTCGGATCAACATCACTGCCGACAATAAGGCAGCGTTGGATGCCGTTCACGAGTTCCTACGGTTCCAGATCGAGGATCACAAGACAGGCGATTGCCCAATGGTTCGCTAAGTCAGAAGGTGCGCTTGGTTCGACTATTCGATCACTTTGGCGACCTTGATACGTCTAGGGTGATCGGGCGAGGCCCTGGAATGGGTCTTGGGTCGTCTGCCAGAAACCGCCTGAGCAGTCATGATTGACACTGCACACGAAGAGGCCGTTCTCCCACGCTTTCAAGTCGCCCTCTGGTCTCTCAAAAGGTCGTCCGCGAGACGTCGAGGACCGTTAAGTTCAAGATAGCCGCGCGATCAGGTCGTCTACCAGCGTGGATTCTCCCCTCCGACCGTCGACGAATCGAAGCATCCACAGATCCGGCAGCGCGCACAATCAAGACGCGCGAAATGTCCGAGGTGCAAGCGATACCACCTCAGCGCATTGGCAGCCTTGCTCCTATATAGGCGGTCTCACAATCGCTTCTACGTTTATGGATTTGGACGTAAGAGCACCATCACCCACATATCGGCGGCGTTTGGTCTCTAGCTTTCGGGACGCCATTTGACGAACGGGTCCTCGATGCTCGACACCTGAAAGCCCGCTTCGACAGCCTCGGCGCGGACTAACGCGGGAGCAATCTCATGCTGCTTGAGCTGATCGGCGCGCGGGAGCGACCGGTGTTCGGTCAGGCTAAAATCGGCGATCACGAGTCTTCCGCCGGGAGTGGAGACCTTCGGCAGCCACATCGATTAGTATTTGGCGGCAAGCAGCAGCTCTCATATCTTGGGTGAGCAGGGGGTCATCTGGAATAACCTCGGCAACGGCATCATCCAAAATAATTTTAGCCTCGGTAGCTACTGGTCGTCCACCGAGAACGGTAGTTCTAATAGCGCCGCGATGTACCTCGAGTTTAACACCGGCACTGGAGGCGGTAGCGGCACCCCTAAGACGACTGCGTTCTATGTCCGAATGTGCGCGTAGAGATAATTGATTTTTCGATTTCACCGACCGCGCGAAGCGCGCCGTCCGCCGGAATGAGCGGAGCAGGCGGTCGAATTTCAAAACAACATAAGCTGCGCGGGCGGCGGTGGGCCGTCGTCAGGCGGGGGCCGCTCCGGCTTCGGCGTTTCGGGAATACCTTGAATCTCATGCGCGCCCTCGGCTTCGCGGCGAAGCTTCCAGGTCCAGCCGTCCAAGATATGCGCCGGTGTGTACCAGCGCCCGCATTCTTCGAGAGATGGCGCGTTGCCATGAACGATGACGGCCGGAATATGCAGGAGCGCGAATTGAACGTAGGCCATGTGAACGCATTTCGGGTCCACGTCGACGGCGGTCACATGCGGGTGTTGCTGGTAGTTGATGCCGAGTTCTCGCATTTCGTGGGCTAGCGCGATCACCATCGCACCCGATCCGCAGCACGGCTCCTGCGCCGTCACAAAGCCGCGCGCCGCGATCCTGGCGGACGTCCTCCTCATCGCCAAGCGTCATCTTCGCCATCATCCGGCAGAGAGGGTAGGGGGAGAAGAATTGGCCGCTCCATTTGTTGTGAAGCTCAAGATCGTGGAAGGTTCGGCCCAATACGTCGGACGGCTCCTCTTCCAGGGCGAGGGTCAGTTCGGCCATCATCTTCGGAAACGCGGCGAGTTCGTCGGGCTTGTAGCGCTTGATGAGTGCCATGTAACGCTGCTCGCGCTGGTCGCGTTGCACCCAATCGACCGCGTTCGATAGCGAAATCGCCGCGGCCTCGGCGAAGTCGGCGAAGACCTGCCAGGCGCTGTGGCGATAGGCAAGCGAGCCGAACAGCTTGAGCAGTTCCTTCTGGTGGTCTGGCGGAGATCTGGATTGGTCGTTAGCGCTTCGGGACATCTGTGCTGTTTTCACGATTTCCCGGCGGGATTCAAGCTGTTTTTCGAGGTGCATGGGCGTTGACGAGACCCGGAGGTAGCGCCGGAAGATGAGCACTGGCTTGCCCAGTGACCGCATTTTAGGAGTCGGATGAGCCGAACGTCAAACCTTGAGCGGGAGTCTCAGAACCTTTGACCCAAGGCGTTGAAATCAATATACTTGGGGTTGGAGCATACAGGGCAGGGGCCACAAGCGAGTCAAAATGTCAATTATCATCACCATTAAGCCGGAGGCTCAGGAGGAGTTGACGCGCCAAGCGGCGGCGCATGGCGTTCGGCTCGAATCCTATGCCGCGAGCTTGCTCGAAGAAGCGGCCCACATCAGCCCCGCCTCAAAACAGCTCACCGAGGATCAGCTTGATCGGACGCTGCATGAGCTTGGACAGTTCTCCACTAAAATCCCGATCCTGCCGGACGAAGCTTTCTCCCGCGAGGGTCTCTATCAGGATCATGACTGATGGCCGGGAGCGAGGCCTGTCTTCTCGACAGCAACATCTTGCTCCGCATTAGTAAGTGCGATGATCCTCAACATTCCGCCATTGTCCAGGCGTTGAAAACACTTGTCGGGCAGGGCGTCCGTCTTTGTTACACGTCGCAGACGCTCGGCGAATTCTGGAACGCTTCGACGCGTCCGATTGACAAGAATGGATTTGGCCTGACTGTTGACGAGACCGAGAGTCTCGCGCGCGTGATCGAACGGGATTTCGAGTTTCTGCCGGACAGCCGCGAAGTTCACGAGCACTGGAAGGCCCTTCTCGTGAAGCACAACATTCAGGGTGTACAGGTTCATGACGCGAGACTGGCGGCTAGCATGTACGTTCATGGTGTTGGCCAGATTTTGACTATTAACATTCGTGATTTTCGGCGCTTTGACGGGCTCCGCGTACTGCATCCAACTGAAGTGAAAGAAGTCCGCTAACGCTGTCCACAAAAACGCGGCGCTGATGCTTGGTGCTGAGGACTTCACGATTGAATTCACGATTGGCCAGCCGGTGGAATTGTCGCTGGCCCATCTCGTTGACATCTTAAACACGTGTGTTTTTTTGCGGGCCGATATCGAGGAGAAATTGGGCTGCTCATCGCCGGAGCGGGGCCGATGTGCGGAGCCAAACGGTTTGAGCGGTTCTTTTTGATGGCTCCCGCAGCCACTTGTCGGGTTGTTGCGTCATGAACGCAACTCCTAAGATTTTTTCTTCAAACCTCTCAAGCCCAACAAGGCCAATGGGTTGCGGACGCCGTGTTCAATCAGCGAAGCGCGCTCTGGACCTGGTTTCGCCCGACGATACAGCCCAAGCAAAAGCGCTCTCGAAATATTTCAAAAAGACTGTTGCAACCGGAGACGGGAAGAATTAAACTGCTAGCAGTTAGCTAATAGCTAGCAGTGAGGTCCCCGACATGGTTCCGACTTTCGGTGAATTGATTTCGTCGGCACGGAAGAAAAAGAGGCTCAGTCAGAGAGAGCTGGCGGCACAGATCGGCATCTCGGGCCCATACCTAAATGACATTGAACACGGCCGGAGGAACCCGCCGTCAGGCGAGCTCGCGGCCAAAATGGCGACTGCGCTTGGCATTCCTGAAGATCATCTCTGCGCGGCGGCGGGATCGATGCCGGCTGATGTACAGAGAGCGGCGATGGTACAGGATCCCGAGAAATTCCAGAAAGAGTTCGCCGCATTCAGGCGTGCAATGGGCATTAGCTCCCGGCCGGGTAGCAAAGCGCTCCAATAAGGGTTGATCCAAATGCCCTGGCTTCAAGCAGACACATTAGGGCGGTTCACTTGGCCGATCCCTTGGTATGCCCCTCGCGAACTGGACGATATGTTCGAAGCTCGGGGCTCTGCAATAGTCACGAAGCGGCACAGTAATTCTGGTGATTATCTTTTGACGACTGACGACCTCTCGGTGCTCATTGAGGAGGAGGGCGCTGATCTGGACCCAGGCTTTGAATTCACCGGCGCTGAAGCCGATTTGCTCGGAAAAACGATCTTTCGCCGAGGCGAAACGCTCGTGAGAATATCTCGCCGCATTGCCCAAGTTTCGGTGGTGTCCTAATTTGAAAGTCACTTTTCGGTTACTCCCGCAGCAGCGCTAGCCGTCTGGCGAATCCATTCTGACACCGTTAGCTTGCTTGCCTTGGCTGCTGATTCGATCATCTTGAGATCACTGGGGTTGAGGCGCAAGGTCACAACTCGCCCCTTGGCGGCTCCGTTTGGAAGCTTTGGTCGCCCCATTTTCTTCTTAGGCTTCGGCTGGGGCATTGTTCCTAAACTCCTGTATGATGGCGGCTCGAACGGCGAGCAGTGGCGAAGTGATCGGATGGCTATGAAGCACGGTTACGTGTCGCCAGGGGTTTTCTGGATCGTCGATTGCGTGCGACCATGCGTACAACTTGCTGGCGCTGGGATGACCTATTAGATCGAATACCTCTACAACCCCTTCCCACACTGTACGGCCTTGGAACGTCTCTTTAATCGGCACGCTGGCCACATGCGACGATTCGACACCATGAAGGCGTCGGATTACGTCGCGCAACTCGTCAATGTGGCTCATGCCGCCGTCCTCACTAGGTCAGCCACGCTCCAATAATCGGTAGTGACGCCAGCAGCCATAGCCGGAGTGGATTTAACGGTGCTGTGCCGTTTGACAAAGTTGTAGTACGCGAAGTGCAAGCCAACAGCCGCTTCGAAGTTATCCAGCTTCTTGCTGAAAGCCAGCGTGAGGCGAGTAAGACGGCGCATGTGAAGGCGGGTGGTAGCGTTCAACCGCTCCACGTAGCTGGTGGAGATCAGATCATTATCCGGATTGCCGATTACGACGACCTTTTCCGAAGAAACGAAATCGGGAGCGCTGTACCGGCGATTGTTGCTGACTTCCTGATGGCCGTAGGTCTTGATAATCTGGGCGAAGTCTACGTCATTGCCGAACGCCTCAGAGATCGCGTCCACATAAGCCGCAAGGCCATCGGTGGAGATCTGCAGGCGGTTGTTCATCCGACCCGAGATGTCCTGAAGAAACGCGTTTGCCGTCTCTTTGTCGCGCTTGCCGACCATGAACGCCGGAACGAGCTTCGTATCAGCGTCGATGGCGCAGAACGTCCAGACATCGCCCATGCTGGGATCGTCGTCAATTCCTACGTTCTTCTGTTTCTTGCCGACAAAGCCCCAGATTTCGTCCATCTCCAAACGGGTGCAGGACAAACCGCGCATCGTCTCATCCATCAGCGCCATGCAGCCATGGCCGACTCGCACGCCCAACCGCATGATCGTATCCCGGTGAACGCCCGTCATGCGCTCGATTGAGCGGATGCTCGAACCCTCGCAAAGCGCTCCGATGATCCCCGCTTGCTTGTCCGTGCTGAGTACGTTTGCCATGTACTTAGTGTAATACGGAAAGTAGAACGATGTCAAGACTTTTTGTGATACATTTAGTCCATGTGGCGAATGCTTCTCTTGCTCGCATGGGTTCCACTTCTTTGGCAGCCAGTTCGGGGACAATCCCCAGGTGTGGGGGTAAAGAAAACAGTAGTTGAACCACCAGATGGGCGAAAAGGTAGCGATCCCAAGAAATGGGCCGATGAGCGCGGCAGCAAGGAAAGGCCGTTCATAGTTGACACAGAAGGCCATCAACAGAGCGATACAGAGAGAACCCAATCCGACACCAAAGAACAACGCGCTCGCGAGGTGGAGCGATGGACGCTCTACTTCGCACAGCTTGGCGCTTGGGCCACTGCCGCCTTGGTTGTTATCGGGCTTGGTGGCGTAGTTGCCGCGATTGTGACGCTCTTGGCTATAAAAAGGCAAGCCGAATTGCAGGAACGCGCTATTCGTCCGTGGATTTGTACTGACTTCATTAAGAATGGAATTGTGACTATTGAGCAAGGCCGCATCACGATCTATACCGAGAGCATTTCTTTGAAAAATACTGGGCCCTCGATTGCTATGGATGGTCTGATGCTGGCGCATTTGATTTCTTCTCGCACCGGCGAGCTTCAGCAGGGTATCGAAGACGCGTGGGAAGTCACTAGGAAACAGTTGGCCAACAGAAGTCTTCAGGAATGGGAAAGCGGCTTTGTTCTGCACCCAACACGAAGCCATGACCACCCAATTTCGATGGGAACCTCTATGGCGCTCGCAGAGTTGAAAGCCGGGATCTGTTATGTTTTGGTGTGTATAATGTACCGTGATCAGTTTAAAAGGAATCACATTACTCAGGATTGCTTCCGTGTCGTGTGGATGCTTCCAGACGGCGTTGATGAGACGCTCACTGGTATCGTGCCGGTTAGATTCGATGTTGTGCCCGCTCACCAAAGTGCAGACTAGCCCAAAAACTAGCAACCAAATTAGGACACCACCCAAGTTTCCTCTCTTGAGAGCGTCTATCGTATGACGTTAGCGCATGAGTACGCGCACGTTGTCCTGCACAGACAGGTCTACGAGCCATGCTTCGATAGTGTTCCAGAAATGGCGGAAGTGTGCCAAGACGAGGTTCGAAAGCCACTGCACCGAGACCCGCTTGAATGGCAGGCGGGACGCGCCGCGGCAGGACTGCTGATTCCAAAATCCGTTTTTTCCAAAATTGTTGTCCCAAACTATCAGCCGGTGCGCAAGGGAAGCAGAGATGCAGTCGGACTAAGTGAGTTGGTGGCCAAACGATTCCAGACATCAATTCTGGCTGCTGCCATTCGGCTTGAGCAACTCGGCTATATCAAAGAGCCAGAACTCGGGCCCGTTGAATGGCCTACAGAGCAGTACCCGGACGACTGGCGCACTGGTCAGGGGCTAGTGCATTGTTCCGTGTCGATCAAGTGCATGCTGGAAAGGAACAACTTCAAAACGACGAACTGACGTGACCCTAACGGTGAAGGTTTTGATAAATGTCCAATCTCTCCAATTCGGAAAAACGCAAGCTTGAGAAATTCTTCGGCATGAGTACCGGGTATGTGTTGAATTTGTCGGCTCGATCCTTAGCCGAATTCGTCGCCCACGCCACAGGCCGAAATATTTTCGACGCGAGATATAACTTTGCTAGTGGATCTAAAGCTAACAGGCTGCGAGCGTTCTGGGTGGCAGAAGACAACCAAGTGGTCGGCAAGCTCATAAGCGAGTTGCTAGAGTATGCGTGCGAAGGTGTCAGAACGGGAGCACTGGCAGAGGAATGCCGTCGAATCGCCTCGCGCCTTTTGACAAGCAAGGTAACGCATGAGTGGCAAACCTCGGGAGAAGCGCCCGCTGTCTCAGGGCCGAACGTTGCCTGTGGGCAGCACGAGCGCCTGGAAGTGCTCCTAAAAGAGGTCATGAAACTCCATCCCAACCCGCGCGGATTTGCATTTGAGCGGTTTCTGAATGAACTTTTCGCGGCTTTCGGACTCTCGCCTCGACAATCGTTTCGTCTCGACGGTGAGCAAATTGACGGCAGCTTCCTCGCCAGCGAGACGTACCTTGTGGAAGCGAAGTGGCAAGACCCACCCATCTGCAACCGAGAATTGCAGGCTTTCGCGGGAAGCGTGCGGACGAAAGCTACATGGTCGCGCGGGCTTTACATCAGTTATTCAGGTTTCAGCGAAGAAGGTCTGACCGCGTTCAGGAGGGGTGATGCGACTAGAATCATCTGTCTTGATGGCCTTGAACTCTGGCAAGTGATTCATAATAAGCTCGATTTATCCCAAGTGTTATCTTCCAAAACTAGACGAGCAGCTGAGACCAGGAGAGCCTATGTTCCCGTTCGGGATCTTTTCCCCATCGCGTAAGAATGGCCGTGCGGCAATCCACGAGTTCCGAATGTCGCATAAGATATCTTATGACAACTTGTCTATATTATTCAGTATCTTAAACAAGTGTCCGGCCACGCATTATGTTAAGTAGTCGGCCCAGGGTGAACTCCCAATTGTAGCTGAAATCAAGTCTCAACAGACGACTCTTTAAGAAATAATACTGCTCAAGCTTAACAACTGGTCTTTTTTCATGAAACCACCTTCAACCAATGACAGGATTTCCGCAGTGGCAGTGATATCACGCCAAGCATCATGATCATTTTGCATTGGACACTCCCCTACGTCAGTGTAGGTGGCGCTGTCGCGCCGAACTCCTATCAACCTAGAGGCGATTTTATAATAGGCTTCACGAGTAAAATGGCCGTCAGGGGAGATTACGTCCTTTTCCGAAATTAGATCATCGATGGGAATAAACTGAAATCCTAAATTGCGAGCACAATAGTCCGCCGCCCAAGCATTGTATCTGGGCCTACGCCCGCTCGGATCGAAGATTGCTTTGGTACTGGCACCCAGTAAAAAACGGTTTTTTGCTTGTGGCGAGAGGCGCACGATGCGATCAAGGGCGCGGCCCATGAGCGTAACTTTCTGCTCATCCTTCAGATCGAGAAATGTACACCGCTCAAGATAGGGCATTTCAGCTCGCGGTCTAAAAAGGTGCCTGGGTAAGACTCTGATCAAAACGTCATCTTCCAATAACGCATAGCAACCTCTTAAAGCTTCAAATAATGACACGACAACAGTTTCGGAGTCCTTGGCATTCTTATCAAAGTCGAGCGCGGTCTCAGCCTGCCAGCAGGGTAGCTTCGGCAGAATAGCCGATGCCTTCAGGGCTTCTCGATTTCCCAAAATGAAACCGACATCGCCATACCCGGCCATTTCTCCATTAAGCTCATGATTGACGTATTCGACACGGTTGGTACTGCAATAGGTAGCTACCTGTAAGAGGTCGCAGGTGCCTAACAGTAAGAGCTTTTGATCGGAAACCCCGGTCAAAACGCCTACCGCCGATTCAAGTGCACTGATCCAATCGACTTTTTCGAAACTCTCCAAACCGTTGGCAACGGGAGGTACAATCCGGCATCTGGGCTTTCCCAGGACTTCATATACATATTGTTCAATTCCCATATTCATGACGCGGCAGGAAAAGACAAAATGCTCCAATGAATAGTCCGAGAATGTTCGCCGGGTCATGAAGAACCCGACAATGCCATAATCACCATATTTGTCCGTCACGCGGACGACGCCAACATGAACTCCATATTCTCTGAGAAGCCTTTTGAAACTGTCACGAGCGTGATCGGTTTCGAGCCTAATCTTGGTGAAGTTAAGTTGGTTTGATCTGTTGATAAGCTCGACAATGCGATCAAGATGCTCTTCCACATTAATGTCGATACCAACGCGGATGTCGCATTGACGTAGAAAGTCTTCTTGTTTCAACTGACTTCTGACCTGATCAGAGACTTTCTTCTGCAGCTGCTTGTATTGCAACAGGCGGACAAAGTCGGGATCGTCTTTTCCTCTGGCGTTTGGTTGGTCGAGCAAGGTGGGTAATATATCGTGCGGGTGAGCCGTCATTAGATTGGGCACAAAATATTTAGCCTCTTCCAGATTTAGGCGATTATCGTCGATAAACAACACATTATCGGGGCGAAGGTTAGCTTGTTCGATGATGCTGTTAATCGCGATACCCTTGGCGGTGAAATCAATATGCGGAAAGACGATAAAATCCCAAATACCATATTGTTCCAGCATGCGCTGCACTTGAATGTAATTATTCTTCGAGCAGATAGATGAGACGATACCGCGGCCGGCGAGGGTAACAATTATATTGATGTGTTGTGGATCAACGGTGATGCTGCCTTCTGTCAGTGTCCCGCGCCAGAAGGTGTCATCCAAGTCCCAGATAACCATTTTGAGTTGGTTAGGAAGCACTTTATGAATCGCCCCAAATCAGAACTCGTATATGCTGTTGAGGAGGAAACTACCAAAGCTACAACATTCAAACAAATGGTATTTATCTAAGACCTGTTGCTGACGCAGTCGTGGAAACAGTCTTTATATCTAAGACAGCTGCGCTAGCTACGGATGGGCCTTCTTATAGGCCTCGAAAGCACTCCGTAATTCGTTAATCGTTTTGACCTGATCGTCATTGTCAGTTTTTAGTTCCTGTATGGCCTTAATGAGCACCGGGACTAGCGAGCCATAGGCTATGCTCTTGCTCTGCATTGGGTCATTCGCGGTAGTAACAACTTCGGGCACGACAGGCTCAACCTCTTGCGCAATCAGACCAAGCTGATGCTGTTTCTTCCAATCCTGATCCTGAGCCTTCCAATTGAAGCTTATCGGACGTAGTTTCATCACAGTGCCCAACCCATAGGCAATCGGCTGAATGTCTTTTTTGAGCCGCATATCGGACAGATTGTTATATGCTGAGGTTCCGGCAACCGAGCCATTGACATGGAGTGTATAGCTGGGCGATGAGGTCGCAATACCAACTAGGCCTGCGGATGTAACCCGCATTCGTTCGGTAGGGCCTGTCGTCACACCCGTGTTGACTGTAAAGTCTGTCGGTATGCTGTTTGTTGCAACTGTTCCATTGACAACAAAACCCGCATAGCCAGACCGCAAATAACTGGAGCCGTCGTAGAATTGGGTTTGAAAGATCGCTCCGAGATCTCCATTTGCAACAGCCGTGAGAGTGCTCGGGGTGCCCCTGGCTTTACGCCCCACAAGTGGCGCGCTGTACGCGTCGGATGAGACTTGATCTATATTGATTCCCCAGGTTGACGTCCCGCCAACGGTATTTACAACATTCAGTATTGAGGCCGGGCTTGTTGTCCCGATACCAACGAACCCCTTGCTTGCGACTGTCATAGCCGTAGTCGGGCTGTTGGCCGAACTGCCAGAACTGCCCGCAGGGTATACGTTGAAGCTGATGCCGGAGGTGCCGGTGCCGGTCGAGACGCCGGAGGATATTGTGAGCGCTCCGCCATTTTGATTGGTGCCGGAGCCTGCGTTGGATTGCAGCGTCGTGTTCGCATTGGAGCCGCTCGTGCCGGTGGCTAATAAGGTCAACCCCGTAAGAGCCGTGTTGTCAGAAGTCCCGCCGCTCCCAGCCGGGTAGAAAGTGAACTGGATATTCGATGTGCCCGTCCCTGTCGTGATGCCTGGAGCCAGGATCAGATTGCCGCCATTTTCATTAGTGCCGCCGGACAGTCCGCCGCCGGCCTGCATTGTCAGGCTATTGCCTGCTCCCGAACTGCGCTCCATCCAGAAGGTTTGAGCTGCTGTTCCGCTGAGCGAGAGGGTGTTGGTCGGCGATGACGTTCCAATTCCTACATTCCCTTGAACAATCAGCCCATTTGTCGGTGCAGCATCGACCCCCGCGTAGCTTGAACCGATGGCGACACCTCCGTTAAAATCACCGGAATTGGCTGTCGCGGAGACGGGCACGAGCGCCAGAGCAAGAAAGGCAACAGCAAAGGCGAGATCGACGTTGAGCGCTCTCTTCATTTTGTCCTCATGCGACGTTTATGTTCCCTTTAGGCCATACAGGTGAAAATTACCGGTTGAAATGTTCCCGGAGGAGAACACAAAACGAACCGCATTGATCGCGCCTGCTGTCTGATACGCGCCCGTAAGCGGAATTGTGTTAAACGTGCCGCTACTGTTCCACAGCGAACCATTCGCGAAGAAGGCAGTGATATTCGAGGCGGAAGGGTTTGAGAACGTGATTTCATATTGTGCGACTTGATTGGCTGTGTTTGTGAGTAACTGACCGCCGCCCAAATCGATGTACGAAGCCGAACTGCTAAAAGTGGAGGCGTATAGCTGCCAATAATAATTACTTGATTTCCAGGTCGAGCCCCCATCGGTTGAAACTTGAAGTTCAAAAGTTACGCCATTGGTTACCGGCATGAGACTATCGATCAGGATTTTATAAACGTTATACGTGCTCGTAATATAGGATGAGCCAAAGCTAACGCTTGCTTGATTGCTGGCGTCGACCGTCGCCAACAGCACCATGCCCCCCGATGCCCCTGTGGCGTTATCGACATAGCGGGTCGTCGCGACGTTGCTTGAATTGTCTCCAGGGCTTTGTGTCGTCGCCGTCGTGCCATTTGGAAGCGCGGTGCCGGACGACAAGTCACCTGAAGCATCATTGAAAACAATTCCCGAAGCCGTGAAGGCCGGAATAACGACCTTGCCGCTGCCGGGTGCAAGGATCACGTTTCCGGCACCGGCAGTTTCGAGGTTCAGCGCGCCAGTCCCTTGGGTCGTGAAGATGAGGCCGACATTTGTATCGCTGCCCTGTGATGAAACCACAGGCGAATTGCCGGTCGTCGCGCCGAGAACCTGCACGCCATTCACAACGCCGCCGGTGTTGTTGCCTACAAGCAAGACCGAAGAGGAACTCGCATAGGCTGGAGAGGCGAGCGCAAGCACTATGGCGAGTAAAACGAGCCTTTTCATTGAAAGAACTCCAACGCAGGGCCAAGCTGCACCGGAGGGTAGCTCACAATCCCTAATTGAACGTTAATGGACGGACTCGATTTTACCGATGCACGCCCATTTGTCACTGTCCGCATTGAGCCTGCCGACCGGCACTCGACCCTTTTGAATGAAGATGTGGCCCGAATCTCGCACCGGATGCTTGATCAATCCTCTGGTCTTTCGGGCTGTAGTTCCGGAGGCGGCGGCTTTGCGCCGACGGGCGAGAAGTTTACATGCCCCGTGAAGCCCCCGGTGGGCAACCGATCGAGAAGCGCGTGATGGACTCCCAAAAAGGCAAATTCGTGACGGCAATGTGGGCAGCGGGCCTTCTCGCTTATGCTGTGCCCGATTTCAATCCAATAGCTGCGATGACGGCTTTCTCTCCGGAGAGTGTAGGCATGATGTGTTTTCGGCTTCTCGCTCATGTTCCCATCCCTCCTATGGATGTGGTGATGTATGGTTGTCGTCCATTTCGAAGGCTCCTGCTGCGAGGTCATTGTCGGTGGTGACATTCGACTCCCAGAGATGTAGCCAGAGCAAAGTGTCGTTCCAGAAACCAACGGCTTTAGTGATCATTGGAAGCCGAACGATCGGTTTCAAAAGGCGGCGCGCTGCAAGGCGAAAAGCGCCAACCGGCTCGCCACTCCGGCGGCGTCGTGCGCTAGGCTGCGGTGATACTATTCGCTTGAAGACGGCCTTAACGGCGGCCCTGAACTGTCGTGTCAAGACAGCAGCAAACCCGCTAGGGTGCTCCCTGCTCGCCGCAGTGTCGCGGACGCTCGTAAGAGCGGCAACGGGTTCCAGAATTGAATGTTCAGCTCGCGGCTCCGGTGCGCTCGGGGCGACTCGTTCGGACTCACTCTCTGCGATCTGAGATGGCAAAATCTCCACGTTTATGCTGGCCAGTTCACGCCCCTCCTCCTCGACTGATTGCGCTAATCGACCCGATTGCATCGGCGCCGGCGCAAGGTCAATATTGGGTGCTGGAGAGGATCGGAGCGATTGGCGCACCTCCTCGACCGTGGGCAGCTCGTCACGCGCCAAGTCGGCGAAACGGGCGCGGACCTCGGCCGCCGATACGCCAAGGACTCGTTTGCCAAGGGCGTGTATGCCTCCGGCGCGATCAATCGCGAGGAAGTCCCGCCGCTCGCCACGCGCCAGAACGATCCCCTGCTCTTCGAGTACCCGCTGAAAACTCCGTCCGCAATCGGAACGCTCGAAGCAGTCCCGGAGAGTCTCGCGATGATCGCGTAAATCAACTCCGAGGCGACGTGACTGCTCTTCCTCGGGCCGGGTGGGCGCGTAGGCAATGGGGCCTTTTCGCGCGCTGGAAACCTCGGTCAGACCGAAATGCCGTTCCAAGTTCCTGCAGACGCGCTTGAGACGTTCTTTGAAGAACGGCAAAGGTTTGGCTGTAAGGCTGCCCTGATCGAGGCGTGACCAGGCGACATGCATGTGGCTCCCGCCAGTCTGCAGGCAGGTATGGAACGCAATAGCTCGGGGTTGATGGGCAAGGCCGAGCGATTGTTCGATCGCATTAGCGGCATAAGTCCATTGGGCCGGATTGAGAGTTTCCCCGACCGGATTGCGGACGGCCACGTGAAAGAATGGAAAGACGCATTTCGAGGCGCGGGCCATAACGTGTACCAACCGAAACGCGTCGACGATACCCGACAAAGCAAAGCCACGAAGCTCCAGAAGTTCCGCGCGCTCGCGATCTTTGCCGGTGATCAAGTACCTGGCAAGGCGCGTGCCTTGTGCATGAAGAACGCCTTTGGCGATCATCGGCGCGCTTCCCGTCCGACGATATGAAGTATGCATGAGAGCGCGGCGCGCACATCACCAATTGCCACGGAGCAATCCTTTGCCGTTACGTGTACACCCCCGGCGTTCAAGACCCGCGCAATCTGATTAAGATTGCTGCCCACCTTATTGAGCGCGGCGGTCGCTTGGGCGAGCGCCTGCGCGTTCACGGACGGCGCGCGTTGAGCCCGCGGGCCGGGACAGCCGAGCACCAAAGAGCGAATATATCCGCTTGGTGTGAGGCCTGTTGCCTGGGCGGCGGCGAGTAGCGTAGCGAACTCAATCTCGTCCCAGCGCGTATCCTTTTTGTGGACGCGCTGGCGCTTCTCGCTGCCGCTGCCGCGTGTGGCGGCCGGTGTCTGCGACGCGTTCATGGAAGCCTTCGCCATGAACGTCCCGGAGCGGCGCTCGGCCGGCGGGAAGGTATGGAAACCGGCAGGGTTTCCGTTGCCGCCGGTGGCGGCACTGGGGAAGGATGCAATGGAAGGGGGCATCCCCCGTCCTTGCCAAGTTGAGTGGCGAAAGCGTGCGATCTGCACGATCTTGCCACGGGTCGCGGTCTGACCGCGAACAACTTGCTGTGCCTGATGGACATGCGAATCACCATGTCGAATAGGAATCAAAAGCCGAAAGTGACCGCAAGCAGTTTTTCTGTCTTTGCATCTCAGTGTATGATTCCGCTCTTGAAACGATCGGGCGAGATGCAGGACGCTAGTCGCGTCCTGCATCTCGCCTTTTTTATTGGGCGGTAGGAAAAGAAGAAAAGCGAGTGCGAGACAACTTTCCTTGCTCGCATCACTGGCTCGAAAGAGCGGGTTAGCGATCCCTCCCACCGCTGCGCTGCCGTTCAGCGCGGTCTGCCGCGAGCTGCTGCTCATGCTCCTGAACCTCTGCTAGCCGTCGTTCCTCGGGCGTTATCTTCGGCGCAAAGAGCGACTCAAACCCGCCAGCCGCCCGGTCGAACGCCTGCGCCATCGCGCGCTCGGTCCCCCGCCTCACACGGCCAAGGACCGGTCCAAACCCAAGACGCCGGTTCGTCGGTTCGATGTCGCGCGGCGAGGCATCCATCTCCTTCATACGCTTTTCATGAACGGCGTTCTCGACCTCCCTAAGCGTCGGCATCGGTTTGGCGTCAAGTTTCGACATGAACGCTTTGACTTCGCGGAAGGAGTGCCCGACAGATTGGTCGCCCAATCGGAAGGCGCCCCCCTCCTCACTGACTGCAACATACTCGCCTTCGCGCAGGATCGGGTGATATCCGCCTTGACGCTTCGCTGCCCAGTACTGGGTATGGCTGTCACGGGCATCATCCGGCGTCACCCGCGCAAGATGGAGACCCCTTTCCTTTAGGGATTCATGAAATTTCTCGGGGTCACTGCTGCTGTTATAGGCCCACCACAGTTGTTCGCCCGACGGCCCTCGGATATTGAGGTGTTTTGCCCCGCCAGGTACCGGTGTTCGCGAGTCGGATTTCAATTCCGCAGAGCTCAGCCCCGGCTGGAACCTGGCCTCGACGGGACCCAAATTCTCTTCTAGCCATCGGCTAATCGCGTCGTCCGGAAGTCTGGGTGCGGGCGGCGTTGGCTGGATCATTTGTTCGATCGCAGCATTCCGATCAAGTTTCGGAATCAGGCTGCGCCGCTGTTGCTCCACCAGCGTTTCCGTGAGGCCGAGACATTTGGCTTCGTACAGTGGCTTTGAGAACTCCCGAATTTTCTTCCAGTTCTCGCCGGTGGTGCTCGGCGTCAGCCTGTACACCTCCCCTTTCTCGGTTACGACGACGTGCTCGTGCTCGCGATACTGCGGGACGTAATCGCGGTATTCGCGGGCAAATTGGGTGACCTGTGCCCTGTCTTCCTGTTTCGAAATCCTGGCGACCATCATATCTTTCTCGGCGAGCGCATCGAGAAACTTCTGCTGATCCCCATCGGCAAGCGCGTACGCGAAGCGGATGTCTCGCGTTGGCCCCCGCAATTTATTTCGTTCTTCGACTTCCCTATTGATGTCGCCCGTCCGGGTCCGCTTGTTGTTGCGCTCCATTGCGGTAGCTGCCGGTCCCATGTACCGCTGTGGCTCGTCGAGCAGCCTCTCGAACTCCTCGCTATCGCCGCGATCGTGGGCTGCTTTCGCCCGTTCGGGACGGGAGAGATGGCCGACCCGAAAGCGTTCCGCTTCTTCGTGAAAACCCGCCCTCTCCAGATAAGCCGCGCCGAGTTCCGAGAGTTGTTCTCTCCAGTCCTTGAGATTCTGTTCCGCCCATTTCTCGAAGTCACGCCGGCTGTCAACTGGCGCGCGGAATTTATTCCCCCAGCCGTCACGATTGATCGGCCGCATCGGCATCAAAATATGGGCGTGATAGTTGCGGGGATCATTCTCGGTTGGGTTCGGTCTGTGGATGGCAACATCGACAACATATCCCCTGCTGGTTTGCCTCAAGGCCCATTCAGTAATGAGCCCACGGCGCTGCTCGGAATTCAATTCGTGCGGAAGGGAAATTTTGAAGTCGTAGGCGATCTGCGCGTCGTTGGGCCGGGTGCTTCGATCCTCGCGCTTTTCGAGTTCGTTGAATATCCGCTCACGGCTCTCTGACCACCACTCCGGAACATTGTTGATGTCCTTGGCAAACAGCGCATTCCATTCGAGGTCGGCCCGGTCGGGCCGGTTGTCGTCCGTGAGCTTGCCGGTTCTCGCGTCCCGATATTGATCGCGATGATTGTAAGCACCTCGGGCGAGCAAGCTGCCGCCGCTCTTCCGACCCAAAATTCCGGTGGACAGACGATTTCGTGCCATTCTATTTGGCCGCCTCTAACTTCCTCTGGCGTCGGAGGTTGCGGGCAAACAGCGCCGTGAGCGGCGTGTAATGTATTACTGCACTCCCCGAAATTTCGCCTCCGCAACGATCTCTCACATAAGGGAGACGTTTCTTGAGCTGGAAACCTGACGAGACCAAGTGCAGAAATCTAACCATGAAAATAGCCGCACCGTTGAAGTGGGGGAATTTTCTTGTTTCCCCGAAGGGCTTGGGCCTTGACGCCGCGAAGCAAAGCGGAGAGCCGTCAAGGTCGAAAGCAAGAAAACTCCCCTGCCCGCGAGCCGCTGGTGACTCTAGGCAGGGGCGACTTTCGGACTATTCTCTAGTTTTAACCAGCTTTCCCAGTTTGACGTCCCAGCACGGGCAACCTGCGGCCTCCCATTCCTCGATTTCTCTGTCCTCGCGACGCTGGTGTGCCCTATCGTACAGGCGGGAATCTGTGGTCATGACGCAGCCGCAATTGGCACACTCTAAACCAAGGGCAGCGACGGTCTCTTCGGAGCATTGGTTGCATCCGCGTGGGCAGTAGTAGGTTTTAGTCATCCGATGTCTCCGTTGGTTGTTGACGATTCCCCATCCTATCGGCTCGTCCTCAGCCGGTCAGAGACGAGAATTTTTCGGGGAGCCCGAAGGGGCGCGAAGCGCGGGCTTGATTTTTTCGCGAAGTCGAAAAATCAATGCCCCGGACCGAAACAATTGTCGTCTTGACCGGCTACCCCTGCTCAAGGCATGCAGCCGAGAAAAAGGGTGCGCCGTATTCGACGGTGGGCCCTAAGCGTCTCACCGGCGCTCACAGTTTGCTATCTCGCGGTCTTCCCAGGCTTGCCAGGTTTCGTCGATGCACCGCTGCCAGGCATCGAAGACCTCCTTCAGCTTGGCTTCCGCTTCGGCCCGCGTGTCGTAAGGGGCGGACCAGTCGAGCAACTGCTCGTCATCTAACGGCGAAATCTCAAAAGCGAAATAGAATTCGCCATCGCACTGTCCAATCCACTCGCGGGCTTCGGAATTGAATCCGGGGTGCCATTCGCTACGCCAAACTGTTTCGATGGCTTCGTCGATCATCTGCTTTCCTCCTGTTTTTGAGTGACCCCACAACGCGGGCGTGGAAGGCACGGCTGCCGCCGCTAGGCGCGGCTGTCATAGCTTTTTGGGGGGACCGCGAGTGCAACGAGCGGGTGAACCAAAAAGCGTCATTGACAGCAAGCGGCGGCGGCTAAAGTGCCTTCGCCCGCCGTGGGTTGGGGGCTGCGGGAAAACGGGAGGCGAGGCGAAACTCGAAGCCCGCAAGGAGCGCCTCGGACCGGGAGATTAATAGCACTGGCGGGTGGCTGACCTGATATGGGCGAACGCAAAGCGCCGACCGCTATACGCCGAGAAGATGGAACAGGGCGTCGGCAATCTGGAGCGCCATTTCCTCTTGAACCTGCACGGGTAAGCTGGAGTTGGTTTCAGCGATCCATCGGCCAGGTTCCCCTTCCGGGAAGATGCGAAAGCGCAAGGCTCCGGCTGCGAGATCGCCGGGGTCGCCGTGCACACACTCAACGAGCCATCTTGCCATTAGCTCTCTCCTTCTTCGAAATGGAGGGCGGGTATATAGGTACAAATCACGGCCGCTCCCCTGAGTCAAACAGGGGTGGGATCGAGGTATGCGTTCGAACAGGGCCAACTGGTGCCATGGCGGTCACCGTGGCGCTGGCGAAGTTGCAGCCTTATTAGCCGCGAATTCTTCGCGCGGATTTCTGGGGCCGCCGCCTCCGCCGGATGATCCCGCCTCGTTGGGAAAGGTGATGTCCATGTTATCTGTGATGGCGACGAAGAGCGGCATGACGCCAATCTTGCCTTCTCCGGCGTCTTCCACCATGACGATGACAACGCCGGGGTCGCCGTTGATGGTGCAACTCGCCAGAGTGATGTTGTCGTAGAGTTGGGAGCGGATCGCCTGGAAAGCTCTGACGTGTCCGGGTGTGATGTTGCTCATGGTCCACCTCAGTGTTCGCTCGGGAGATAGATGACGCCGTTGCTGAACCACAGCGTGATTTCCGGCGCGGGAAAATCCGTGAATCCCAGCCGGTGTTTGAACACGACCCTGTAATTGCCGTCTTCGCAGGTGATCGTTGCGGTGCGGTCGGGCCGGACGGTGAGTTTCCAGACCTGAAATTCCTCGGCGGCGATGCGCTTTTGATAGCGCTGGGCGAGAGCGATGATGTCGAGCAGCCAGTATGCGCCGCCGTGATCGGCGACATACTTCGCGCCATCGGTAAACAGCACGTCGCGGTTAAGCCCGTGCCTGTACCAGTGCTCGCTGCCGGTGAACTGCCTCAAATCGGCTTCGGAGAGTTTTGCGGAAGTCATCATGGATGCCTCTTTGGTTTGAGTGACCCCCACGGCGGGGGCGAAAATGGCACGTCAGCCGCCGCAACCGAGCGCCGCTGTCATAGCTTTTTGGAGGTGCCGCGACCCCGGCGAAGGCCGGGGAAGCGGAGGAACCAAAAAGCGTTATTGACAGCAAGCGGCGGCGGCTAAAGTGCCTTCGCCCCGCCGTGTCCGGGCGGCACGAAAAACGGCAATCCGATGCGCAATGGGGAACACCGTTCGCAGGCACTGCACGGCGGCAACTTCCCTAGAAAGCTGCCGCCGCGACCACACTGCGCCTATGCTTCCTGCGCCGGGGCGTGAGCCCGGAGCGGCTCGGGAAGCCATCCGCTACCGGCGATCTCACGCTCGGCGAGGGCCGCGAGATCGGCCTTTTTCATCTCGCTCCATGCCGGGGCGGCTGCGCCTTTGATCTCGCGCAAGGCCTCGATGATCTGGGCCTTGCTGACCTTGCCGAAATAGTTCGCGGCTGTCGGCGTGAACCATGCGGCCATGTCGAGTTTCACGGCATCGGCGAGGAGCGCCGCCTGTTGTGTACGGGCGGTTGCGTTCCTCTCCTGTTTGAGGATTGTCGCGTTCACCGTCTGCGCGGTGCAGAACGCTAACAACTCCAAAAGCTTCTCCAGTGGCTGGGCGAGACACCAAACGAACAACTCGTCGGGTCCGTTGGGAATACACCCGGCCCGCGTCGCTTGAGCCGCCTCAATCGCAGCGGAAGCTTGTGAGCCTTCGACGCGACGGAGAGATGCGGCAATAGCGCTGATCTGCAACACGCGGTCCTCGCGGGACTGGTTGTAGAACACCTGCGCTGCCATGGCGTGAACCACAGCGGCAAGCGCCACCAACGGGCAAGTTATCAAGGCGGCGTTAAGAGCGGCGGATCGCTGCGCGGTCAGGCTTTCGATGAGGGATGCCGCGAATACTGAGCCCCCTCCTCCGGCTTCGGACTTCGCGCTCTGCTTGGCGGCCTTCGCGGGCGCGTCCTCCGGTTTTACGAAACCGGCATGGACATCGGCTTCGCCGTTCCGGTCGAGGGTGACAACTGCCCCAGCGATGGCCAGCGTCTCGGGTGTCCAGAAGGTCGGGCGATCTTGGACCGCGTCAATCCTTTCCGTGATCGCGTCGAGCCTTGCTTGCTGTTCGTCGTCCGGTTCCTCGATCTCGCACAAGGTGCCGTATTCGGTATTGAGTTGCTCGAACTCGGCTTCCTCTTCCGCAGAAAAAGGTACATCCTCCGGATAGCGGCGCTCGCATTTTGACCATTCGTCGTGATCGAATGAGGACCGGACCTCGACCCATTTCCAGCCTTCCTTGCGTAACTTATCGGCGGTCTTTTCCAGCTTTTTGGCGACGAGGCTTTCGAGCAGGACGAGATCGTCGATGAAGGTGCCGTCGTCGTCGCCCTCGCTGAAGAGATCGCGGCGTGTTGCGCCTCCCGCTTTTTCGTACGCCTTGAGCGTCACGAATTTCACGCGCCGGTCGGAGGCTGTGATCTCACGTTCTGTAAGCATGCCCCTGATGTTGTCGGGATCGCGCTTCTGCCAATCGGATAGCTCGTTCCAGACGCGCTCCTGCTCGGCCTGATCGTCTGTGACGGTGAAGGCCATGATGTGCTGCAAGCTCATCTCGCCTTTGCGATACGCTTTGAGCAACGCGGGACTGACACGCGCCAGTTTGAGGCGTTTCTGGACCACGGTTTCGGAGACGCCGAACCGGGCGGCGACATCGGCGGGAGGTGTGCCGCTCTCGATCAGCGCCTTGAAGGCGTCGAACTCATCTGCGGGATGCATCGGCTCCCGCTGGACGTTTTCGGCGAGGCTGATTTCGGTGGCGTCTGCGGCGTGTGCGATCACCGTGCAGGGAATGCCATCGTCCATGTATACCTTGCCGGAATCGGCCAAAGATTTTAACGCTAAAAGCCGACGTCTTCCGGCGACAACGGCATACTTGCCGCGCTTGTCTTTCCGCACGACGAGCGATTGCAGCAAGCCGTGCGCTTGGATGGACGCCGCCAGTTCGCTGATGCCTTTATCGGGATTGGTCTTGCGTACGTTGCCTTCCCATGCGAGGAGCTTGTTAAGGGGGATGTTCTCGGTCATTTTTGTTCTCCGTTCTTTGTGGTTATGGGGTGCAGCTGCTGCTGCACCCCTGCCACGTGGCGAACGCGGGGTAGCAAGCGGAAAGCTCCTTCGCGGGGAACCAAAACGCGGTTTTCTTTTCGCCTGTTCTTGGCGAAAGAAAATTGCCGTTTTGGGCGGAAGGGGCTTGTAGCGCGCGGGGGCGGAGCCCCTAGCACCGGCGCGTCTGCGCCTCATATAGCTGCGTCAGCGATTGAAACCCGCCAGGGCGGAGACAGCCTGTCACACGCCTGCGGGTGACAGGTGGCTCCGTGCGCAGCATGAAAGCGCGGCCCCGGACCCCGTCCGGGGAGACGCCCGGAAGCGGCGCCCCAACCAGAATCCCGAGGTCCGCGATCACCGAGAATCGCGCTTGCCTTAACGGCAGTTTAACGGCACAATAACGGCAGTCCCCGGAGTTCAGACTTGGCGGAATCGACCATGCCGTTCAACCCGAAGTTTTCCATAACCGCGAAAGTCGCCAAGTCCCTGATGCGTATCGAAGGCGCCAAACAGGCGGTGCAGGACCTTCCTATAACGGCTTCGGTTCTGGCCACTCTGCGCGAGACCGCCCGTCTCTATTCGACCCATTATTCGACGATGATCGAGGGCAACCGGCTGACCCAGGAACAGGTTTCCAAAGTGGTCGGGAAGCGGCAGCACTTCCCCGGCCGGGAACGCGACGAGAAAGAGGTGTTGGGATACTATGCGGCGCTCGAAAACGTGGAGAAGATCGCCACATCTCTTTCGGCGGTTTCCGAGACCGACGTCAAAAGGTTGCACGCTCTCGTGATGGCCGAGGGGCGCACGAAGATCAAGCCAACGCCTTACCGCGACGGCCAGAACGTTATCCGCGACAGCCGCAGCCGCGGCATCGTTTATATGCCGCCCGAAGCGAAGGACGTCGCCGCTTTGATGAAAGCGCTGGTCGCATGGATTGCGGCACCCGCGGCGATGGTCCTGCCGTGCCCGATCCGGGCGGGCATCGCTCACTATCAGTTCGCGACGATCCACCCCTACTACGACGGAAACGGCCGGACGGCGCGTTTGCTGACGACCTTGATCCTTCATCTCGGCGGCTACGACCTGAAGGGCCTATATTCGCTCGAAGAATATTACGCCCGCGATCTCGGCGCGTATTACGAAGCGCTCTCCATCGGCCCCTCGCACAATTACTATGAAGGGCGCGTTGGCGCGGACATCACGAAGTGGGTGGAATATTTTTGCGCGGGCATGGCCGACAGTTTTGAGAGTGTCAGGCGGCGCGCGCAGGAGGCCGCGGGCAGCGGAGCCTCAGACCGTTCGCAGGCGCTCCGCCGCCTCGATCCCCGGCAGCGTGCGGCGCTCGGGCTGTTTCGCGAGAGCGATGTGATCACCAGCCGCAACATCGAAACGCTTTTCGGGATTTCACAGCGGGCCGCCCGCAATCTTCTGAGCGCGTGGGTTCGAGACGGCTTTCTCAGGGTTGTCGATCCGGCCAGGAAAACGCGCAGATACGCCCTGAATCAGGAATTCGCAACACTGCTTTTACACTAGGGCCAACACAGGGCGGCGGTGAAGCCGCCCCGCACAGGGGCCGCTTATGCGGCGGTCCCCGTAGTCTGGAGATCGGCGATCTTTGTATGAGCCTGGTCGGCAAGCTTTGCCAGCACGAGCAGGTCCCCGGCGTCGTAGCTGTGCGTAGAGTGCCATTCGCCCTTGGCATCGCGGTAGCGGCGCTCGAACGTCACACTATAGAGGTTGCCCTTTTCGGTCACGCGCTCCCAGATGCTCGCGTTGATAAGCCCGAGACGGAGTTTCGCCACGGGGGGCTTTGCCGTTTCGGTGGACTGGTTTTTCGAAGTATTGGTAGCCATAGTTTTTCTCCTTTTGGTTTAAGGAGGCCGCACCAGGCAGCCTCTCTATGGCACCGTGACCGCAGTCGGCATAGCGAGCGGGTCATAGGATTTTGTCGCGCGAGGAATGGCCCTCTTGGGCCAGGGGAAAATCCGTCATTGACCCTAGCGAGTGGCGGCTGCAACGTGCCCTATAGAGATGGCTTGCACTGGTGACCGGCTCCATTGCGAAAGGAGATGGTGGCTGCCACGCGGAATGCACCAGGCAACCACAAGTTCAGCGCTCCCCGAAGGGGTGATGATCGGATCATTTACGTGCGGACCCAGGAAGCGGATCAGGTCATGGTGCGGGGTGCTGTCGCTCAGCCGCGCATGGGACGGCAGGAAAAGGCAGCGATGCGACAAGCGGGAGCGAAGCCGGGATGCCTCTCGGCCGAGAGATTGACCCCGAAGCCGGACCTGGACTACAAAACCGGCCATGGCGGAAGACAACAAAAAGGCGGCTCGCATCGCCGCGCTGAACGATGAATTCCGGCGGGCGGCTGGCTTGACCCGGACAGGACAGGCTGCGGTCCCAGGGCGTTACTTCGTGACCGCCGGCGTCGCGGCTCTCACTATCGAAGCTCAGGCTGAGATCCTCAACCGCGTCCGCAATTTCTCGGATTTCAGACCGGCAAACGATCCGCACCGGGAACATGACTTCGGGGGCATTGAACTCGGCGGCGGCGAGGAAGTGTTCTGGAAGATAGACTATTACGCCGATGCAGGCATGGAATACGGAGCCGAAGATCCGGATGACCCGAACCGATCCTTTCGTGTTCTCACGATCATGCTTGCCGCAGAGTACTGATGAATGTCATTCTGCGGCCGGACGTGTTTCAGCGCTTGCACGTGACGGTTCTCAACAATTCCCATCTGATCGTCGATGGCTCTCTGAAAAAACTAGCGGGCGTAGGTTCAGTGAAAGTTACCGACGTTCCCCCTGCATCATGCCGACGGCGGCTGTTGCCGCGTGGCACGATTTCCATTGAGAGTCCGCGCGTTTGTGGAGGAAAACCAACTGCGACGTAACAATGACGGTGCCAGCATATACAACCATAGACCCGGCCGAAGCCACATTCCCCAGAACCGAACTTTGGGCTCGTGTCATCCTACCGAGCTTTGTACGAGTAGCGTCACTCGCCCGCAATAACGCTGACGTCGAATATGCGTGCGCGGCTAAACGTCCGAGGTGACCAACGGCATTCCGTTTCTCTTTTGTTGCAGCCTGTAATCGGAGGATCTTGCTCACATCGCCACTTCCCTAACCCTTGAGAGCGGCGATGTTATTGGTTATCATCAGCAACATGGCGAGATGTACAGCACCGGTTGAAGGCCATCGGTCAGCGGCGGCCGCAGCGGCGTGCCCTGCGTGCCGTGGTCGTCGCTATGGCGGATACAGCGGCGGCTATAGCAACAGCTACCGTTCGTATTCATCCCCGTCTTACTCTTCATCTTCGAGTAGCGGCAGTGGTCGGAGCAGCGGCGGTGGATCCAGGCCGCGTTGGTCACCAGCCGGTTCGTCCGTGGTCTATACGCCTACTGAGGTCTCGGCGCTCACGCCGATCCGCAACAGCGTCGAAGTCCTCGCGAAGCGGCCTGAACTGCGGGATGTCTTCCTCTGCCACGCATGGGACGACCGGCAGGGACCTGCCAAGGAATTGCACGATCTGCTCGAAGCAATCGGCGTCCGGGTATGGTTCAGCGAGAAGGACGTCGGTCTCGGCGTGCCGCTGATGCGTGCCATCGACAAGGGATTAGCGAACTCGCGCATCGGAATTGTGCTCGTGACGCCCGCGCTCCTGCGCAGCCTCCCGGCTGAGGGCATCGCGGACAAAGAGCTTTCAGCACTCCTGGCGCGCGAACGCCTCGTTCCCATCGTGCACGGTACGACGTATGAAGCGCTGCGCGAGGTCAGCCCAATGCTCGCTTCGCGAAGCGGGCTGAGTACGAAAGAAGATCCAATGGTCACCGTCGCTACCAAGCTTAAAGAGCTCGTCACCATATCGAACGCCATTGCCAGCGCAAGCGGCACCTAAAACCGAGAGGCCGCATACGACTGCGAAGACAAATGCCTGAACAGGAGAACGCCCTAGTCACGACCAGTCCGGCCGGTTTGCCGAGTCCGGTGTATGTCCTTCCGGGGTTGAGCCTGCCCGTCCAAGTCATCGAGTTCCTGACGGGCCTGATCGCTGATTGCAACCGAAGGATCTCGCTCCAGCTCGCGACCTTTCCCAACGCACACGAAGAGGCACTGGACTTGGCATTCATCGCGCATTTCGCAAGTATGCAGGGCGCGATCAAGTTCGGCTCCCACTGGACGGTCAGGATCGACGCGCACTACATCGGCGGCGGCCGGCATTATCGCAACTGGGAAGTCGCGGACCTCGGCATCATGGCGATCTTCCGTCGGGGCGGCAAAATCGAGAAGAGCAAACTCACGTTCCTGCAATCGAAGAAGCTCTATGCGAGCCCGCTCAAAGTGCAGGAGTACGACCGGTACCACCGAAAAGGGATGGGGCGGCTCCTGCTCACCGAAGACGAGCACGGCGAGATCGTCAAACCAAAGCTCCTCAAGTACACTGAAAGCTCGCGGTATAAGGCGCTGCAGCTTGGCAGCGAACAGCAAGAGGCGATGCACTCGTTCTCAAAGCGCTTCGGGATCGGCATCCACTATCTCCTCTACAACCCGTCCGTGCTTCCTTGGCAGATCCAGACGCCGGTTGAGCAGGCTGCGTCAATTCCTGAGAACAAGGTCGGCATGCGTGTCATACCCAAGGGGCTGGTGGAGGGCATGACAAGCAAGGAGAAAGGCTACTCGCCCTCCTATGCGGACATCAGTAAGACGTTCGCGAAACAGTTCAAGGAGAACTCCGACACCGCGGGCTGGCGCATCGAGAGATTCATCTGCGACCATTTCGTGACCGGCAAGGAAGGGCTCGTCGATGAATCCCCAGACTTCAGGACGATGATCGGACTGCTGAGTCAAAAGACGAGCCCGATCTCCTCCGCGCTCTCCATCACCTTCGACTACGAAGCATAAGTGGATCTACTAAACGAGTTGTACTGACCAGTGGTTGAAGTCGAGGATTTCATTGGCGCGCATCCGTTCGAGGTTCCATCCTTCCAACTGCCGATCGATCAGTTCATTCACAATTCTGCGCGTGATGGCTGGCAGGGCGATCGTGCTCTTGAGTTCGTCAGTGAGTTCGATCACGGTGTCGCAGCGACCGTTCTTGTACTTCTTGCGAAGATCCTCATCCCTCGCCATCCACTGCTGTTGTTCGGTCTTGGTGAGATGTTGTGCTGCGCGGAAATAATCGCCGCGCTTTGGCTCCATCCGCATGTAGACGGGCATGCCGTGTACACCGATGGGGCCGAGCTCCATGTGGGCGTAGCTCTTAACGGCGCGCGCCATGCCTGGACCCTTGAGCATCTGAAACGTGAATGCGATGGACGGGTCGGTGAAGAGAAGCTTGAGGCCCAGCGCGATGCGCGCTTCCCGGCGCTCGCTCTCTGCGAGCTTATCTAGGATCTGGAGTCGTTCCTTGCGCTGCGGGATCGAGAGGGTCTTGCCGAGGAATGCCAAAAGCTGCTGCTCCAGCGCGTCAGACTCCCGCTGGCGGACTAGAATTCTGCCCTTCGGGTTTCGATGAAGCTCATGGATCAGTTCCTGACATCGAACGCTGAGTTCTTCATCACTCGCTTCGAGCTGCGCGTCCATCGTGCTCCAGACGGCGAGCAAAGGCTCGCGGTCGTGCTCAACCTTGATGCCGAAGTGTTTGGCAACGACGAGCGGATAGAGCAACGTGTGGGAGAGGATCTCGCGCCAGCCGAGCAGGTGCATGGTGAACAGCTTCGCCGCCTCATGCTTCTCGTTAAGCTTGCGGACGTGCTCTTGCAGGTGAATATCGTCCGGCGCGGTCGTGAGAATCCAAAACGCCTCCAGCTTCGGCGTGAACGTGAGAGCTTCCGCGACTTCCTTATTGATCTCCGCCTTGGTCAGCGTCTTGACAGGCCAGATCGCCTTCTTTTTACACTGCAAACCAGTCCACCGCCCGCCGGGACGGCTAACAATGTCCACGCCCTTCTGACGCTGACCCGACCGGCCGTGCCGTACAAGTCCGGGATCATTCCACATCGCCGCAAAGGTGTCTGCGCAGAGCTCCTCAAACTGCTCCCAGGTCTTCGGTGGCGCAAGATCAAGATGAACGAGAGAATCCACCCTGCCAGCATCTAACAAGACGCATCGATCAAACAACTCAGCACACGGCCTACCGCTTCGCGCGCGGCACTAGTGGGGCCAATCACGCGAATCGACCCATTCGACATGCCGCGTTTCGTTGATCTTCTTAATCAGGCGGCCAAACGAGTTGAGAAGCCATGGGAAGCCCGCGTAGCGAACAGGGAGAAGGATGACGAGGCAGAGACGCGTTTTCCGGTCAAAATCGGCCGCAAGACTGCGCGGTTTGTTAAGGAACGACTGCCTACCGACTGACAAGATCGAGAACTCGACGTCCTGAGCCGCGAGACTTGACGAGAAGCCCCAACTAATGCCTGTCTGCGACTATCAGTTCCTGCGGCCAGTTCGAGAAACCGTAGGTCTCAAAACTGCCGAAGGCTGGGCCTCGTCTATGTCGTCGGCATTCCGGACAGAGGTCTGTCTGCGACAATCGGTAGCAGCATTCTCCGTGTGCCGCGTGATCCACGCGGGATCGGTAAACGCCAGGTCCGATGCGTGGGTAGCAGAGATGTAACTTTCGTGCGATGCTGAGCAGAGATTTTCAAGATGAGCCGCGTCACCACAAGCGCATTCGTCTGGGCATTGGCTGGTGAAGCGGCCTTCGCGATAGCCATCATTTTTCCTGGCCTAATGCAAGCATCTGCGAACTGGCCCGTTTCCTCGCCGGAGTCAGTCGGAATTAGCCAGAAAGCGCTCGATTCACTCCGCGCGCGACTCCAGGATGACCCGAATCGCGATCTAAAGGGTATCGTCGTCGTTCGTCATGACAGATTAGCCGTGGAATGGTACTTCAACGGTGATGACCAAACGACGCTCCACGACATCCGCTCAGCAACGAAAAGCATTACGGCAACCCTGATGGGAATTGCGATCGATCATCACCTTATCGGCGGCGTCAACGATCCGGTCGGGAAATATCTTCCCGGCCTTCCGAACGATGGAAAGCATGCGATCCGAATTCGCGATTTGCTTACGATGCGCTCCGGGCTGGCGGCGGACGACCACGATCCTGACTCGCCAGGCAACGAAGACCGTCTGGATCAGTCAACGGACTGGATGAGGTCCATGTTCGCCGTGCCGATGAAGACCTCTCCCGGACAGAATTACCGCTATTGTTCCCTAAACGCTTTCATCGCCGGTGCCATTGTCGAGAATGCGTCCGGCGTTCCTCTGGATCAATTCGCCAGGAAATACCTGTTCTCGGCTCTGGGCATTGGCGATTTCAAATGGCGGCACGTGCCTATTAATCGAGTGGTCGGGCAGGGAAATCTGTACATCACTACGAGAGATGAGGCCGCGATAGGCCAACTCTTTCTTCAGAGTGGACGATGGACGAACGGGCAACTGGTCAGCGCCCAGTGGGTGCGGGACTGCCTTTCTGATATTGTTCCGATTTCGGCTGTGGACCCATACGCCGACTTCTACGGCTATATGTGGTACACGAGAGCGGAACCGGTGGAAGGTCGCTCGGTACTGGTGCACTTTGCTTCCGGAAATGGAGGCAATAAGATTTACGTTGTTCCCTCAAAGGACATGGTAGTCGCGATCACGTCGAGTGCATACAACAAAGGTTACGGCCAAAGACGCTCGGAGGACACTCTTTTGAGTATCCTGGCGGCAGCGTCAGATTCAAACTGAACTTGCATCCGCAGGTGTTATCACGAACTTAGCGTCTACTCGGCTTCAGGTCGGGTTGTCGGCGATCCGTAGAGAGGTCAACGCCGATGACACGCCGGGCTCCGGCGTTCTTTGAATCCCGCGTGATTCGTCCCAAACTTCCCGGGGCCGGATTTGGTTCACCTTTCGGCGTATGCCGCGAAAATGCAATCCTTTGACGCCGCTGACATGGCATGCGGTACGGCACTGGCTTCCCAAGCATTTCTGTTCCACCCGGCCCGGCGATGGGTTCTTGATATCTTAAGAAATGGTCAATATATTAGCCGTACAATAGAAATTGAGTGAACTTTGGCTAATATCGTGTCCATTGATCTTAAAACACCCAAAGACGTTCAGAAGGAACTGGCGGGCCGGTTCAGGGGCCGTCGGCTGGCGCTGAACCTAACGCAGGAAGGCCTCGCCACGCGGTCCGGCGTGACCTGGAGTTCCCTCAAGCGCTTTGAGCGCACCGGCTTGATTTCTCTGGATTCACTGCTCAATCTGGCGCTTGTGCTCGACTGTCTGAGCGATTTCGACCAGGTCTGCGCGGACAACCGGAAAGGCCTCGCCGCGAAGTCGCTCGACGAGCTACTGGCGCAACCCAAAACCCGTCGAAAGGGACGGATCAGGTGACCTACTCTCCCGTTGAATTGCTGACGGTTTATCTAGAGACGGGAGAGCGCCGCAAGGTGGGGCGTCTCGCCCTCCGTCAGCGGCAGATCCTGTTCGAATACGACCCTGCCTTCATCGCCTCGGGCATCGAGATTTCGCCGCTCAAGCTCCCCCTCAAACCCGGCGTGTCCGTCTGTCCCGACATGATCTTCGACGGGCTTTACGGCGTTTTCAACGACAGCCTGCCGGATGGCTGGGGACGCCTTCTGCTGGACCGCACCGTCGAAAAGCATGGCATTCGCCGCGGCCAGTTGACCCCTCTCGACCGGCTAGCCTTTGTCGGCCACAGCGGAATGGGAGCGCTGAGCTACGAGCCTGACCGGAGCCAATCGTCAGGCGATGACACCCCGCTCGCGCTCGACACTCTTTCCGAAGAATCCGCGATCATGCTCGCCGGAGAAAGCGAGGAAGTCTTTGAGGAACTCCTCAAGCTCAGCGGCTCGTCGGCCGGCGCTCGCCCAAAGGTCGTCGCGCAGGTAAGCAAGACAAGTCGAAGATCATTCACGGCCACGCCAAACGCAAACCCGGCTTCGAGCACTGGATGATCAAGTTCGCGAATTCGCAAGACCCGCGCGACATCGGCAACATCGAATACGCCTACAGCCTGATGGCCAAGGATGCCGGCATCGAAAAAGCCTATGCCTTAGCCTGTTTCAACGTACTCGCTCATAACCGCGACGATCACGCCAAGAATTTCTCGTTCTTACTAGACGACAGCAATTCATGGGTTTTCGCCCCTGCCTACGATCTGACGTTTTCCGACGGCCCAGCCGGAGAGCAAAGCACGATGGTGATGGGCGAAGGCAAGAACCCAGGCGTCGAACACTTGAAGGCGCTCGGCAAGGAACACAACCTCAAGAATGCGCCGCGCATTTTGGCGAAGGTGCAGAAGGCAGTTTGGCGCTGGAAGGACCACGCGGCCGAGGCGGGCGTGAGCGCGAAATCCGCCCACCGGATTCCGGGCAAATGGGGCTCAATCTGACAAGAAACTACGATTTAAGGACGGCATGCGCTCATCGGCCTGGGTTTTGGGGCGGACCGAAGCGTGACACTTCGTTAGATCGCACCAGCCGACGCTCGTGGGCGATTTCCTGAGTCGCCATCCGACGTGCAAATGCGCTGCAGTTATTTTCCCTAGCTTTGTGAAACGGATTGCCTGTCTACTTCCACGAGCTCCAAGCTTGCGGCCGCTGCCTCCACATGTCGACCTAATTCACTCTTGATCTGGATTTCGTAGCGCAAGCATCGGGCCAGTCGCGGTCTAAACGTATCTGGATCAACATCCACCAGCCCCCGGCAGCGCTCGCCAGATTCGATGATGCATTCCAGTGCCTCTTCGCTCTGCCCAACCTGGTGGCAGAGCTGGCCTTGCATAAAGAGCATGGATGCCAACGCGGTCTTCCAATCTTCTGATTGATGCTCACAAGCGAGCAAACGGAGAAAGTAGACTGTCTCCTTGATCAGAGCGGCTGCGTCCTTCAAAAACCCCCTTTTGATCCACGCACGGGCTGTGATTTCCAAAGAATACGCTCGCTCTCTCATGACGGTGATAGCCGAAGCCAAATCGTCCGCAGGCAACGCGGCGTAACGCTGTTCGACTTCATCTGCCAGTCTCAGCATAACGTCGCCCAACTCATTCGACTGCTCGCGATAGCATCGCGCTATATTCGGCAAATCTTCTCTCGGACTTTGACGGTATGACTCCCGAACACATTGGAGGCTTTCGTCATCTCCGCCCTTAGGGAGCACCTGAAGAAACGGCATCACGAGCCTTAGATCGGGACTGCCATCGTGTGCCTTCACATACGAAGACATAAAGCTCCGTGCGACTTTTTGAGCCAGTTGAGTATAGACTCGCGGAAAGCGTATCGCAGCGGGCTTAATGCACCTTAAACTCTCGCCGAACATTTCGGCGGCCTTCGCATCCTCTCCCAGCGCTTCTAACACTGTGCCCCAAACGGCGTAGGTACTTGCCAATTGGCCCAGATGGAGGCCGGGATTCGTCCGCACCAATTCCTTCTCGTACGAGACTGCTTCTTCGATGGGTTTGACGGCATCCTCCGCGCGTCCGTGCTTACATAGAATCTCAGCCTCGTGTCCCAATGTCTCCGATAGTAGCTTCAGATATTGGCGACGGTCACGGTCCGAAAGGGTACGACAGTTTCGCTCACTCTCCTGGATGGACGTGATCGCATCGTTTCCCCAGCCTATCGCAGAATAGCGCTGGGCCATTAAACATTGGCACGCCGCTAACCTCGCTAAGTACTCCTGTGGATTTCTCTGCGCCAGCTCAATGTAAAAGCCGCTGGCTTCTTCCATAGCGTCGAGGGCCTGCTTCTCTTTGCCTCGTACATCTGCGATCGCTACAGCGAAAGTGAGAAGCACTCTTGCAAGGTCAGGAAGAAAGCGGTTCCGATTGCGCGAGACCAAGCGCCTGAATATACTGACAGCATCTTCGAGCGAGCGCACAGTCTCTTCGGTCGCGGCGGAATTTGGGAAACATTGACGAAATATACGGGCGTGGTTGTATATTGCGTCTGCCAGCCATGGCTGATATGCATCCGGATTCCTGCGAGCGAGTTCAACGTACAAACGAAGGGACTCATCGGCCGACTGTAGCGCCGCGGGGAACTTCCCCGAACTAAATTGGTGCGAGGATTGATCACGTAGCGCGGCGGCGAAATCGTTCAGAAAAAGATATCGATCTTGTATCACTAGGACTTTACGATAATTGCTTACCGCTTCGCCCACGGCTGCGAGTGCCTCGTCGATGCGGCCGAGATGTTTCAGGGCGCTTGCGTGATTCACGAGAGCGCCGCTCAGTGATCCGAGAAATCCCCCCTGCTCGTCCTGCAGTTTTCGGCACAGTTCCACCGCCTCAACGCTGGTCTCTAGGGCGGCGTCTGGCCGTCCGTTCTTGGAAAGTGCGTGGACGTGGGAAACTACGCTGCTGACGAACGGTTCCATATGGAGTTGCGGCTCTCCGTCGGCCAATTGTCGATATTTCTCGACGGCAGCAGTTGACAAACGCAGGAACTCGACATCATTGCCAAGTTGACTCTGCCTGCGGCCAAGTTCGACAAGAGCATGCGCGACCAGCCGGTCCGGAATGCCTGGTATCTCCAAAATGTTCTTATAGAACGAGGCGGCCAACTCAGAGAGCGCAATGGTCTCGAAGGGCAATGCAGAGCTGATCTCGAAAAGATCGAGTTCGGTAAGTGATTCCAAACTATCCTGAACCAAGTGTGTAATCCACTCTAAGGCTCGTTGCTGCCGTTGAAGAGTGGATGAGGTTTCGGATGGCGCAAAATCCTGAACCATATGAATGAGCGTACGCATGACAGCAGAAGGCTTGCGCTTGAATGCTCGGCGAATAGTGTCAATGGGTTGCCGCAGCGGGTTTTGGAAAACTCTTTCGAGGAAAACTTCGCAGACGAAGTCGGGAACAATTGGCAACACCGCCGAGTCGGAGGGATTGGGTGGCGCCTCCGAACTCTTGGGATGGTATTCGGCTGGCAGGATCTTCTGAATGACTTCAGCCAACTCTACCGCATTCCAAGGCGAGTCCGGCTGGACGTCTTTCCTTTCCTCGTGGCAAGCCTCCTGCAGTGCCTCCGACCTTAGCCCCCCAGATAAACACACGTAAGCTGCCATGTGGCGCGGAAGAAAGTCCGGGTCAGCTAATGTCGCAATGCGTTGCTCTTCATGATCGGCGAGATAGTCGGCTAGATCGATGCGACGCCAAGAAAGAGACGAGAGATCTCCAATTTGGTGGCCAACAATGGCAGCCATGAACAGAACCAGCGGGTCACCCATCTCGGCACTCTTCAGGTGGCCCCTGGCGACATCATCTATTGCTAATTTCGGTTTGCCCGTGAATTGGTGGAGCCGCTCCAATGCCGCGTCGAGAAGTTGCGTGCGTTCTTCAAGATGACGAGCCTCATCCTGGTAGTCCATTTCAAACAAGTGCACAGGCTCATCGGGAAACAGAAATCGAGCTGCCGTCCGGAGTCTCTTGTACCAGCCGTTTGCCTCGTCCGCTCCACGATCGATGAGTAGAAACCTCAATGGCACGTTGCCTTGGAGATCCTTGACCTTGGGAATGACCTCCTTTTCCAACTCGTGAACCCATTGGGAAGCGTCGTCTATGACGATTAGCGTGGGTTGATCTCCGCGCCATCGATAGAACAGCTCGGCTGATAGTTTTTCGTCCAGAAAGCCAGCCCGCCATTGTCTCTGAGTTTTGGTCCCGAGCAATTCGAGTAAGTGGAGGGCGAGCCTGGTCTTGCCCCGTCCCCCAGGGCCGACCAAGGCCCGAAATGATACAGGCCGATCATCGCGCAACCAGTTCCACAACTCTTTGATTTCGGTAGCGCGAGCGGTGAACTCGATGGCTCGAAACTGAGGATCGAGCAAACGCAGTATGTCGCCGGGCCGCAATAGCTCGATCCGAGGGAAGTCCTCCAGCGTCTTCAGGCGAAGCTGCAGTGTTGAACTATCTGGCGAAGTGGGTGTCTCGGTCCCCAACCTAACAGGCTGAAAGTCGTGCACTAGGATGCCTTCCGGCTGGGGGAGCACCGGTGGGTGATCTGTGACGGGAACGGCAAATTTGACGTGACCCTTGGGAGAATTAATTATGATTCGCGCCGGCTCTCCATCACGGAGAAGTACTCGGATCTTGGCGACATATTCATTAACATCTGCATAGTTGAACTTCTTAAACCTGGCATCGTTGTCAAAGTGATTTTTGTTCAATGGTTTGCCCGGCCGCTCAAGCAGGTATTCCAGGACCTCCAACACGCGCGGACGGAAGGATTTGGCGTTCTGGGCAAGAAAGTGGGAATCAAAAGTGTCCTTGATGGGGACGTCGTCGCGAAACAATTCCCGGGCGTCATCAGTTCTGGCAAAGTGATACACAGGACCATCCGGAGGGCGGTCCTGAAAATAATAGTCCCTGGTTAGGGAAATTATGGGAGCGGGAGCTTCCATGCGATATTCACAAGGATACACCGTCAAGTGGGTGTTTTCGCTGTGGACCCGAGAACCCATGAGGCTGCAGTACGGCCTCGAAGTCGATCTTCCATTTATCCGGTTTGTTCGCTATTGTTGACCGCCAACTCGGGGATGGAGGATGCGAACATGGCGAAAACACCACCGCGGCGGAGAATGCCAACTGAGGAATACACCGTAACGATCCACCGGGACGCCGAAACAGGCATGGTGGTGAGCGAGCGATGGGAGAAAGATGGTGTTGCTCACCGCGAGGGCGCCCCGGCGCTGATCTACCGCGATGCGGTAACCGGCATCGTGGTTGATGAGATCTGGTATCGGAATAACAATCCGCACCGCGATGAAGGACCGGCGCAGATCAGTCGAAAGTCCGATACCGGGCGAGTTTACTATACGGCGTGGTACAAGGACGGTGTGAAGATTAAGCCGCCACCAAGGGCGGAGCGCCCGACGGCAACGCCCCGCTCGCCGTCTCCGAAACCCAGATAAGCGCTCGCGGCTTCAGCTAACCGGTTCATTTCTCGACGGTTGGGCACGTCCTTAATCCGTCCATAAAATGTCCACAGTTCATCCCTATCGCCCCGATGAGTGTCTCTCGGATAATGCCACCAAGATGAACACAATGAACAGTGAAGCTTGCGAGACGATAGCCCAGCAGTCTTCGCCTGAGGGGTCCGTGCCGGATCTGGAAGGCTACTCGCGACAAGGTGCGAAGCGGCTTCAATCTGTCGGACCGGTCGATGAGATCACCCGCGAGGAGTACGGCTCAGCTTACACCGCGAACTTCGACCGTATGCTTGGCCAGTTATGCCGCATGGGTGCCGATCGAAATGAGGCGGCCGATCTGGTGCAAGATGCCTGGGCCACTGGCTGGCAACGGCGTCATCAGCTTCAGGACAGAGCGCGCGTAACTGGATGGATCTGGATCTCTGTGATCCGTCGTTTCTACAGCTCTGAAAAACGAGACCACCGTCTCGTCCAGTGGCCGACAGACTACGAGCCTGCCACCACATCCGGGATCAACCACGACGCAATGAGCGTCAATTGCGCCCTACAAAAGTTGACGTCGACACAGAAGCGGCTTCTCGAAGCGATTCTTGAAGGACTATCGGCCCGACAAATCGCCTGCCAACTGAACAAGACGCTCGATGCTGTCTACACGCAGGCTACCAGAGCTCGGAGCGCGCTACGTCATGAGCTCGCCTCGGTCCGAGAAAGCGGCCATGACGCCGCGCCAACGCGACGGCTAGGCGCGCCGTCAGATCGCTAATCCAAGGGTGACCGCGGGTCACTCAAACCAACAAATCAACCAACCGGCTGACGAGGCAGCAATGCTGCCCGAGCAGAACAGGAGAACTGCGTCTGATGCCTACTCCAGACAATCCGGCACAAACAACGTTTTCGATGACAACGAACGCTGGCTCAGGTCGAGGCGATTCGCCCGTTCGGTTAACTGGCAAGAGTTGCACGAACGACGGCGAATTGAAGAAAGGTCCAGGGGTTGCCTCTACGGCAACTTCTTCGGGGATCTGCCACGGGTCAAGGCAAGCAGTCTCCGCCGGGCGCCTCCGGACGCGGCTGATTGTGTCTCTCACGAATTTGATGCCTGATGCAGCCGGAGACGCCAATCTCGGTTTGTGTGATCGGCTTAAGCGGGAATTCGAGGCGAGGAATCCCGACATCGACCTCCAGTTCAAGAAAACGAACTCGCGCGATGATCTGTTTTCGGTCGACGGCAAGCGCTGCGGGCTGATCGGTGAGTGGCTAACGTCTCCGATCAGAGACGACGCATCCGGTGGTGTCCACGTCTCCGAAGTCGACACCATCCCCCTCGAAAAACTCGTGCGATCGAAGGTGATCCGCCCATGGAGCGCGGTTCCGGATTCCGATGATTGGCATCCCGCTGGGCGTGAAGCGGGCAAGATTGACGGGCTGCGCTACGCAGTCCCCCATTGGCTGTGTACTCATACACTGATTTCGTGGCTTAGGGACATCGCTGCCAATCGGGATGCTTGGGAATTGGTTTCGCTCGCTACAGAAGGATCGGTTCGTCTCACCGGTAAGGCCGGCGGCCGTTGGAATGGGCCGATGCTGTACTTGAATGCGTACTGCGGAGTGCTCGGTTCGCATCGCGCACAGGACGGCCTCAACATCAATTTGAACGAGCTCGTGCTGCGAGGGTTCCGTGAGCTTGGCCACGCGTGTCGCGATGCCGGTCAAACGTTGGGCGCCGCGGCAAATGCGAAGGTCGCTCACCTGTTCGCCAAACGGCAATCAGACGGTTTCATCGGATATACCGAGAGCCTCCACCCGGTCCTTCGTTTGATCGGTGCCAACGAAGAATTACTGATCACTCCCCTCGTCTTCGGAAATGGCCAGGCGCCCCTCGTCTCGGTCGATGGGTGGGTTTTGAGAGCCGATTGTTCTGGCGAGGTTGAGAGGGCAGCGCGCGATTTCGTAGAGTTCATGAACCGGCCGGAAATCATGCGCTTCATCATGATGAGCCTGGACGCCGGGTCCCTATCCATACCTCGATATCTCCTGCCGGCCACGAAAAGCGCCTACCGAGACCCTATCGTGAGCCGGGATCCCTACTACCGCCAATTCGACCGGATGATCGCGAATGCCGTGCCCTACCCCATCGGTTTCTACGAATTCGCGAAGAGCGTTCACGCGGAGTTGGAACACCAGCTTCAGATCGAACACCCGTTCGCGGATCCCACGATGTCGCACGGCAAACCTCCCAAATCCGAGGAATCTCTCGGTCAGCGGCTGCAAGACCGCCAACGGAGGAAGGCATGACGCGGCCAATTCGCATACCGCCCAAAGACGAGCGGCCGAGGAAGCGCATGCGGCCCTTACCGTGGCTTGACCACAGACTGAAGGGCGTCGTAGACGGCCACGTGGGGAAACCGAAAGATTGGATTGTACAATCCAAAATATCCAACCCGGAGTTGCGCCAACTCACCGCACGCGAGTACGCCACACTCCAGGATGCTTACGATTTTTTCAATGAGGCTTTGTTTGATGGAACGTTGCCGCAACTGTTGATTACGCTCCAACGCCGTAGGCGCGCGCTCGGCTATTTCTCGGCAGAACGCTTTCAGAGCCGCGATGAGGCCGGTGCACGGGTTCACGAGATTGCCCTTAATCCGGAAGGGTTCCGGGGCGAGTCGGATGAAAACATTCTTGCGGTGTTAGCTCATGAGCAGACGCACGTTTGGCAAAAAGAGTACGGCAAGGCCGGCCGCGGGCGGTATCACAACCGGCAATTCGCGGCGAAGATGCATAGCATCGGTCTGATGCCGAGCGCTACCGGGAAGCCTGGCGGTGCCGTTACGGGTGACCATATGTCGCACTACATCTTGCCCGAAGGACGCTTCATCACTTCCTGCCGTCAGTTCCTCGAAAAGTATCGTTTGACGTGGGAATCGGCGATCCCACGGAGGGAACCGTCGGGCCCTGAACCGCACGAGGAAGGCGGGAGCAAACCCACGCGCGCCAAGTTCACGTGTCCGAACTGCGATCTGAATGCATGGGCGAAGCCAGACGCTCGGGTCGTTTGTTACGACTGCTCGATGGAAGCGGGTGAGTTGATCATGATGCAAAAGCAGCCGGGATAGATTCGGTTCGGGTACTGAATGTTGGGTGCCGTCCCCTGGTTGTAATTTCTAAAAAAATCACGCCAGGATTTCAGCCCGTGAACAGTCTTCAAGGTATGACAACGGATCGGTAGCAGCGATTTCGAGAGTTTCAGAGAACAAGGAGCCCAACGAATGATGAACAATGAGCCAGCTGTTTTCATCTCAATAGTTGCGAGCGATAAAACTATCGCCGAAATGGAAGAACGCGAGCGCCTCGAACGAGAGCGGCGGGCCTCGCCTCAATATCAGCGCGAGCACAAAAGAAATGCCGATATCGCCATCGAGCTCCTTGCGTATATTGGACCATTCATCGAAGAGGCGCGACAACGTGGCTTCCACTACTTTCGCTCGCTTGTTGACTACCGCACATGCGGCATTCAGCTTCAATTCGCGGACGGCAAAGGCAAGTATTATCTGCGAGCTGTAAGCCTCGGAAGGCTGTGTCGGCGACATGGCACAAGCCCTGACTATAGAGTCGCATCGCAAGTCTCCGATCACGTTTACATCCACCTCCTCCATGAAGAAGGCTTTGGAATGCTTGATCACGGCATGATGCGAGAACGCGTGAAAGCTAGAGGGCCGTGGTCCATCCATGATTCATCCGGCACTCTGGCCGTGAGTGGTGCTGACCGTGGTGGCCCGATCCAAAATATCAACGCGCGAGACGATTTGGCCACGGCCTCGACGTCAACCAGAACGTCTACACGCAAGGTTTCGAACGAAGACAAATTGAGTTTCAACGACTAGCTGGCGGTAACCCCGCCCATGAGAGGTAATTGAACCGAAATGATTTCACCAACGACTAAGCGAACATCCCTCCCAACGGCGATCACTGGCATCGCGATCTTCGGTCTGGCGATATATCTATTTGTTGCGCAGATCTTCGGCCTGGTGCCCTTCACGGCCCCCGCGCCCGCCGCCTGCCCTGCCACCGCTGCGAACTACCAGATCTTCGTCGATCCGACGGGAAGCAACCAGCATACGGAGAATTGGAAAACGGAAGCGCATGCGTTAGCCCAAACTCTCGGTCCCTGCGACCGGGCTACATTCTACGCCGTCGGCAACAACACGGCCGCCGGCGCCGCATTCAGCAAGGTGTTGGTTATGCCGACGCCGGACCCAAACGCCTCCGGCGGCGAGAGGATACGCGTCGGGCGAGAAGTCGTGGCGCTCCACGCTGAGGTCGAAAAGAGAATCGAGCGGATGATGGCTCAACCTGGTAGCGCACGCTCCGACATCATAGGCATCTTCTCCAAACTCACGGCTGTTCCGGGCATGCGGAACGTCGTCGTGGTGTTCTCCGATGGCCAGGAGAGTGGTGGTTCTCTCAACCTCGAAGACGGCCACCAGTGCGTAAGCCGCGACAATGTCACCGGGCTTGTGAACCTGGCGCTCCCGCGGAGGCCATTGGAAAGCGCCATCGGCCGTTTCGATTCGGTCAAGTGGATCATGCCGAGCCAGTCCGGCCGCCTCGGCTGCAATTCGCGTGAACTGGCCCTTTTCTGGCAGGCGGTCATTGCGCGGCTATCCCGTACGGGCAAGGCCCCTGCTCTGACCTTCGACACGAACATCTTCTCAATAGGCGGTCAATCATGAAACTCGACTGCCAAACGTTTTTCAAAAGCTACGTCGATCCTCTCCGTAAGGAGGCGGCAGAATGGGGTGCGTTCGGCGGATTCCACGGCGGCGATCGCGCGCGCGGGCTGGAGCAGGTCAGAATCCTCTCCCGGACGGCTCTCGCTCGCGCGGGATTTGCGGTCTCTGACCGCCCGAATTCAGCGACGGAAAGGCTGGCGTCGATTGACTCCAATCGGAACGCGATGCGTGAGGAATTGCGGACCGCTTGGCGGAAACTGACCGGGGCTCAACCCTTCGACTCCACCCGAACGCTTCGGGTGATTGTCGAGGCCGCACTGGAACTGTCCGCAATCCCCGGTTTGGCAGTGGTACTCACCGCCTCAAAGCCGTTCACAGCCTGGCGGCGACGGCGTTTGGAACGAATCGAGCGTGATGACGGAGTGTCGAAACAGCTGCGTCAAGCCGCGGAAGATCTGCTGATCGTCGAATTCGAGTGGCACTTTTCGAAAGGGGAAGAGGCGCGCAAGCACCGCGCGGGCTTGGCAAGTCGCCAGCCGGCAGTCGTCGAGAGAGCAAAGGAGGATCGTCATGAGAAGTCAGCGAGAGTTGCCCGCCAGTGAGCAGCGCAAAATCGGGTACGAAGAGGCACGCAGGGGGATCGGCGCGCGGGTTGACACGGCGATTTTGCGGATTAACGCAGACAGCCCGCCGGGTGCGCTTGAGGCTGCCGAGGCCTTGATCAGCGAAAGCGCCAAGCTCATTGAAGCGATAGCGGTCCAAGAGAAGTATGGCGAGCTTCATGGCGGAACCGCGGACGTGACGACCTCCGTTGCGCAAATCTCGGAACTTGAGGGCCGCGAGACCGCCGCAGAGGCGCGGCTGGACGCCTTGCCTGAGTGCGACAGAGTGCAGATGATCACAGCAGTTGTCTACATCGTCGGCGCTCTCACGGCCTTCCTCACTGAGTGGGCGCTGACTCAGTCCCTCGTCGATCTCCTCGGCTACAGGCGCGACGATCCGACCGGCCGGGCGATCGGTGCCGCGTTCGCATCGGCGATGTTGGTGTTCGAGTTGATTGTGACCAGGCTCGCTCTGGCCGAAAATCCGTGGCCCTTCTTCCAGGCCTCGAAGTCCGCCGACTCCCAGCAAGGCTGCCCTCGATGGTTGCGGTGGGCAGGGGGTGTATCTCTCGTTTTGACGTTGGTCGCTGTCGGCTGGCTGCAGATTGCGACCGTCATCAAGATGGCCCCTACCCGTGCGATCGAAGGAGCGGTCATGCGCGAGCAGCGCGGCTTAACCGCGCGTGAGGATCAAATCGTCCAAGACAGCACCCTGATCTTTTCGGTATGCATTCTGGTCTCCGGAGGCTTCATGGCGGCGGCCGGGACGAAGGAATTGTCGCTCTGGTTACAGCGCAGGAACCTCGAAAAGACGATCCGCAATACCGAGGATACTCGCCTGATGGTCGTCGCCGCGCTCACGTCAGCAGAAATACCGAAGCTGGCGGGTGCGCTTGAGAGTGCTGGCATCCCGTCCCTGTGGCTATCCACGGAGCCGCTTCAAGAAACGCCTAATCGATTGAGGGCGGACTTTCTGTCCCGCCTGGATGGTGGCGACACGCCGAGCGGCTTCCGCGCAGCCGCTGCAGCGGAGGCGCGCATGTTTGAGGCGTCCTGGCGGATCGATTTGAACTTGGCGCGGGAGCGAGAGCCCGTCGCAGGTCCGGTGCGTTCATGGCGGGAGATTGTCGATGGCGTTATCGGACGTGCGGTTTCCCGCCCGCCGGGACCTTTCCAGTCAGCGAAAGGCTAGGCGTCATCGGGCTATTTCGGCTAGCGCTCGCCCGCGGCGTGAACGGTTCGGGTCCCGAGGTTATAGGTGCGCCTGGCGTTACCCAACACGAGTTGGAATTGTGATCAGAGTCAACGATCGCTCGAAAGAAGGAGAAACGAATTACTTTATGCAACCAGCGGAAAGCGCCGTTGAAAACTGGCAAAAGCAACCGCGCGCACGACGGAGCCGGCCTTTGCCCGGCATGGCGCGGCGCATCGCCGAACTCGCCGCTGAACTGCAACAAACGGCGCTGCGAGAAGAGGCCCGCAACATTGCGGATCACGAACGCATTCGCGCCATGTGCAACACGGTCTTCGGCGGCTCATTCACGAGAATCCTGAAATCCTCGCCCGTTCTTACCGACGACGACAGGGACTTCTTGAAGGAACTGAAATATATCTGAGAACGCTTATGGCAAACGAACGTGAAGTGTTTAAGAAGAATTTCCCTGATGCCTCCATCGAACGGATGTTTTTTGGGGGCTGGCGAATAAACACGCGGACGGGTTTTGTGGAGTACAAGAAAAAGCACTTTACAAAACTTGTCGGCGGTCCCGCAGAGTATCGCGGAGTCCTACTCAGTCTGAAGGATTTCGGCAGTAGCCACGTGACTGTAAGCGGGGGTGAGAAGCACATACTTAGCGCCACCGCGCACGGGTTGGATTTGGGAATACCGGTCGTTCCGGAAATTAAGGCTCCAGGGGCGGGATGTCTACGTGGCTGTCTAATATTATTTTGCTTGCCCATCGCTTTCTGCGTGTGCGTTTCCATCACCGAGCCCTTTATCGAAGATGACGAGATCAGGAGCGTTGTGGGCATTGTTTTGACAATTGTGGTGATGCAGTGGTTCACGGAGAAGCTCAAGAAGAGCGCCAAGAGAGCCGCGCAAGAGAGAGGGCAGATCTACCGTAACACGATGCCGGATGTCCACGGCGATGTGCAGCATCCGGTTCGTCCGGACGAGGTTGCAGAGGAATTCTTCAGGCGGGATTAAAGGGAGACTTTATGAACCGTAGACGTAGTCCGAAGCTGCTCGGCTTCTTGGACGGCAAGCCGCTGTTCTACAAAGGAGAGCGCCACATAATTCTGGTGGGCGGGTCTGGCCTGGGCAAGACCTCTCATTTCACTTCGCCGAATTTAATGATGGACGAAAATTCCGTGATCTGCCTGACGGACATAGCGGGTGAACTCAGCCTTACCTGTGCGCAATTGAGGCGGCGACTTGGCAAGGTTTGGATCGACAATCCGCATTGCATTTTGCAGAAATATCTGGGGCTGTTTCCGCATGGCTCTAGCAATCCGATGTCGGCCCTAGATCCGGAATCCCTGAAGTTCGGGATTAAATCAGCAAAAATCGCCTCCGGGTGCGTCGTCAAGGATGACAACGCGAAAGAAAAGTACTGGCAGAACACGGCGCGCGCAGCTGCCAAAGCCGTGATTATGGCGGAAGCACTACGCGGCGAAGAGCCAAATCTCGTCAAGGTCGCCGAAGTTATCCACGGGGATTTCTTCGTATACGCAACGACGGTATGCGAGCAATTCGGATCACGAAAACAGGGTAAGGGTGTCAACGGATCGAGCGAGATTTATCAGACGTTGTTACGGTACACGACCGCGCGGGAGGACGAGGTAAGAAGCCTGAAAGAGGTGCTGGAACAGCTCAGGACTGATACCGATTTCATCCTGGATCAGGGAGTGGGAAGAAGTCTTACGCGGGCGGATTACCGGTACCAGGACTGTCGTCGTGAAGTCACTTCGATATTCACCGTCCTCGGCATAGACGTAATCGAGCAACTCGGCAAGTACTTCAGGTTGCAGATGGAGTCATGCCTATCTGATCTGATCAACCCGGAAGTGGAAGGCGGCATTCCGGTGACAATCTACTGCGATGAATACGGCATAGCCGCCAAAGGCGGCTGTGAGGCTATGTCGGTTTTTCTCGGAGCGGGGCGCAAGGCACAAGTTACTGTCTGGCTAAGTGTGATTGATCTCGAAGAATTAAAGCGAGTGCACTCCGATTGGACCTCAGTGTTAGCAAACGCAGGCGCGGCGATCTTTCTCTGCCCGATAACTGACCCCGTCACGGCGGATTATGTAAGCACTCGTTCTGGACAGAAGGACGTTTACACGCAGTCGCTGAGCGGTGGCGCTGCCGGGAAAGACCCAAGCGTCCAGGTCGGCCAGACCGGCCGGCGGGTCTTTACGCCAGCGGAATTGGCTGGGTTAGATAGCGATCAGGCAATAGTGTTCACGGATTTCACCGGAGGCAGACCGCTGCTGTTGAAGCACAAGCCTTACTGGGAAATGCCTGAATTGATAGATCTCGGAAGCGTCGGGAGAAACATTTATTACGAGAGGACCTAGCAGACATGTCGCAAGACGAAGAACAGAGACCGATAGAACCTGAACATAAGGAGCGGGACTATTTTCAGAAACCAAGGGTGCCAGACAGACCTGAGCATTCGGCCGGGTGGGACGCACAGCCGGAGTGGAGCGGCAGCTCGTGGAGCGGAGAGCGATGGTCAGGAAGAAATCAATCGGGAGGACGCGACCGATGAGCGAACCTATCAGATGGGCTCAGAATGCATTAGACATCAGGCCCACCGGAAATGGGCCTGTCAAATCGGCCCACTATGTGGAACGCGGCACCTTCACCAATCGGCGAATCGCTTTTTAGCGCCGGGAAACGGACATGAATTTCAAAAGATGGTCCGCATTGTTGTTGGCGCTCTTGTTTCTGTGCGGCTGCGCGGCACGGAGAAATCGTGCGTATGTGAGTTCCACATTGCCGAAGATGCCGGAACAACGTGCTCCGGAGTATCTTGCTCCGCCGCCACCGCCGACACCGGAAAGTGTGGCGCCGCATGAAGTCAAACCGGCTGCCCCTACGGAAGAACGGGAACTCCGGGTATGGAAGCCTGATCCACCACGGCCCGTGATTAATAAGAAGCCAGCCAGAAGTAAGGCGAAGCGCACTCGGGCTAACCCGGTAACCGAATTGCCCAAAAAACATCCCGGAGCCGGCAAGTTGGATGCTCAATGGAAACCTGACCCGATCCATGTGGGCCTGGGGGTTCTTCTACTGGTCGCAGGGATTGCGTGGATCTCTCGAAAGTCAACGTAACAAACCGAAGGCTCGGACGACGCTTTCTCTAAAAGGGTAGAGGCATATGTGGCAGCGAAAATACAAGGACTCGGTTTGGTGGATACGGCTTTGGAGGTACTGGCATCATTCCCGTTGCCGTCACTGCAAAGTGTGGCTCACAAAAAGGTATGTGACGAAAGGCTACGGAGCAGCGGTGTGCCTCGATTGCAGGGACAAGTACGGTCACCCGTGAAGGAGAGATTGATGTATGCAGTTTCAACCGCGAACAGACAAGGAAATTGAGCAGAGTCAACTACTCCCTCGAGGCGAATATGCATTTCACATCCTCGAGGCGACGGAGAAAACGAGCCTCGCTGGGAACGCCATGATCGAAATGAGGGTGCGCGTGTCCAAGAATGGATACGCCCGCATCTTGCATGATTACATCCTGCCCCAGCGGCCGGCGAAGTTTCGCAATTGCTGCATCGCCTGCAATGTCGAAGACAAGTATCTGGCCGGCAGTGTGCGCGACAGCGACTTTCTAGGTAAGCGCGGAAAGGTGAGGGTCGGAGTCGAGAGGGCCAAGCGGGGTTTTAGGCACCGCAATGTGATCGTGGATTACCTGTTTTAGGAGTCAATGTGGCCAGAAGCAAATACACAGACTCGGTTTAAGGGCGACCGTGTGCACGGAAGGAAAGGTGGAAGAACGATGATTTGGATCTGGCTTGGGCATTGGTTGGGTCATCTAGGAACCAGATGGGAATGCGTGTTTTGTGGGCGGCTGATGTCGCTGAACGAAGTTCCGGGATGTCCACGGAGGACGCCTCGACCGCCCGGCGGTGGTGGACATCCATGAACATATCAAATCTCTGGATTCGTGTCGTTGGTGAGTGGATGCCGGCGAAATGGTTCGTCTTCAGTTTGATCAGCGTGCTGAAAGAGGATGTGACCCGCATATGGGAAGAGTGGCGCGATGATCGGCCCCACATCAAATGCGGGAAATGCGGCGGCTGGACTGGACAAAACGCGCTCTGCGAAAACGGGCTTTGCGTCTGGTGTGATCAGGCGGTGAATGATTATGCCTCTCGCAAGCAGCGATGGATTGAAACCAACGGTCCTCTTGATGACGACAACGTGTTTTTCTGATTTAGGAGTGACCATGCGCCCTGACCGATTTCCAAAAGTGAACAATAGCGTGAGAGATGAATTGTTAATCTTGGCGACAACTGTAACTGCTATTTCAGTTACGGCTTTTGTCGTCCAACGATTTAAAGCGGCAAAGAAAGCGTGCGAAGAGCTGAGGTGGATCAACATGAGGCTTGAAGCGAAGGTTTCGGATTTGTCTTATGGCCGTCCATCGGGTGGAAAGATGGCGCCCTAAGAGGTGAGCAATGCACCCGGACACCACAGCCTTCGACCTGCTCACCTTGGCGGAAGTCGCTAAGCTCCTGCATTGCAGCAAAGCGCATGTGTGCAATATTCTGTCCGGGCGGGTCGACGGATGTGTGCCGATTCCTTCGGTTCGAATGGGCCGACGGCTTTTGGTCCGCCGCGAAACTCTCATGGTCTGGATTGAACGAAACGAAACTGCTAGTTTGTCCAGACCTGTGAGGTAAGCATGGCCGGTGGCGTCAGAAAACAACGGGGACGGTGGCTGGCTCTTTGGCGCGAGGATGGCGTCAAGAAGAGCAAAATCCTCGGCCTCTGCTCCGAGATGACGAAGACGGAGGCCCGTGAGGCTGCTGCCGAAATTATCAAGCGCATCAAAACCGATAAGAACATAACCCTGTTCGCGCCGTTCGTCGAAGGCCCCTACTTCGACTTCTATAGCAGGAAGTGGAAGGCCAGCACGGCTGAAAACAACAAACAACGAATCCGGACGCATCTGGTGGCTGCCTTCAAAGAGAGGGAGTTGTCATCATTCAAAAGGGATGAGCTCCAGGACTTGCTCGATGCGAAAGGCCGGCAGTTGTCATTCTCGGTCGTCGATCATTTGAGGTGGGACCTTCGGCAAATTTTCGACATGGCGATTGCCGAGGGGCTGATTAAGCTCAATCCGGCCTCGATGCTGTTCACGCCGAAGGATGCCAAGAGGCCGGTTCATTCGGTGATGACGATCGAACAGACATCCGCTGTTCTTCGGGCTCTCGACACAAGAGAGCGGCTGATCGCGAAACTCGCGATCATAGCCGGCATGCGCCCGGCGGGATCTTCGGGCTGACATGGGGCCGGCTGGCGGAAGCTTCCGCCGAAGTGACGCAGCGGGTGTACCGGAACAAAATCGATACCCCGAAAACGCACCACTCCGTGCGGAAGGCGGCGATCACCGACGACATGTGGCTCGAACTTGATCAGTGGCGTTCGTCAAGCCGGTACAACGGCGACCAGGCTTTCGTTTTCTCATCCGAACGAGGCACAGCGTTGAGCAAGGACAATATCTGGCGGCGCAACATGCAACCGACGCTTGCCAAGGTCGGACTTGGCTGGGCCAATTTTCAGGTGATGCGACGAACCCATGCGACGCTGATGCGTCAGATGAAAGCAGATCCCAAGGCGGTTGCGGACCAGCTAGGGCACTCTCTTGATGTATCCTTAAATGTGTATGCGCAATCTCCAGTTTCTGTCCGGCAACCGCTGGTCAACGAACTGGAAAAGCTCGTGATAAAGTAGTGGTGTTCAAATGGTGTTCTAAATTGATGGAACACCCGGAAGTTATTGAATACAAAAGGCTGCGGGAGTAATTCAGTGGTAGAATGCCAGCTTCCCAAGCTGGACGTCGCGGGTTCGAACCCCGTCTCCCGCTCCATCTTTTCAATAACTTGCAAAGCACAGCTTCATTCTGAACACCGTTTGAACACCATTTACATCACACGCAGGCTTTTTTCCAATTGGTTCACCATGCCGAGCCTGCTTTCGACTGGCGATTTCGTATAGACGTTTTGGTTCACATCGAGGCTATGGCCGAGCTGGTCAGCAACCAGCTTCCCATCAACGCCGAGCGCCTTCATGAGCGTGGCATGCGTTCGGCGCATGACCAGAAAATTCGCCCAACCGAGCGCGACTTTTTCCAGAGCCGGGTGCATCTCGCGCCGCCAGCAATTGTCTTTCGATACCGGCGTCATCCGCTCCGAGGGAAAGACCCAGGCATCATCACGCGTATCGACGGCCATGAGCCGCCAGTTTTCGATTTCCGCCAGCAACCCTTCCGAGAGAGCCGCCTGCCGGGTCGAGTTGTCCGTCTTTGGCGTGTCGATCTTCCGCCGATAAACCCGCTGCCGGATATCGGCATGCGTGGCGGTTAACCGGCCCCACGTCAAAGCGAAGATTTCACCGGGACGCATCCCGGCCAATATCGCCAGTTTCGCAATCAATCGCTCCCGCTGATCGAGAGCGCCAAAACATAATTGAACCTCCCTTATCGTCATTGCGCGTCGAACCGGCTTCTTTGCTTCCTTGGGCGTGAACAGCAGGAGGGCAGGGTTGCGCACAACCTGGCCCTCGGCAACTGCCATATCGAAAATCTGCTTCATGTCCCACCGCAGATGATCGACGACCGAAAACGACAGCCCATCCTTCTTGGCCTTCAGGTCGAGCAAATCCTGAAGCTCATCGCGCCGGAAACTCGAAAGCTCCCGGTCACCAAAAGGTGCTGCCAGATGTACTGAAATCCTGTTCACGTTGTTTTCCCGCGTCGAGTCTTTCCATTTCCGGCTGTAGTACGGAAAGTAGATTGTCTCGACGAACTCACCAAACTTCCACGCCCGGTCTGTTTCGCGCTTCGCCCGTTCTTTCGCGACGATCTTCGCGACTTCCTCCCGAGCTTCGCCCTTGGTCATCTCCCTGATGAAACCAAGGACTCTGCTTTTCTTCGTGCCGCCCTCGTGCCAAAGCCCGATCCAGCGGCCACGCTGCTTTCTGACACCTCCTGTAGAGTGCCGTGTACGCATAATCATTGCTCCTTATGCGCTTTTGCGGCCTCGTTCTGGCGATGCTTTGAGATTATCATTTGCAGCGCCGCTGTGGTTATCATTGGCCGCAGCATTTTCATTGCGCTCGACCCATGCAGCAAGCGTCTCGCGCCGTACCAGCTTTCGCCGCCCAAGGCGAACGGCGGGAATAGGAAGGCATCCCGGCACACGACCTGCGATGACGTTGCAGATATGCGCCTTGGAACAGTGGAGCAGCGCCGCGACCTCAGCCAGGGTGAGCAGGCCGAAATCCTGCAACGACGTTGCGGGCCTCTCTGCGTAACTGGTCTCGGCGGACATAGTATTCGCTCCTCGTCAAATTCCTCAGTCAATCGCCCTCCCGGAAATCACCCGGCCAGGGGCTTCACGAACCACCAATCCGGCACGGCTGAACGGATTTCCGGGGGATAGCGGGGAAGGGGGGTACGAACCCGCCGACCACACCCGGAAAACGCACCAGCGAGCGTTTAAACGAGAATTCCTCTTGCCTGCTGACCTGATTCCGCCCGGAACCCCTAAAACGGCACATCATCGTCAATTGGTGGCGGGACGGGTGTTTTCAGCTTCAGATGGATTTCTGTTATCAGAAACATCTCACCCGGCCACAGATTGATTGATGACACGCTCGACATGTTTGCGCGCGGAGTCTTGTACAGCCTCACCGTTGCGGCGTCCTCTAAAGCTGTCCAGAGTTTCGCGTAGTGTTCGGCAACCGCGTAACCTTCGGCGTCCGCTTCATATTCCGGGCTTGTGTCGCACTCGAAACCGACAGACCCGAAGGTTGAGCCGTCTTCCCTGATGCCGTGGATTTCGTAAGCGGGCATTTCATTTGCCCCCACCGGCAGAGCCGAGCAGCAGCCGCGCCTGCAATTGCCGTGCGGGAACCGTGACCGGCGCCGCCACTCGTTTAACACCAGCAGGACCGGCAACACTGAACGCCGCCACGGTTGACAGCAACTCACGCATGACCGCGCCGCTATCCGGCCTGAACTCCGAATAAACCCCGCCGCTCAGTTTCGCCATTTTCTGAAACAGCGGCCTTACGTCGAGAGCGCGGCTGTCATGGCCCACAACCTCATGGAAGATGAACAGGGGGATTGACCGTTTGCCGAGTTCAGCCGCCAGATGCAGCAAATCATCACAGCCTTCCTCGCAGTGATCGCCGACGAACACGACGCCGGAGAGTTTTTCTTTTTCCTCCAGCGCCATTTTCAACACGCGGGCAATTTGAGTATTGCCGGTAAAGCAGGAGAGCGACAGCATGGCCCCCGTGATTGTTTCCGCGTCATCGTGCCATGCGCCCGCCTTGCATTCAGAGCCGCGATAGTAAGCCAGTTTCACGGCGATAGCGCCCACGGCCTTGATTGCCGCGAACATTTGCGCCGTTGCTTTTTGCGCCTGTCTCAGACTTTCCGCGCGGGAGCCGGTCAAATCGAGAGCTACTATCAACCGTCCTGCAGAACGTCCTGCAGAAAGCCCCCCGCCCGTGTTTCTGTTAGCCAGGCCGAGCCGTTGCATTGCCGCGTTCATCAAGGAGCATCGTTCATCAAGTGATCGCTCATCAAGCGATTTGACGGCCTGATTATTTCCGTTTCGTGCGATCAGTTTGTTATCCATATGCCGTTACCTCGACCGGCCTCCCCATGAACCGCCCGACCATTCCGACCGGCCTTCTTTTTCCGCCGTGCGTTGATAGGTGTCGGGAGCGCGTTCCTTTTCCGCTTGCGGCCTTGTCTCCCGTTCCGGCCTTCGCTGATGACACACGGCCTCGGTTTCTGCCGCGCGTGTAAAATCAATCCGCTCATCCGCCATAGCGTTATCCTTTCCCCCACTGGCAGCAGTGATTGAGCCAGCCGATATAACCGACAGGCGACACCGGCCCGCCCGCGACCATGCAACAGGCGAGGTACAGCAGCATGTTGCACAGCATGAATGCCTGCGATGCCCGCGAATACCAGAGCGCCGCCTTGTCTCTCAAACCCTCCGCCTTGTCCTTCAAAGCCTGTAAATCCATTTCCTTTTCTCCTTTCGGCCACCGGCTAAAATTTCGATTCCGGCTTCACCACAACCCGCACTCCCGGCAACGGCATTTCCACTTCCGGCACCACTACCACGCGCACCGGCTTTGGTTCTGTCTTTGGCGCTCGAATGAACACCCGGCCCGACGGTGTGACCATGTACGAGCGTGATTCCGTTGCGATGGTCACAGCCGATTGTTCAGGCGTTGCCCTTGCCACGGATGGCAGGGCAGCACTCAAAGGGGCAGGAGCAGCCGCGCGAGGCGTAGAGCGGCCACCGAACAACCCAACAACGGCCAGCACACATTCAGCCGCCAGCGCCAGAGCCATAACGCAGGACAACACCGGCCCCGTGAAACTCCCGTTCTGTTGTGATTGACCCTGAAGCCGCGCGAGAGAGTCAGTCAGGATTTCGTTCTTGTTAAAGGCATCGCCTAGTTGCTCTTCCAAATTCTGAAGTTTTTCTTCCAGCACGGCGACATCGGCGAGATTGGCTAGAGGTCGACGACGCGGGAGGCATTGCGCATCGAGAGCCGCGCGGATTTCATCGAGTTCAAACCCATCGCAAAGCCGCACGTCCTTGCCGTCGTCAAACTTTTTCCCGGCCAGCATACGGCGCAGAGCACGGCCCTTGCCCATCGCTTCGGCCTCGTTCGGGTTGCCGATATCGAAGCCCGCCCACAGCATCGCGAAGCGTTCAGCCTCATCCGTCGTGAATATCGGTTGCTGTTGTGTCACCGGCATAAATCACTTGCCTCCTCCTTTGATGTATGGATTTTTCCTGTACTTGCCGCGAAATTCCGGCAGCGTGAAGTAAAAACGCCTCTTGGCTTTCACCGTCATCCGGCCCTCGACAAAAAGGACCATTTCATCGGGAGCGATTTCGCCAACCTCATGATCGAGGAGCAGGGGACGGCCAAACTGACTTGCGCTGTCATTTACCACCGTCTCGCCGGTCTGCCTGTCCGTGCTCCAATTTCTCGAACGTGTCAGGGCTTCCTTTGTCCCGGCCAGCTTCGAGACGTACTCACGGGTGCTGTGATCTTTCGCGCCGAACCACATCGTTACGCCGCAGTTCTGAATGAACGTCTCCCACGTCTTTTCGAACATGCCCTTTAATTGCGAGATATCCTGCAACACGCACCAAAGCTGAATACCGGCAGCGCCCGCGGCCATGCCCATTGAATTTTCCAAAATTTTGACGCGAGGGCCGAGCTGGGCCATTTCGTCACAGATGACGAGCACGGGTTTCTTTCGGCCCCTTCGCCCTTCGTTGAGTAAATCGCTCAGCGCCGTTTCGAGAATGAGCCGGAAATACTTGTCGCACACATCAAGCATGTTGAGAGGCAGGCAGATAAAAACCGTCGTTCCCGGCTTTGTCTTCGCGTCCGAAAACCGGAACGATGAACCGCTCAGGCTTTCGGCTATGGCAGCGTTACCGATGAAGCCAAGCTGCGTTATCGCCGTGCTGATAACGTCTTCCATTTCGCGGGCTGGTTGTTTGCCGACAGGTAAAGCGAAGCGTTGAAGCTTCTGCTTGATGAACGGATCGTTCGAATGCTTCATGATGGTCCGGCAGAACGTGAATAACTCATCGCCGCTACTGATGAGCCGCGCGACCTCGACAAGATTTTTCTTTTGTGGAACCTCATGACGTATCAACGCCGCGATGATGCCGGAAACGAGGATACGCGCGGCAACCGGCCAGTGTGCGCCTTCGCTGGTTCCCTCGTCCCATACGAGGGCCGCAGCCAGTTTGTCGCACTCGGCATGAAACGACGCGGAGGCCGACGAGATCAAATCCATAGGATTGAACCGCGCCTGCATGTTCCCCAGTTCCTCGGCAAACATCTTGAAAGGGTTCAGGATATGGACCCGGCCAAACCGCTTTCGGCTCTTGGCGCACACAAGGGCGTTTTCCGCTTTCGGGTCGATGCAGATGACCGAGTAACGCCACGACAGCAGGGCATTCACGAGCAATGATGCACCCTTGCCGGTACGAGCCGCAGCGACACAGAGAAGATGACCGAAGCCCGGATAGTGGAGAGCGTGGCGACCGTCAGGCGTGTAGCCAATCGGTACACCTTCGCCAGAGAGCAGGCCCGCTTTTTTAAAGTCCGCGTTTTTCTTTATGAACTTCGCGTCCCCGTGAGAGTTTTCAGGGTTCCACTTATTACCCGAAGCCGCTTCAACTTTGTCGATCAGGCCGAGCATGAGCAGGACCGCGCCAAACACCCACGGCAAAACGTTCCAAGGCCATACGCCGTTTTGACCGTCAGCAACCATCAATAAAATCGTTTCCATATAGACCTTTCTTTTCCTACCGCCCTTTCTCCGCCAACCAGTGAAAGCCCGACCCGACGACACGCAGAACGCCCGCCATGAAGTGATCGAGCGCCCGCGTATATTCGCCGTGGTTGAGCAGATGGCCCGCTTGTGATGAACCGGCGAGCCAGATAGAGAGCATGAGCAGCAGAACAACGCCGCCCGCGTTTTTGAATAGTTCTTTCGCGTGTTCCATTACCGCCCCCTCGCCTGATACTTGTGACTTACCCCCATCAAAAGGACCGTGAGCACGGCAATAAAAACCATGCCGCCGACCGTGGCATGGATGGCAGCGCCCATCATGAGAAACAGGAACAGCACGAGGGCGAGAGCGGAAAAGCCGACCGCGAGGGAGAAGGACCAGCCAAGCACGTTGGCCCATCCGAATTTTCCGGCAAGCCACCGCGCCACGAACAGAAGCACGGGGGCGATAACAAGCCATGCCCTCAGCCCAGGAGCCGTAACCCCGAACTCATGGAGCCAGCGTTTGACGATGACGCCGACGAACCCGAAGACCGGAACGCAGAGCAGGAGTACACCGGTCCCCCGCATCGTCATGATGAAACCCCATTTCATGCAGGCCCGCGCGAAAAGGAACAACGCGAGCGCAAGAACGATTGATACGGTTGTCATTGCCCGCACCCCCCGGCATAGACTTGGCTCATGACATGGTTGGAAGCCTCATAGATTGCGGCCTTGTATTCGGACCAGTTGAGGTAATGCGGGTGCGGACTGTCAGGCCGACCGAAGGACGCCCACATATAGAACGCCATCGCCAGCACCGCGACGGATTGAGCGCAGCTTCTTGCGATGCTCCACAACACCCACAGGCAAAAACGCGCCGCCTGTTTTGCGAAGTTCAAAAGCCAATCTCGGTCCATACAATCAGCACCAACCTTTCGCCGCGAGAAACGCCCGGTCAGATTCGCGCAGTTCCGACGCCTGCAAAACCTGTTTGACCATCAAGCCCAAAGTGTCCGGGTTCTTCGCGGCGTTTTCGATTAGCGCCGCGCCGATGATCGAGGCGAGGCGTGCGTTTTCTCGCTCTCGCCGCTTCTGTTGCCTGACTTGCTCCGCAGCGATGGCCGCTTTCAATGCAGCTTCGCGTTTTCGGAGGGCCTCAATTTTTCCGTTCATTCCGTTGTTCGTTTCCATTCCATGCACCTCATTCGAAAAAGCCGTCAGCCTGATTTCGCCACTGGTACGTTCCGTCCGGCCCGGTTCCCCATAGATCGTGATTGGTCCGCGCGGGCCAGAATTCCGGCCGGAGGATTTCCGCCGCCAGGTACAGAGCGCCGTCGATGGAGGGTTCAATTGCAGAGGGGGACGCGGTAACGTCCCCCCGAATAGCCGCACTCGGTAAAGCGCAGCCGTTTGTGACCGGGACCGCCGCTTTCGGCTTTCCCGCGTCCCGATAGAGTGGTTTTTCTGAAATCATAAAGCCGTAATGGTCCAATGACCATTGACGATAATTGAGTGTACACCCAATACATTGACCTTTGCAAGGGGTTTGGACCGATAATGATAATTAGATGGCTTCTCGCCGAAGTACTGCATCCCGGAAACAGCCCTCTCAACTTCTTGAGAGTGAACGACACGCGAAGGTCGCTGAGGCCGCGCAGAAGCTCTTTGACGAGATAGTCCTTCGACCTGCCGTCAGAACTCGCCTCGAAACACCCGACATTGCCAAGGGCCTCGTGCAGGTAGAAGTTTTGTGTATTCAAGAGGCTCTACGGCGAAACATGCCGGTCGCCCTAAAGTCGTGGCCGAAGGTATCCATTCCAGTTTTCAAACTGCATTTTGAGCAATTCCTCTTGAAAACGGCGCGCGGCTTCAGCCCCGAAGAGTTGGCGTTATTGCTAGAAACCCTCAGAGAGAAGGGCAGGGACTGGATTGCATCGAAATTCTTTACACCTCCCGCGCTCGTACCTAAGATCGAGCCTTCCGAGACGAAAACTCAGGGCCGGAAAATGGCGGAGCAGAGCGATAAGGTTTTTGTCCAAGATGGCGTTCGCTACCGCCCCCTGCCATTGGCCGCACACTTGGCCCAAGCGCCCCGGCAAACCCTTCTCAACTGGATTAAGAACAAAACTGAATTCGCCGGGCGTCCGCTTCAAAGCTACTATCTCGCGCCCGTGGACCGATATTTCGTGAGTGAAGAATCCATTCAAAGGATGGCGAACCGTTTTGTTAAATGGCCTTCGCAGGAGCCAGCCGGACCTGTCGCGATTGGCGAAACGAAAGATCAGAGCGGCTTTCTCGCTATGTCCGATGCTGCCCGTATCATCGGGGTATCGCCTCGCACGATGTGGCTTTGGGCAAGCCAGGGGAAAGCACCGTCAGACAAGCCGCTCGACATCATAAAGTGCACAACCTCCGATCATTTCTATATTCGAGAGCAAGACGCTTACGTCTTGAAGAAGCTCATTCCCCGATCCGGCCTTCAACGTGGCCGACGGCCCCAAGCTTCTCTTCACGCCTGATCCTGAATTTCAGCGCTCCGTCATTTATCGCTTTTGGTCCTACAGCCCATTGGTGCTAATATAGAGGTGTGGGGCTTTCAGAACGAAATCCCGTCTCCCTTTTCTCTTCCTACCGCCCATGTAGCCCCCCGCCCGTGTTTCACGCGGTGAGACGCTTTAGCGTCTCGCCGCTCATGTTTTTTTGCGGGTCCGAAAGTCAGGGCGCGAGCGTCCTGACTTTCTCAGTTTGCGTGTTCGGAACGTTCCGAACATTCCGCACCCGAATCATAAAACTGCTTGCGGCGAATCGCGGCAGCAGATTCACTCGCCGCATGAAAACTTCGGTTAAGAAAGGCAGCAAGTTGTCCGCGTGTACCACGCGGCAACAGGGACGGCGCACAGGTGCCGTTCCTGTTGGACAACTTGGCAAGGGGGGAACCCCCATTGCATCCCCCGTGTGCCGCCTTCGGCGTCATGCGGAAACCGTGCCCGTTTCCGCACCATTCGGCTTTCGCGCGGTTGCGTCATGGCTCCCCTCGACTTGCGCCGAGGTGCGCCGATGACGCCGCCTTACGACCATGCGCCGCCCGGTTCCCCGCCAAGCGGGGAGCGGGACAGCGCCAAAGCTCCCGCGCTCAAAGCCAGCGGCAGCCAGAACCGGAAGCGTAATCGCCGATGGCAAATCGCGCTCGACGAGCAGGAAGAAGCCGCCGCCCTCGAACGCGCCGCCAATGCGGAGCTTTCGAAGATGGCCTATGGCCGCGCGTTGCTATTGGGCAGCCCCGGACCACGGGCCAAGCGCAAGCCGCATGTTCACAAGCAGCTTATGAGCGACAGTCTGGCCGACCTCAATCGCAGCGCCAACGTGCTTAACCAATTTCTGCCTTTCCTTCACGCCGGACGCGCGATCACTTTAGGCCGCGAGTGTTCCGAAGCTCTGGCCGCGAACCGCCGCGCCGCTGACGCCATTCTTGAAGCCCTCGGGCGCAAGGAACCCGACGATGATAATCAAGGGAAACCGGCACGGTAACGGCGCGAAACTGGCCGCCTATCTCCTCGACGGCGGCAGGCATGGCGAACGTGTGGCCGCCCCCGAGCTTCACGGCTTCGGCCTTCACCCGGACGACATTTCCAAGTCGTTTTCCGCGCTCGATGCTATCGCGACCGGCAAAGGTATAGAAAACCCGCTGTTCCATATTCAGATCCGCTTGCCGCAACAGGACCACATGACGCGCGAGCAATGGGACGAAACCACGGCCCGCACTTTGAAGACCGCAGGGCTTGAGGGCCAGCCCTACGCGCGGGTTTTCCATACCGACGAAAAGACCGGCGAAATCCACTGTCATCTTGGCGTGAGCCTGATCGACGAGCAGACCCACCACGTCAAGGCCGTGCCGTTCTATAAACTCCGCTTCAAGGCCCTTGCCCGCAAGCTGGAAATCGAATTTGATCTTACGCGCGTCAAGAACCACCGTGACGGCCCGATCAAATATGCAGCGACCAAGAATGAGGAGCAGCAGGCGCAGCGTCTCGGCTTCAAGAAAGAAGCGGTCAGAAGCCTCATGCGGGAATGTTGGGACGCCACGGAGCGCGGGCCTCAATTCGGCCACGGCTTCGATGACGCTTTGGCCGAAGCGGGCCTGATCCTCTCGCAGGGCAACCGGCGCGATTATGTTGTGATCGACCACAGGGGCGGTGTTCATGCTCTCGGCGAGCGCATCCTTGGCGTACCGGCGAGCGAGGTTCGCGCGAGACTTGCCGATCTCGACTACGCCAACATGCCGACCGTGAAGCAGGCGAAAGAATTTATGCTCGACTTGCCGCACGATCTTGTTGACAAGCTGACGCGCGAACTGGCTGAAATCCAAAAGCAGATCGAGGCCGACAAGGAATACGCGCGGCGCGATCCTGTCCGCGATCAAATCCAATGGCAGAAAGATTTAGACAAGGCCGCGATAGCGAAGGAAGAAAAAGAGCGCCGCTTCGTGGAACCGGAACGGCACGCGCCGGCAGGACCGGCGCGGTCGCCGCAGACGCAGGAGCAGCCGAAAGAAGAAACACGGGCGGGGCGTGAACAGGCAGCGTCGACCCGCAGGGAGGAAAGGCAGTGGCCCATCAATCCGCCGCAGCCACAGCAAAAACAACCGGGCCTATTCAATCAGGCCGAGAACGCAGCGACCCGCGACGAACGAACGCAGGATTTGGGAGGCCCCGCCGCGCAAGTATGGGCGGCATGGTGTCAGACCGACGACGATAAGGTTATAGCATACGCTCTTGCCGGTAAGACCGTTTCCTTTGCCGTGCCGACGAGAGAAGCGTTTGCGGCCTCGCTCTATAACAGGGGAATTTCGTTCGCAGCCGTGACGTATGCCGAAGCCTATCAGCGCGACCGCCAGGCCGACTTTGCCAAAGCCGTAAACAACACAGCGCCACGTTTCGAGGAAGGCGAACTCGTCATCATTACCGAGCCGCGCCTCGAATACCGGCGCGACGGTGAAGCCATTGCCCCCCGCCGTGTTCATAAGCTTGACCAATCCCTTGCCGAGAAATTTACCAAGCATCTTGGTATCCGCGACCAGTTGCAGGGCATTGACGCCACCTTGAAAGCATCTGACCAGCGAGCGCAGCAGCGCCGCACCGACCGGGAAGCCATCCGCGATGTGTATGCCGAAAGCAGCCTTCACCGTACTCGTACAATCGCTGTCGAAAAGGGCATCCGCAGTGGAGCCGCGACCACGCGAGGCACTATCCAAAAAGCCGCCGCCGCCGTTGAAAAAACAGCAAGTATCGCGGCCTCATTCGGCAAGATGTTTGACGTTATCGGCAACATGGTAGATTCGCTTGCCGCCCCGAAACTGACGCCGCAGCAAATTCACGAGGGAGAGAAAGCCAAGGACGGGCGCGAAGCCGAAGCAGATTTTAGTATTGATTTTTCGAGAGCGACCGCCCAGGACGCGCAGCAGCGCCAGCAGCAGGAGAGCGAACGGGAGGCCGCGCGGCAGCGCCAGCGCGACGACGGAGGTGGCCGAGAACGTTAGACGCCCGGAGGCCGACCCCCATCCTCCAACCGGGCAGCAGGGACACAGGCGTAAAAGAAAAGGCCATAAGCCAGCCAACGCCGCGCCCTTCTTTTGGTACAGCGATCAAAGAGCTATTCGGCAAAATCGCGGAAGCTGTCACCGGCAAGCCTACGTCCGCCGCGTCTATCTTACGGCGCAAACGCCGCGAAGAAGGGGAACATGGTTTCAGGATGTACACAGCGCCAATCGCCGAACGCTTGCCCGCGCCTATCCAACGCGCGACTGATTTTCTTTGGGAGGTTCTCGACTGGCTTAACCCCACATCCAATTACAACCAGCCGCACCCGCACGAATACGAACAACAACAGCTTGACCAATCCACCAGCGTTCCGCAGAATAATTACCCGACCCTCAACCTCTAACAGCCGGTTGTTTTCTCATGCCTCCATTTCCGCCCGCTCTCACGCATCAGCTTTATGCGCGTTATCGTTTCCGCAGAACGTTCACCCTGGAGAAGGCCGGACGCATCACCTACGAAATCGACCCGCAAACCGGCCTTATCCTTGCCTCACGCGCCATCATGAAAATGTTGCCGGTCGGAGGCTTTGACGGTTTGATACTTGGCATACCTCTTGACGCCGACCCGCCGCCGCGCCCGCAGCCAAAACCCATGCCTCAACAACAGCAAGACGATGAAGCCCTGCAAGACGAGGCTCTTTATAATTCGCTCTACTCTCAACAAACCTGACGGACGCAGCTCTTGAGCCAGCCCCCGGATTACCTCAGCCTTATCTATCGCCGCCTTAACCAGATCGAGGCGCAGATGCAAGCCATAAGAAGCGCTGTGCTGTCTTTAGAGGACTACGCCGAATTGTTGGCCGCCGCCTCGACCGACCGCGCCAACGAGATCAGATGCGCCGAGGGGTTCACTGGCCCCAAGCAACTACTGCTTGCCGCGTTGCGAAACTATCTGGCGCTTCCCATCTACATGTCCGAAGAGGAAGAGCGGCAATTCCTCGAAACCCGCGACCGCATCCTTATGGCACGGGCCTACCCTTCCGGCACCAGCTAGGCAGCAGGAAAACAAGTCTCCTAAAGGTTACTCACCGGCCATCACTTGCGCCTGACGAGGGTTTTTCGCTTTTGCGACCCGCCCGCGCTTCCCGCAGGAGCTTCATACCATCTCACCCAAGGAAAAACGGCTTCAACCAAATCCCGCGTATAGGCGTACTCGCTTCCACCAAATAGTGCCGCCATCGCGACCCGCGCCGCATCGGTGTAGCCGTCAAGCCTTCCCTTCTCGAATTCGTTCGGGCCGGTACGGGATTCCTCGCGATATTTATGTAGCGCGATCTCGTCATGGGCCTTTGCCGTAATCTTACGGAGGGCCTTGTCGTATCGTTGAAGCATTTCGAGCAGTTGAGGCCGGGAAAGGTCCGAATATTCCGCCTCGTCACAACCCCCGCCCCACTGAAATGTACTCTTGAGCCGCTTATCAGGCATGGAGAGATTTTAACCCCTCCCGTGCCCCGACGAGAAGGGTACAGTCACCCGTGGGGAACATTCCTCAAATCCGCGTAAGTAATTCCCCGAAACAGGTTAACTATAGATTCCGCTTGGCGAACCCAACCTGGCAATGCTAAGCGTGAACCCAATATCCAACGCGCAGTTGTGAGCGTTGCTTTTGGGACCACTGGGTAGTTCGATCATGCCGCGCGATTTCATGCCGTCCGAGTACGCGGCCTCCTCAATTTCCCCGAATGATCATGCGCTCGGACGCAGCGCGAATGCAGCCGACTGTTTCTTCGGTCGCAGGCTGAGATCGATTGCTCTCTTTGCTTTGATCTTCGTGCTCCACGTGCTCGCCGCGCCGCAGGCTGCGAATGCGCAGACCATGACAGCGACAATGTCTGGAACCATGAGCGGAACGGATGGAACTGGCGTGTTTGGAGCGCCGGGCAGCTTCACTAACGTCCCCTTCACGCTGTCCTTTACCTTCGACGGTGCGGGGTCGCAAGCCACCTCGGATTGTTCAGGCGTTCCATGCTCCTCATATGATGAAAGCTCAGGTTCAGCCAATCCGGGGACCGCGACATTGAATGGGTGGGCTTTTGGCGGCGGCATTCTTCCGACAAGTTCCATTACCTCGAAAGCGTACATTCAAATCCCCAATTCTGGCACCTATACGGTGAGCGACGAATACAATAACACCGGCGTCGACACCGGAAACGATGGCGTCTCGGCGAGCGTTGGACCCAGCTCGGGCACCCCGCCGCTGTCCACAAACTATAGCTGGGCAGGATCGTTCACCCGGACTACGGGACTATCAGGCAGTACGGGCTCGTTCAATATAGATGCGACGGACGACAGGACGCACCCGTCAACAAGCTACGTTGCCAGCGGGAGTCTGGCTATCGACAGCATCACTGTCAGCGGCCCGGTTGGAAGCAACAGCACCGCCAAGGCCCTCGGCAAGACAGGTTGCACCTGCGGGGGGACCTCCGGCCCGACGGCATCGACAAACACTACGACCACATCGCCTCAAGGTTCTTCAGCGTCTCCACAGGCAGCCGATCCTGTCAATCTCGCCACCGGCAATATGTTCAAGGAGATCACCGATTACACCACCGCAGGCCCCAATCCGCTGAGCTTCATTCGTTACTACAACAGCCTCGGCAACGGGCCGGGCCTCAGCAGCCTTGCCGGGTCGCCCGGCACCAACTGGCGGACCAACTATGATCGTTATCTTCAGATCGAAGCCACGACCATCATTGCCGAACGTCCGGACGGGCAGCAGGTGGACTTTAGCCTGAGCGGCAGTACGTGGGTGCCCGACAGCGATGTGGATATGACGCTGACGCAATCCGGCACCACCTACACACTCACAGACCAAAACGATAACGTTGAGGTCTACAACATCGCGAGCACTTATTTCGGGACCACGCTGGTCCATTACGGGCAGCTTGCCTCGATCACGGCGCGGAACGGCTACACGCAGACGCTCACCTATTCAAGCAATCAGCTTCAATCCGTCACCGACAGCTATGGCCGGTCGCTCAGCTTCACCTATACCGCCGCTTATGTCTTTGCTGCCAACGGCTTTTTGGCGAGCGGCAGCGGCTTGCTGCATACCGTCACGACGCCCGATGGCCTTGTCCTGACCTTTACGCAGACAGCGGTAACGGGCGGCAACCAGCTCACCTCTGTTTCGTACAACACGAGCCCCGTGACCAGCCAGACCTATTTGTACGGGGACAGTTCCTATCCGTTCGCGCTGACGGGCATCGACGATGAAAACGGCAACCAATATGCGACATGGACGTATGACGCCTACGGCAATGCGATAACAAGCCAGAATGGCACGGGCGGTTCCGTGTCCGACCTGACGACGATGACGTATAACAGCAACGGCACGACGACAGTGACAAATGCCCTCGGCGTTGCCGATACATATACGTTTTCGAATACGCACAACCTGCTGAGGGTGACGGGCATCAGCCGCGCTGCAACCTCCACCACGGCGACGGCGACTCGCACATTTGGTTACGACACCAACGGCTTCATGAACAGCGAGACGGACTGGAATGGTAATGAGACGACCTATGTCAACAACAGCCACGGCCAGCCGACGACGATCAACGAGGCGGTGGGCAGTTCCGTCGCCCGCACAACGACGATCAGCTATGGCGCTTCAAGCGGAGCCTGCACGACCTTCGTGCATTTGCCCTGCTCCATCGTCACGACGGGCCTGACCAGCAGCTTCACTTATGACGGCAACGGCGATGCGCTGACACGCACCGACCTCGACACCACGACCAATTCAATCCCTTACAGCACGAATGGCCAGTCGCGCGTGACAACCTGGACCTGGTCGAGCACCGGACAGATGACCTCGATCCAGTTGCCGCGCACCGACGTGACCGCCAAAACAACTTTTGGCTACACTGGCGGGACACTCACCAGCATCACCGATCCACTGAGCCATGTCACCACGATCAACACGTATACCAGCGGGGGGCTGCCGACGAAGATAACCGACCCGAACGGCGTGGTGACGACCCTGGTCTATGACGCGCGCCTCAACCTCAACACCGCGACGCTCCATACCGGCGCTGGCAATCTTGTTACGACATGGACCCATGACCCGGCGAACCAGTTGACGGCGCTACAACTGCCCGATGGTTCCAAGCTCACTTATGCCCATGACACCGCGCATCGGCTAACGACGATCACGGATCTTTTTGGCAACACCGTCAATTACACGCTCGATGCGCTCGGCGATAAAACGCTCACGCAGGTGGAAAACTCATCGGCCACCGTGACACGGAAGCACTCGGCGACGTTCGATGCGCTCGGGCGAGTCCTGGACGACATCGGCGGCGTGAGCCAGACGACCGTTTATACATATGACAAGAACGGCAATGCGCTGACTGTGACGCCGCCGTCGCCCTCCGGCGTCATCACCCGCACCTATGACGCGCTCAACCGCCTGAAAACCTCCGTCGATCCGTCGCCGGGCGGTACGACGACGCTTACCTACGACGCGCATGACCGCGTGCTCACGGCGGAAGACGCGAACAGCCACACGACGAGTTACGTCTACGACGGCTTCGGCGACCGCACGCAGGTGACGAGCCCCGACAGCGGCACGACCGTGCTGACCTACGACCCCGACCGCAACCTGACGCAGAGCGTGAAAGCGGGTTCCCTCACGGCGGACATGACCTATGATGCCGATGACAGGAATCTCACGGCCACTTATCCGTCGCAAACATCGCTGAACGTCGCACTCACTTACGACCAGACGGGGGCTTACGGCTTCGGCATCGGGCACCTCACAAGCTGGACGGATGCGACCGGCAGCGGCGGGCGCATCTATGACGAGCGCGGCGACGTGACGGGGGAGAGCCGCGTGATCGGCACGCTCGGAACGCTAAATACTTCCACGGCCTATGATGCGGCGAGCCGCGTGGATGGTATCACCTATCCGTCGGGCACGGTCGTCCTCTACACGCGCGACAGCATGGGCCGCGTGACGGGGCTGACTGCGGAACCGCCAGGCGGGACCGGGCCGACGAATATCGCGACCTCGATCACCTATGAACCCTTTGGTCCGGTCGCGAGCCTCACTTACGGCAACGGCGTCACGGGCGCGTATGGCTTTGACCTCGATTACCGTCCCACCACGCGGGTCGATACCGGCACGGCGGCGGTGCAGAACCTCACCTATGCCTACTACGCGAACAACAGCGTCGAGACGATCACGGATGCCGTCAACGCCGCCAACAGCCAGAGCCTGAATTATGACGCGCTTGATCGCCTCACTTCGGCCACGAGCGGCACGGGCGGCTATGGCGCGTATAGCTGGACGTGGGACAAGGTGCGCAATGTGGAAACACAGATCATCAACGGCACGACGACGACCTATACGCTCAACAGCGGCACGAACCAGCTTGAGAAATGGGTAACGGGCTCAACGACCGAGAACGTCGCCAGCACAGCCGCCGGAAATCTCAACACCCTCAAGATCGGCACGACCACCGAGGAAACGCTCACCTATAATCAGGCGAACCAGTTGGCAACCGCCTCGACGCCGTCCACTTCCGCCAGTTACGGCTATGATCTTTTTGGCCTGCGGCTGGAGAAAGCCGAGTCCGGCCTCAACCCGATTGCGTTTCAGTACGGCAACCATGGCGAGCTTCTTGCCGAGAACGACTTCCACAGCGGGCAGGTGGCTGATTACATCTACCTGAATGGCCGCCCCATCGGCGAAGTGAACCCGGCGAACGGCAACATCTACTTCACGCATACGGACAGGCTGGGAACGCCGCAAACCCTCACCAACCTCGCGCAGGGTGTGGTGTGGAACGCGCTCTACAGTCCTTTCGGCGTCAGCGGCGTGACGGGCACGCTAGCCACGCAGAGCCTTCGTTTGCCGGGACAATACTACGACCCCGAAACCGGCATGAACCACAACGGCTTCCGCGACTACTCCGGCGCAACGACACGCTATGTCGAGAGCGACCCCATCGGCCTCGGCGGCGGCATGAACACGTTTCAATATGTTGGAGGGAATCCGTTTAAGGGGATCGATCCGTTGGGGTTATGGCAATTCACGGCCATAGCTGGAGATGAGTTGGCGCTTTGGGGAACGATTGGATATAACAGTGGTCAATGGAATATCGGCGTTGGAGTTGGGTTGGGGTTTGGTGGATCGCTTAGCTACGATAATGGCGACTCAGGATTGCAACAACCTGGTACTCAAAACGCTCCGCTACATGCTGAAGGGGAATGCGGGTTTGGTCCCCACGTCAATGCATCCAGTACGTTCTCTGGTACGAGCGATTCAGGAAGTCTTGCTGTCGGCCTGCCTTTTACCCCCTACAGTGTTCAAGTTAATATTGAAAACGGCACCTTCACTTTCGGTTCATGGAGCGTTGGCGCTGGCAGTGCTACGTTTATTGGCAAAACAGTTACGCAGTATTACCCGGTAGGAGTGCCGCCGATCCACTTTTAGTTTTCGCTCAAACCACTACAAACAAGGAGAAGCCATATGAAACTATCGAGTGCCATATGGCTCCTCCTGCGCGTTATCTTCCTTTTGTACGGTATATATGGTGGTTTTAGCCCCGAAATGACCGCTTCAAGAGACTGGGGCGGTTTTGTTGCGATACCCCTTATGATGCCACCGGTAATTATCGGTTCTTTGTATTTCCGGTCGATCTTCGGTCGTGATATGTCTGATCCATATTCCTTGACAAAGCCATTCTTTCCAATTGGCAGATATCCATTCAGGGCCTATCTTGTGACTGCCGTATGGTTTCTATCGTCCGGTGGTGTTGGCCTGGGATATAACCTGCTGTTTAACCACATCCTCTCAACTCTCGCGGTGTGTTTTTTTGCTACCGGGTTATTGTTGCTTCTAGGGCTTCTTATCTGGAAACATTCTCGCACTGTTTGACCACTGTTATATCCAATCGCTCCCCAAAGCGCCAACTCATCTCCAGCTATGGCCGTGAATTGCCATAACCCCAACGGATCGATCCCCTTAAACCGATTCCCTCCAACATATTGAAAGATAGTTTGCTCAGGCGCGAAAGCGCCGCAGAGAGCAACGTTTTTTATAGGAGGCGCAAAGGGTTGCGGAGCAAAAAAGAAGGCAGGCCCCCTTCGTTTCAATAATTTTTCCGGACGCAGTTTTCGGCGCTCGCAGCGGGTTGGGCGGCGGATTACCGGTCGTGCCCATGGGCGACCGGCAACCGTTGCTCCACAGAAGCAGGCGATAAAGAAACTCGCCAAAAAAGGTTTGAGCCAATCGGCAATCGCCAGGCAGCTCAACGTCGGACGCACATCCGTTCGCAGGCTGCTGGCAGAGCCTTCATAACATCTGAATCGGAGTTTCTGTTCCGTTGCTACTCAGACCCCGATTTGAACCGTTGAGATGATGAGCGTTTGTACCTGATTGCCCCGGCCAGTTTCCGGCCAAGCTTCATCGAGGGCAACTCGATCAAATGGTGCATGACATGTCCGGCAAGGAGCATTGCCGGGAACGCCACGGCAATCATCCCGCCCAAAGACATGCGTCTATTCAACAGATAAACAACCGCCAGCAGCACCGGCAGATGAATTAAATAAAGGCTGTAAGAAATATCGCCGAGCCATAGGCATACGCGACCAGAGAGTTTGGCCGAGACTTTCGGGAAGGTGACGCACAACCCGATCAGATACATCGTGAACACCCCGCAGAACACATCCGCGTAGCCGCCGAGGTGGGCTGTCCTCTCCTTCATGTAATAAGCCAGCATCATCCAAATGAAGACCATACCGATGAAAACGACCCCGTGAAGCTTCGGTGACACGCGACAGAACAATTCTTTAATCTGATCCAGCCGCGCCGCCACGATGACACCCAACAAGAACAAGGCTACAAAGTGCCCGGTTAACAACAGCGCCCCGATAAGACTTTCTGCGACAAGTGCGTTTACTTCTCCGAGCGCGACCCTTGCATTCGTGCAGACAAAAGAAGCGACCAGCGCGGCGGCAACGCCTGACCATCCGAACCGCCTGACATACAAAACTAGTAGTGGAAACATGATGGAGACGCGCATTTCAATGATTAGGCTCCAGATTGAGCCGTCAAGGCCGATACTCCGGTCCCAACCAATGCCTACCATCAACAAATGAGATACAACGACCACCGACGTTACAGGCGAAGACCAAGGTTGCTTCAGCCAGTCCGAAACCATAGGCAATGACGGCCCGCCGAGCAGATGGCATAGAAGGGCCGAGACCAAAACGGCAAAAGCGAAGGGCGGGTAAAGGCGGCAAAACCGTCGCACGAGGTAAGGGGCATAAGCGGAGTTTGTTCCAGCGAAGTAAGGCAGTGCCAGCACAAAGCCACTGAGAACAAAAAACAGTATAACGGCAAAGCGGCCCCCCATATTCAGGGGCAAGGCGATATAGCGCAAATCGTCCCGCAAGCCGTCAGGAAGAGATAGCATAAGATGATGCAGCACGACTACCAGCGCCGCTAGACCACGAAGACTATCTAAACCTTTAAAGCGGGCGGGGTGAGCCATTGTCATTCCGTGTCAATTGCAACAATCCCGCAGTTGCGTCAACTTGAAAAGGGCCGCCCTGTTTTTATGTTTCGTAAAGGGTAGATTTTGCAACTTTCCCGCCTGTCAGCTTGCCGCTATTCTTCCGCGCATGAATGACGATCAACAGCTAAAGCCCTGCCCACTGTGCCAACAGCCAGCCGTTCTGTTCCCGGCCAACCCGAGCGTTGCTTGCTCTGTGTGCGGATGTGAACTGTGGGGCGACACCATAAGGGAGGTTGTCACCCGCTGGAATGCTCGCCTCCCACAGTCTCAAAAAGGGTAAGTTTTGCGAAAACGCGGAAGGCCTGTAAACATTGGGCTTGAAATTCTCAAATGTCTCTCTCACAATGAAGAGATGACAATGCCGGAACGAGCAGAGGGCTTCTATTGGGTCATACTTCTTGACGCCTATCGTATTCCCATGTGGGTGCCTGCACAGTTTTTTAACAGCGAGTGGACCTTTCCGGGCATCCGGCAAGCGATACCGGAACGCAAGCTCATCGTCGGCGATTACATCCCCTATCGCGAGTTTCCCGACCCGAAATACGTGCGGAGAGTCCGGGCGCGGCGTCTGCGCAGCAGGGTGCGCCTGAAGCGATGAAAAAACCGCGCCGTAAGGGAACACCGGCCCCGGCCACGATGCCAGTATGCGAGCACTGCGGAGCGCCTTATATCCTCGTGCAATCGCTTGACGGGCTTTTCAAAACCCCCGGCGCAGGGTACGGCAGCTATAAAGCAACGTGCAAATGCGAGCCGCCCTCGATGACCAAGCCCACCTGATGCTAACCGCCGAAAAGGATTCCGCCGATGAAAATTCACCCACGCCGCCGCGCCTTCCTTCGGGAACACCTCGAGCTAATGACGATTGACGAGGAGCTATCGTCCCTCCTCGCATGGGCTGACCAGCAGCACTTTGAAAACGTCAGCGCCGCATTGCGCCGCGTGATGGCGAAATTAGAAACACGGGGCGCGGAATGAAATACGGCTACGCGCGAGTATCGACCGACGACCAGAACGCCGAGATGCAACGCGCCGCGCTCAAGAAAGCCGGATGCACGAAGATTTTCACCGACGAGGGCATATCCGGCGCGACGACAAAGCGCCCTGCCCTACTCCGTTGCCTCAAGACTCTCGACCGAGGCGACAGCGTGACCGTGTGGAAGCTCGACCGGCTAGGCCGCAGCTTGCGCGACCTGATAAACATTCTCGACGACCTCAAAACGCGCGGGGTTGCCTTCCGTTCGCTCACGGAAGCTATCGACACACACACGCCGACAGGCCGCGCCATGTGGCAGATGATAGGCGTGATGGCCGAGTTTGAGCGGAGCCTCATCAGCGAGCGCACCCGCGAGGGCGTGAAGGCCGCGAAATCGCGAGGCGTGAAATTCGGACGCAAGCCAGCCCTCACCACGGAGCAGATCGAGCACGCCAAGGAATTACGCCACCGCAAAAAAGACCGCAAGACGCCGAAGCAGATAGCCCGCATCCTCAAATGCAGCACCGCGACCGTTTACCGGGCGCTTGCGTAACAAATTCCGCCGCCCGGCCCGGTTCGAAAAGCTTTGGCGTCTAGCCTAATGCCTTGCGTTGCGTTCACCGCCGTGGTGTAATTTGGTGAATGCCTAAAGACCGGCACGGAAAACCCAACGTGAAGAGGGAACCTGTAAAGGACATGGCCACTGAAAGCCCCGCGTACATTCGTGCCTCGATCAGTTTTCCGCCCGAACTGTACCGGACATTGGAGGAAATCGCGAAGCAGAAAAAGGTTTCACTCGCGTGGGTCGTGCGTGACGCCGCCGAAAGATATGTCGGGGCTAAATGGCCCTTGTTCGCCGACGAAAGTGGAAAGTCTTGAGCCTGAAAAAAGTTCCAGCCCCAAATCCAGAAGCAGAAGCTGCAGAGACAGGCCAGCTTGTAAAGCCCGGTTTCGTTCTCGACTACATTAGCGGCGCCACGGTCAAAGCAAGCCCGGAGGAAGTCGAGGCGGTTCAGGTATTCGCCCGCCGTCTTGTGGAGGACTACAGCTACCCGAAAACTCACATTCAGACGCGCCCGCAATTTCGCGTCAGAATGCGACCCTCCGACGAGGCCAAGGCGTACCCGGTCGATATCGCTGTTTTTAAAAAGGACAGCCGACTTGAAGACGACCTGTATCTGGTTGTCGAATGCAAAAAGAAAAACCGTAAGGATGGCCTCTCGCAACTCAAGCTATATCTCGACATGTCGCCCGCCGAGCTGGGCGTCTGGTTTAACGGTGACGAGCACGTTTATCTGCGCAAGGTCCATAAGCGTTCAGGCGCACGGGAATATCACGAACTGCCGAACATCCCGCGCTACGGCCAGCGCATCGAGGATATCGGTCTCTTCAAGCGTAAAGACCTCGTTCCACCCTCCAATCTGAAAGCCGTCTTTCGTGACCTCCGCAATCACCTAGCCGGGATCACCACCGGAATTACCCGCGATGAAGCACTGGCGCAGGAGATCATCAATCTTCTGTTTTGCAAAATTCTCGACGAACAGGAAACGCCCCCCGATGAGACGGTGACTTTCCGCGCGGGAGTTGACGAAGCGGCCAAAGACGTTAAGAAGCGCATGCTTGGGCTTTTCGAGAAGGTCAAGACCGCCGTTTATGATGACGTGTTCAGCAAGACGGATACGATTACGCTCGATCCTGAAAGCGTGCGTTACGTCGTCGGCGAGCTACAAAATTACTGCGTGATGCAGGCTAACCGCGACGCTATCGGTGACGCCTTCGAGGTTTTCATTGGTCCGGCCTTGCGCGGTACGGAAGGCCAGTTTTTCACGCCTCGGAACGTCGTCAAAATGATTGTCGAAATCCTTGACCCTAAGCCCGGTGAGAGGATCATCGATCCGGCTTGCGGGTCCGGGGGATTTCTCATTACGGCGCTTTCCCATGTGTGGGAGGGAGTACAGGCCGAAGCAAAACTGAAAAACTGGTCAGAGCGGCAACGGATAAAGCGGGAAGTTGAAGTTGCGACGGATTACTTTCGGGGCATCGATAAGGATTCTTTTCTCGCCAAGGTCTGTAAGGCGTATATGGCGCTGATCGGCGACGGTCGCGGCGGTGTGTTTTGCGAAAACTCATTATTGCCCCTCTCCGAATGGCATCCCGTGGCGAAGTCCAAAGCGGAACTCGGCACTTTCGATATCGTCCTCACCAACCCGCCCTTCGGCGCGAAGATTCCGATTAAAGGGGCCGCTGTTCTGTCCCAATATGATCTTGGCTACAAGTGGGGCCGCGACAAAACGACGAAGGAGCCAATCCGATCGACAACGCTTGAAGACAAACGGTCACCCCAGATTCTGTTTCTCGAACGCTGCCTTCAGTTCCTGAAGCCCGGAGGCCGCATGGGCATCGTCCTGCCTGAAAGCATTCTCGGCAATCCTTCTTACGAATACATCATTGCGTTCATTCAGCAGCACACGATTATCCGGGGAATTGTGACCATGCCGGAGGCGCTGTTCAAAACGAGCGGGAAAGGCGGGACGCACACCAAGGTTGCCGTGCTGTTTCTCGAAAAACGCAACGGCAAAAAGGACCACGAGATTTTCATGTCGGACGTGAAGTGGTGCGGCCACGATTCACGCGGCAACCCCACGCTGCGCAAAGACCCGGCCACAGGGAAAATGGCGTTGCTTGATGAAGTGCCGCTTGTTCCTCTCCGCTATCGAAAGATGAAACGGAACGGCAAAGAAAAGGACCGCCTCGGCTTCAGTCTCTCTGCCAGCCAGATCAGAAACAGAATTTTCGTTCCCAAATATTACGACCCGGAAATAGAGGCAGACCTCGACCTCTTAAAAGATACGCACGACCTTGTGCGTCTCGGCGACCTTCAGAAAAGCCGCGTATTGTCCGTCGATACCGGCGTTGAAATCGGCAAGATGGCTTACGGGACCGGCACTATTCCGTTTATTCGTACCTCCGACCTGTCCAACTGGGAGATCAAGGCCGATTTCAAGCACGGCGTCAGCAAAGAAATTTACGAAAACGCAAAACATAGCGTCGATGTGAAAAGTGGTGACATCCTGCTTGTCCGTGATGGAACCTACCTGATCGGGACCAGCGCAATCGTTACAGACGCGGACTTGCCCATGCTTTTCCAGAGCCACATTTACAGAATTCGCGTTCTCAAACCTGCCACGATTAGTCCGTGGCTGCTTTTCGTTTGCCTCAACACGCCGATTGTCAAACGCCAGATCAAATCTAAGCAGTTCACGCAGGACATAATTGACACCCTTGGCAAGAGGTTCACGGAAATCATGATCCCCGTGCCGAAGGATAAAACCGTCGCCCGCAACATCGCGAAAGAAACGCAAGAGATTATCGAGGGCAGAGCCACACTGCGTAACCGCGCGAAGGCGCTCACGCTTGAATTGCAGGGGCAGGTTAGTGTCACAGACGATGATCTGGATGAGGTTGAGGAACCCTAAACCCTAGAGCAAACAGGAGAGAATTATGGAAATAAACAAAAAACCGTGGCCCATTCTGTCCGTGTGTGGCTTTAGAAACCGCATTGATACCAATCCCGACTTCCAGCGTCCGCCAGTCTGGAGCCTCGGCCAAAAGCAGTTGCTCATTGACACGATTTTGCGCGGCTACGATATCCCGAAGCTATACTGGCGCAAACTCAGCAAATCGCCCGAGAAATACGAAGTCGTGGACGGCCAGCAACGCTTGCGCACGATATTCGAGTTTCACGCAGGCGAGTTCAATTTGGCCAAGGATGCCGATGACATTGACGGCGTTGTCGTCACCAAAATGCAATATACGGAATTGCCAGAAGACCTTCGCTTGCGTTTTGATAACTACGCTCTGGACGTAATTGTGCTTAGTGACACCAGCGAGGACGAAGTTCGGGAAATGTTTCTTCGCCTGCAAAATGGCACAACTCTGAAGGCACAGGAGAAACGGAACGCAATGCCCGGCAACATGCGGGCGTTCATCAAAGGCCTTTCGCAACACCCATTCTTCTCTCGTTGTGCTTTTGCTAATACACGCTTCACCCACGACCTTGTTGCCGCGCAAATGACTGCTATAGAGTTAAGCGGCGGGCCGTGTCATGTCCGCAATTCCAACCTCACTGCAATGTATGAAGCACAAGCAGCCTTCGACCCAGCAGGCCCGAAGGCCCGCAAACTTCGCCGGGTGCTTGAATATCTCGCGCAGGCATTCACTGAAAAAACGCCTGAGTTGGAGCGTTACAGCGTCGTTTCTCTCTACACGCTTGTCTCTCACTGTTTGGAAAAATACGCGATGCAAGGGCGACATGACGCCTTGCGCAACTGGTTCATCCAATTTGAAAGTGCGCGCGCTGGACAAGACAAACTCACCGCAGATGAATGCGACCCGGAGTTACTCGCTTACAAGGAGCGCACCAGCCATAGTACTGATGCCCAAGACTCAATCCAATGGCGGCACGAGTTCTTACTCCGCAAATTTTTCGAGGCTGTACCCGACATCGAGCTAAAGGATGAACAACGCTTGTTTTCACACGAGCAACGCCTTGCTATCTTTCGTCGCGACGGCGGCATCTGTCAGCTTCGCTTGAGTTGTCAGGGGGTCAAGTGTGAATGGGACAGTTGGGAAGCAGACCATAAAATTGCGTGGTCAACTGGCGGCAAAACCACTGTAGAGAACGGACAGGTAGCCTGTCCTCAGTGCAATTCGGCAAAGGGAGCGGGCATTGCAGCTTAATCCGCTAAGGAATGACCCCCATTAGCTTGGTTCACGCTCCGCGCCGAAGGGCGGCGCTACGCTGTCCTGTTTCTGCGCTCCCGCGCCAGTTGCTAAGGGACTCCACCCCTCGCGCGGTCCAAGGGCGCTCCCTCCGGGTTTTGGCTCCCCCGCTTCGCCCTGGCGCTGCGCTCTAGGGCTTCACGGTCCCCCCAAAAAAGTTGCAAGCAACTTAGCTAACCCTTGCCCTTGCTACCCCCGCGTTCGCCACGTGGCAGAGGTGCAGCAGCAGCTGCACCCCATAAACCACGAAAGGAGAACGGAACATGACGGACACCACCACAAAGAAAATCGCCGAGCTTAACGACCTTTGCCGCACAGCAATGGGAATAGCAGGGCGCTTGGTTCAGACAGCCGGTATTTGCGCCCTGCCCCCGCAGGAGCAATCGGCCATTCGCGAGAAAGTCGAAACCTTCGATGCGTTCACCCCGGACAATGACCCGCACAAAGAACGCGACTTCGGAGCGTTCGAGCATAAAGGCGAGCGCATTTTCTGGAAGATCGACTACTACGACACCACGATGACCAAAGGCAGCGAAGACGCGAGCGACCCGAAACAGACGGTTCGCGTTCTGACGATCATGCTTGCTTCTGAATACTGACCATGCAGGCCCGCGCCGGCAGGTCCGGCGCGGGTTTTTCCCGAACGTCTAAAATTCGGCTCGACACGAATCAGAGAAAGATTCAAACTCCGCCGTTACGCGGCGCGGTGCCGTGTCTCTCCATCCTTCAGTTTTCGGAGATCATCAAGCCCAGAAACAGCAAAGCCCGCCAGTGGCGGGCCGTACAGTCCGGCGTGAACCGGGGAAATTTCGTCTCTCAGCAAGACCGACTTTCCCCTAAAACCTGATCCGATGCAAGCGAAAAATCATCCTTTCGCTAACGGGTTGTTTTGCGCCGATTTTTCGGTCCTCTGAGGCGGGTTGCTGTGCAACCAGCAAGGAGAACAGCCATGCACAAACACCCGCTTGTCCGCCCAACAGCTCATTACGAGAACAACACCCCCCAGTTCAAAAAAGACGGCGCATTGGAAAAGCGCGACGGGAGGAGAGAAAAGAGCTTTGGCACCAAACACGCTTCAGCGTGCCTGCCCTTCATGGCCGACCTGAGGAATGGCACCAGCTACGCTTCGTGGAAGGTATGGTCCGGCAGCACCACAAAAGAAACCCGCTTCATCCCCATGCCGAGAAAGGCCGCTATGCGGATTTATCACAAGGCGGTTAAGTGGAACGGCAGCGGCAAACTCGCCGGGCGTCATGGCGGTGTGATCGGCAGCCATGTTCTATTGGTCCTGCATACACTGATCTTCGAGTTTCTCCACCACGCCACGGGCCGCCTGGACCCGTCATACAAGGCGATCCAGCGCAAGACGCGCCTTTGCCGCCAGACTGTCGCAAGATCCCTGGCGCGGCTCAAGGACCTCGGCATCATCAACTGGATTCGGCGATGCCGCGAAGACAGGGACGAAGACGGACGTTTTGTCCTGCGTCAGGAAACGAACGCTTACGCCATCCTCCCGCCGACGCAATGGCACTTTTATACCGATTTGGCAACGCCGGAACCACCACACCCCAGCACATGGGGAGAGACCCCGCCCCTGCCCTCGCTGGTCGAACAGGCGGCCACCGACGCCCGCGACGGTGACAGCCTGAGAACAATTGTCAGCCGTCTCGACGCCGATCCCGGCGACACCTTGGCGTTAGCATTGGCGAGCCTTGGCCGCACACTCGGTATCTGAAACCCATGTTTTACTGGAGTCTACAGCCTGGATAGAAACCACCTACACGTTTTAATATATATAGCCACCACCCCAAACCCACAGCACTATGCGGCATCGCCGCATGGGCGGCGATACTCTTTGTTGGCTCGCAACGCTCGCATAAACGGAGCGCCGCCTAACGGCGCCGCAACCATCATTTGAGAATTGACGCTGCAAGGCCGAAAAGCTGTAATCAAACCAGAAGCGTCTAACAAAGAGAAACACGGGCGGGGCATGACGGAGAGCACCAGCGCGAACGAGACACCGGTGACGAAGGCCCTGGCGATGCTAGATGCCTTCGCCAGCGTGGGCGTCACCGTGTTTGACCTCACGCTCACGAACGTCAAAGAAGATAAGAACGGTCGTCAGGAAGTGCGCGGGTACGAAAAAAATCAAAGTCTCGCGGAACTTCGGCGATCTATGCCGCGCTTAATAGCGGAAGCCACCAGGCAGCAGAATAACAACATCATCCGGCCGCACAATCCGGCTGGCGTGACCGTGATACAACTCGACGATCTTGACGCTTCGAAAGTCGCGCGCGTCGCCGAGCATTCGTTCATGGTGATTTGCACGTCGCCGGGCAATCATCAGGCATGGATTGCTGTGAATGATGCACCAGAAGAGAAAGAAGACGCGAAAGATTTTGTCCGTCGTTTCAAAAAAGGAACTGATGCCGATGCCACGGCCAGCGGTGCGACGCGGATAGCCGGAGGCTTCAATTTCAAGCTCAAATACGCGCCGACATTCCCGCGCATTGAGATCACGCACACGAAGCCCGGCTACGTGACCAGTTGCGTGGCGTTAGCGCAAGCCGGTCTTGTGGCACCGCGAGAAGAAACGCGCCCGCCCCTGCCCGCCTATACGCGCCCAATCACGCCAAGCGGCAGACCTAGCCGGAAGAAATGGCCGAGCTATCGATATTTCCTTGAGCACGCACCCACGGCGCATGGCGAGGACCGACCCGACATCAGCCGGGTGGATTACGTTTGGTGTCGCGCTGCCGCTGAATGGGGTTGGCCTGTTCCCGAGACGGCCAACCGCTTGATGGAACTTAGCAGCAAGGCAAAGAACAACTGGGCATACGCGATTCTGACAGCTACCAAAGCGGCGGCGTCGGCTGAAAAGCACCCCTATCGCCAAAGAGCGACGCCACGGCCAGCTTGACATTCGGCCATTGAACTATCTCACTATCGAACAAACTCACATCTCATAAAGTCCACATGTGGACAACTACTCATCGGCTTCTAACCCGGTTCAGAAATCGCTTGCCGCTTTCAGCCGAATCAGTCACAAGTAAGCAAACCCACCAGTCGGAAAGTCCACATGTCGGAAAGTCCGTTTATAGTCGGGATCATCAGCCAGAAGGGCGGCCCCGGCAAAACCTCCGTTGGCATTAACCTAGCGAGCGCCGCAGCGGAGGAAGGATTCACATCCGTCATCATTGACCTTGACCAGCAGGCGAATGCTGCCAACTGGAAGGACCGCCGCGACAACTTCAAGCAACTCACTCTTGAGAATCCCGCCGTAACTTTCTCACCCCCGAGCCGTTTACGCCAGACCTTGGAAACCGCCGAGCAGAACGGAGCAGATTTCGTGATAATCGACAGTCCCGGCAAGGCCGATAATATTGCGATTATCGCGGCCACCTACGCCGATCTTGTTTTAGTGCCTATGGAACCGCGCATGTCGAATCTTGAAACAATACCGGGCGTTCATGGCCTGTTGCAAGCTGTTGACGGCAAACTTCGTAAAGAGCGCGGTTTTCCGAACCAAACGCCACCGGCCTTCCTTGTCCTTAACAAACTGCATCCATCCGCAAGAACCCAGGCCGACAAGATCAAACGCATGGTGGCGGATGCTTACCCGCAAATTCCGGTATGCCCGCATCATCTCACCCAATTGGATATTTACGGGACCTCGCAGGACATCGGCAAGTCAGTCTTTGACGGCGACCCGCTGGACAGAGCAGCCCAAGAAATCCGACAACTTTACAAGTTTACAATCTCACAAACCCACAAGTTGGAATAACGACATGTCCAAAATCGCAAATCTGCAAAGCGCGCTTAATTCAAGTAGCGGAAGGACAGCGCCGCTGCCCATTGCTGATCGTCCGATCTCTCCGCCTCCGACAAAGCCAGCAGCAGCGAGGCAACCGGGCAGAGCGGAGCAGGCCAATATATCGGCATGGTTACACAAGGATTTCAAAAAGAGTATCCGGCTGATTCAAGCTAAAAAGACGGAGAAAGCCACGCTTCAAGACCTGATGGCTGAAGCCTTCAACGATCTGTTTAGCAAGTACAATGTACCCACCGTGAATGAGGAATAGTCAGCGCCTAGCAGGAATTGCGCGTATCACGTGAAACGCTGTGGAACAGGGCAGGGGGGATAAAGCCTATTTCGTTGTGACCCGTTTCAGAAGCTCTTGCCTTGAGAGGCCAAGCGCCATTGCTGCGTCGTATGCGTTCCCGAGATACGCCCGCCAGATGGCCCGGTCCCTTTCGGTGACGCCTTGCCCGATCTCGTCCAATACGTCCATAGTCTGTTTCCAGCTTCGCGCCTGAGAGATGATGCCGTTCAGCGTGGCTTCGTAGCGGTCCAGCTTTTCCTGCGCTTCCATGCCGCCATTGTAAAGGCTACGGGGGCATGCCGGGAGCAGGGGACCGGCATCAACAGCATGAACACCATTTGAACACCGTTAAGCGTTCTCCCGATGCTCAGAATGAAAACTGGCTAAACTCAATCGCCAGAAAGAGGTCAACAAAAACGCCATGTTCTTTGTTTGCAATTGACAGCCCGATTCCCAAGCTGGACGTCGCCGGTTCGAACCCGGTCTCCCGCTCCAACTTTTCAACAACTTGGGATTTGTCAGGGCTCTACGCCAACAACGGGGTCAGGCTCTACGCCAAAAACGGGGGCGGAGTGTCCCCGAGCTGATCTAAGAGCATAATACCTTGACCCGCATCCTGTAATTTTGAAAGTTCCTGAACCCGTAAGCCTG